>Ga0265296_1001941_pt1 | contig 21971 bp, 16 predicted proteins | sample MunlanPumphouse1_FD_189073 | JGI IMG/M metagenome (GOLD analysis project Ga0265296, IMG submission 189073) | Groundwater microbial communities from a municipal landfill in Southern Ontario, Canada - Pumphouse #1 | ecosystem: Environmental > Aquatic > Deep subsurface > Groundwater | place... | reverse complement strand
AGCAGGCCACCGAGGACATCGCCCGCCATGCCGCGCGCCTGTTGATCGCGCAGCTGCGCAGTGATGCCTACGACGATGCGCCGGCGCCGCTGCACAACCAGGGCTTCGTGCCGCAGCTGGTGGTGCGCGGCTCGACCGCACCGATGCGGCCTGCCGCCGCCCGTCCCCTTCCTTCCGATCCTTCCTGAGCCTGCCATGTCGCTGTCCGACCCCACCGCCACCCTGATGTTCGCCGAGGCCGCCGAAGCGGCTGACGTCGTTGCCCGTCAGTTCGCCCGCAACCATGCCGTGATGGAAACGCTGGCAGCCAGCCTGCGCGCTGCGCCGCCGCCGTTCGTGGTGACCTGCGCACGTGGCAGCTCCGACCATGCCGCGACCTACGGCAAGTACCTGTTGGAAACCCAGCTGGGCCTGGTCGTTGCCTCGGCCTCGCCGTCGGTGGGTTCGGTCTACGCCGCACCGTTGCAGTTGCGCGGTGCGTTGTTCATCGTCATCTCGCAGTCCGGCAAGAGCCCGGACCTGCTGCGCAATGCCGAGGCGGCCAAGGCCGCTGGCGCGCGCGTGGTGGCGCTGGTCAACGTCGAGGATTCGCCGCTGGCACAGCTTGCCGACACGGTCATCCCGCTGCATGCCGGCGTGGAAAAAAGCGTGGCGGCGACCAAGAGTTACCTCGCCTCGTTGTCCGCGCTGCTGCAGCTGGCCGCGTACTGGAAGCAGGACAGCGCGCTGCGCAATGCCCTGGACCTGCTGCCCGATGCCATGCGCGAGGCCTGGCAGTGCGACTGGAGCGCAGTGACCGAGGGCCTGGTGGAGGCCAACAACTTGTTCGTGCTCGGCCGTGGCCTGGGCCTCGGCGCAGCGCAGGAAGCCGCGCTGAAGTTCAAGGAAACCTGCAGCCTGCACGCCGAGGCCTACAGCTCGGCCGAGGTCAAGCATGGGCCGATGGCGCTGGTCGATCGCGGCTTCCCGGTGCTGGCCTTCGCCCAGCCCGATGAAACCGGTGCCGGTACCCGCGCCGTGGCCGAAGAATTCACCGCGCGTGGCGCCCAGGTGTGGCTGGCTGGTGCCGGCGGCAACCTGCCCGTCGCCGCTGCGCCGCATCCGTTGTGCGCGCCGCTGCTGACCGTGCAGAGCTTCTACCGCGCGATCAATGCGCTGGCGCTGCGCCGCGGCTTCAACCCGGATCTGCCGCCGCATCTGAACAAGGTTACGGAGACGGTGTGATGGCAACCGTGCTGCGCAATGCCCGCATGCTTGCCGGCGATGAGTTCCGCGATGATCTTGCGGTGGTCATCGAAGACGGCCACATCAGCGCGCTGCTGCCCGACGCCGCACCGCAGCTGGGCATGGCTGACGAGCAGGTGGACCTGGGTGGCGGCTGGCTGCTGCCCGGCTTCATCGATGTGCAGGTCAATGGCGGTGGCGGCGCGCTGTTCAACAACACGCCCGACGTAGAGGCATTGCGCACGATTGCGCGTGCGCATCGCCGCTTCGGCACCACCGCGATGCTGCCGACCCTGATCAGCGATGACCTCGGTGTGATGCGCGAGGCGATCGCTGCGCTGCGCGAGGCCATTGCACAGGGCGTGCCGGGCGTGATCGGCATCCACCTGGAAGGGCCGTACATCGCACCGGCGCGCAAAGGCACGCACGATGCCAGCAAGTTCCGCGTGCCGGACGCGGAAGAGATCGAACTGGCGTCGTCGCTGGACAATGGCGTGACCCTGCTGACCCTGGCACCGGAGCGCGTACCGCTGGAGACCATCCGCGCGCTGGTCGAACGTGGTGTGATCGTCGCCGCCGGTCACACCGCCGGTACCTATGAAGAGATCCGTGCCGGCCTCGATGCCGGCGTGCGTGGCTTCACCCATCTGTACAACGCGATGTCGCCGCTGCAGGGGCGCGAGCCCGGTGCAGTCGGCGCGGCGCTGGAAGATCGCGACAGCTGGATCGGCATCATCGTCGATGGCGTGCACGTGCATCCGGCCAGCCTGCGCGTGGCGCTGGCGGCCAAGCCGCGCGGCCGCCTGCTGCTGGTGACCGATGCGATGCCGCCGGTCGGTGCCGACGATCCCAGCTACGTGCTGTATGGCGAAACCATCACTGCCATCGATGGCGTAGTGCGCAACGCCGCCGGCTCGCTGGCCGGTTCGGCGCTGGACATGGCCACCGCCGTGCGCAACACCGTGCAGCTGCTGCGCCAGCCGCTGGCTGAAGCAGCGCGCATGGCCTCGACCTATCCGGCGCAGTTCCTCAATGTTGATGACCGCCTGGGTCACATCGCCGAGGGCTACCAGGCCGACCTGGTGCTGCTGGACGATGCACTGCAGGTACGCGGTACGTGGATCGCCGGCCAGTACGAGGCGGCTTGACGATGAGCAGCACGCCGCCACGCCGGTTGGGCTCGATCGACGCCCTGCGCGGCATGACCGTGGCGGCGATGCTGCTGGTCAACAACCCCGGTGACTGGAGTGCGGTGTTCGCACCGCTGCGCCATTCCGAATGGCACGGCTGCACACCGACCGACCTGGTGTTCCCGTTCTTCCTGTTCCTGGTGGGCGTGTCGATGGCCTTCAGCGTCGCACCGCGCGCGCTGGATCCGGGTGCACGGCCGGCACTTGCACGTGGCGTGCTGGAACGCGCACTGCGCATCGCCATTGCCGGCGTGCTGCTGCACCTGCTGGTGTGGTGGGCACTGCATACGCACCACTTCCGCATATGGGGTGTGCTGCAGCGCATCGCGCTGTGCGCGGCAGTGGTGGGTGTGCTGGCGGTGTATGCGCGTCCGCGCGTGCAGGCGGCCGTGCTAGTGGCGTTGCTGGTGGGGTATGCAGCGCTGCTGCTGGGCGTGGGTGACCTTGCGCCCTGGACCAACCCGGCCAGCCGTCTCGACACCACCTTGTTCGCGCCATGGATCTACCAATGGCAGGCCGATACCGGTCTGGGCCATGACCCGGAAGGATTGCTGAGCAGCCTCGGCGCGTTGGCCAGCACGGTGCTGGGTCTGCTGGCCGGCGGCCTGCTGCGCAGTGGCCGCGCCGGTGCATTGGCGGCGCTGGGTGCGATCACCGCCGTGCTCGGCATGCTGCTGACGACGGTGTTGCCGCTCAACAAGCAGCTGTGGACGCCCAGCTACGTGCTGTGGACCGGGGGCCTGGCCGCGCTGGCGTTGTGGCTGGGTCACGTGCTGATCGACCGCAAGGGATGGCCCGCGCTGGGCCGGCGCTTCGGCGTCAATGCAATCACTGCCTATCTGGGAGCTTCGGTGATGTCGGTGATATTGCTGGCGACCGGTGCCTGGGGGTGGGTCTGGCAGCAACTGGCTGCGGCGATGCCACAGGCATTGGAGCTGGCCTCGATGCTGCAGGCGTTGGTATTCGTTGCGCTGTGGTGGGGTGTGGCGTGGTGGCTGGACCGACGTCGCATTTATCTGAAGATCTGAGCGCGGGCGAAGGTTGTAGCGAACGGCTCATCCACGCATGGCGTGGATCTACTTTGTCAGGATTGCAGTAGATCCACGCCATGCGTGGATGCTCTTGGCGAGCCAATGATGGTGAACGCATTCATCGACATGCGGACCGCGTGAGCACTTCCCGGTTTCACATCGAAAACGTGACCGCTTGCCTGCAATTTCACCTATCGAAACCATTCATGGCAGGGCAGACTGCGTCAGCAGCGCCGTACATAGCATCCGCAGTTCCTGATCCCCGACCCAGGAGTGCCGTATGTCCCATGTCGTCCCGCCCGAGTTCCGCCGGCGCCGTTTGACCGTTTCCCTGGTACAGATCCTGGCGGCGCCGTCGCTGCTCGCACTGGCCGCCCCGGCAGCTTGGGCGGGATGCGATGCCTCCGCCCCCGTCGCCGGGCAGACCGTCACCTGTAGTGCGGCCGCGCCCAACCCCGATGCAACGCCGGTCACCCTGGGTGCCGGAGCCAGCGGCGTTACCGTGAATGTAGAGAGCGGTGCGCAGTTGAGTACCAGCAACGCCAACGCCCTCTACGTCGCCCCTACGGCCGGCGGCACCATCAACAACCAGGGCAGCATCGCGGCCAGCGGCACCGTCGGCAGCGGCACCGCCGGTGGCATCAATGCCGATGCCGTGGTGACGGTCAACAATGCCGCCAGTGGCAGCATTTCCTCGGCACAGGGGTACGCGCTGTATCTGCAGGGGGGCAGCGGCGTGGTCAACGACGGCCAGATCGGTGCTGCCGCTGGCTGGGGCATCGCCTTCAAAGGTGCAGGCGACAGCAGCGTGGTCAACCGCGGCACCATCAGCGGCGGCACCGGCGGCGTGCAGTTCGGTGCCGGCAACGATCGCCTGCAGATGCTGGCCGGCAGCATCACCGGCGCCGTCCAGCAGGGCGACGGCAACGACGTGCTGCTGCTCAACGGCGGCACGCTCGACAGCCTCGACCAGGGCAGCGGTGATGACCAGCTGACCGTCAACGGCGGCACCATCACCGGGCTGGTGACGCAGGGCAGTGGCCGCGATGATTTCGTCATGACCGGCGGCACCATCGGTGCCCTGCAGCAGGGGGACAACATCGATACCTTCCGCATGAGCGGTGGCCGCATCGTCGGCGCGTTCGAAGATGGCGACCAGGCGTGGATGACCGGTGGCCGCATCGGCCGGGTCAACATGAAGCTGGACAAGAACCTGTGGGACATGTCCGGCGGCACCGTCGACGGCAACGTGGTTACCGGCTTCGACACCGACACCATCATCATCTCCGGCACCGCCTATATCGGCGGCAACATCAGCGTCAGCGGCGGCAATGACAGCGTGACCATCACCGATGGCACCGTGCGTGGCCAGGTGCTGTTGAGCACCGGCAACGACACCTTCAACTGGAACGGCGGCGGCATCGTGTACGGCGCCATCGACGCAGGCCCCGATGACGACGTGGCCACGCTGAGCAACCTCAACCAGGGCAACATCGGCGCGGTACCGCTGTTCGAAGGCGGCAGCGGCAATGATCGTCTCAGCTTCAGCAACGTCAAAGGCAGCGGCGTCGCGCGTTTCCAGAACTGGGAAGCGATCAGCCTGGCCAGCAGCACCGAGCTCACCTTCGATGGTGATCTGGTGCTCGGTGACAGTGTCAGCGGTACTGGTTCACTCACCTTGGATGACACCAGCACGATCTATGCAGGCAGCGGTACGCATGCAGTGCGTCCTTTCAGCGGCAGCGCGTTGGTCAATGTGGTCAACGCCGGGCGCATCGATCTGACCGGCTCCACGCCGGGCGATGTATTTACCGTGCGCGGCAACTACCGTGGCGATGGCGGCGGGTTGTACCTGCGTACCGTGCTGGCGGCGGACAACGCCACCAGCGACCGGCTGGTGATCGATGGCGGCACGGCCACCGGCAGCACCGGCATCGGCATCCTCAACGCGGGTGGCAGCGGGGCAGCCACGCTGGTCGACGGCATCCTGGTGGTGCAGGCGCTGAACGGTGCCACCACGGCGCCCGGTGCCTTCTCGTTGTTCGCACCGGTCTCGGCCGGCGCCTACGAGTATTTCCTGTTCAAGGGCGGCGTCAGCGCCGGCACCGGCGAGAACTGGTACCTGCGTTCGACAGTTGCGGTCGGGCCGGCCCCCGCACCGAACGGTGGCGGCGAAGTGGTTCCACCGCCACCGCCGACACCGCCGGTGGCGCCACCGCCGCCGATTCCACCGGCACCACCACCGCCACCGGAAGGTGCCATCGATCCGAACCTGACCGCCGGTGAGACAGCGCCACCGCCGCCGCCACCGGAACCGCCGCCCGTGGCCCCGCCCAGCGATCCACCGGTGCCGGACGTGCCGGTGGCCGGGGGCAGCCTGCCCGGCACCGGTGCGGCGCCGCCCAGTGCGGGAGCAACGCCCGCCGCACCGGACGAGAACGGCCTGGTGCCGCTGTACCGTCTGGAAACCGCTGCCTACGCCGTGGTGCCCCCGCTGCTGCGCGAGACCTCGCTGGCCAGCCTGGGTACCTTCCACGAGCGCCAGGGCGAACAGCGCCTGCTGTACAGCCAGGGCGCGTTCCGCACCGCATGGGGGCGGCTGGTGGGGCAGAGCAGCGAGATCCACTGGAAGGGCGATGCACGGCCCGGCTTCGATGGCGACGTGATGGGCGTGCAGGCGGGCCTGGACGTATGGGCCGCTGCCGCCGACAGCCATCGCAACCAGATCGGCGTGTTCGTCGGCCGCACCCGCGCCGATGGCAAGGTCACCGGCCTGGCCATCGGCTGGGACAACGTGCTGGTCGGCCAGAGCCGGTTGGACGACAAGCACGTGGGCCTGTACTGGACGTTGACTGACAACAGTGGCGGCTACATCGACGCAGTGGCGATGCAGAGCCGTTACGACGGCCGCACGCGTTCGTCGCGCGGGCTGGGCATCGACCTCAAGGGCGACGGCACCACGCTGTCGCTGGAAGCGGGCAAACCACTGCTGCAGTTCGGGCAGTCATCGTGGTGGCTGGAGCCGCAACTGCAGGTGATCTGGCAGCGCAGTTCGCTGGATGACCAGCGCGATCTGGTGTCCACCATTTCCTTCGACAACGACAACGCCTGGACCGGCCGCGTCGGCCTGCGCCTGGCGGGCGACTATCAACTGGCCGACAACGGCTGGCAGCCATATTTCAAGTTGAATTACTGGCACGGCCGCTCGGGCGAGGACCGCATCCTGTTCGACAGCGATGCGATCATCAATTCGCAGCGGTCACGCGCGTTGGAAGCCGGTGTCGGCGTGGTCGGGCGCTTCAACCGCACGATCAGTGCGTATGCCGTCGCCGACTACACCCGCGAGGTGGGTGGCAGCAACAACGGCAAGCGCCGCATCATCGAAGGCAACATCGGCCTGCGTGCGGATTGGTGACGCCCGCCGCGTTGGCTGCTTTGGTGGGTGCCGACCTCGGTCGGCACGAATCCCACCGGCGCCATGATCCGCCCTGGTAGGTGTCGACCTTGGTCGACACGATCCCAACCGGCGCCATGACCCGCTCTGGTAGGTGTCGACCTCGGTCGACACGCCTTGGCAGCAGTCAATCAGTCCCCACGCTGCTGCATTACAACGGCGAACGCCCCAGCAACGCACCCGCGTGATCGGCCAGCAGCTGCACCGCATGCAGCAACCCTTCCTCTGTCAGCGGCGGGCATTGCGCCTCCGCGTCGTCCAGTTCACGCGCGGCCTGTGTCGCCAGCAACACGCCACCCAATGCCGACAACGCCAGCAGGCAGCGCGTGGTGCAGGCCAGATCGCGGGCACGCGCCGGCGTGATGCGCAGTTCCGTCCACGGCTCGCCGTCGGCGGCGTGGCAGCGCGTGACGTCGCGTAACCGCTTGAAAAAGGCCGGCGTGGGAGCGGCTTCCTCGGCTTCGGTCAGCGCGTCTTCCAACGCCTCGGCAGTCGCGTTGGACAGCTGCAGGTCGGGCAGTGCATCGCCCAGCAATGTGTGCAGGCGCGGATAGGTGGGGTAGAGCGTGGTCATGGCAACAACCTCACAAGGCAAGGCCACCTGCGGGATGCAAGGTGGCGGGCGGTGCGGGTTGGCGTGCCGGTCAAGAGCAAAGAAGAAGCCGACGGACCCAAGGGTCCCCACGCACCGCCCGCCATGGACCGGCAGGTGGTGCATTGTCGCGAGTGCCTGCAGCGAGGCAATCGGTCATCTTTGCTCATTGATTCAGGACGCCAATCCCGGCCAACGCAGGTGGCGCTGGCAGAACAACCTTCCTGCTTTGGCTCGTGAGATGACATGAGCAAAGTTGCAAATCGCAGTCCGATGCGTACGGGCTCAATACGACACCTTGCGCGAGCGCCGAGGCGGTATGCTGCGGTACCCATCAATGACGAAGGAACGTCAAATGCACCTTGATATCCGCCCGATGGTCGCTGCACTGTGGGCGCTTTTCTTCATCGCGATGCCAGCGGTGGCAGGGGAGTCCATCGAACTGCCAACGCCGCAGGCGCAAGCCGAACTGCTGGATATGCTGCAGCGCGAGGCGCTGTACCGTGACCGCGTGGAATGGCCTGCCATCCGCTCGCGTCTTGAGGCTGCGCAGGGTGATCCGGGCAGGACGCGTGACGTTCTACGCGAGGCGATTGACCGCAGCTCGGGTGGCCATGGCCGCTGGATCAGTCGCCAGCGGCTGCAATCGGAGGCGCGGCGTCTTGGTCGCTCCAATGCCGCAGTGGCCACTGCGCCGGAAGCGCCTGTGCCGGTCGATGTACTGGACCGGCGCATCGGCTGGATGGGGATCGAAGGCTATTCCGCCGCCCCGGGCCCAGCCGCGCGCGAACAGATGAAGGCACGTGCCGCACGCTGGCAGGCGATCATTGGCGACAAGGACAGCGGCAACCGCTGCGGTTGGATCATTGATCTGCGCGGCAACACCGGTGGCAATATGTGGCCGATGCTGGTGGGTGCGGCGCCGCTGCTGCGCACCACGGTGAACGATGACGAAGTCGTCGGTTCCTTCGCCACCCCCGCTGGTGCGGAGGGCTGGCAGTCCACGGCTTCCGGGGTGCGCCTTGGATCGCGTGTGATTGTGGATCTGGGTACACCTGGCTACCGCTTGAAGAACCCGGGTGCGCCGGTAGCCGTGCTGACCGGCCCGCGAACCGCCAGCTCCGGTGAAGCCACGGTGCTGGCCTTCCGTGGCCGGCCGCAGACACGCAGCTTCGGTCTACCCACCGCCGGCATGTCCACTGCCAACGTGGTGCGGCCGTTGGTCGATGGCAGTTCGCTGGTGCTGACCACCAGCGTGATGCGGGATCGCAACGGACGTGGCGATGGGCTGAAGATCGCGCCGGACCAACCCATCGAAGGCGATGCTGAAACCGTCGCGGCGGCCCAGCAATGGCTGCTGGCCCAACCCGCCTGCCAGGGCAGCTGATCCATGATCCTGATCGGCCAACAGGAACGGGTAGTGGTGGTCGGCCCCACCGAAGCACACCACTGCCTGCGCTGCCAGGCTGAAACCGAATTCGCCCCGCAGCTGCGCTACAAGATGGCGCGCATCGACCTGCTGTTCGGCTTCGTCTACCAGCGCCGCTACGAGTTGGCCTGCACCGGCTGCGAGCACGGCTGGGTGCTGGATACCGAAAGCATGGACCAGCAGCTTGGCGGGGTGCCGATCCCGTGGCGGCATCGCTTCGGCCTGCCGGTGATGCTGGTGGTGGTGGCCGGGCTGGCAGTGGCGGGGTGGATGTGGCGGATGGGACACAGAGGCATCTGATGGGTCGTGATTTGCATATGTCCCATATTGGGACTAGGATGCGGCCGTGAGAGTCTTCGCGCTGTCTACGCTCAGGCGCTACTGGGAGAGGTTTCCAGAGTGCGAGCAGCCGCTGAAGGCTTGGCACGACGAAGCGAGGCGCGCCACCTGGGCGAGTCCGCATGACATCCGCAGTTGCTATGCGAGTGCGAGTTTCATCGGTAGCAGTCGCGTGGTTTTCAACATCAAAGGCAACAGCCACAGGTTGATTGTCGACGTTACCTATCAGCGTCAGATGATCTACATCAAGTTCATCGGCACCCATGCCGAATACGACCGGATTGACGTAGCGACCGTGGAGGAAAAATGAACATTCGTCCCATTCGCACAGAAGATGACTACCAGAACGCGTTGCGCGAGCTGGAGGCCTATTTCGACAACGAACCCGCCCTGGACAGTGAAGAAGGCGACCGGTTCGAGATTCTCGCCACCTTGGTGGAGGCCTACGAAGCGAAGCATTACCCGATAGAACTGCCGGACCCCATCGAGGCAATCCGCTTCCGCATGGAGCAGGGCGGTCTGACCGTCAAGGACCTGGTGCCCTCCATTGGTCAGCTCAACCGCGTGTATGAGGTATTGAATCGCAAGCGTGGATTGACCCTGGAGATGATCCGCAACCTGCACCGCAACCTGGGTATTCCGGCGGAAAGCCTGATCGGCCGCTGAGGTCCATCCCGATGCGGGATGGGGTGTGCGTAGCCTTGTGCAGGGCCTGCTAAAGTTGCAGCCAGCAATCACGTACCGGAACCGACCATGGACCACGAAACGCCGTTCGAACCCGCCAACGATCTGGAAGTGCGCCTGTTGCAGGCTCAGGATGGAACCCTCACGGCCTCGCAGTTCCTTGATGGCCTGCTGACCGCGCCGGTGTTCGTGCTGCTGGACAAGGCCATCGGTGAAGATGGCGCCTGGGACGAGAGCATTTCGCCGCTGGTGCTGACCAGCGAAGGCGGCGAGCCGATGTTCGCGGTGTTCACTGCGCCCGAGCGCGCGGAAATCTGGCACGAGCAGCTGCCGCAGTTCGCCCATGCCATGCCCATCGCGGTGCATGCGCTGCTGTCGGGCATCGGCGAGGGCGTCGGCTTGGTGCTGAACCCGGGCCTGGACGTGGGCATGGAGATGATCCCCGACGCGGTGGCGCAGCTGAAGGAGCGTGCTGCGGCGATCACGCGTGGAATGGCGCACTGATAAAGCTGTGGTTGCCGGCCAGCGGCCGGCACTACCAGATGCTTCAGCGGGCGGCGGCGATCGCCCGTACACGCGCCTTGGCCAGCGCCTCGCCAATGGCCGGCCCCTTCAGGTGCGTGGTGTCCAGGTCACGCGCCTGCACTGACAGCGCTGCCCGGTGCAGGCGCTTCAGCGTTTCGCCCTGCGGGTAGTCGCTGTCCTCGAAACCGAGCCGGCCGCGCTTGTCGGCCTCGCAGCACAGCGCGATGCGCGCCACCCGTTCCGGCCGGCGCAGTGCATCGCAGCGGCCCAGCAGTTCCAGCACGGTGGCATCGCGCAGTTCGTCGATGCGATGCACGTTCAAGTGCTCGCGACAGACGGCCTCGGCCAACTGCTGGTGCTCGGTCGGAATCTTCAGGCGCGCGCACAGTGCTTTCAGCGGGTTGATGCCGCGCTGTTCATGCATGATGTGGCGCGGCCATTCTTCGGACGGGGTCAGGCCCTTGCCGAGGTCGTGGGTGAGTGCGGCGAAGCCGACCAGATCATCACCGGGTGCGAGTTTCGCGGCCATGTCGCTGACCATTTCCTGGTGGATGCCGGTATCGACTTCCGGGTGGAATTCCGCGCGCTGCGGTACACCGTACAACGCTTCCAGTTCCGGCAGGATGGGGCCAAGAGCGTGCGCCTCGTGCAGAGTCCGCAGGAACGCGGACGGGCGTTCGCACACCAGTGCCTTGCGCAGTTCCTGCCACACACGTTCCGGCACCAGTGTGTCGAGCTCGCCGCTGGCGGCAGTCTCGCGCATCAGTTCCATGGTTTCCGGCGCGACGGTGAAGCCGAGCGAGGCGAAGCGGGCCATGAAGCGCGCCGCGCGCAGCACGCGCAGCGGGTCTTCAACGAAGGCGGGACCGACATGGCGCAGCACGCGCCGCTCGATGTCGCGCGCGCCGCCATAGGGGTCGACCAGCGCGCCGCTGTCTTCATCGCAGGCGATGGCGTTGATGGTGAAGTCGCGGCGCTGCAGGTCTTCTTCCAGCGTCACCGCCGGATCGGCATCGACCACGAAGCCGCGGTAGCCACGGCCGGATTTGCGTTCGGTGCGCGCCAGCGCGTATTCCTCGCCGGTCTTCGGGTGCAGGAAGACGGGGAAATCGCGGCCCACGGCGGTAAAGCCCTGCGCTTCCATCTGCGCGGGCGTGGCGCCGACGACGACCCAGTCACGGTCGCCGGCAGGGCGCTGCAACAGGCGGTCGCGCACGGCGCCGCCGACAAGATAGATCTTCATGTGGGGATGATGACACGGTAGCGCCGGGCCATGCCCGGCGGGATACATCGCGGCGTCCGCCGGGCATGGCCCGGCGCTACCGTCATCGTGCGATCAGTCGCCGCCCTGGTCCGCGTCGGCGGCGCAGGTGAAGCTCTTGCGCTTGTCCACCAGGCGGCCCATCAGGCGGTCGCTCAGCGGCAGTGCGTCGCCATTGAGTCGCCAGTCGTAGATCACGCTGAAGGCCAGCACGCGGGCAACGTACTCGCGCGTTTCCTTGTAGCTGATGGTCTCGATCCACAGGTCCGGATCGAAGCCCGGGCGCTGGGTCTGCCATCGCGCGGTCGGCGTCGGGCCCGCGTTGTACGCGGCGATGGTCACGTAGGGCAGGCCCTCGTACTTGTTCATCAACTGCCGCAGGTACGCGGTACCGATGGCGATGTTGGTGTCCGGGTCGTACAGGCTGTCAGCGCCGCCGTAGCCGGTCAGGCCGATGGACCTGGCAACACCAGCACCGGTCGCCGGCAGCACCTGCATCAGGCCCATGGCGTTGGCAGGCGAACGCGCGCGCGGGCTGAACACGCTTTCCGCACGGATCTCAGCGGCCACCCAGGCCGGGTCCAGCGCATTGCGCGCCGACTCGCGACGGATCGTGGCGTCGTGGTGCAGCGGGAAGCGCAGGTCGTACAGGCGCTGCTCCTGCTTCTGCTTGCCGAGCGAGAACACCGCGCGGTCGAACCAGCCGTTGTCCTGCGCCACGCGTACCGCGAGGCGACGCTGGGTGTCATCGAAGCGCGACAGTGCGTTGTTCCATTCGGCCACCGCCCAACCCGCGCGGTCGATCTGGTAAAGCGCCATCGCGCGCTGGATGGCCGGATCGCGGGCCACCACGGCCTGCGCCTGCGCGCTGTCGTTGGGCTTCCACGGGCACAGGGTGTAGGGCTGCTGCAGCTTGTCCGCCGCCAGGAAGCCATGGAAGGTAGGCGCGCGTGCGGCTTCGCGGAACAGCGGCTGCGCCTGCTGTGCCTGGCCGGTCTTTTCCAGCATGCGTCCTTCGAAATAGCGCCAGCGCGAATCGTTGCGCTGGGTCGGGCCCATCTTGCGGATCGCTGCCAACGTCGCCGGCCAATCGCCGCGCGACATCGCTTCGCGTGCACGCCATTCGTGCAGGCGTTCGTCGTAGGCCGCATCGGGTACGGCATTCAAGCGGCGGGCAGAGTCGGGCAGGTAGGACGCCACCGTCCACAGGGCGATCTGGTAACGCACCTGACCCTGCTGTTCGGCGCTCAGGCCCAACGCCTGCGCGTACTGCGGCAGCTGCTGTTCGGTGGCGTCCGGGTCGGCCTTGGCCAGCTTGGCCAGGCCATCGGTGGCGATGCGCCGGCTGCGCTCGTTGCGCGGCCAGTTCAGGGCACTGGCGTTGGGCTTGTCGACGAAGGCGGCGTAGGTGTTGGCCAGCGCCAGATCGCCCGCCTGCAGGCCGCGTGCGGCCGAACGCATCACCGCCGGCTGCTGGGCATCGGCAGCGGCATCGATACGCTCCCAGCGCAGCGCATCGCTCATGCCACCCTGCGCCTGCAGCACGGCAAACACGGCGTCGCAGGCATCGGGCAGCGACTTGCCGTTCTTGCGCCACAGATCCTGGGCTTCACCGATCCACTGCGGGTCCACCTTGCCGGTGGCTTGGCGCGCCGTCAGCTGCGCACAACGCAGGCCGAGGTTGTCGGTCGGCACCCAGTTGGCCAGCAGCGTCGGCCAGTCCTGCCGGCGCGCCACAGAGGGCAGCCAGGCGCTGCGGAAGCTGTTGGCCACGGCCTGGCCCTGGTAGCGCTTGAGGAAGGCCTGTGCCTGCGCCGTATCCACGGTGTCGATGTTGCGCCGCAGATTGGCGAATTCCAGCCAGCCATACGCTGGATGGCGGCTGAGCGCAGCGGCCTGGCCGGGATCGAACTGGCCACGTTCGGCGGCCGCGATGGCGGCCTTCAACTGGGCGTTCTGGGCATCGAGGGACTGGGCACTCGCGCAGCCGATCAGCAGCGTGGTGGCCAGCGGGAGCAGGGACAGGGCGGTCGAAGATCGTCGGGTCATGGCGACCAGCATAGCGGGCAGTGGCTGAATTCAGTTTCTCATTGCGTACACGGCAGCAGAGGGCAACGACAGCTGAATGATGAGGTGATCCGCACTGCCGCGAGGGCAGCTGCCCGGCGTAGGTTTGGGCTGGGGCGACCGGCCCTGCTGCAGGGAGCGGCACATGGCATTCAGTAGCGCAGGAAGAAGCGGCCCACTGGCGGACATCAACGTCACGCCACTGGTGGATGTGATGCTGGTGTTGTTGATCATCTTCATCGTGACCGCGCCGATGTTGTCGCGGCCGATCAACGTGCAGTTGCCGCAGCCCACCGATCGCGTGGTGGATCGCCCCGAACCGCCACCGCCGATCGAGCTGCGGCTGGATGCGTCCAGCCAGTTGAGCTGGGACGGGCAGCCGATGGCCATCGGCGATCTGCAGTCGCGCCTGCAGGCGCAGGCCAGCCAGCATGCCGGCAACCTGCCGGAGCTGCGCATCAGTACCGATCCGTCGGCCGAGTACGACGGCATGGCCAAGATCCTGGCCGCCGCCGAGGCCACCGGCATGCAACGCATCGCGTTCGTGCAGTGATGGCTTGACCGGTGCGGCCTTCCATAGGGAGGGCCGCACTAGGGCCGCAGGCTCTTGGAAGCGCGCCGATGTAGATCGCCGCCTTCGGTGAATACGTAGCCAAATGACGTTATCTGCTCTCAGAATCGTCAAATCTGCGTGAAAGAGTGTCGGGCATCACGCCGCGATCTTTACCGCTTGTTTACAAAGGAGACGCTGCCGCCATGCAGGGGGGAGCGCGGCAGTCCATGTCCCGACATTCCTTTGGAGAGAGAGCGAATGAATTACCTGCACCACCGCCCATTGGCGGTTGCCGTCGCGTTGTGCGTGACCGCCCTGGCACCGATGGGTGCTGCCGCCCAATCGACCACCACCAATCTGGATGCGATCGAAGTCACCGGCACCCGCATCAAGCGCGCTGAAGTGGAAGGCCAGGTGCCGGTCCAGACCCTCAATCGCGCCGATATCGAACGCACCGGCCTGACCTCGATCGGTGAAGTGCTGCAACAGCTCACCGGTTCCGGCTCGGCCCTCAATGCCAAATTCAATTCGTCGGGCAACTTCGGTTTCCCGCCCGACGGCAGTGGCGTCGGCGCGGGTTCGGCGCAGGTGGACCTGCGTCATCTGGGTGCCAAGCGTGTACTGGTGCTGGTCGATGGCATCCGCTGGGTCAACGAATCCTCGGCCTCTGGCGTGGGTTCGGCCACCGACCTCAACACCATTCCGCTGGCGATCGTTGAGCGCATCGAAGTGCTGGAGGACGGTGCGTCGTCGCTGTATGGCTCCGATGCCATCGCCGGTGTGGTCAACATCATCACCCGCCGCGATTTCGATGGCGGCCAGGTAACGTTGAACTATGGCCAGTACGGCAAGGGCGACGGCACGCAGAAGGGCGTTGACCTGGCCTGGGGCAAGAGTGGCGACCGTTACAGCCTGTTCCTGGGGGCAAGCTGGACCAAGCAGGACCCGGTGTATGCGAAAGACCGCGAGCAGTCGCGCTTCCCGATTCCCGGCACCGGGCTGGCGTTCGGCAGCGGTGGCATTCCGCAGGGCCGTTTCATGTTCACCGACCCGAACACCGGCGCGGTGCAGAACATCGTGCCCAATACCGGCGTGAGCAACCCGCGCTACGACGGCAGCGCCGGCTGCGCGCGCACCGATGACTATCACTGCTTCACCAGCGCCGACCGCTTCAACTTCGCCGAATACAACATGGTGCTGACGCCCTCGGAGCGTAAGGGCCTGTTCGGCCAGTTCCGCTTCGACATCACCGACAACGTGCAGTGGTACGTCAAGGCACTGGGCAACCGCCGCGAGTCGACCAACCAGGCCGGCCCGGAGCCGCTGTTCTTCGGCCCCGATGGCGCCACCGGCAATCCGCTGGCCGACAACATCACCGTGTCCGCGCTCAATCCATACAACCCGTTCGGCTTCGACCTGGTCTCGGGTGACAACATGAGCCTGATCGGTCGCCGCCCGGTGGAAGGCGGCGCGCGCGTGTTCGAGCAGAAGGTGGACACCACGTACTTCGCCACCGGTCTGGTCGGCAACTTCCAGGCGGCCGACCGCAGCTGGTACTGGGACGTCAACGGCATGTACAGCAAGAACAAGGCCGAGCAGACCAACTACGGCAGCTACAACATCTACAACGTCAACATGGCGCTGGGTGATCCGGCCGTGTGCGCGGCCACGCCGGGCTGCGTGCCGCTGAACATCTTCGGCGGCGTCGGCTCGATCACCCCGGACATGCTGAAGTGGATCCAGCCGGTGGTGCGCGACCGCAGCCAGAACGAGCTGAGTCTGTTCACCGCCAATCTGTCCAGCGATCTGTTCACCCTGCCGGCCGGTCCGGTGTCCTTCGCCACCGGCCTCGAACACCGCAAGTACAAAGGCTCGTACCAGCCTGACCCGCTGACGGTGATCGGCCACTACAACGGCGTACCGTCGCAGCCGACGTCCGGTTCCTACGACGTCAACGAAGCGTACCTGGAGCTGAGCGTGCCGATCTTCGCCGACTCGGCACTGGGCAAGAAGCTGGACCTGAGCCTGGCCGGCCGCTACTCGGATTACTCGACCTTCGGTGGCGAGTTCACGCCCAAGTACGGCCTGCGCTGGCAGGTGACCGATGATTTCGTGCTGCGTACCACTTACGCCGAAGGCTTCCGCGCACCGTCGATCGGTGAGCTGTACGGTTCGGCTGCGCGCGCCGATCTGCAGTTGTTCGATCCCTGCTCAGTGGGCCTGGGCGGCACACCGCCGCGTGGCAGTGCGGCCAACTGTGCCTCGCTGGGCGTGCCGACCGGCTTCCAGCAGGCCAACTCGCAGATCTCGGTGACCACCGGCGGCAACCGCGAGCTGGAACCGGAGCGGTCGCGCAGCTTCAGTGCCGGCTTCGTGTGGAGCCCCTGGTTCGGCAACGATGCGTCGTGGTCGGAGCGCTTCGACGTGGAAGTGACCTTCTACCGCCACAACATCGATGGCGCGATCCAGGCGATCAACGCGCAGACCCAGCTGGACCTGTGCGTGGATACGCTGGACCCGATCTACTGCGACGGCATCACCCGTGCCAGCACCGGTGCGGTCAGCAGCTTCAACAACCGCCTGACCAACCTGGGTTCGATCAAGACCGATGGTTGGGATGTGGATCTGTTCTGGACCCTGCCGCAGAGTTCGATCGGCCAGTTCAAGCTGGGCTGGAAGAACACCTTCGTCGGTCGCTATGAGGCCACCGGTGCGGCCGGCCAGAGGCAGCCGCAGAAGCCCGGCGTGGAAGTGGCTGACAGTTCGATTCCGGAATGGACCAGCAACGCCAGCATCGGTTGGACGCTGGACAACTGGAGCGCCAACTGGACGGTACGCCACATTTCCGAACTGACCGAAGACTGCGGTGACGCCGTGGCGTTCCCGGTGTGCAGCAACCAGGCTGCCGGCACCAACACGCTGTCGGCCACCACCTTCCATGACGCGCAGGTGGGCTACAAGATCGACTGGATGAAGGGGCTGCAGCTGACGGCCGGCTTGAACAACGTGTTCGACAAGGATCCGCCGATCTGCCTGTCGTGCTCGTTGAATGGCTATGACGCCTCGACCTACGACATTCCGCGTGGCCGCTACTGGTACCTGCGCGCGGACCTGCGGTTCTGATGAGGGGACGGCGCCGGGCTCAGCCCGGCGTCCCCATGTGGAGGTAGAGCCGAGCCCATGCTCGGCTCGATCGCCCACAACGTTGCGAAAGGCAGCCGAGCATGGGCTCGGCTCTACAGGTGCGGGGCGATCGTGCCCCGCGCCTGCTCAGAACGACCAGGTGAAGGTCAGCGAACCGTTGCGACCATCGCCATACGCACCGTAGCCATTGATCTGCGACAGATACTTCTTGTCCAGCAGGTTGTTGAGGTTGGCCTGCACGCTGAATTCCGGCGAGATGCGGTAGCGCACGAACGCACTGACCAGGGCGTAGCCACTCTGCTCGATACGGCCATAGGCCGGCACCGGGTAGTAGATGCGGTTCTGCCAGTTGGCACCGCCACCGACAGTCAGTTCCTGCAGCGACTGCGGGGTGTAGCTGGTGAACAGCTTCAGCGCGGTCTGCGGCAGATTGGTGTTGATGTCGGCGTCGTTGGCATCCTTGGCCACGTAACGGGAGGCGCCGAACGTGGCGTTCCAGCCCGGTGCCAGTTCGCCGTTGAGCTCGAACTCGAAGCCACGGCTCACCGTGCCGCGTGCGGCGCGATAGGCAAATTCGTTCTGGCTACCGGGCACCGGCTCGCCAGTGATCTGGCCGACGTTGTCCTGTTTGATGCGGAACACCGCCAGCGAAGCATTCAGACGGTTGTCGAACCAGGCGCCCTTGACGCCCACTTCGTAGCTTTTGCCATCGACCGGGTCCAGATAGCTGCCGTTGCGGTCCTTCAGCGTCTGCGGCTGGAAGATCTCGGTGTAGCTGGTGTACGCCGAGTAGGTGTCGTTGATGTCGAACACGAGGCCGGCATACGGCGTGGTTTCCTTGTGGGAGCGGTCGGCGTTCTCGCCTTCGCTCTTCCAGTCGGTGTAGCGTGCGCCGATGATCAGCTTCAACGGGTCGGCCAGTGACAACCGTGCGGCGACGTAGCCGGCCTTCTGGGTAATGGTGCCTTCGCTTGCCAAGGCCAATGGGTTCCAGTTCGGCTCACTGATGTTGCCGGTCCAGTTCAGATAGCTGGCAAACGGGTTCCACGGCAGGCCAGCGCCGCCCACCTGGTAGTCGCCATAGTTGGCGTACTCGCGCTTGTTGTAGCTCAGGCCCGCCATCAACTGATGTTCGCGACCGAACAGCTGGAACGGGCCGTCGACATAGCCATCCACGCCGGTGACCTTGCGCTCGGTGTTGTAGAAGCCGGCCGAGGGCGAAATGCCCGCACCGGTGGTCTTGTCGAAGTTCGACGCGCCGGTGGTCCAGTCGTTGTACGCGGGGTAGAACAGCTTGTCGTCGGCCTTGGTCTGGTCATGCGTGGCGCCGATCTTGAACTTCCAGCCATTGCTGAAGGCGTGCTGCAGGGTGGCGAACGCGCGCTTGCTGGTGGTGTCCCAGTAGGTCCAGTTCGGGCTGGCGTTGAACGATTCGTCGTACGGCGTCGCGCTGCCGTCGGAGTACAGCATCGGGAAGCCACCCCAGGTCGCGCCGTTGGCGCGTTTCTGCTGGTAGTCGTAGCCCACGCTGAGCTGGGTATCGGGGGTCAGGTCGGCGTCGATCACCGCATAGCCCAGTGTCTTGCGCTGGTTGTAGCGGTCCATCTGCCCATCGGTGTCCAGGTAGCTGCCGATCACGCGGCCGCGTACGGTGCCGCTGGCGTTGAGCGCGCTGCCCACGTCCACGGTGGTGCGGGTGCGGCCCCAGCTGCCGACGTTCACCGACACGCTGCCGGTCAGCTCTGCGCTGTCGGCGTGCTTGCGGATCAGGTTCACCGATGCCGACGGGTTGCCGGCGCCACTGAGCAGGCCGGTGGCGCCGCGCACCACTTCCACGCGGTCGTACAGGGCCAGGTCCAGGCCGGAGTCGCCATAGCTCCAGTTCTGCACCATCTGCGTGGGCAGGCCATCGAACTGGTAGCTGTCGATGTAGAAGCCGCGCGCGTAGAACTCGGTGCGCTCGCTATCCGACTGCGTGCTGGTCACGCCGGTGGTGTTGCCCAGCACGTCGATGATGTCGTCCAGCTTCTGATCTTCGATGCGCTGATGGCTGATGATGCTGACCGACTGCGGGATTTCGCGCGGCGCCAGGTCGAAGCGGGTACCGGCCGAGGTGCGGCGCACCGAGTAGCCTTCGGCGCGCTCGCCCTTCACCACGACCTTGTCGAGGGTGGTCGGATCGGCGGCGGATTCGGCGAAGGCGGCCGGGGCGGCGGCCGTGCAGAGTGCGGCGAACACGGCAGCGGACAGCCGCTGCGGCTGCAGGGGACGGAAGGCGGGACGGATCATTGGGGGATTCCTGGGCGGGCACGCGCGTTCGGCCTGCATCCAGGAGGCGAGGCGCTACGGGTAGGGGAAGGGCGGGCAGGCCGTCCTGGCGCCACCGGAAACGAAAGAAATGGTAATACGAACTATTCCTATTTACAAATAATGAACGGGCGGATCCAAGGCGAGGCCCGCGCCGCAGTCAGCGGATGTCTTGCCCCTGCAGCAGCGGCAGTGGGTCGCGGGCACCATCGGCGCCGTAGATACCCCAATGCAGATGGGGCGGCGTGCCCTTGGCGTTGCCGCTGTCGCCGACGTGACCGAGCAGGTCGCCGGGGCGCACCACCTGGCCGCGCGCCAGGCCCTCGGCCCAGCCTTCCAGGTGCGCGTAGTAATAGCGCTCGCGTCCCGGGCCGATGACCCAGACCTGGCGGCCACCTAGGCCGCTGTCGCGGATATCGGCGACAACGCCGGGGGTAGCGCTGCGCACCGGCGTGCCGCGCTTGCCGAAGATGTCGATGCCCGCATGCGTGCGGTCACGCCCGCGCGGCGCACCGAAGGTATCGGCGATCTGGCGCGGGCGGACGCCTTCCACCGGCACCGGCAGCTGCGTGGCCGGCGGCATGCGCGAGAGCGTCCACAGCATCTTCGGTGCGGCGGCCCACGGGCTGTTCCAGAAGGCCATCGCCGCGATGACCAGGATCAGCAGGATGGCGCCACGCAGCAGCCAGCGGCGCAGGCGTCTGGCATTGGAGGGGTCAGGGGTATTCATGCGTTGCCAGTGTAGGAGCAGGCCGTGCTCGAACGCGTCTGCGCTATGACAACGGCACGTCGAAGCCACGCTTCAACGTGCCCAGCGCCACCGACGTTCGGAAGCGCTCGATGTTGTCATCCGCACCGAACAAGCGCTCGGTGATCGCCTCGTACTCCTCCATCGATGCCGCCGAGAGCAGCAGCAGGAAATCACCATCACCGGTGATCGAGTAGCACTGCTGCACGGCAGGGTCGTCCTGCACGCGGCGGCGGAACGGGGCGACCTTCTCGCGCTGTTCGCTGACCACGCGCACCTCGACGATGATGGTCAGCGGCCGGCCGATCTTCGCGGCATCGATCACGGCCACGTTGGCGGCGATCACCCCGCTGTCCTGCAGGCGCTTGATCCGCCGCTGCACGGCCGGGGTCGACAGGTGCACGGCCTCGGCGATCTGCCGTTGCGGCAGGGTATTGTCCTGCTGCAGCAGGGCGAGGATGGCGCGGTCGAAGCTGTCCAGCACGGGGGCGGTGGCCATGGTGAGCAGAAGTTGCATGGACGGGCCGTCAATTGAGCCAAGTGCTCGCCGCCGGCGCAATAGACTGGCGGCATGCAGACTTCTCGAATCGCGCCGATGTTGCCGGCGCTGGCGGTGCTCGGCTCGGTCACCGCACTGGCCATCGGTACCTCCTACGCCAAGCAGCTGTTTCCGTTGATCGGTGCGCAGGGCACCAGCGCGCTGCGCGTTGGCTTCTCGGCGCTGTTGCTGCTGCTGTTCTGGCGGCCATGGCGCTGGAAGACCAACCGTGTGGATGCGATCACGATCCTGCGCTACGGCCTGACCCTGGGCCTGATGAACCTGTTGTTCTACATGGCCTTGCGCACGATCCCGTTCGGCATTGCGGTGGCCATCGAATTCACCGGCCCGTTGACGGTGGCGATGCTGTCGTCGCGGCGGCCGATCGATTTCCTCTGGGTGGGCTGCGCGGCCGTGGGGCTGCTGTTGCTGCTGCCGATCGGCGGCGGCCCGGCTCTGGACCCGGTGGGCGTGCTGTACGCCATGGGCGCGGCGGCCTGCTGGGGCCTGTACATCGTGTTCGGCAAACGCGCCGGCCACCTGCACGCCGGGCACTCGGTGTCGCTGGGGCTGCTGGCTGCGTCGCTGGTGGTGGTGCCGGTGGGCGTGGTGCATGCCGGTGAGGCGTTGCTGGAGCCGAAGATCCTGCTGGCCGGGCTGGTGGTGGCGCTGGTATCCAGCGCGATCCCGATGTCACTGGAGATGATGGCGCTCAAGCGCCTGCCGAAGGAAACCTTCGGGATCCTGATCAGCATGGAACCGGCGGTGGCCGCGCTGTGGGCGATGCTGCTGCTGCACGAGCACCTGCATGGATTGCAGTGGCTGGCGATCGGCTGCACGGTGCTCGCGTCGGTGGGCAGCACGATGACGGCGCGGGGGTTGAAG
>Ga0265296_1001940_pt1 | contig 21973 bp, 20 predicted proteins | sample MunlanPumphouse1_FD_189073 | JGI IMG/M metagenome (GOLD analysis project Ga0265296, IMG submission 189073) | Groundwater microbial communities from a municipal landfill in Southern Ontario, Canada - Pumphouse #1 | ecosystem: Environmental > Aquatic > Deep subsurface > Groundwater | place... | reverse complement strand
TTATGATGTGATTGAGGGCTTTTCTCTCATGGCCGAAATTACCTATCGTTCTGCTGCAACCGATTTTTTTAAAGAAACCTTAGCCGCAAAGGCATATCGCAATATCCTTGGGCCCGAATATTTTGACCTTGAATACCTGGATAAAATTGTTGATGACTTTTTGAGTGGCAAAGAAGCTAAAGGGCAGGATTTTAATAATCTGGTTACCTTAATTACTCTTTCTGTAACGGGATGGTTTTAAGATTATGGAAATGCTTTCTCTTATAAATGAATTGTGGCCCATCAAACGATCCTTGGTTTCTGATGGGTATGATAAGGCAATCTACTATTTAGCTCAAAAGTTTCCTTTGCAAATTATGGAGTTTCCTTCCGGGAAAGAGTATTGGACTTGGGTTGTGCCGGAAAAATGGACTTGTCACGAAGCTTATTTGGAAACTTTGGATGGTAGGCGTCTGATCGATTATCAAATCCAGCCGCTGCATTGTGTTGAGTATTCAACTTCGATTGATAAAGTTGTTACGAGAGATGAGCTTTTTTCTCACTTGCATGTTCATCCGAAAAATCCCCAGGCCATTCCATATGTATTTAAATTTTATGAACGTGATTGGGGTTTATGTTGTTCGGGGGAACAGAAAGCTGCTTTGCGTGACCCTGCCTATAAAGTTGTGATTAAAACCAGCTTTGAACCAGGCACACTTAAGGTGGGGGAATGGTGGTTGCCGGGTAAATCTGACGAGATCATTGTTTTAACGGCGCATTTATGTCATCCCTGTCTGGCCAATGATGATTTGAGTGGGATCGTAGTTGGACTTGGAGTTATGCAGCGATTGTCAGAGATTCTAGATCGTTATTATACATATTTATTATTATTGGTACCGGAAACTATTGGTTCGATTGCTTGGCTGAGCCAGCACGAAGAGTTAATCCCTAAAATTAAAGGCGGACTGTTTCTCGAAATGCTGGGCACAGATTTGCCGCTGGCCTTGCAGCGATCTTATCCTGGTAATACCCAATTGGATTTATGTTGTGAGCATTTTGTCCTAACGAGAGATCGGGATGCTTATGTGCGCGATTTTTGGGAGATCATTAGAAATGATGAGTTGGAATATAACTCGCCCGGGGTACGGATTCCGATGGTATCTCTTTCCCGTGTGCATAAGCCAGAATCAAAAAATTGGCCTTACCCTGAGTACCATACCGATTTAGATACGCCGGCAATTATCAGCGAAAAGAGATTAAACCAATCTTCAGATATAATTTTTGGGATATTAGCGGCTTTCGATAAGAATTATTGTCCAAAAGCGAAATTTAAAGGGCAAGTGTTTTGTTCTCGTTATGGAATCTTCCCTAAAGAAGAAAGAATGCATGAGCCGTTTTTTAAAACGCTTTTTGAATTAGATGGGGAACATTCAATCATGGATATTGTTTTAAAACATGGGCTTAGCTTTCAGGATGTTTTAAGAACAGTTGAAACACTGGCTTGCCATGATTTAGTTCTTGTGAATAGAAGGAAATAATGCATGCAAACGGTAAGTGAACAGGAAATCCGCAATGCGATAAGAACCATTCTTGTTCCCGAACATAATTTAGCTATGATACATAGTTCGAGCGGCACATTTGGCTTTACAGATTGTGTCGATATTTGGAAGGAAGAAGCGGATAGAGCTGGTTATACCATTGCTCTGCCGACCTTTTCGTGGTCCTACTGTAAAAGCAGGATGTATCATTATAAAAATACCCCCGCAGAAACCGGGCTCTTACCCGAATTATTCAGAAGGCAAAAAAATGTGATACGAGGAAAAAATCCTATTTTTTCTTTTGCCGGTTATGGGGTGCGTGCAGGAGAATTAATTGCGCATCCGGGAGAAACCTGTTGGGGCAAGGATACCCCTTTTGACTACATAAACAACCACGATGGTTTACTCATAATGTTTGGGGTGGGGTGTGAATATCTCACATTTTATCATCATATTGAGGAGATGAAATTAGTGCCTTATCATTATTTCAAGACATTTGACGGTAGGGCGGATTATGGCGAAGGTTTTATTGATGTTGCCCCAAAGTACCATGTGCGTTCTTTAGAATTACCGAGCGGAAGTGATTTTTCGTTGGTGCACAATGCCTTAGAGAAAGAAAATAAAATGCGCATTATCAGATTGGGTGGCGGCGTTATTCGCGTGCTTAAAGCGCGCGAGGTTTATGTCTTAGGTTGCCAATTGATTGAGCGCGACCCCTATGTTTTTCTTAAAGATAAAAAAGCTTATTTTGCTGCATTAAATAAATCTGGATTAGCATGAGTATAAAAAGAAAAAAAATTATATTTGAAACCATCCGGCCAGTCCATTTTTTGCTGGTTAAATATTTCCTGTGGCGTGGATATCCGGTTTCGGTTTTTCAGTTTGTGCATAATGATACTAAACCAAAATGGTTATTAAGGATGTTATCGAGGGGTATGGTTGAGCGCATTTTTGTGCCAACCGTTTCGTGTGAAGATGCTTTGTCGATTGACCAAACCGAGGTTATTTTTGAGCGATTAAAGGATTTTAGCGTTGGCAAGATTTTGATTGAACTTTTTGGGGACAGTGAAATTGACTTGATTTTTAAAAGGGCAATATCTGATGAAATATTTAAAGCGATGTATATTAATGATTTTTTGGCATCCGAGATAATAAAAGCAGATAATCTTGAGTGTGTTTATTTTATTCCGCTAGGTTATATTTTTTATTCTACAATTATTGGCAAATACAGTAATTATGCTTTAAAGAGGATTGATCGGGTGATTATTCCGGTGTGGGCGTGCGCGCTGGGTTTGCTTTTTCGATTATGCGATCGGTTTAAATATGTTGTTTTATTGCTGGGTTACGCTTTAATTATAGCCCTTTTGTCGTTTTTAGGAAAAATTCGAGGGTGTAAGGAAAATATTCCTGCCCATTATAAATTTGCCATATCTTTGCCGCATTCATCTGGTATTGGTACCCTAAGGGGCAAGGCCTTTGATTTTTTATTGGATCATGGTCAGCTGAATAAGAAAAATACAGTCTTTCTTCTTTCCGCCCCGGCAAAAAATGATAGGTTAATTCAGCTTAGGCATGATGGTTATAATATTGTTGATATCCGTGAACATCAGTTATGGTTGAGTTTGGTTGATTCAGGGTTGAAGCTTGATTTTGTTTGGCCCGTGCTCAGGGCGACCTTTGAGGTATTGAAAAAAGCGGGCACGCAATTTCCGGTTTTTGCTTATGCGTTTTTTTGTGCGATTCGGGCGCACGTAAATTCCCGGGTGCTTTTTAGTCGGGTTGCTTTTGATAACTATATTTTTACGCATCAAGAATCTTTGGCGCAAATCGCGTTTAATTTGATGCTGCGGCAAAAGGGCGGGAAAACCTGGAATTATCATTTGTTTATTGGCGGCGGAGTACTATACGTTAAAGATGATGATTTTAATAATTATCGTCAAAGATATTGGGCTTTTTTAAATAATGATTATTCGGTTTTATTAAGTAAAAATGTGATTAGGTATAATCAGTTGCACCGGCAGAAAGTAAGGGAGTATTTTGATGTTGGTTGCATTTATTCGCAATTAGTATGTGAGTCTGTTTCAAAAGAAAAAAAAGCCACGTTTGTGCAGGTTTGTTTTCCCGGTAGCGATTTGGGTCAAAGTAAAATTATTTCTTTTTTTGATACTACTTTTATCCCGTCAGAAAATTCGGTCACTAGTTATTCGGACGCGATTAATTTTTATGCAGACATAAATAGGTTATTGGCACAAAGAAATAATTTGCTGGTTATTATCAAGCCTTCCAAGTCGGCAGCGTGGTTTACAAGGATTGATACGTATTGGTGTTCAGTGGGTCAAGGCCGGCGGCTTACTAAATTATTTGATATTTTAAAATCTAACCCCAGGGTTTTTTGGGCTGGCGAGCAAGCAGATACCACGGCGATAATGGCACATAGCGATTTAGTGGTGACACACTGTATGTCTTCTCCAACAGTAGAAGCTCTGGGAGCCAGAAAGAAGGCAATCTGGTATGAATCTGGCAATAAACATTGTGGGATCATGTATGACCGTATCCCGGGGTTGGTGGTTCATGGTTACGAAGCTTTAGAAAAAAGGATTGATGAGCTTTTATATAAAATGACGGAAGAAGAATACGGTCGCTATTTAGACGAAGAAATTAAAGGTAAAGTTGAGTCATACCTTGACGGGAAAGCGTTAACCAGATTTAGGCAGTTGTTGACTACCAAAGGTTAGGATGAAATGTTTGCTAATATGCAAAAACCAAGCCAAAAACTAAAATATTCTCTTTTAGGTGATCCTGCGCAGGGCTGGAAACGTTTTCTCTACGCAGCCTATTTGCCACCTGAGCTGGATGCGCAGGGGATTCCTTTTTTGATTAATCCGGTTACAATGCAGTTATTTTACCAAAAAGTTATGCGGCTTGAGCGTGCCTTAGCTGGAAAAATTAGTGAGGCTTTGGATGGCCAGCTATGGCCGGTGGATCACTGGGTTATCTTATATTTTTGCCATTGTTATGTTAATGCTTTTGAGAGGGTCAAATGTCTTTTGGAAAAGGTGGAACCGGCTAATTTACAATTTTTTGCGGTTTGTAGTCAGGTTTCCACTGTAGCCCCAACATCTGTAAAGATGTATATGTCTAGATTAATTGGCTCGCTTGAAATTATGGAACAAATCGTGATGATTTTATTTGATTGTTACAATGTTGAAACTAAGTTTGTAGGAAAAATGAGCGGGGTGGAGCTGGCTAATTCTGATGGAATATTTAAAAATGCCATTAGGGCTGCAAAATATACTTTAAATTATTACAAAAACTTGCTCAGATATTGTTTTATTGCTAAGAGCGGCAAGAAAACCTTATTGGTTTTAAATCGAATTTTGTCACCGGAGGATTTGGGCTCGTGCAAGGAGATTGCTGAGGTGATGTATTTGGATGATTGGGTACGACTTCAGGAATTGAATTTGCCAAGTAAAATGAAAGTTTTGAGAGATAAAAAGACGGGCTGGCGACTACGTTTGAAGCAAAGGTTGGGTGAAATACGATTTGCGGCAGATGATTTGTTGTTTAAGAAAGTAATTTCGGTGCTGGTAGATAATTATCCAGTAGCATTGCTTGAGGGCAGGGAATATTTCCAGGCGGAAGGTGAAAAATTATTAAAAAGCATGGGATTAATTAATGGTAGGTTGGGCTCCCCCTATTTATCTGTTGACCATGGGATTTGGAAACGGGAAACTTTTAGTGCCGTGTCTGCAGCAGTGGTTAAACATGGGGGCAAGGTTATTGGAACCGCGCATGGCTCACCAGACGGATTTGTGAATTATGCAACCTCCCATGTTGTGGACCAATGTCTGGTTACGCATTTTCTTTCACATTTTAATGCGCCTTTTGTCGAGATTGAAAAAAATAGCCCTAGGGTTTATCAGGCCGATTTATTGGATAAATTTTCGCCCAGTAAGGGGAAAAAACTCGCGGAGGGCTTGCTCAGTATTTGGTATTTTCCGCATTGGCATGTTATTGACCCATTGTTTTATTTTGGTTTCAATGGTTGGGTGCATCCCGAATGTTTTTTTGAAAACCAAAAAGTTGCCCTTTTGGGATTAAATTCGATTGCCCAGGATCCAAGGGTCAAGGAGGTTGTTATTAAATTAAGGCCGGATGTGAATGCGGCGACTAAACAAAAGTTTTTTGAATTGGTGGATAAAATATTAGGGAAAGAAAAGTCGCCTAAATTTCGCTTGATATCTCATCTTACCTCGGCACGGGCTTTTTCCTCTGCTTCAATTGCAGTGCACGATATGTTTGGCAGCGGATTTGTTGAGTCAATGTGGGCGAATATCCCTTCTTTAGCGGTGCTTCCTCAGATTGCTGAAATTCCCGGCCGTTTGCCGGATAAGGATTATTGGATAAAGGCTGGCGTTTTTGTGCGAACCGAAACCGAATTGTATGCGAAGTTATTAGCTTGGGTGGAGGGGAATGTGCCGGATAATTATGAACAGATGAGGCAGAGATTTTTAGCGGTTTGCGGGTTGGGAGCTCCGACCGCTGGTCAAGTGCTAAAATCTATTATAAAAGGGGTGATTAATAATTGTGAATATTAAGGGTAAACGGATTATTTTGAGAGCGATTGAAAAGAAAGATTTGCCGCTATTGCATGTGTGGTTTAATGATCCAGATTTGGTATTTGGTTTAGGAGATATTCATTTTCCTTCTTCGCTTCTTCAGCAGGAAAAATGGCTTGAACGTATGCAAAAAAACGAAGCAACGATTCGCTTAATGGCTCAGGAGATTGGTGGGCCAACTATTGGCTATACAGGTTTCTGGAATATTCATTGGCGAGATCGCCGTGCCGAGCATGCGGTGGTGATTGATCCAGCATATAGGGGAAAAAAATACGGCCAAGAAGTTATTTTGACTTGTGCTAGATACGCTTTTGAGGAAATGGATTTATCTCGGCTGGATGCTACTATTTTGGCGGCCAACCCGGCCTCCCTTAAGGTTTATCAGGCTTGTGGTTTTAAGGTTGAAGGAACTTTACGTTCGCATGCGTTGCGAAATGGGAAACGGGTGGATCGCATAATGCTTGGCTTATTGGATTCAGAATATTTTGCCCTGGTTAAAAAAAATAATTATTGGGACACGGCAGAGGGGGGAAAATGACTTTAGCTAAATCTAGATATGTTATTGGTGGTGATTTTGAGCTGCCGGCATGGCAGCTGGGAAATTTTAGGCAATTAATGAACCTAACCTTTGGGTTATCGGGAACCTGGACAGCTAGTGGCAGGGCAGCCTTAGCTTTAATCTTGCAGCATTTAAAATCAAAAGGTGTACAACACATTCACTTGCCTGCTTATTTGTGCCAAAGTATTTTACAGCCGGTACAAGCATTGGGCTTTAAGTACTCATTTTATCCTGTCGACAGTACTTTAACTGCTCAGCCTGATCCTTTGCCTGGCTCAGCAGTGTTGCTGATCCATTATTTTGGATGGAAAAACCCGGTAACTGAAAGCTTGCGTTCCAAAGCTGGGAAGGATTTTTTTCTTATTGAAGATGCTTGTCAGGCCTTGCTTTCTGATGTGGGATTTGTTCCAAACGAGGGAAGATTTATAATAATTAGCCCGCGAAAATTTGTTCCTGCTGTGTTGGGTGGATGGTGCAACCTCCCTGTAAAGAAAGAGAATCCGTCAGTGGAAATTGAAGCAATGGTTTGGCAATCTGTGACTGCACGTATGGCGCGAGCGATATATTTAATGCATTCAGAAGCGGCGCTAGATCATGCATTGGAGGAATTTTATCTAAAGGCATTTAGTGATGCTGAAAGGTTCCTGGATGCCCATCCGACTTATGTTCCTGTTCCTCAAATTGTGTTGGATCTTTTAGCGGGATTTGACTGGGAAATGATTAAGCAAAGGCGGCGTAATAATTGGTTAACATTAAACGAGCAGTTATCCGGAAGGATTGAGACGATTATGCCTGAACTGTCAGCTAAGGTAGTTCCCTTGGGTTATGTGGTCAGATTACGCAAGCGTTCTGCCTTAAAAGCTCAATTGGCAAAGCGTCGAATATTTTGCCCGGTACACTGGTTGTTACCATCTGAGATTGAAGCTGCGCGTTTTCCGGATTCAGCCCAACTTGCAGACACCTGCCTCACTCTCCCGATTGATCAAAGATATGTGGCAGATGATCTATTGAAAATGGCTCAAATATTAATGGCATTACAATAAAATTATGATAAATAATAACGTAGCAATATTAGATGCAGTAAGAGATGCGCTGCCTTGGCACCAGGTGCTGGATACTTTACCTGAGCATATGCGGGATGTGTATTTTTATCCAGAATATGTTGCGCTGCATCGATTTGATCCGGCAACTCAAGCCAGCTTGTTCCTTTATAGGCGGGCAGAGAATGTTTGGTTTTATCCTTTTCTCCTGACGCCCATCTTAAAAGTGGGAAAATGTAAAATTGAGCAAAAAATGTTTGATATTGAGAGTGCCTATGGTTATGGCGGTCCCCTGGCAAATACCGAAGATATCAATTTTCTAGCTGAAGCTCACCAGGCTTTTAACCAATGGTGCGTGGACCAAAATGTAGTGGCCGAGTTTGTTCGCTTGCATCCACTTCTTAAAACAGAGCAGTTTTTAGACCCGAACTTCGAAGTAGTTTTTGATAGGGAGTCAGTGTCACTTAATTTAGCCCGCCTTAAAAATGATGCTAATCTACCATTTGATAAGAAAGCTTGTAATATGTTGAGACGTGCACAAGGTTTAGGAATTTTAGCCAAAGCCCATCCTGTAAATGAATGCTTCGATCAATTTATTGGCCTTTATCTTAGCAACATGGAAAGGTTTGGTGCAGCTAAATATTATTTTTTTGGAGACGAGTACTTTAGCTCCCTGAAAAAATTGGTGAATAATTCAGGTTTCCTGGTTGTGGCACAGAAGGATGGGGAATGGCTTTCTGCCGCCATTTTTCTGAAAGGCAGGAAATGGTTGCATTATCATCTTTCAGCCTCGGATTCGGGTAAGCGTTTGCCGGGAAGCACAAATTTGGTGTTGTACACTGGGGCAAAGATTGGTAAAGGAATGGGGCTTGAGATGCTCCATTTAGGTGGAGGGTTACAATCTGATTCTAAAAATGATTCTTTACTTAAATTTAAGCAGTCTATGGCGTCTGATTCACACCATTTTTTTATTGGAAAATGTGTTCATAATAAGGAGATGTATATGCAATTACGTAAACTTTGGGAAGAGCAATATCCTTCCCTTGAGCCTATTTATGGGCAGAGATTATTGTGCTATCGTTATAATAAGTGAGTAATAATTTCAAAATATGAGTATCAATACATTAAAAATTTATGATAAGGAAGTTGGTATCGGCCAGCCGGTATTTATTATTGCCGAAGCGGGAGTTAATCACAATGGAGATATCCAGCAAGCCAAACGTTTGGTCTGCGAGGCCAAGGCTTGTGGGGCTGACTGTGTTAAGTTTCAATTTTGGAAAACAGAGAGACATTTGGTAAAAAATGCACCCAAAGCCGCCTATCAGCTTAAAACGACTTCTGCTCAAGAATCTCAGTTTGAAATGCTGCAAAAACTGGAGCTTTCGGATGCAGAACATAGAGAGCTTTATGCATTTTGTAGAAAAGAGGGGATTATCTATCTTTCTTCTACTTGTGACACTCTGGGAATAGATTTTCTTGAGTCTCTTCCTGTGTCAGCGCATAAAGTAGCCTCTCCTAATATAATTGAAAATTATTTTTTGGAATATATAGCGCAAAAAGGTAAGCCCATCTTACTTTCTACTGGGATGTGCAATATGGCAGAGGTAGAAGAAGCTGTAAATACTGTTCGTCAGGCAGGCAATGATCGGATTGTCGTGCTCCAGTGTACTACTAATTATCCTTCGGCACTGGAAGATACAAATTTGAGGGCAATGCAGGCTATGGGCAAAGCGTTTAATGTTTTAGTGGGTTACTCTGATCACTCGCCAAGTTTAATTGCGGCTCCAGCCGCAGTTGCGCTGGGTGCCTGCATAATTGAGAAGCATTTTACATTAGATAAAAACTTGCCAGGACCGGATCAAGCTAGTTCTTTGGAACCGGCGGAATTTACACAGCTTGTAAGAAATATCAGGGAAGTTGAAGCTTGTTTAGGTTCTGACGTGAAAGAACCTTCGGTGATCGAAATGGAAAATGCTAAAGTTGCCAGAAGAAGCATTGTAGCGAAAACGCTGATTAGGAAAGGTGAGCGGTTGACGGTTGATAATTTAACTTTAAAAAGACCCGCTGCAGGGCTGGCGGCCAAGCAACTCAAACAAATTATCGGGAAAAAGAGTGTTAGGAATTTGACGCCGGATACAGTTATCCGTTTTGATATGCTGCAGGGATAAGCGCAGTATTTTGACAGGAGAATAAATGTATGCATGAAAAAATATTGGTTACTGGGGCAGATGGTTTTATCGGTAGTCATTTGGTTGAAACCTTAGTTCAAAAAGGATTCAAGGTTAAGGCGTTTGTTTATTATAATTCCTTTAATTCTTGGGGATGGTTGGATGCTTTGCCTAGTGAGATTTTAAAAAATGTTGAAATTTTCGCAGGTGATATTCGGGACCCAAATGGAGTTAGGCAAGCGGTTAAGGGAGTTACCTCCGTTTTTCATTTGGCGGCACTAATCGCGATTCCTTTTTCATATCATTCGCCCGATTCCTATGTGGATACTAATATTAAAGGGACTTTAAACGTTTTACAGGCAGTGCGAGATTTTGGGATTAAAAGGGTTTTGGTTACTTCAACATCCGAGGTTTATGGCACTGCGCAGTACGTACCGATTAACGAAAAACATCCTTTCGCCGGGCAATCGCCGTATTCGGCTTCAAAAATTGGTGCAGATAGAATTGCGGAATCTTTTTATCGTTCGTTTGATACGCCGGTGGTTATTGCACGCCCTTTTAATACTTATGGGCCGCGCCAATCTGCCAGAGCGGTGATTCCAACGGTCATAACCCAATTATTGACTGGGAGGGATGAAATTCATTTGGGTACGCTTTCTACTACCAGGGATTTCAATTATGTCATTGACACTTGCAAGGGAATGAGTGCCTTGGCCAATTGCGCTGAAGCGGTCGGTAAGGAAGTAAATGTTGGCTCCGGCACTGAAATATCGATTGGCGATTTAGCTAAACTAATAATGGAATTAATTGGAGTAGAGGCTAAATTGGTTTCCGAAGATCAACGAAAAAGGCCCCACAAAAGTGAGGTTGAGAGGTTGGTTTGTGATAATAGTTTGGTCCGACAATTGACAGGTTGGCAACCGGAGGTTTCGATTAAAGAAGGGCTTTTGAAAACTATAGAATGGTTCAGGAATAAAGAGAATTTAGCGAAATATAAAAGTGATATTTATAATGTCTAAATCTGAAAAAATTGCTGCAAATAATATCCCGCTTTCGGAACCCTTAATTTCAGGTAATGAGTGGCGATACATTAAGGAATGTCTGGATACGGGGTGGGTTTCCTCTGTGGGTGGTTATGTCACCAGATTTGAAGAAGCGGTGGCTAGATATGTTGGGGCCAAATATGCAGTCGCGGTGGTTAATGGTACCGCGGCTTTGCATGTTAGCTTGCTTGCCTGTGGAGTAAAACCTGCAGATGAAGTGATTGTCCCGACCCTTACCTTTATTGCTCCGGTTAATACGGTAAGGTACTGTGGTGCCGAACCAATCTTTATGGATTGTGATCCTGCAACCCTGGGTATGGATACCACAAAACTGGCGGAGTTTATAAATGAGCATACGGTTTTTAAGGATGATGGATATACCTATAATAACAACACCGGCAAACGGATTAAAGCCATTATTCCGGTGCACGTTTTTGGGCATCCGGTAGACATGGATCCGCTACTGAAAATTTGCACCGAAAGAAATATCAATGTTATAGAAGATGCTACTGAAAGCCTTGGTTCCCTGTATAATAATAGATATACAGCTACTTTGGGTACAATCGGGTGTTTTTCCTTTAATGGAAATAAGATCATTACAACGGGTGGTGGAGGCATGATTGTTACTGATCATGAGGATTTAGCAAAAGAAATTCGGCATTTAAGCACCCAGGCCAAAAAAGATCCTTTTGAGTTTGACCATGATGAAATTGGTTATAATTATCGTCTGACTAATGTTCAAGCGGCGATGGGTGTGGCGCAAATGGAAAAAATCGATGAATTTATAACCAAAAAGAGAGAAAATGCTGCGTTATACAAAAAATTACTGTTGAATTTTGATGGCGTCGAGTTAATTTGGGAGAAGCCTTGGGCAAAAAGTAATTTCTGGTTTTATACTATAAAAGTTGCTCAGCAACACAAGCAACCATTAATCGATCATTTTTTGGCGAGAGGCATCCAGGTCAGGCCAGTTTGGAGGCTGATGCATACTTTATCGATGTATGCAAATTGTCAGACCTATAGATTAGAATCAGCTTGTGAGATTTATAGCCGTTGTATTAATATTCCGTGCAGTGTGAGCTTAAAAAAAGAGGATATACAATTGGTATCAAATAAGATTAAAGATTATTTTGTAAATAAAAGCTAAGGAGTTTTTGAGTGCGCAAGCTAGCTGTTATTACTGGGACCAGAGCGGATTATGGGATACTTTACCCTTTGCTGAAAGAAATTTATAGGGATAAAGATCTGAAATTACAAATTATTGTAACTGGCATGCATTTGTCCCCTGAATTTGGCTTAACCTATAAAGAAGTTGAAAAGGATGGTTTTATTATTAATAAAAAAGTGGAAATGCTTTTATCTTCAGATACCCCGGTTGGAGTATTAAAATCAATGGCTTTAGGGCAGATAAGCTTGGCAGAAGTTTATAATGAATTAAAACCAGATCTGGTGGTGGTTTTGGGTGATAGGTTCGAGAGTTTTGCTGCCGCAACCGCAGCCATGATTTCAGGTATTCCGATTGCTCATCTGGGGGGAGGGGATACTTCCGAAGGTGTAATTGATGAAACGCTAAGGCATGCCATCACTAAAATGTCTCATTTGCACTTTACTATTACTGATCAACATCGTCAGAAAGTGATTCAGCTTGGCGAAAAGCCGAACACTGTATTTAGTGTTGGGGCACTGAGTATTGACAATATCATGCATACCCAGCTTTTTTCGAAAGAGTCATTTCAGAGGGAAATTAATTTTAAACTTGGCAAGAATAATGTGTTAGTGGCTTTTCATCCTTGTAATTTAGACAAAACAGCGGTCGGGGCACAGTTTAAGGCCTTGCTTGATGCCGTTGACTCATTAGAAGGAACACATATTATTTTTACTAAACCCAATGCTGATATTGATGGCAGAATTATCATAAAAATGATAGATGAATATGTTGCCCAAAATCAAAACAAAGCCATCGCCTTTGCTTCCATGGGGAGGAAACTATATTTGTCAGCATTGCAGTTTGTGGATGTGATAATTGGCAACTCTTCAAGCGGCCTGGTTGAGGCTCCCAGTTTTAAGCTTGCAGCTATTAATATCGGTGATCGACAGCAGGGAAGGATGCGGGCAGAAAACATAGTTGATTGTGATCCTGCTAAGAAATCAATAATCAATGCGTTGAGGAAGGTATACTCGAGAGTATTTCAAGACAGATTGAAAAGCATTGAGAACCCCTATGGCGATGGTAAAACTGCCCCAAGGATTAAAAGAATTTTAAAACAGTACCCATTAAAAGGGATTTTGAAAAAGCAATTTTATGTCTTAAGGAGATTGGATTGAATTATGGATAAAGAAAAATTGGCATCTCTTTTAATTGGTCCAGATGCTACGGTAAAACAAGCCATGAAGCAGATGGATAAAATTGGGCAAAAGTCGCTTTTTGTTGTAAATCAAGAAAATATTTTACAAGGTTCGCTTACTGATGGGGATATTAGGCGGTGGATTCTTAAAGGAGGGAGTTTAGAGGAAAACGTAAATAATATTGGCAATAAAAATCCGGTTGCTTTTGCAGAAGGTTATGATGTTGAACACGTAAAAAAAATAATGTTGGTAAAAAAAATTGAACATGTGCCGGTTATCAATGGTTTTAAACAAGTTGTAGAAGTTTTATTATGGGAGGATGTTTTTGCCGGCCATATCTCTAAACCAAAGGAAAAGTTGAATTTACCGGTAGTGATTATGGCGGGGGGGAAAGGCGTACGCCTTGATCCTTTCACCTCAATTTTACCTAAGCCTTTGATCCCAATTAAAGGTAAGCCCATTATAGAAATAATCATGGATGAGTTTAATGAATATCAAATTAATGCCTTTTATGTTTCGGTAAATCATAAATCAGGCATGATTAAGGCTTATTTTGGTGATGTCGCCACAAAATATAAGATTGAATATTTAGAAGAAGATAGTCCTCTCGGTACGGCTGGAGGTCTTAAATTTTTACAGGATAAGATTCAAGGCTCCTTTGTAGTTACTAATTGCGATATCATTATTAAGAGTGATTATTGTGAAATATATGATTATCATAGAGAAAATCAAAATGATATAACCATTGTAGGTTCCTTAAGGCAATACGTGATTCCTTATGGGGTATGTGATATTGAAAATGGCGGCATTTTAAGGGAAATCCGGGAAAAACCGGAATACGATTTTTTGGTGGGTACCGGCTTTTATATTTTAGAGTCAAGGGTATTAAAATATATTCCAAAAAATGAACCTTATTCTATGACGGATTTGATTAAAAAAATCACAAAAGAAAACGGGAAGGTCAGGGTTTTCCCTATTAGCGCAGAATCCTGGATTGACGTTGGTCAATGGGATGAATACAAAAGAGCAAGGGAAAAGATGCAATAAAAATGAGGCCAATGCATGTATAGGGGAAAAAGAATTTTAAGTATAATTCCTGCCCGTGGTGGTTCAAAGGGACTTCCCAGAAAAAACATATTGCCCCTTTTAGGGAAACCTTTATTAGTGTGGACATTAGAACAAGCGCTCCGAAGCAATTATTGCGATAAGGTCATGGTTAGTACGGATGATGTGGAAATAGCTGAGGTTGCCAGAAAAAATGGAGCAGATGTCCCTTTTATGCGGCCCAAAGAATTGGCGGCAGATACCACTCCAATGTTTAAGGTGGTGGCGCATGCCTTGTCTTTTTATAAAAGCAAGGGTATCTTTTTTGACTACGTGGCGATTTTGCAGCCAACTTCTCCTTTAAGAAAAGCAGATGATATTGATAACGCAATCAAAATGTTAATTGATCATGAGAAGGAAGGAGATAGTTTAGTAAGCCTTGGCGAAGCACATAAGGAACATCCGTCCATGGTGCAGAAAATAGTTGGTGGGTATGTAAAACCTTATGAAGTCCAACCCAAAAAGGTATTTAGGAGACAGGATTTGGTGAGGCTGTTTTCTCCAAACGGGCTTATTTTTATTTCAAAAACGGAAAAAATACTTAAGTACGAGACATTTTACCAGAGAAGGGCCATTCCTTATCATGTTGAGCGGTGGCAGAATTTTGAAGTTGATGATTTGGTTGATTTTATCTGTATTGAAGCAATACTGAAGAATAAAATGAGCTAAGAGGAATATAGATGGTTTTGGCTCCCTTAATCAGAAAAAATTATGAAGCATCTGCGCGGTTCCTTGAACAAATAACGAACGGAGATATCCCAAGAAGCTTTTGGCTGGATCGCTTTGAGTATTGGTGGCATAACAATCCAAACATGAATGATGCTATCCCGCGGGGATGGATTCTCTTGAGTGATGATGGGAAAATAGGTGGTTTTCTTGGCAATATTCCAGTTAAGTATCAGATAAATGGGCAAGAGCAAATTGTTTGTGGGGCCACGAGTTGGTATGTTGCTCCGGATTTTGCCAAAAAAGGCATGGAATTGTTTTATGCCTTTTTAAAACAACCCCCCCCCTTTTTAGATACAACTCCTACTGAGAAGGTTGCTAGAGTTCTGCGGGGCCTAAAATTTTTTCAATTGAAAAAGGAATGGCTTAAGAGGGAGGCGATCTACCCAATTCAGGCAAAGGAATTCTGGGTATTTATTGTAAACAAATTTAGTTCAAATAAATATTTGGAATTCGCGCTTAAATTAATTGGATTATTGGTGGTGCCTTTAATTGCAATGTACCAAAAAGCTTATGAGTTTAAAATATTATTTTTAGATAAAAAGTACGAAGCAAAAGAGATAATAAGATTTGATAGTTCGTATTCGCAGTTATGGACTCAGTTAAAGAATCAATATAAAGTAATTGCAGTAAGAGATTGGGAGGCGCTTAACTGGTATTTTTTTGGTTCCAAAGGTCTTTTGGCTACCAGGAAAGTAATCGGGATTAATAAAAATGGCGTGCCGATTGGATATGCGGCGTTAAAATTAATCACTAGAACAATTAGGGGGAGAACCTATTATCATTTTGAGTTAATTGATATGGTTATGATAGAAAAACATGAATCCGCATATTACGCACTATTAAAAGGTTTGTTGTCGTTTGCTAGGAGTTATGACAAGAAAATTGCCTTTATTAAAATTATTCCCTTTGATGAAAATATGAAAACGTATATTAATAAGCTTGGCTTTTTATGGCAGACAATGGAATCAAGATTTTATTATCGAGGTTTTGCTGTTGACTCGTCCTCTATGCCCGATGCCATGGAAAAAAGCTTTTATGCGACTCCCTTAGATGGGGACAGGGGATCTTTTCCTTAGATTTATGGAAAAACATGGAAGAATAATTACTGGCATAACAGGAGCAAGTTGTTTTGAAAACGTATATCATAAACGCCTTAGGAAATTTATTTAGTTTGGACGCGGTTAATTCTTTTTTGACGCAGCAGGCCTTAACCGTTTTTCTGTATCATGATGTTTCCAGTAATCCCGGAGAATTTAGCAAAGCATTTAATTTAAATGTTGTGCCTACTATTTTTGAATACCAGATTAACTTTATTAGAAAAGAGTTTAATATTATCAGCCCAGATGATTTGTTAGACGGGCAAATCCCTCCCAGGGCTGCTTTAATCACTTTTGATGATGGTTTTCGTAGTTATTTTACAACTGCGGTGCCAATACTTGATAAATATGCAATCCCTTCAATAATCTTCTTGAATATGGAGCCAGTGAAAGGGGGCATGTTTTGGTCTGGGCTGATTACTTATTTGTGCCAGGAAAATGATGATTTTGTGCGGTTTCTCAGAGAGCGGCATGTAAGCTCACAACCCTTGGTTCCTTTGTTTTTGCGCTGTTCTAAAAAGATTGTTGAGGAATTTTTTATGGAATCCGGGAAAAAACTCGAAGATTTTAGGGTTGACGTGGATGCTTTTGTGGGGGCATTTGCCAACGAAAATGATTTACGAGAAGCGGAAAATAATCACAATATTTTTCTCGGTAACCATCTTTATAATCATGAGGTGCCAATTTTAATGTCTGACGAGGAATTTTTGATTGCATACCGTAAGAATCGAGATGAACTGTCAAAATATAGAAATTTTAGGGATGTTTTCTCGTTTCCTTTTGGTCAACCAGGCATCAGTTTTCAGCAAAGGCAGATAGATTTGCTATTTAATAATGGTGCGCTGAAACTATTTTATAGCTCTGGAACCATAAATTCGGATGTTTTGTCTTCATGTTTGAACAGAATTTCGCTTGCTTCAGATGATGATTCATCTGCGGGAATATGGTTTCGGATTTGTAGACAAATCTTTAGAAAAAAAGTAAAATTGTAAAGTTATCTTAAGTAACACCAAAGGGGAAAACTATGCTAAGGATTGCGATCAATGGTTTTGGTAGGATCGGGAGAGTGGTTGCTCGCATGATTTTACAGAGTGAGGATTGTGAACTGGTTTGTATTAACGAACTTGATCCAGAAGTAAATAACCTGGCTTATTTGTTGAAATATGACTCACTATACGGTCGTTTTTCTGGAGTAATTGAAGTAAATAGTAATGAGAAAAGCATACTTTGTAATGGTAAGCAGATTAGGGTATATTCATATTCTAAAATAGAAAATGTTCCGTGGGAATCGCATAATATTGATGTTGTTATTGAAGCTACGGGGGTCAAGGCAAATGTATTGGCTGCCCGTAAACTTTTAAAATGCGGTGTTTCGAAAGTAGTTGTTACTCATTCGCCCCCAATAGAAGATGTGGATGCAATCATTGTTTTAGGGGTCAATGAGTGCTCCTATGCAGCAGATAAGCATCACATTATTAGCAGTAGTATTTGTGACGCGATTGCAATCGCACCAGTGTTGTTTGAAATTAATAATACCTGGGGAGTGGAAAACTGCTTTATTACAACGCTTCATCCATGGTTATCTTATCAAAACTTATTGGATGGGCCAGTAAGTTCTATTTCAAGCCCAGGGCATTTTTGGAATGATTATGCTCTGGGTAGAAACAGTACGTTAAATTTAATTCTTAAAGATACTACCGCTTCTTCAGCGGTCCTGAAGGTTCTTCCTGAATTAAAAGGTAGGGTAGATGCGATATCGTTTCGGGTCCCCACGAATATTGTTTCCGCTTCAGACCTTACCATTGCACTGAAACGGGAAGTGAAGATTGAAGAGATAAATACTCATTTTGAAAAAATTTCTAAAACCAAGAGCAGGGTTATTGAACTGGAGAGAGAATCTTTGGTTTCCATGGATTATCTTGGGACTCAAAAGTCTGTAATAATTGATGCGAAGGCTACCAAAGTTTTAAATGGTAGAATGGTAAAAATGGTTATATGGTACGACAATGAATGGGGCTACGGGAGTCGTGTGTTAGATATTGCTAGACTAGTCGGCAGCAAAAGTAAAAAAACATTGTAAAGGCGAGTGATTTTATGGGCAGGAAAATATTAGTGACTGGTGGAGCTGGGTTTGTAGGGAGTTATCTCAGTAAGGAACTGATAAAACAGGGCTGGCAGGTTACGGTGGTTGATGACTTATCCAATGGCAAAATAAAGAATTTAACCCAGGACATGGAATTTATTCGGGTTGATATCGGAAGTGACGAATTTGTAAAGAAACTGGCTAACCATTCTTTCGATATCGTTGTCCATTGCGCTGCCCAAGCGTCAAATGCGATTTCTTTTAAGGATCCTCGGCGCGATTTTCTGTCAAATCAAGTGGGGAGTCTTAATGTTTTTGAGTTGTGCCGAGCAAAAAAGGTTCGGCACTGTATTTTAGTTAGTACCATGAGTGTATATGGCCAGCCCAATCAATTGCCCACAAAAGAGATCACTGCTTGTTATCCTAGGGCATATTACGCGGTCCACAAACTGGCGGCTGAACACTACCTGCGCATATTTTCTGAACAATTCGGGTTAAATTATACTACTTTTCGGCTATATACCACTTATGGACACGGGCAGAATTTAGAAAACAGAGATCAAGGCTTGTTAAGCATTTATTTGAGCTATCTCATTAATGGTGAAGAATTAATTGTAAAGGGATCAAAAGACAGGACACGTGATATTGTCCATGTTTCCGATGTTGTAGCAGCAATGATGAAATCTATAGACAATCCTAAAGCATTTGGTAAAACCTATAATTTGGGAACAGGCAAAAGTCTTAAGATAGAAAAAATTATAGAATTATTGATTAATGGGTTAGGGCTTAAGATGGATAAATACCCCATAAGTTATCAGGATAAAACGCCCGGGGATCCTTTCGATACCTTGGCTGATATTGAGGCGGCGAAGAATGATTTAAATTGGAAGCCAAAAATATCCCCTGAAGAAGGTATTCGGCTCACTGTAGAATTCTTTAAGGGAGGGCAAAGGAAAAGATAGGTGAATAGTTGCCTGTTGTGGGATTTTGATGGGGTTATCGTTGATAGCATTGAAGAGTGTTTGCTGGTTTCTTATAATGCTTTTTTGAAATATGAAATGATATCGAATGATTTTTTCGAAGATGTTAAAAGTATCCCCGTAAGTGTTCGGGAAGAATTTCGTAAAACCAGAAAATACGTACGAAGAGCAGGGGGATATTATATTCTTCATCAAGCAATGGCTTTAGGCCAGAAAATTCAAGATCGCGCTGGTTTTGAGGAATTATTTGAAGACAATATTCAAGCAGTAAAAGATTACGAAGATTTTTTCTTTTCGGCTCGGGTTCAATTAAGGGCACAAAGACCCCAATATTGGCTGGATCTCCACCATCCTTATGCCTGGGTTAAGGATAAGTGGGAGGGCCTGAAACAATTCTTTGATTTTTATGTTGTTTCAAATAAGGATGTGTTTTCGATATCATTGCTTTTGCGTAATGCAGGCTTAGCGCTTGAAGAAGACCATCTTTTCGGACAAGAATTTAGCTCGGATAAAAGGATGATCATAAAACACATTCTAGATCAAACTAAGGTTGAGAAAGGCAGGATTCTTTTTGTGGATGATAATTATTACCATCTTTTAGATGTGCGCGACTTAGGAGTTCAACTATTTTTTGCTACCTGGGGTTATGGCGAGTTACCTTTAAAGTTAGACAATGAAATAACTTTTTTGAATGTTGGTAATTTTGATGAGCAATTACTTAAGGGCAAAAAATAATGGATCAGTTTGCTAAAATTAATCGTCAAAATAAAGGCAAATGGTGCAAAATTATAAATGGCAAATATTATGAGGTTAAAAACAGTGTTTATGACGATTTTATTGAGACAGATACTGTTCCAATAGAGTTTACAGGTGAGGTGCAGCTTTTGCCGCCGTGTGATGCTGAAAAAGTCATTGCTCTTGCTTATAATTATAAGGGGTTAGTTGGGGAAAAGGAAAAATATGATGAGCCTTTGTTCTTTTTCAAGTCTTTAACTGGTTTGGTTGGGCACAAAGGAGTGGTTGTATATCCTAAATTTGCCACCAAAGTTTGGCATGAGGTTGAATTGGCTGTGGTAGTCAAGACAAAATGTAAGAATGTGTCAGTTGAAGATGCAGATAAATATATTTTGGGCTATACCTGTGGCAATGATATTACTTGTGAAAACATATTAAACAGGGATTGGCATTTGGCCAGATCAAAGGGGTTAGATACCTTTTGTCCCTTGGGGCCATTTTTAGTTAAAGGGATTAATACTTCGCATTTGAGATTAAAGTCATATATAAATAATAAGGTGACGCAAGATAGTTATACTTCTAACCGCATACTAAATGATAAAGAAGCGGTTTCATTGATTTCACGTTATGTTACTTTATTTCCGGGAGATGTCATTCTAACCGGTACACCTGCTGGTGCAACCGATGCTATAATTCATCCTGGAGACGAGATCAGGGTGGAAGTTGAAGGGCTAGGCATATTGGGAAACCATGTAAATGAGGAGGAAGTTTGATGAATAAAAAGAAAAAAGTTGTTGCCGCATTAATCATTGGTAGAGCTGGAAGTACTGGATTTCCTGGTAAAAATATTACTCCGATTGTAGGCAGGCCTTTGGTGAGCTATCCCATTTTGGCTGCAAAACATGCTGTAAATGTGAATCAGGTTTATATTTCAACCGATTCCGAAGAAATCATGCAGATTGGCAAGCAATATGGGGCCCAAATAATAGAACGTCCAGCCTATCTAGCCACTAAAGAGGCATTGTCTCAAGATGCTTTTAAGCACGGTTTTGAGACCATCGTTAAGCTGGTTGCTCCCCAGGAATTGGAAATGATAGTTTTGCTTTTTGCCAATGGAGCAACCATTACTCCGGGTATTATTGATAGAGGGATTGAGGCCTTACGTGCCGATGAATCTCTAGATTCAGCAGTAACGGTGAGTAAATATAATATGTGGAGTCCTTTACGGGCGCATAAAATCGAAAATGGCTTATTGGAATCATTTTTGGACCCTTCTTTTTTTGAATCAGCTGATTGTGATCGGGATTCACAAGGAGATGTTTATTTTCCGGATTGTTCGGCTTTTGTTGTACGGCCTAAATGTTTTGATTATGCTTATGGCAGACCGCCTTTCCCTTGGATTGGTCGTAAAGTTAAGCCGCTTGAACAATGGGGGGGATTAGACGTCGACTACCAGTGGCAATTTCCAATGGTTGAGTTTTGGTTAAAGGAACATGGGTTTACGCCGGATAAATTACCTTACGATAAAATTTAGGAAAAAAGAGAGTATTTTATGAAAAAGTGGAAAGTGGTGGTTACTGATCGCTTAACGCCTCCAGCGGATATTGAAGAGGAGGTTTTTGGGAAGGATACAAGGGTAGTGGTTTTGAATGCCCAAAAAGAAGAACAGATTTTGCAGGAAATCAAAGATGCAGATGGTTTGTTGGTTTGGCATGAAGTGGAGATTACCCGAAAGTCATTTTCAAGAATGAAATGCTGCAAGATTATTGTCAGAGTTGGCGTGGGGTTTGATAATGTAGACATTGAAGAGGCTGCGCGCAGGAAAATCTATGTTTGCAATGTGCCCGACTATGGAGTGAATGATGTAGCTGATCATACTTGGGCATTGATCCTCTCAGTGTATCGTAGTCTGGAAGAATTTGTTTGCCGAGCGAGAAATGGGGCAAAGAGTTG
>Ga0265296_1001938_pt1 | contig 21976 bp, 19 predicted proteins | sample MunlanPumphouse1_FD_189073 | JGI IMG/M metagenome (GOLD analysis project Ga0265296, IMG submission 189073) | Groundwater microbial communities from a municipal landfill in Southern Ontario, Canada - Pumphouse #1 | ecosystem: Environmental > Aquatic > Deep subsurface > Groundwater | place... | reverse complement strand
GCCAGGGAGGTGGTGCGGGCGTCCACGGTTTTTACCACCCACACTCCCGTTCCGGCGGGTCACGACCTTTTTGCCGAAGAACTTATCGCAAATTTCTTTGCCCCCATGGTCGCTGAGATGGGCATAGATTTTAAAGTGTTGAGAGACATGGCCTGGGATGGAGAGCAGCACAGCTTCAACATGACCCTGCTGGCCCTGCGTCACTCTTTCCTGGCCAACGGGGTCAGTCAGCTGCACGGCAAGGTTGCCAGAGAAATGTTTCGCCCCTGCTACAGCAGGCTTCATCCCGAGGAGATACCAGTTACCTCAGTAACTAACGGGGTGCACGTGGAAACCTGGCTGGCCGCCGAGTTGAAAGAGCTTTTTCCCCGTTACCTGGGGAAAAGGTGGTTTGAGCAAATCTCCCAGCCGGAAATGTGGAAGGGTATGGATGATATTCCTGACCAGGAATTATGGAGAGTGCGCCGGCTGCTTAAGGAAAAGATGATCGCCTTTGCGCGGACCAGTTTGAAACAGCAGCGCAGGCGCAACCAGGAACCGCTGCAGAATATAATTGAGGTAGACGATTACCTGGACCCTGATATCCTGACCATAGGTTTCGCCAGGCGCTTCGCCACATATAAGAGGGCTAACCTTCTTTTCAGTAATATGGCCAGGCTGGATCGACTGGTTAACAACCCCGAGCGGCCTGTCAGGCTGGTTTTTGCCGGCAAGGCACACCCTGCTGATGGCGCGGGGCAGGATATGATCAAGCAAATATACGAGTTTTCAATCCGCCCGGAATTCCGGGGCAAGGTGCTGCTCCTGGAAAACTACGACATTCACATGGCCCGCCACCTGGTCCAGGGGGTGGATATCTGGCTCAACACACCGCGCCGCCCGATGGAAGCAAGCGGTACCAGCGGTATCAAGGCCGCTATTAATGGCCTGATCAATGTCAGCACCCTGGATGGGTGGTGGCCTGAAGCCTATAATGGCGCCAACGGCTTTGCCATCGGTTCGGAAAACACCTACCAGGACGATCAGATCCAGGACCGGGACGACTGTTACTCGCTGTACAGCGTCCTGGAAGAAAAGGTAGTACCCATGTACTACCGTAAGGCGGAAGGGTTTTCGCCGGAATGGGTGCGCCTGATGAAAGAGACCATCAAGTCAGTCGCCCCTGTTTTCAACACCGGCCGTATGGTTGCGGAATATACCGAGAGATTTTATATACCTGCCATTAAAAGAGGAAAAAGCTTTACGGACAATAATAATTATCTGGCCAGCCACGCCAGCAACTTTAAAAAGCTGATCCTGGATTACTGGGACCAGGTCTCCATTGTCTCGGTTGAATCCAGCGGCAGGCCGAAGATGAATGCGGGAGAGACGCTTGATCTAAGCGCTGTTCTCAGCCTGGGCCTGATTTACACCAGGAGTGTCATTGTGGAGATGGTGTACGGGGAGGCGGTGGAAGGTGGGTTGAAGAATATTACAGTTGTTCCCATGACCCTGGAGGGGGAGATTGCCGAGAATATCTACCGCTATATCGGTCACCTGACCCTGCCCCAGGGCGCTTTTGGGTATACCGTGCGGGTAAGGCCGGACAGCAGGGATTTCCCCCTCCAGGAACTACCCCTGATTACCTGGGCTCCGGTGTTTTAATTGAAGAATTATATTCAGGAACCGGTTTGCTTTTATAATTTATCTATTATACCTTTTTCAAAAATCCGGTACAGGCTTCTTTTAAAGTTATCGTCGTCCTCAGCAGTTCTTTTCTTCGGTCCCCTGGTTCTGCCCCCGCTTCTGCGGATCCTGGCCTTAATTTCCCTTTCTTCAAGCAGAAAGCCGATGGTTTCCTCCTGGAAAATCCGCCCTGTCGGGGACAGGGCAAAGGCGCCCTTGCCCAGCACCATCGCCGCCAGGCCCCAGTCCTGGGTCACAACAATATCTCCCCTGGCGGTGAGGTTTACCACCTGCATATCAGCTTCCTGGGAAGCATTGCCAACCACCACGTGCCAGTCTGACTCGATGCGGTGGTTAAAGTTGGCCACTGTGACTAAAGATACCGAAAACTCTTTCGCCGCCCGGCGGCATATGTCCAGCGCGTTTTTGGGGGTTGCGTCGGCATCAATGATAATTTTCATTATTTCTCCGTCCTTATTAAGACCGATGACAGGCAGCCCAATGACCGCCGCCTTTTTCTGATACAACCGGTGCTGTCTGATGGCACCTGGCTTCTGCTTTGGGACAGCGGCTGCTAAAACCACAGCCTGAAGACAGCTTAAAGGAGTTGGAAGCTTCGCCAGGCAGAATAATCCGCCTGCGTGTTGTCTCCAGATCAGGGTCCGGTACCGGAATGGCGGATAGCAGCGCCTGAGTGTATGGATGAAACGGATGTTCAAAAAGATCATGCTTACTTGCCAGTTCTACCACTTGCCCCAGGTACATCACCGCTACACGATTACATATGTGTCTGACCATGGAAAGGTCATGGGAAATAAAAAGGTAAGTTAGATCTTTTTGTTTTTGCAGATCACCCAGCAAGTTGACAATTTGCGCCTGAATTGAGGCATCAAGCGCTGTCAGCGGCTCGTCACAAACAATGAAATCAGGTTCCACGGCCAGTACCCGGGCGATTGCTATTCTCTGCCGCTGCCCCCCGCTAAATTCGTGTGGCAGCCGGCTGGAGAGGTTAGGGTTTAAGCCGACTGTTTGCATTAGATCGTTGACCCGCTTACGCCTGCTTTCCTGCTTGACCTGACCGTGTACATCTATTGCCTCGCCGATGATCTCTCCTACAGTAATACGTGGATTCAAAGAAGCGTAAGGGTCCTGAAATATCATTTGCATTCGTTTATGAAGGTTATTTTCTGTAAAGCTTCGGGTTTTATGAACATCTATACCGTCAAAGATCACCTGCCCTGAGGTGGGTTTGACCAAACGCACCATTATTTTACCCAGGGTGGTTTTCCCGCAACCGCTTTCTCCTACCAGCCCAAGTGTTTCACCATGAAAAATATCCAGAGACACATCACTAACAGCTTTTAAAACCTGTCTGCGGTCTGTTATGAAATGTTTGGTGAGATTTTTTATTTGAACAAGCTTTTTCAATATCTATCCCTCTGCCGCATGCTATATATTTATACTATCTAGTAACTGCCAACTGCGTGATGGTGGGCAAGCCAGCAGCGCACCCGGTGTAAATCAGATATGATGGTTTCCGGTGGTTGCGATTGCTGGCAGATCAGCATAGCCTGACCGCAGCGCGGCCAAAACGCGCAGCCCTGCGGCGGATTTATCAAATCAGGCGACCGGCCGGGTATGGGACTTAGTCTTTCCTGACCCGGCCGCGGTACCGCTGCCAGCAGCCCTCGTGTATATGGATGTCCCGGGTGATAAAATATGTCCCTGGCCGTCCCGTTTTCAACTATTTTACCGGCGTACATGACCATCACGCGGGAGGCAAAGCCGGCGGCCAAACCTAAGTCGTGCGTGATCAGAATTATTGATTTCCCTGTATTATGCCTTAATTCATGTAATAGCTCCATAATTTGAGCCTGAATAGTAACATCCAGGGCGGTTGTGGGCTCATCGGCGATGAGCAACCTGGGGTTGCCGGCTAAAGCGATGGCAATCATTACCCTCTGACGCATACCCCCGCTCAACTGGTGAGGGTATTGCTTGAAAATTCTAACCGGGTCGGGCAGTCCGGCCATAGAAAACATTTCCATTGCCCTTTGTCTTTGTTCCGCAGCAGGAATCTCGCCGCGTTTTTTCAGAGCCTCCAATATTTGACTGCCAATCTTAAGAGTGGGATTGAGTGAAGTAACGGATTCCTGAAAGATCATGGCGATATTACCGCCGCGTATTTTCCTCATTTCTTTTTCGTTTTTGAGCAGCAGGTCCTGGCCGTCAAAAAATATTTGTCCGCCTGCAATACAGCCCGGAGGTGTGGGGATCAGTTTCATAATTGAGTGAGCCATGGCGCTTTTCCCACAACCCGACTCCCCCACAATGGCGATTGTCTCTCCCTCCTCCAGGTTAAAACTTACACCCTGTACCGCCTGTACTTCTCCCAGGTTTGTTTTGAAACTAACTTTTAGGTCTTCTACTGAAAGAAGCATTTTAGACCTCCTGGCGCAGGTGTGGGTCCATCGCGTCACGCAGACCATCACCAACAAAATTAAAAGCAAACATAGTCAGGCTGATCAAAACAGCGGGGAAAAACAGCTGCCAGGGATGGTTGCGCAGGCCAGACATGCCTTCGCTTACCAGCACACCCCAACTGGCCTGTGGCGACGCCACTCCCAGCCCCAAAAAGCTTAAGAATGCTTCCGTAAAAATAGCTTCCGGTACCAGCAGAGTCGCGGTAACGATGATCGGCCCCAGGGTGTTGGGAAGCAGGTGCCGGCAGAGAATCCGCCATTTGCTTAAGCCGAGCAGACGCGCGGCGAGAATATACTCCCGCTCTTTAAGGGACAGTACCTGTCCCCGTACTATTCTTGCCATATTCAACCAGTAAACCAGTCCCAAGGCTAAAAAGACTGCCTTAAGGCCAGGTTCAAAAAGCACCATAAGCAGAATAACGTACAACAGGAAGGGGATGCTCGAAAGCACTTCAACCGCGCGCATCAAGATCTCATCCGCGAGACCGCCTAAATACCCTGAAATACCACCGTAAAACACACCAATAACCAGGCAAATTACGCTGGTAGCAAGACCAATGAGCAGGGAAATACGGGCGCCGTACCAGACCCTGGTGAATATATCTCTGCCTAAAGCATCGGTGCCGAACCAGTAAGCACTATTTGGCGCTTTGTTGACCATTGAAAGATCCTGGTCGTAATAAGTATGACCGGACACGCAGGGCCCGATGGCCGCCATTATTACCAGAAAGGCAATAAAGATTAAACCGGTCATGGCCGGCTTGTGTTTCATGAAACGCTTCTGGACGTCCTGCCAGTAACTGTATGAAGGGTGGTCCGCATATTCCTCAGCCTGCCGTTTAGCCGGCAGAGGCTGAAACATCTGTGGTCTTATTTCCATATGGCTATACTTCCTTGAGGTCTAATGACTTGATGCGCGGGTCAAGGGCCATGTAGAGCAAATCTACAATAAAATTCAGCAGCATCAGAAATGCACTGTAGAAAACCGTAACTCCCAGAATAACTGTATAGTCCCTGTTGGTTATACTCAGGACAAACCATCTGCCCAGCCCGGGGACGGCAAAAATAAATTCTACTACAAAACTTCCCGTGAGGATTGCGGCAATCAACGGACCTGTGTAAGTCACCACCGGCAGAATGGCATTGGGCAGGGCATGGCGCAGGACAATGTACATTTCGGAGAGCCCTTTGGCCCTGGCGGTTCTTATATAGTCCTGCTGCAACACTTCCAGCATACTGGAACGCATTAAGCGGGCAATATAAGCTGTGGGCAGCGCGGCCAGCGCCAGGGTGGGGAGAACTGCCTGCTGCCAGGTGCCCCACAGGGCTGAAGGAAGAACCTGAAGTTTATATGCAAATATATACATTAATAGTCCGGCAAGGACAAAACTGGGCACAGAGAAGCCCAAGGTGGCCAGGGCCATGATCGAATAATCCTGCCAGCGGTTTTGGCGTAACGCTGCGATAGTACCCGCAAAGATGCCTGCTGACAGAGACAAGACGATTGCCAGCGAACCCAATGCGGCGGAAACCGGAAAGCTTTCAGCAATAATGCTGTTCACAGTTCTGTTCTCATATTTGAAAGAAGGACCAAGGTCGCCGCGCATTAGATTGATTAAATAGTCTCCGTATTGCCTGTACAAGGGGTCGTTAAGATGGTAGCGCTGTTCCAGGTTGCGCAGAATAACATCCGGCAGTTTTTTTTCAGACGCAAAAGGGCCTCCCGGTATCAAGTGCATGATGGTAAAGGTCATCGTAACAACTAACCATAAGGCTAAGGCTATAGTCAGTGATCTTCTGAAAAAATAGCGCATAAATACGCTCCTTTCCACGCCTGTTCACTTTGTGCTCAAAGTTTTTTAAATAAAAAGGTATATGAGCTTGCACTCATATACCTTGCATACTTTACCTTCTTTACTCCACATACGCGTATTTAAAATCTGCATAGAAGCCGAAAGGCGGAATAATGACATTTTTGACACTTTCTTTGATCAGGCTCGCGTTTGTATAGAAGTAAACTGGCATAACCGGCATTTCATCCATAAGAATTTTTTCGGCCTGGTGCATAGCTTCCATCCTGGCCTTCTGGTCGCTGGTGGAGTTCGCTTCAGCAACAAGCCTGTCGTATTCGTCGTTCCCCCAACCGGTCTTGTTGTTGCCGCCTTTGGTAACGAACATATCAATGAAGCTCATCGGATCAAGATAATCAGGACTCCACCCGGCGCGGGCTATTTCGTAATCACTACTCTTTTCCCTGTCCAGGTAAACCTGCCATTCGGTATTCTGCATCGATACTTCTATGCCGAGATTCTTCTTCCACATCTGCTGTATGGCTTCCGCGATCTTTTTGTGGTTTTCATTGGTATTAAACAATATGGTTGCTCTGGGGAACCCTTGGCCCTCCGGATAGCCTGCCTCAGCCAGCAGCTTTTTGGCCTCCGCCAAATTTTCATCAAATAAGTTACCGGTATTCTGCCTGAAATCTTTGCCGTCAGCGTCTTTAAAACCAAAGGGAACAAAGGCTAAGGCGGGTTTTTCGCCGGCCATCAGTACATTGTCAACCAGTTGTTTGCGGTCTATGGCCATAGCCAGCGCTTTGCGGACCCTCACATCATCAAAGGGCCTGCGGGTTACATTAAACCGGTAGAAGTATATTGAGGCGTCCGGAGCAATTTGCAGTTCCTTTTTGTCCTTCATCGCGGCTATTTCCTGTACCGGCACCTCATCCTGAAAATCCAGCTGACCGGTATTAAACATGTTGAAACCGGTATCCACTGCATCAATCAGATAGATTTCCAACTTGTTTAATTTAACGTTTGCCGCGTCCCAGTAACTAAGATTTTTTTCCAAAACGATTTTTTGATTGTGATCCCAGCTGACCATTTTGAAAGGGCCATTACTTATATACTTGGCGGGATCAGTAAACCAATTGTCACCGGCCAGAACGTTTTTTTCATAAACCGGATACAGAGTATAAAAAGCCGTGAGTCCAAGGAACTGAGGCGCAGGTTTCTCCAGAGTCACCTGCAGGGTTTTGTCGTCCAACGCCTTTATAGCTACATCTTCCTTTTTGCCGCTACCGCTGTTGTAATCTTCCGCGCCTTTCACATAAAAAAGCTGGTAGGCATACTCGGATGCGGTTTCAGGCGCCAGCGCCCTCAACCAGCTGAAAACAAAGTCCTGCGCCTTTATTGGCTCACCGTTGCTCCATTTGGCGTCACGCAGCTTAAAAGTATAGGTAAGGCCGTCAGCTGAGACCTGCCAGCTTTCTGCTATAGCTGGCTTAATCTCTTGCTTTTCATCGTAGCGAGTTAATCCGTCAAATAACTGCAGCATGATCGTGCCATCAGGCACACCGGTAGCTTTGGCCGGATCAAGGGTTTCGGGTTCGGTGCAGACATTATACCTGATTAATTGATCTTTTGTTCCTTTTTCGGCCTGTTTCGTCCCCCCACAGCCGCTGGCAAGAATAACAATTATTAAAGAGGCAAGTAAAAGAAATAAATTATTCCTTCGCAACAGAACTAAACAATACCGCTCATTTTTCCGATTAATAAAGAAGTGAAAGATTGTCAATACCCCCTTCTTGTTGCCACATGAAAAGTACTAAGAAAATTATATAATAAATTTAGCAAATATGGTATAAAAAAAAAAGGTTTTGTATTATTATCATAGAAGCAAGAAAATAATGTTCTTACAAAATATAAAAAAAAGCGTCTTATAACAAGACGCTAAATATAAAAATATTATCAAAAGAAATTTACCATCTGTTGCCTGCACCGGAAGCAATAACTAAAGAAGCAATCACCAGAAGAACATAGATCCAACGCATACTTTCTCCTCCTTTCTAATGTTTATATTACATGTAGCAAGCCTATTTACCATATTTAGCCAATAATTAGAGTAATTTTATTATAATAAATTTTTTAATATTTGTCTACAATTTATTCGTTGGAATACAAAAATCTTCACAGGATGAACATAAATATGATATATTGTTTAAATATTATTAAAATTTTTACAATTTGATATGGTGAAAAAATATGTCTTTGACTGTAACTAAAACTAGAAAAAGTAAGTATAAATCTTTATTTACTCCGGCGGTGGTTTATCAGGTATTAATAAATGCTGTGGGTTTATACCTGATTTTTAAGGTTGCACATCAGTGGAGCACTGATTTTCTCTGGGTATATTTTATTTGGTCTTTATTCAGCACCGTTACTGAGTTGAATCCTATAATCAAACCGTCTAATGACCAGTTGACTGTTTCTTTTGCAGTGCACATCTCCGCCTTAATTCTCTATGGAGCCCCCATGGCGATTTTAATATCGACGGTCGCCAATATAATTGTAGATGCTATTGGCAGACGCAGTTTGAAAAAAATGATATTCAATATCAGCCAGTACACAATAACAATATATCTTTCATGGCTGGCCTACCATTATTTATCGAACACAGAGGTTTTGCACATAAGAGATAACTTTATAGCAATATTAGCCAGTTGTTTTACTTATGTTGTGGTAAACTATTTACTTGTTTCCACAATTATTTCTTTAAGTTTGAATAAGAAATGGTCCCTGGTAGTAAACAAGGATATAAAACTACAGTTCTTACATTTTGCTTCCCTTGCGCCTGTCAGTATTTTGATTGTTATTCTATATAATGTTGAGCCGTTGACAATTGTAATAGTTCTTTTACCCCTGTATGTGGCGCATTCCAGTTTTGAAAATTATATTAATCTGAGAACGGAGACACAAAGAACAATAGAAGTACTGGCTGACATTATTGACAAAAGAGATTCGTATACCTCCGAACATTCCTTAAGAGTCGCCAACTTCTGTGGAAAAATTGCTGAAGAACTTAACCTTCAACCAGGTGAGATTGAAACCCTGGATACAGCAGCCAGAGTTCATGACCTGGGAAAGATATCGGTACCGGATTCAATATTATTGAAAAACGGGCGTTTAACTCCAGCTGAACGAGAAATAATACTGAGCCATTCGCAGGTAGGTTACGATATTCTTAATAACCTGCGTTTTTATAAATCCGGCGCCAAACTTGTCCGCTGCCACCACGAGATGTACGATGGGAATGGTTACCCCCAGGGTTTAAGATTTGATAGTATTCCTATAGGGGCGAGAATATTAGCCGTGGCAGACGCGTTTGACGCCATGACTTCCGACCGCCCTTACAGGAAGGCAATGGCGCGGGAAGAAGCAATAAACGAATTACTCAGATGCTCGGGCACACAATTCGACCCGCATGTAGTAAAAGCGTTTATAAGATTTATTATCAAAGATCAAAACAATTAATATCCTGGAGGTAGTCTATGGCTTTTGTAATAGTTGTCATGATAGTTGGCATACTTGCCCTGATTGCCGGCGGGAAAATCCAAAATCTCAAAAATATCCGGTTCCGTTATTCCTGGCTTGTATTTATTGCAGTTGCTATTAAGATTATAACTAATTCCAGCCTTAGATTTGTCCTCGGCATTCCTAACCCGCTTGCACCAAAACTTTATATATGCTCTCTGGTGTTGGTCGCTGTTTTTGTTCTTTTTAATTTACATTTACGTGGTTTGATCTTAGTTGGGCTGGGTCTCGTCAGTAATTTAACCGCTATTGTTTTTAACGCCGGATATATGCCGGTAAAAAGCGAATATTTAAATATCGTTGCTACCGCTGAAGAACTGGAAAAGATCAATCAAGGCTTACCGGCATTTAATTATATACCCACAGGGCTGCACACAAAATTTTACTATTTATCAGATATTTTTCTAATGCCTCACTGGGTTTTTATCACCAAGCTATTCAGCATAGGAGATGTGTTAATAACTATCGGCGGAGCAATATTCATATGGACAAGCGTAAGATCCATGTCCGTCAATAAAACGGTTAGTGTTTAAGAAAAAACAAACCTGCCTGAAAAGGCAGGTTGCCATACCACTTCAGTTGTCGCAGCTTTATTTTTTTAGGGAGTTCATGTTAATGTAGTGGCAGGAGTATTTTTTAAGGGGGTAAAGCTTTTGCCGGCCAACCTGACACCCCAGTACTACGAGTCGGAGGAAGCCTTTAAGAAGGCTGTGACCGTTGAGGAAAAGATCGCGGCGCTGGAGGAGATGCTGGCGGTCATTCCCAAACATAAAGGCACGGAAAAGATGCAGGCGGACCTGAAAAAGCGGCTTTCCAAGTTCAGGCTGGAAGGGCAGCAGAAAGCTAAAACCAGCCGGGCTGATCCTTTCAATATTGAAAGGCAGGGGGCGGGGCAGGTGGCGCTGCTGGGATTTCCCAATTCAGGCAAGTCATCTCTTCTGGCCATCATGACCAGGGCCAACCCGAAAGTGGCCGATTACCCTTTTACCACCACTGTGCCCCTGGCCGGGATGATGCCCTACCAGGATGTCTTCATCCAGCTGGTGGACACACCGCCGGTGACGGAGGAAATTGTTCCGGCCGGGTTATCCGGCATCCTGCGCAACGCTGATATCCTGCTGGTTCTGGTTGACGCCGCTAACGACGACTGCCTTGAACAGCTTGTGTTTTGTCTCAACTACCTGAAAGAGAAAAAGATTGTACGTGAAGACACTGCTCCTGGAGTGCGCGGGGTATCACCCGGCAAGGTGCTGGTGCTGGCAGCCAGAGTCGACCTGCCGCACGGCTTTGATAATATACAGATAATAAAGGAACTGGGGCCCCAGGAAATTGAGCTTTTTCCCGTGTCCAACACCACGGGTCTGGGTTTGGAGGACCTGCGGGAAAGAATCTTCCAGATGCTCGGGGTAATCCGTGTCTACACCAAAGTACCAGGTAAAGAGCCCGATCTGAAAAGACCATTTATCCTGAAGCGCGGCAGCGCCATATCGGACCTGGCCGAGGCTATCCACCGGGACCTGCCGCGGCTGATGAAAAACGCCAGGGTCTGGGGCTCGGCCCGCTACGACGGGCAGTCGGTAATGCGGGACTATGTGCTCCAGGACCGCGACATAGTTGAAATAAGCCAGTAAAAAGTAGTTAAAAACAAGTGGATTTATGCACCGTTTGAAGATAGCTATCACAGACAGCCTTACCAGGACCTATAATCTCGGCTATTTTCAGGAGTGCCTGGATCGTGCTGTTGAACATTATGAAACAACCAGAGAGCCAGTCTCACTTTTAAATTTAAGAAAATATTTCCTTTTAGAATTATTTTTTTGTAATAAAATAACTGGCATGGTGCATATTGTCTTTATGGGGTGAAAGGTTATCCCGATTAGATTTCCAGGGGAAGAAAAGTATAAAAGCGGCAAATGGTGGTTAGCATAGACAACAGCAGGGGTGGCAAACGAAACCACCCCTTATGTTTTGCCATGACCGTCTGATAAATTTTTCCTGCTATTTATAGGATGTAATTATAAATAAAAAAGAAGGATTTTTAATTATTTAACAGAACCTTCTTCTGATGTATTAATTTAAGAAGCATTTTTTTTGTACGAAGGAGATGGCCATGGAGGCAATTTTTTACGCTACCCAGTTTTTTGTCACTATTTTCTATTTTTATTTTTTTGTGGTTTCTTTGTTTGGCTTTTACCGCAAGTATACAGACTACTCCCTGCCTCCCGCTTCACGTTTCGCTATAGTTGTGGCGGCGCATAATGAAGAGACGGTGATCGGCGAGCTAATTAGAAATCTCTATGATCTGGATTACCCCAAAGAGCTTTATGATGTTTATGTGGTAGCTGACAACTGCACGGACCACACGGCTAAAATAGCGGCGGAAAATGGCGCGGCTGTTATTGAACGTTTTAATAAAGTGGATGTAGGCAAAGGATACGCCCTGGAGTACGCTTTCGGTGAGATTTTTGAAAACGGCATTCCCTACGACGGGGTTGTGGTTTTTGACGCCGATAACCTCGTGGCCAGAGATTTTCTCTCAATTATGAACAACCACCTGTTAAAGGGAGAAAAGATTATCCAGGGTTACCTCGATACCAAGAACGCGGGCGACACCTGGATCACAAAATCGATCTACATAAGCTATATCCTGACCAACCGTTTCTGGCAGCTGTCCAAGTATAATTTGGGTCTTACCTGCGCCCTGGGCGGCACGGGCATGTGCCTTTCGACGGAAGTGCTCAAAAAATACGGCTGGGGTATGACTTCTCTGACCGAGGACCTGGAGTTTCAAACCAAGGCGCTGATGAACAACATCAAGGTGACCTGGGCTCATGACGCCAAGGTTTACGATGAAAAACCCCTAAGTCTGATGCAGTCCTGGCGCCAGCGCAAACGCTGGATGCAGGGACATACCAACGTTGCCGGGCGCTACGTGGGCAAACTGCTCCTGGAAGGGTTCCGCACGAAAAATTTCGCGATGATTGACGGGGCCTTGTACCTGATTCAGCCGTTTATTCTGATGCTAACCGGTTTGGGCTTTATAGGCAATATCTTTATGTTTGATCAGGCATTTGACAAACCAGGGTGGGCGATTGTCGGTTTCTTCTCCCAATTCTTTTATTTCGGTATCGGCATGCTTCTGGAAAAAGTAAAGACGAAAGCATACTGGTGGCTCTTCTTCTACCCGATTTTCGCCCTGACCTGGATTCCTGTAGCCTATATAGGATTTGCCATGCGTAAAAACAAAGTATGGTCCCACACGCTGCATATCCGCAACATCAAGCACGAGAATTTGCACCTGTACATACCAAGCAAAGTGGACAGCAGGCGCACAAGCTAACAGCAACTCATAAAGGGTACCGGCATTTTGTTTATCCACCCCCCTCTAACGGGGGGTTTTATTTTAACAGGTTTTGACCTGGGGGGGTGTTAAAATGCTGGACCAGTTTATCGCCGATCTCAGGGAAGCCGGGGCTGTCTGGAAACGAAGCTTATAGCCTGGCGGCAACCACCAGAATGTTGGCAGGCGCCGCTAATTGACCAGGCGGCTGTCCCGGGCCAGTTTGTGGTTAATCACGCCTACAAGAGCGGCCACTGTTTCATTGGCCGGTCTTGTCTGGATTTCCTTCAGGTCGCCATACTGCGCAATTTTACCTCTGTGCAGGACCGTGACACTCCGAGCTATAAGCGGTATCTCGCTGGGGTCGTGCGTAACCAGTACGGTGGCAATCCTGGTGGTCTTGAGAATATCACTCAATTCGGTAATCAAAGTTCTCTTAGTTGGATAGTCCAGGGCGGAAAAGGGCTCGTCCATGAACAGTACCTCCGGTTCCACGGCAAAGGCTCTGGCCAGGCTTACCCTCTGCGACTCTCCCCCGGAAAGAAAACGCGCCTGCCTGCTGGCTAAGGACTCAATTCCCAGATGGGCCAGCCATTCCCTGACACGACGGTCAATATCCGCTGATTGGAAGCCCCTTAGTAAAAGGCCGGAGGCAACATTTTTATAAACGGTTGTATCCAGAAGAAGAGGTTCCTGAAAAACAACCGCCATCTTTCTGCGCAGGCTGAGTTCTTTTTTCGGCGTGACTTCCTCGCCCAGTATAAAAACTTTTCCTGAATCAGTTTTCAGTAAAAGAGCCAGTGCCTGCACCAGTGTGCTTTTACCAGAGCCGTTAACACCGAGCAAAGCCATTACTTCACCGGTTTTCAGGCGGAACTGCTCGATGTCTAAAACTTGATTTTTCCCTCTGCTTATTTTTATATCGCAGGCTATTACAGCAAAACCTTTCATATCAAGCCCCCGCTATGTTTCTGGCAACACAACAATTATTCAATGTAATACGGCGATTATCCTCTAAATTGTGACAAATGTCTTTTCAAAAAAAATAAATGACCCAAAGTGTCCGCTAAAAAAAGGACAGGCTTAACTGACATTTTATTCTTGACTTATGCGTCTGGCGCCTGTATCATATTAAGCAAAGTAGCATAATCAAAAGAAGCGATGAAGTGGAAAAGTAAGCGGAATACAGCTTTTCAGGGAGAAAGCGCCGTGACTGGAAGCGCTTTCACAGCATGATCCGTTGAAGTTCTCCACCGAGTTTCCGGGCTGAAACCAACGCAAGGAAAGTAGGCCCGGCCGGAGTCTTCCACCGTTAAAAGGAAGGGGGTATAAGGAAATTATCCCGTACCCTGCCGCAAGTGGGCTCATTAATTGAGCCAAATAGGGTGGTACCGCGAAATCAGCTTTTCGCCCCTTTGGGTGAAAAGTTTTTTTATTTTGGACCATCTTTGCAGGAAAGGGATTCCCGTACCTTTGTAAGTGGGTTAGTTAATAACCAAACGGGGTGGTACCGCGGAAAGCCGCAGCTTTCGTCCCCACGAAGGCTGTGGTTTATTATTTTGAAGGATAATGATTTTTTAAGTGGGGGGTGAACGGCTTTCTTCCTTATGAAATAAATCGGCATTTGTTTGCCAGATTCGTCATTATATAAAATCAAGGAGGAAAAAGTGTTGAAAAGAATGAGAATTTTAACTAGCATCATAGCCCTGATTATTACAGCAGCTTTGCTTTTAAGCGGGTGCGCGGGAAGTAAAGACGCCGGAAAAACCAGCGCCGGCAATGAACCTTACAGGATAGGCGCGGTAATTGATATCAGCGGACCTTCTTCATCACTGGGAGTGCCGGAACGGAATACCCTACAGATGCTGGCCGACAAGGTAAACGCTGCCGGTGGAGTCAACGGGCACCCTCTGGAATTAACCATCCTTGATAACAAGAGCGATGAAACTGAAGCGGTGCTTGCGGTTAAAAAACTTATTGACCAGCAGAAAGTTTTAGCTGTTATCGGCGGCAGTTCCAGCGGCACCTCTATGTCAATGATTGATACCGTGCAAAAAGAAAAAGTGCCCATGATCTCCCTGGCGGCGGCCAGTACAATTGTGGAACCTGCCCGGGAAAGGCAGTGGGTGTTTAAAACGCCACAGAGCGACATAGTAGCCATCAACAAGCTGATGGGCTATCTAAAAGAAAAAGGTCTGACCAAAGTGGCGTTTCTATCTATGAACAATGCTTACGGGGATAACGGGAAGAAAGCTTTCGCAGTGGCGGCGCAGGCCGGTGGGCTGCAGATCGTGGATGAGGAAAAGTTTGAGGCCACAGACAAGGATATGACCCCGCAGCTTACCAGGGTCAAAATAAGTGGAGCTCAAGCTGCGGTGGTATGGGCAATTCCGCCTTCAGCCTCGATTGTAACGAAAAACTTCAAGGACTTGAACATGGGGATTCCCCTGTTCCACAGTCATGGTGTCGGCAACCAGACCTTTATTGACCTGGCTCAGGGCGGAGCGGACGGCGTGATCCTTCCTATAGGTAAACTGATCGTGGCGGCGCAGATTCCCGACAGCGACCCGCAGAAGAAGGTGCTAACCGCTTATATGGATGACTACAGTAAAAAATACAATTCGCCGCCTAACTCATTTGGCGGTTATGCCTGGGATGCGTTTTACCTGCTGGTTAATGCTCTTGAAAAAGCCGGGCCGGACCGGGCGGCCATCCGTGACCAGCTGGAAAAAGTACAGAACTTTACCAGCGTTTCTGGAGTGTATAATATGTCAACGGAAGACCATAACGGCCTGAAAGAGGATTCCATGGTCCTGGTCCAGATTGAAAACGGCAAGTGGAAACTGCTTAAGTAAATGTTGATAGGTTGAGGTGAACAAGTTGGAATTATCCTCCCAGCTTCTCCAACTGTTATTTTCAGGGCTTACCCTGGGCAGCATCTATTCACTGATTGCCCTCGCCCTTGTGACAACATTCAATATAACAGGCGTCTTAAACCTTGCTCAAGGCGAGTTTTTGGCGCTGGGCGCCCTGCTGGCCGCAAGCTTAAGCGCGGCCGGCCTGCCCCTGGCGGCAGCCTTTGTAATCGCGGTGGCGCTGGTAACCCTGCTGAGCGGGTTGGTGGAGAGGGTGGCTATTTATCCGGCGCGGGGCGCCAGCGGGCTGACCCTAATTATAATTACCATTGGGCTTTCCATCTCCCTGCGGGGATTGGCCCTGCTGATCTGGGGAACCAACCCCGTGGCCCTGCCCGCGTTTTCCAAAGGCGCCCCTCTTGCCATAGGCGGTGCTACCATCGGCCTGCAGAGCCTGTGGATTTTCGGACTGGTGGCTGTGACGCTGGCCGGGCTGTTCGCGTTTTTTGAGCTGACCTACCAGGGTAAGGCAGTGAGAGCTTGCGTAATTAACCGGACCGCCGCCAGGCTGGTCGGGATCAACCCCGCGACCATGTCCCTGCTGGCTTTTGCCGGGAGCGGCGCCATAGGCGCCGCTGCCGGAATCTTCATTGCCCCGATCACCCTGGCGACATACGATATGGGATTCATGCTGGGCGTAAAAGGTTTTGTCGCCGCCGCTATCGGCGGTATGTCTAGTATCAGCGGGGCGGTGTTGGGGGGAATCATCCTCGGCATTCTGGAAGTCTACTTTGCCGGGCTGGTTTCATCCGGGCTAAAGGACGCCCTGGCGCTGGTTGTCCTGCTAGCGGTGCTGATGCTGAGGCCAGAAGGCCTGCTGGGCGCCGTTGGCGGGCGGAAGGTGTAAGTGGGACGTGAGACGTCCGACGACTGACATCCGAAAATGTAGGTGCGGATTCATCCGGCTAAGGAAAGGGGATTTACATAATGAAAAAAAATGTTTTAGTTTGGTCGGTTATAATCCTGGCGTTCCTGGTTGTTCCCCTGTTGATCAGGAGCAATTACCTGCTCGGGGTGATGATCATTATCGGCCTTTACACCATCATTGTGATCGGTCTGGGAATTTTGATGGGGTACGCCGGTCAGGTTTCATTCGGGCACGCTGCCTTTTTCGGCCTGGGCGCCTATACCGTGGCCATTCTGACCACAGCTTACCACTGGCCGACGATGGGAGCCCTTTTGGCAGCCGTGGCGCTGCCTGGTCTGGTGGCGGCGCTGATCGGCAGGCCCACGCTCAAGCTGAAAGAGTTATACTTGGCCCTGGCTACCCTGGCCTTCGGCATTCTTGTACATATCCTTTTCAATGAGGGTAGAACGATCACCGGAGGTCCTTCCGGCCTGACCAGTATTCCCTACCTTTCCCTGGGAGGGCTGGTTTTTGACCGCGATATTAAATTTTACTACCTGGTCTGGACGACCGTGCTGGTAATATCACTGGCCGTTAAGAACCTGATCGGTTCGCGCGTCGGCAGAGCCCTGAGGGCTATCCGGGAAAGCGAGCACGCTGCTGAGACATCCGGTATTGACACCGCGGGTTTAAAACTCCAGGCGTTTGTTTTCAGCGGCGCGCTGGCTGGCCTGGCAGGAGGCCTCTATGCTTTTTACGTTACCTTTGTTAGCCCGTCCCCTTTCGGTTTCCATGCCTCGGTCCAGTTTGTACTGATGGCGGTTGTTGGTGGACTTGGCACATTCGGGGGACCGCTCCTGGGCGCGTGGGTTGTGGTGACACTGGGAGAAGTGCTGCGCTGGGCGGTTCCCCTGGTGATACCGGGGGCGGGAGGTGAGTACCAGATTATTTTCTTCGGGGTAATCCTGGTGCTGGTGATGCTGGTCAGACCGCAAGGTCTGGGAACCATAGCGGAAATTTTTAAAAAAACAGCTGTCAGGGAGGTCAAATAAATGCTTCTGGAAGTTAACGGCCTTACCAAGCATTTTGGCGGTATCGTAGCCGTAAAGGAGATCAGCTTCGGTGTGCGGGAAGGGGAAATTTTTGCTCTGATCGGACCCAATGGCGCCGGCAAGACTACTGTTTTTAACCTGATCAGCGGCATGTTTAAACCCGATCAAGGTTCAATTGCTTTCGAGGGAAGGCCTCTTACCGGTCTAAAAACTCACCGCATCGCTGCCAGGGGTATAACCAGGACCTACCAGAACCTTCAACTCTTCGGGGGGATGTCAGTTCTGGATAACGTTATGACCGGGGCCTACCTGAAGGGGAAAACGGGTTTTTTGAAAGCTCTGGCCCGCTGGCCCGGGTCTGTTGCTGAAGATAAAAGGATCAGGCGGGAAGCGCTTCATCTCTTGAGCGAGGTTGGGCTGGAAAATCAGGCCGAACTGCCGGCCGCCGCTCTTCCCTTCGGACAGCAGCGTCTTTTGGAAATTGCCCGCTCTATGGCCGCAGATCCGCGTCTGGTGCTGCTGGATGAGCCTGCCGCCGGACTAAACAGCGCTGAGACAAAAGTGCTGGCAGAGTATTTGAAACACTTGCGGCAGCAGGGCAGATCCATGGTGTTGGTGGAACATGATATGGAAACTGTGATGGAAGTGGCTGACCGGATCATGGTTATAAATTTCGGTGAATCAATAGCTGAAGGAACTCCGGCGCAAATCCAGGCGAACCCATTAGTAATCAAAGCCTACCTGGGGGAGGATGAGCAGGTTGCTTGAAATAAAAGGTTTGGAAGTATATCATGGTTGGGTGCAGGCGCTGCGGGGACTGTCACTCCAGGTATCAGAAGGAGAGATGGTGGCGGTGCTGGGGTCCAACGGCGCGGGCAAAAGCACTCTGTTGGGGGCGCTGGCGGGACTTTACCGGCCAAAGAAAGGGGAAATCCTGTTAAACGGAAAATCCGTCTCAGGCAAGCCCCCGGAGTATATGGTCAGGCAGGGCATCAGCCTGGTGCCGGAGCGCAGGGAAATCTTTAATTCTCTCAGTGTGCTGGATAATCTTCTGCTGGGAGCATATCACCGCTATCGCTCAGCCAAGGATGAGGTTATAATAGATGTTAAAAAGGTCTTTGATCTTTTCCCAACCCTAAAAGGCAGGGAGAGACACCCGGCGGGAGAGCTGAGCGGCGGCCTGCAGCAGATGCTGGCTATAGGGCGGGGGCTGATGGCCAGGCCCAGGCTGCTGCTCCTTGATGAGCCCTCGGTAGGGCTGGCGCCACTGGTGATCAGGGAAATCATGTCAACCCTGGCCGATTTAAAGAAGACCGGCGTTACCATTGTCCTGGTGGAGCAAAATACCGCGGCGGCGCTCAATGTTGCCGACCGGGCCCTAATTCTAGAAAGGGGACAGGTCATCTTAAGCGGCGGACCGGAAGAGATGATCGGCAACGCCAGGGTACAGCAGGCCTACCTGGGCCGAAAAATTATGGCGCAGCCTGCGGCGGCGCTTTAGACAGGAAGGTGGAAAAATGAAGAATCAAGCGCTTTACTGGGATCCCGAGCATGAAACAATGCCCCGGGAGAGGCTTGAGCAGCTGCAGCTGGAGCGGCTTAAGACAATCGCAAAAAAGGTTTACCAGCGTGTTCCTTTTTACAGGGACGCATTTAAGGCCAGGGGCTTTGAACCGGGAGATCTTAAGTCGCTGGCGGATCTTAATAATTTACCCTTTACTTACAAGCAGGATCTCAGGGACAATTACCCTTACGGGCTTTTTGCCGAGCCCCTGGATAATATCATTCGACTGCACGCCTCTTCAGGCACCACGGGAAAGCCTTCGGTGGTGGGATATACCAGGAAGGACATCGCCAATTGGGCTGATCTGGTTGCGCGCTGCCTGGCCATGGCCGGTGGCGGCAAGGGAGATGTGGTACAGGTAGCTTACGGTTACGGCCTTTTTACCGGAGGGCTGGGCGCCCATTACGGGGCGGAGCGCCTGGGCGCCGCTGTGGTGCCGGCATCAGGCGGCAACACTGCCCGTCAGCTGTTGCTGATTCAGGATTTCGGTGTGACCATGCTTGCCTGTACGCCTTCTTACGCCCTTTTCCTGGCCGAGGAAGGAGAGAAGGCCGGGATTGATTTTAAAAAGTTGCCGCTCAAAGCTGGAATCTTCGGCGCAGAGCCCTGGACAGAAAACATGAGAGCTCAACTGGAGGCAAAGCTGGACATTATCGCCCTGGACATTTACGGCCTGAGTGAGGTTATGGGACCGGGCGTTTCCATGGAATGTCCGGCAAAACAAGGCTCCCACATATTTGAGGACCACTTTATCGCTGAAATTATCGACCCTGATACGGGCGAGACGCTGCCCTGCGGCCAGCAGGGAGAGCTTGTCCTGACCACCATTACCAAGGAGGGCATCCCCTTGATTCGCTACCGGACCAGGGACATATCAACCCTGCACTATGAAAAATGCGCCTGCGGGCGTACCCACGTGCGAATGAAGCGGGTGACAGGACGCACCGACGACATGCTGATCATCCGGGGCGTTAATGTTTTCCCCTCTCAGGTAGAAAGCGTTTTACTTGAATTTGGCGAGACCGAACCGCATTACCTGCTGGTGGTTGACCGCAAGGGCGATCTTGATGATCTTGAGATATGGGTGGAACTGTCTGAAAAAATGTTTTCCGATGAGGTAAGGCAGCTGGAAAAACTTGAGAACAGAATCAGGCATAAAATCCTTAGTGTGCTTAATATTAATGTTAGGATTAAATTTGTGGAACCTAGGACCATCCCCAGGAGCGAAGGCAAGGCCAAGCGTGTGATGGACCGGCGGGACATGTAGCAATTAACAGGGGATTTTTGAACGTATCATTTTTGAAGGCCACGCAGATGGGGGCCACCCTTACAGCGATTGCCGAGGAGGTAAATAAAACGCGGCGAACAGCACTGTACAGGGTAACAGTTCACGACGAAAAAGATGACCTGGTCGCGGTGTCCAGCGGCATAGCATACATTAAGTCCCTGTAACAACGAATACCGCCTGTTTGGCGGTATTTTGATGTCTGGCACCCAAAAATTTAAGGAAAATCTAAAGAGTATTTGTCGGCGTCGCGATAGTGGGGCTGCTGGTGTGGCTGGAAAAATTGGGCTGGTAAGGGCTAGATTTGTTTCAGCCCCACCGGGGCGGGGATGGGCCTGCCGAGGTGATAGCCCTGGCCGTAGTCGACCTGCAGATCATTTAACGAGTCCATTATGTCTTCATTTTCCACAAATTCGGCGATGGTCTTCTTGCCCAGGGCATGCGCTACCGCGTTCATAGCCTTGACCAGAGCCCGGTGGGTAGCATCCCTGTCCATGTCGCGAATATAGCTGCCGTCAATTTTAAGGTAATCCACCGGTAGTAGGCGGAGGTAGGCAAAAGAAGAAAAACCTATGCCAAAATCGTCAAGCGCAAAGCGGCAGCCCAGCTTTTTCAGCCGCCGGATCCAGCGTTCAGCCCGGGTCATATCCTTTACAACCGCTGTTTCAGTGATTTCAAAACCGATCCTGGTAGGATCGATACCGCTCTCCCGGATCTTTTCTTCTATGAACTCCAACAATACCTCATCGCCAAGGCTTAACCCGGAAAGATTAATAAAAGGCTGAAGATCCGGGAATTTATGCAGGGCGACCAGGGAAGACTGCACCACCCAGCGGTCGATCTGGGGCATCAGGCCAAATCGCTCAGCCACAGGTATGAAACGGCCGGGCAGAATAATTTCCCCGTCTTCATCATGAAGTCGCAGGAGCAATTCATGGTGCATTGTTTTCCCGTCACTTACCCTGATTACCGGCTGAAAATAGAGGGTAAAAAGGTCATCCCGGAGAGCGCTCTCGATCAGTGAGACCATCCGGTTTGTTTCATCAAGTTTTGCCTGCGTATCTTCATCGGCTTTCAGGAAGGTAACCCTGTTCCTGCCGCTCTCTTTGGCCACATAGAGGGCATTGTCCGCGTAGGAAAGGACCTTTTGCGTGTCCAGTGTACCGTCAACCATAACCACGCCGATGCTTATGCTCAAGTTTAGGCAGCATTTATGCATGTCCATGTACAATTCGTCCTGATCCACGGCGCGGCGAAGCTTTTCAGCCACAATCTCCGCCTCTTCAAAGGATGCGCCTTCCAGCAGCACACAAAACTCGTCTCCGCCAAAACGGGCCAGGAGGTCACCTTCACGCAGGTTGTTCTTCAGAATGTGCGACAGGGTGACTAATAGCTCATCGCCCGCCGCGTGGCCAAGTGTATCATTGACCAGTTTGAAGTTATCCAGGTCGAT
>Ga0265296_1001936_pt1 | contig 21979 bp, 19 predicted proteins | sample MunlanPumphouse1_FD_189073 | JGI IMG/M metagenome (GOLD analysis project Ga0265296, IMG submission 189073) | Groundwater microbial communities from a municipal landfill in Southern Ontario, Canada - Pumphouse #1 | ecosystem: Environmental > Aquatic > Deep subsurface > Groundwater | place... | reverse complement strand
TTCCGCTTCCGGTTTATAGAATTTTAAACCGAGAGGTATATGTTTTGTAAGGTTAGTATAGCAGCTTACCACCGCAACATTGCAGTAGGCCTTTTCTTTAACTACAGGGCAGTATTGATAAGAGACGCCTTCAGTTTTTTTGGCATAAGGCTTAAGAGAGCCGGTATCGTCAATGGCGAGAACCCCATCTTTAGAAAAACCGGTTGTTCTTTGTTTGCGCAGTAGGTTTATCCGTGTTGCATTGAGAGATGCATAGTCCCAGCGGGAATCTGGCAGAAAATATTGCAGCGCTTGGTAGTTAATGGGCAACTCTTTGGCAAGGGAAGATAGGTTAAGCCGTTTATAATCCTTGAGCATTGCGTAGGGAAGCATCGCGAATGCGCGGAATTGTGTATTGCTGAAATTATCTTTGTCCCGATAACGGGATCCCGCTATGCGGGAAAATTATAGCAGAACCTGTTTATAATACTGATGTTTACATCTAAAAGGCTCATCCTTTGTCCTCCTGTAAATGGGTTAATGTGCTCGTAACACATATATCTTACAGGGTTTTACGAGGATGAGCAAGTAAAATATTGTTGCAATGCATTGATATGTCGTAAGTTATGACTTTTCACGAGTTGCATAAAAACATTTTTGAAAAATAGTTAAAATTTAACAAAGTAGTGAAAACTAAATATGACAATCTTGATAATAAGTTTTTTTGTGCTCTCCGCAATGATTAATGTCTTCTTAATTTTAAATATTCGCTCATTAAGGCGTTTATTTAAAAAATTATTTACAGAAGAAGATAAAATAAAATCTCAAAGCCTAAATATTCTTCATAACTTAAGCAAAGACAATCCATTGGTTAGAGAGTATATTGTTTATAATGCACCAATTTTTGTTTATCCGTTTGCCGCAAATTTAATATCATTAATCGGAAGCTCAATGCAGATTTTATCAATCGCAATTTTTATATTTTCCATTTTTAAGTTTAATCCTATTTTTTTAACTCTAGCTGTTCCGTTTTTCTTTCTATCGGGATATACTGGGTCAAGATTTAATAATAAGGCAATGTTTAATTTAGCAATTAAAACTTATGCTTCGGCTCCGCCACATGATAGTAGTTATTTTTATCAGATGTTATCTGATTTCCATAAAAAATATTATCAGGAGCTAATAAAACGTTAAAATCGTATAAGAAAAATGCGAAGCTGCTCTTTTTATAGTCCTTTGGAAATTCCGGGAAATTCCGAAATTCCGGGGACACGATACTGAATTAAATAATTTGGGAGCATGAAATACCCAAGCGTGTTTCGTTTGATTTCCGCAAATGCCAAAAGAAGATAAATTAAGGCTGCCGGTTATTCAAGGAGCGCTTTCTGCGGCACGGCATTTATCCATGGACGGCTATCTAAAATTTGTCACTTTAAATTTGAGATATACAATAAACAGGCGAGCAATCAGGAAGCAAAAGAAATTGGCCGCGGTATCCGCGCCTTTTTTCCTATATTAATTTCGGGCTCATAGCTTAGGTTTCCGCTAAAATACTTTGCGGATCCGCCTACGGGGGAGGTTAGGTAGAATGAGAAAAATCTGGGAGAGGCTGGTTCCTCTTTCTAAAGCAGACCGCAGCTGGGACGTGCGGTTTTGGCAGGCGCAGGGAGCCGGGATGCGTTTTAGAGCGGCCTTTGACATGCTTAAGGAATCTTACCTCTTAAGGGGGGGGAAAATAAATGCTCGTACCTTCCGACTACAAAGAACTGTTGAAAATCTTAAACAAGCATAGGGTAAGGTGTCTGATTGTCGGCGCCTATGCGGTGGCATATCATGCCGAGCCGCGTTACAGCAAGGACATAGATATCTGGGTTGAGCCAGAAGAGGGCAACGCGAAAAAAGTTTACGCTGCCCTAAAAGAATTTGGCGCCCCCTTGCGGGGAATCAAAATCGGTGATTTCGCGAACAAAACTTTAGTCTATCAGATTGGCGTTGCTCCGGTAAGGGTTGATATTATAATGGGTATTCCGGGCATAACCTTCAAGCAGGCATGGGAACATAGGGCAAGGACAAGATTTGAAGGCGTAATGGCCAATATCCTCGGAATAAAAGAGTTGATAAAGGCAAAAGAAAAGGCGAGGCGCACGATAGATGCTATTGATTTAGAAAATTTACAGCAAAGGCTGAAGCTAAGAACAAAATCAATCAAGATACAATGAGAATTATCACCGAAACATTAACCAATGATGAACTGAAACAGATGACTGCAAATACATTCGGCAATTTAGTGAAGGCGGTTGTTGATGTTGACAGGGAGGTTGTCGCGGTCGACGCAGAACTGCATTCGGATTTGGAAGCGCTGCTTTTGGAGAACGGTTCAAAACAGAAAAGCCTCTGGGGAATTAACCTTTACCCGGAGATGCAGGGCGAGGAATATATTGAATTTGATTCCATGATTAATATGCGCCCCTCTTTAGGAGAATAGAAGCCGCGGCGTTGATAACCAACAGATGCGCCGGAAAATCACCGGAATCATAGCCAAGAGAATTAAGCGATGAGCTGGCAGCATAAAGAGTTGGCAATGGGGCGGTGGAAACAATTCTCGTTCTGCGAGCAGATGGCGCATATCGGCAGCGAAGTGGAGCGGGCGTTGGGCTGGCAGGAAAAGCAGAATTCTGATTACAGCCAAAAGGCATTTGAGCGGGCGCTGGAATTAATAGATTTGACATTAGATAACGTTACCGGCAGCGCGCGTTTAAAAGAGTTATGCCGCGCGCGCGAGGCAATGGTAGATTTTTTTGTTGGCACAAACCAATTTAAGTCTAGCGCAGCATCTTGGAGGAAATATTTTTTGCCGTTTGCCTATGCCGCGCGCCGGAATCATTAGGGGATTTTTTTTGGGCTCATAGCTCAGTTGGTTAGAGCGTTGCGTTGACATCGCAAAGGCCTGAGGTTCAAGTCCTCATGGGCCCACCAGTGTTTCGTGTGTTTTATGATCGCGTTTAGTCATACCAAACGAAATTTTACTTGCATTTGGACATCATTCGTGGTATGTTTTGGCTATGCACATTAGGCATTTTTGGTTAGGCAAGATTAAACAACTGTGGCAGGAGAAATCCATTATTTGGATTTCTGGCGTCCGGCGCTCGGGCAAGACTTTTCTCTGTAAAAGCATTGAGGGGGCGCTTTATTTTGACTGTGAGCTGCCCCGCGTGCGCCGAATGATGGCTGACCCGGAAGGCTTTCTTGAGGGGCTTAAACAGAAACAAATCATTTTAGATGAAATACACCGGTTGGACAATCCTTCTGAGCTGCTTAAAATAGCCGCGGATCATTACCCTGATGTTCAGATCGCAGCTACAGGTTCTTCAACATTGGGAGCTTCTTTGAAATTCAGGGATACCTTGACTGACCGCAAGCGGGAACTCTGGTTATGCCCAATGTTGACAACAGATTTAAAAGATTTTGGTTGTCAGGATATTAGGCACCGGTTTTTAAGGGGCGGCCTGCCCGCGGTATTTATGACAAAGAGTTTTCCTGAAAAAGCTTTTCAAGAGTGGGTGGACTCTTATTGGGCTAAAGATATCCAAGAGCTCTTTCGCTTAGAGCGGCGGCATTCCTTTCAGAAGTTTTTTGAGCTTCTGATGGTACAAAGCGGAGGGATGTTTGAGGCTTCTTCCTTTGCCTCGCCTTGCGAGGTGAGCCGGACCACTATTTCAAATTATTTAAGCGTTTTAGAGGCAACCTATGTAATTCATGTGGTCAGGCCATTTCATACGCACCAGGCTACGGAGATTATCGCCGCTCCCAAGGTCTACGCGTTTGATACTGGTTTTTTTTGTTACTACCGCGGGTGGGATCGTTTACGCCAAGAAGACCTGGGGATTTTATGGGAACATTTTGTGTTGAATGAGATTCAAGGGCAGTTGCAGGCCAGGGATATTCACTACTGGCGCGATAAGTATGGGCACGAGATCGATTTTATTTTAAAGCCGCGCGGGCGCGCGCAGCCTATAGCTATTGAGTGTAAATGGGCGGTAGACAGCGCGGATAGTAAGAATATAGAGGTATTCCTGCAGCATTATCCTCAGGCGAGTGTTTTGGTTGTTGCGCACGATGTCAAGCAGGCATATACCAGAAAGATTGGCCCCGGCACGGTTCAGTATGTAAACCTTACTGATTGTTTTGCCGCTCTTAAGCGGTAATCTATAAGTTCCGAAAAATGGCTGATTTAGATACTTTACGGCATTCCTGTTCGCATGTCATGGCTCAAGCGGTCAAAGAGCTCTGGCCGGAGGTAAAACTCGGCATCGGCCCTTCCATAGAAGACGGCTTTTATTATGATTTTGACACTTCGGCTGTACTCAGTGCAGGCAAAAAAGAGCCGTTTTCCGACGATGATTTAGCGCGTATCGAAGACAAGATGCGCCAGATTATCGCAGGGAATAAACCTTTTGTAAGAGAAGAAGTTGCAAAAAAAGAGGCGCTAGATTTATTCGCCAAATTGCATGAGAATTATAAAATTGACCTGATTAATCGGATTCCCGATGAGAAAGTTTATCTTTATAAAACCGGCGATGTTTTTTTAGACCTCTGCCGTGGCCCGCACGTGCAATCTACCGGCCAGATAAAGGTTTTCAAATTGCTCTCGGTAGCCGGCGCTTACTGGCACGGGATTGAAACTAACCCGATGCTGCAGAGGATTTATGGCACCTGTTTTGAGTCGCAGAAAGAATTAGATGAGCACCTAAAAAATTTAGAAGAGGCAAAAGAGCGCGACCACAGGAAACTCGGGCCGGCTCTGGAATTTTTTGATATTTATCACGAAGAGGCCGGGGCGGGCTTGGTATTTTACCATCCCAAGGGCGCGTTATTGCGCACCCTGATTGAAGATTACGAGAAACATGAGCATCTAAAGCGCGGCTACCAGCTGGTGATTACTCCGCATATCATGCAGGCCGAGCTTTGGAAGACATCAGGGCATTATGATTACTACAGGGAAAATATGTATATGTTTAAAATTGAGGATAAAGAGTTTGTCCTCAAGCCAATGAATTGCCCGGGGCATATTTTGATTTATAAATCCAAGACCCGCAGCTATAAGGATTTACCGATAAGATTGTTTGAGCTAGGCACGGTGTACCGCCATGAAAAAGCCGGGGTGCTGCATGGGCTGCTGCGCGTGCGCGGCTTTACCCAGGATGACGCGCATATATTTTGTTTGCCGGAGCAGCTGCGCGCAGAGATAAAGGCAGTAATTGAATTTGTCTTTGCAATGATGAAGGTCTTTGGATTTAATGAGCTGGGCATTGAATTAAGCACCCAGCCGGAAAAATATATCGGCTCAAGCGAAGATTGGCAGCAGGCAACCGCAGCGCTGGAAGGGGCATTACAGGAAAAAGGTTTAAAATTCCAGATCAACGCCGGGGAAGGGGCTTTTTACGGGCCCAAAATCGATATTAAATTAAAGGACGCGCTGAAGCGTTCTTGGCAGTGCGCGACTATTCAGTGTGACTTTGCTTTGCCTAAAAGGTTTAATTTAACTTATGTTGATGCCGAAGGAAACCAGCAGCAGCCGATTATGCTGCATCGGGTAGTCTTAGGCAGTTTAGAGCGTTTTATTGGAGCGCTGCTGGAGCATTATAACGGCAATTTACCTTTGTGGCTGGCGCCGGTGCAGGTAGTATTGCTGCCGATTAAGGAGGCAACGCTTGGATATGCCCAGCGCCTGAAAGATATTTTGCAGGAAAATGCTATCCGCGCCCAAATAGATTCGCGCAATGAGACCTTGAATAAAAGGATACGCTTTGCGGAAGTAAATAAAGTTCCTTATATCCTGGTCTTGGGGGAGCGTGAGCAAAATCAGGAGACCGTGGCAGTGAGGAAAAAAGGCGAAGGTGATTTAGGCGCTATGCGCATTGCAGATTTCATGGGTAAGGTTAAAGAAGAGATAGAGAAAAAGGCAGCAATATGTTAAAGACGGGATACCAAGGTTATCAAGGGTATCAAGTTAGAAGGGCACCAAGTAGATCAAGGATATCAAGGGGCAAGAAAACAGGACTTGATATCCCGGGTGCCCTTGATATCCGCATTTAACGAAGTCTAATAACAGGTAACAGTTCAGCTCTTAGAAGTGCCCGTCGGTGTCATTGCGAGGCACGAAGTGCCGAAGCAATCCTATAAAAAGGCTGCTTCGTCGCTGTCGCTCCTCGCAGTGACACGAATACTTCCAAGAGCTGAACTATTACAATAACAGTCATTATACAAGGGAGGTGTGCTATAAAAAAATATGTCCGAGTTAACGAAAGGATCCGCGAGCCGCAGGTGCGCTTGATCGGACCGGATGGCGGCCAGTTGGGGGTAATGCCTATTCAGCAGGCGCTGGATTTGGCCAATCAACACGAGCTTGACCTGGTGGAGGTCGCGGCTAGCGCCGCCCCGCCGGTCTGCCGGATTATTGATTTCAGCAAGTTTAAATACGACCAGGAGAAAAAAGAGCGCGAAGCCAAAAAACACCATAAGCAGGGGCGGCTGAAAGAAATCCGCCTGAAACCCAACATTGACGAGCATGATTACCAGACTAAGCTCAAGCAGACTATCACGTTCTTAAAGAAAAAAGATAAAGTTAAAATTAATCTTTTCTTCCGCGGCAGGCAGATGGAGCATCAGGATATAGGCAGAAAAGTTTTGGATAAGTTTGTCATCGATACCCAGAACGACGGGCAGCTGGAAAAAAACATCGGCATGGAAGGCAGGGTAATGTCCTTTGTAGTTGCGCCTAAATAAGTAAGCGAGATTGCAGCATGTTTCCCGCCTTAGCGGGATCCCGCTGTGGCGGGAAAATGCGTATATTAGATTATCAGGTTTCAGTGAGCAGGATATCAGCGTATCAGGCTATCAGGAAAAAAGAGCAATCTGATATACCTGTATCCTGATAATCTACCCACTGATAACCTGATATTCTGATAAACGCAGTTAACTTGGCTAATAAATAGTTAACGCTGACAAACTCCTGTAGTTGCCCAATTTATTGGGCCCGATAAATCGGGCAACTACAATATACGGTATGGACAGAGGGGTTTTTCAGTGGTAACTAAATATATTAAACGAGGGGGAAATATCATGCCAAAACTAAAAACTAAAAAAGGCGTAGCTAAGCGTTTTAAGTTAACCAAGAGGGGAAAAATAAAATATTCTCCCGGCGGGAAAGGCCACTTAGCTTCCTGCAAAGAGACTAAGCACTTGCGAAGATTGAGAAGAAGAGATACTCTCACTCAGGCAAAACGGGTGAAATTTATAAAGAAGATGTTACCGTATAGATAAATAGTTATATTGTTCCTCGCCTAATCGCTTGCCCCCGCGCCTTGCAGTATAAAGCAGCAGCGGGGGGCTCGAGCAGGTTCGGGTCCCCGCTTCGCGGGATTTCACTAAATGCACCGAAGGTGCATAATTGTGTTCAAAAATTCGCCCTTGACATTTGCTTCGTAAATGTCAAGGGCTCATTTAAAGGAGAAACAATATGGCAAAGATTAAACACAGCGTAGCAACCAGAAAAAGAAAAAAGAAAACCCTAAAGGCAGCCAAGGGTTTTTGGGGAGACAGAAGTAAGCAATACCAGCAGGCCAGCCGTGCTTTAATGCATGCTTTAAAGTACGCCTACCGCGACCGGCGCAATAAAAAAAGAGTGATCCGCCGGCTGTGGATTACCCGTATTAATGCCGCCTGCCGGCAAGCGGGAATTACTTACAGCGTTTTGATCAACGGGCTGAAAAAAGCAAAAATTTCCCTGGATAGAAAAATCCTCGCGGATTTAGCGGTGCGCGACAACGCGGCATTTAAGAAGGTGATAGAAATCATAAAGGGGAAGTAGCAGTAACAGCGTGTTTCCCGCCTTTGGCGGGATCCCGCTGTGGCGGGAAAAAGCGTATATCAGGTTATCAGGGTATCAGCAAGCAGGATATCAGCGTATCAGGATATCAGGAAAAAGAGTAATCTGATGTACTGGTATCCTGATAATCTACCCACTGATAGCCTGATTTCCTGATAAACGTGGTTGACTTAGCTAATAAATATATCATACGAAGGAGACTATATGTATGTGATCATAGTCGGTTGCGGCAGGGTGGGTTCGGAATTAGCCAAATTATTATCCAACGAAGGCAATAATGTGGTGGTGATTGACAAGAGCCAGGAGTCTTTTGACCGTTTAGGCGGCACCTTTAACGGGCTGACTATGGTCGGCAACGGCTTTGATTTGAAGCTTTTAAAGCAGGTGGGTATTGAAAAAGCCGATGCCTTTTGCGCGGTGACTAACGGCGACAATACTAACCTGATTTCCGCGCAGGTAGCCAAAAAGATTTTTAATGTCCCCAAGGTGTTGGCGCGCGTATATGACCCGCAGCGCGCGCATATTTATACCGCATTGGGGCTTGATATTATCAGTGGGACCATACTTTTTGCTTCCATGCTGCGCGACAAGATTATCGAAAGCCGTTTTTCCAGCTATCTCATTGAAACCAAGGAGCTGGGGGTTTTGGAAATCGAGGCAAAAAACGGGTTGTTGGGGAAAAGCGTGCAGGAAATTAACCTGCCGGGAGAATTTTTGGTAGTGGCCATCAGAAGGCTAGATGGTGTGATTATCCCGGAGCCAGCCACTATTCTGAAAGACAAAGATGTTTTAATGGCCGCGGTAAAGGTTTCCAGCCTGGTAAAAATAAAAGAAAAATTCAGCTTATAAGAGCGAGGTGGCAGGATGTATATTTTAATCGTGGGGGCAGGTAAGGTAGGTTATTCTCTCTCCAAAAGGCTTTGCGCCGGCAAGCACACCGTGGTGGTGGTGGAGAAAGATAAATTGGTCTGCGAGAGTATTGCCAAAGGGCTGGAGGTGCTGGTTATCAACGGCGACGGATGCGACCCGCGCATTTTGGCTGAGGCCGGCATTGAGCGCGCCGAAGTCTTAGCCGCGGTTACCGGCGACGACGAAGACAACCTAATTATCTGCCAGCTGGCTAAAGAAAGGTTTGGTATCCAGCGCACCGTCGGCAGGGTGAATAACCCGGATAACGAGCACACCTTTACCGAATTGGGCATTGATGTGCCGGTTGACTCCACCAGTATCATCGCCAAAATTATCGAAGAGGAAGTCTCGTTTTCGGATTTCGTAAATTTGATGAGCTTCAAGCGCGGCAAACTGGCTATTGTGCGCGTGGACCTGCCGGAGAATTCGCCGGTGATTAATAAATCCGTCCAGGAAATTTCCCTGCCGGAGAATTCGGTGTTTGTATCTATCCTCAGGGGCGAAGAAGTGATTATCCCCAAAGGCAACACGGTATTAAAACCCAACGACGATATCATCGCTTTGACCCTAATCGGCAATGAGCCGCAGCTGTTGAACTTGTTGGTAGGCGAATTATGATCAAGGTAAAATCTTTATTACAGGCAGTGCTGGGCATTTCTACCGAGATTATTTATACGCTAGTGATTATCGCGGCGGCATTTTTAATCTGCTGGGCAATCTATTTTAAGCTATGATCCTTAAACCCCGCCTGAAAGACATCCGGATCATCGGTTATTATTTAGGCAGGATTATCCTCGGCCTAAGCCTGACTATGCTTATCCCGATAGCCATAGGCTTGGCTTTCCGGGAAATCAATCCCACCCTCGACTTTATTATCAGTATTGAGATAGCGCTGATTTTCGGGCTGCTTTTAACTAAGTTTTGTTATACCGAGGAAGACTTAGACTGGCAGCAGGGGATGATTGTGGTCTCGCTTTCCTGGCTGGTGGCTACGGCATTAGGGGCAATCCCTTTATATTTAAGCGGGCATTGGGCTTCCTATTTAGATGCCTGCTTTGACGCGATGTCCGGTTTTGCTACTACCGGCCTGACCTTGGCGCAGGATCTAGACCATTTATCTTTCGCGCACAACCTCTGGCGGCATTTGATTATGTTTATCGGCGGCCAGGGGATTGTGATTATCGCGCTTTCCTTTTTTGTCAAAGGTTTTTCCGGGGCGTTTAAGATGTATGTGGGGGAGGCGCGGGACGAAAGGATCCTGCCCAATGTAATTTCTACCAGCAGGTTTATCTGGCTGGTGAGCCTGGTTTACTTAGTTTTAGGCACTTTGGCCTTGGGGATAACCGGCGTTTTAAACGGGATGAAACCGGTGAACGCCTTTTTTCACGGGGCCTGTATTTTTATGGCTGCTTTTGATACCGGAGGTTTTGCTCCGCAGTCACAGAATATTCTTTATTACCACAGCCTGCCCTTTGAAGTCATCACTGTAATGATTATGATCTTGGGTGCTATAAATTTCAAGCTGCATTACCATATCTGGGTGGGCAACCGCAGGGAGATCATCAAAAACATCGAAACAAAAACCCTTTTTATCACGGTTATGGCTACCTTTGCGATTACTGCCGCGGGGCTGGTAAAGTGCGGGGCATATCCTTCGGCGCTATTATTGTTCCGTAAAGGCTTTTATCAGTTAATCTCCGGCCACACCGGCACCGGGTTCCAGACGGTGTATCCGCTGCAATTCCTCAACGAATGGAATCATTTGAGTTTGGTGGGGGTAATCTGCGCTATGGCATTGGGAGGAGCGGTCTGTTCTACTACCGGGGCAATAAAGATGCTGCGCATCGGGATTATCTTTAAGGCGTTGTTGGAAGATATCAAAAGGATCATGCTCCCGGAGAAAGCAGTGATAGTGCAGAAGTTTCATCATATCAAGGTGATCTTTTTGCATGATAAACAGGTAAGAAGCGCTCTTTTGATTACGTTGGCGTATCTAGTGCTTTATGGCTTAGGCTCGGTTATCGGAATGGCTTATGGCTATCCGTTCTTAGAGTCTTTGTTTGAGTCAACTTCCGCGGCGGCTAATGTCGGCTTGTCCTGCGGGATTACTAATATCAATATGCCGGCTGTTTTGAAAGTTACCTATATATTCCAGATGTGGGCTGGGCGCCTGGAGTTTATGTCGGTGTTTACTTTATTGGGATTTTTTGTAGCAGTAATTAAAGGCAAGTAATGATGAAGCCGGGGTTCAGGGTTCTGGGTTCGGGGTTCGGGGTATTATTATTGTGCTCTCTTTATTGTGCGTTGTTTACTATTAGTTATGCCCAAACTATTTCCAGCTCAGAGTTGATTAATAAGGCCAAGGATTATGACGGTAAGGCGGTAACGTATGCCGGGGAGGTAATCGGCGATATTATGCGCCGGGGGGAATATGCCTGGGTAAATTTTAATGACGGAGAACAGGCCATCGGTATTTGGGCAAAGGCAGCGTTGCTGCGAGACATAAGTTATACCGGCGGCTTTAAAGCCAAAGGCGATATAGTGGAAGTATCAGGGATTTTTAACCGCGCCTGCCCGGAGCATGGAGGAGACCTGGATATCCACGCGCTGGCAATAACTAAAGTTGATTCAGGAAGGCCTTGGGAGGAAAGGTTAAACCCGGATAAAAAACAAATTGTTTTTATTTTATTAGGAGCCTTGATTCTGGTATGGATATTGAGTTTATTTCTGCGCAGATAGACAGCGAAATACAAAGTGTAACCTCGGCGGAAAGCCTGCGGGAATTTCAGCTGAAATATTTAGGCAGAAAAGGTGTTTTAGCCCAGCTCACCGGCTCTATCTCTGCCCTGCCGCCTTCAGAGAGGGGTGTTTTCGGGCAGAAAGTCAATGCCTTAAAAAATAAACTTCTTTCTTTGGTTGGAGAAAAGGAAAAATCTTTTTTTTCAACCGTCGATGCTGCCGGGGCTGTTTCTTGCGATATTAGTATGCCGGGGATTGCCCAGGATTTAGGCCGCCTGCATCCGTTAACTCGGACCATAGATGAGATCTGCGCGATATTCGCGCGTCTGGGGTTTTCCGTGGTCGAGGGCCCGGAAATCGAGACAGAGTTTAATAATTTTACCGGCTTGAATATTCCTCTGGAACATCCTTCCCGCGACGCCTTCGATACCTTTTATCTAAAAGGCGCAGCAGAGGCGCCAAAATACCTGTTGAGAAGCCATACCTCTCCGGTGCAGATTCGGGAGATGAAATCACGCAAGCCGCCTTTGGCAATAGTAGTCCCGGGCAGGGTTTATCGGCCGGATGCAACGGATGCATCGCATTCTTTTATGTTTCATCAGATCGAGGGTTTTATGGTTGATACTAATATCCGTTTCTCGGATTTAAAAGGGGTCTTGGAGCTTTTTGCCAAAGAGGTTTTTGGCAAGGAGATTAAGATGCGTTTTCGCCCGCACTTTTTCCCTTTTACCGAACCCTCGGCAGAAGTAGATATTTCCTGCATTATTTGTAAAGGTAAAGGTTGTTCGGTTTGCGGCCGCAAAGGCTGGCTGGAAATCTTAGGTTCCGGGATGATTCACCCCAATGTTTTTAAGCATGTGGGTTACGACGCTAAAAAATATACCGGTTTTGCCTTTGGCATGGGTATAGAAAGGATCGCCATGCTCAAATACGGCATAGACGATATCCGCTTATTTTTTGAAAACGATTTAAGGTTTTTGGGACAATTTTAAAGGTGGTTACCCCGCACTTACGTGCGGGGAATGTTTCAAAAGGATACTGTAGGCGTAAGCCTACAGAAGAAAAACATGCGCGTTACTTATAACTGGTTAAAGGATTTTGTAGAGATTAAAATTCCTGCCCGGGAGCTTGTTGATAAGCTGACTATGGCGGGGCTGGAGGTTGTATCTCTGGAAGAAAAACAAGGGGACTGGGTTTTGGAGATCGAGATCACCTCTAACCGGCCGGACTGGCTCAGTGTTACCGGCATCGCCCGAGAGGTAGCAGCTCTCACAGGAAAAAGACTAAAAAGTTCTTTTCTGAACCCCGAACCCCGAACCCCGAACCCCGGAAGCTCAATTCTTATCACTATCCAGGACAAAAAGGACTGCCTTTTATACACAGCGAAGATAATAGAAGGCGTTAATGTTGCGCCGTCCTCGGATTGGCTCAAGCGGAGATTAGAGCTGATCGGCTGCCGCAGTATTAATAATATCGTTGATATCACTAATTATATCTTGTTTACTTACGGCGAGCCGCTGCATGTTTTTGATTTGGACAAGTTAGGCGCCAGCCAAGCAATTGTTGTGCGTAGGGCAAAAAATAACGAAACCCTGGTAACTATTGACGGCGTAGAACGAAAATTAACCCCGGATATTTTAGTGATTGCGGATTCAGCTAAACCAATAGCGATTGCCGGAATTATGGGCGGCAAAGATACAGAAGTAAGCGCCGGCACAAAAAATATATTATTGGAAGCAGCAGTTTTTAATCCGCTTTTAATCCGCCGCGGCCGGCAAAGTTTAGGCTTACAGACACATTCATCATACCGTTTTGAAAGAGGGATAGACCGGGCAACTGCCGAATCATCCTCTTGGCAGGCAGTGCGGCTAATCCAGCAATTAGCTGGAGGCAAGTTAACTGTGGCGAAAAGCTTAGGGGCAACGCAAAAGGCAAATAAAGTTATTACCTTAGGATCCGCCGACGCTGAAAGAATCTTGGGAAAAAGAATCGCCGCGGCAAAAATTAAACAAATTTTGCAGGGCTTGGGGTTCACGGTTAAGCTGGCAGGAAAAAATAAATTTCAGGTAAGAGTTCCGGGTTTTCGGCAGGATGTAAGCTTAAAGGAAGATCTAATTGAGGAGCTCTCTCGGGTCTATGGTTTTGAAAATATCCCGGTGAGCCTGCCGCGATTTTCTCCCCAGGCAAGCGCGGGAAAAACCAGAGAACTGGTTTCCCTGCTGAAAAATATTTTGTGCTCTCAGGGTTTAAACGAAGCAATTACTTACAGCTTGGTGAAGAGTAACTTTCTTAAGCCCGCGGAGAAAAAAGAAATTGCTATTACTAATCCACAAAGCCAGGAGCAGGCGGTTTTAAGGATAGGATTGATTTCCAGTTTGCTAGAGCGGGTGGCTTACAACCTTAATCAGAAACAAAATTACATCGGCCTTTTTGAGGTGGCGAGCGTTTTTTTCTGGGAAAACAACCTGCCTCGGGAGGAGTTAAGTTTAGCTATTGCTGTCTGCGGAGAGAAAAAATATTTTCTCCGGCAGGGGGCTGTCAAAGAAGAGGCAGGCATATTAAATTTAAAAGGCATACTCGAGGCTTGTTTACAGCGCTTAGGTATTAAGGATTATAATTTTCTTGCTGCCGGGCCTGCGTGTTGTTTTAACTTTATGCTGGGCGGGGAAAATGCCGGCGTATTAATGCAGTTGCCAAAAGAAGCCCTAAGCAAGTTTGATATTAAAAACAGGGATGTTTTCGCGCTGGAGCTTTCATTGGAAAAACTTTTCCGGCAGGCGGATCTGGGGAAAAAATACCTGCCTTTGCCAAAGTTCCCCGGAATTACTCGGGATATCAGCCTGGTTTTAAAAAAAGATATTTCCCTGAATGCGGTTTTAGCTGCTATCAAGGAAGCCGGCCAGCCATTATTGCGAGAATTAAAGATTAGCGATTATTATCAGGGTAAGCAGATCCCTGAAGGCTGCCGCGGTTTGACTATTTCCTGTTTCTACAGCTCCAGCAGCAGGACCTTGACCGAAGAAGAAGTCAGCCCTGTGCATGATAGCGCCTGTAAAATTGTAAGCGAACGTTTCTCCGCCAAAATCCGCTAAGTTTACACTTTATGCACGACTCAAAGTGTCAAGTTAGCAAAGCAGGATTGATTTCTCTGTCCTTATGTGCTATACTTCAATTGGAAAAAGAAATTCGCTCTTTTCCCGCCAAGCAAGCAGAATGCGGGGCGGGATCCCGTTTACGGGATAATCCCTGCGGTGCGCGTTGGAAATTTGATAATTATTGAACCAACACTAATATCAAGGGAGCCGATACTTTGTCAGGCGCGAGCGCCTGACAAGAGGCACCCACCTGAAACCAGACTGGTTCAGTGTATCGTTCCAACGGCACATTGCGGGGATTTTTTTATTGAGCGCTTGACTTACGGAGCGAAGCGAACGTAAGTCAATGCGCGAAATAATCCCGAGCCTGCGCAGCCCCCCGCTGCTGCTTTATCAGCTAGGCGCGGGGGCAAGCGATTAGGCGAGGGGCAACATTATACCTTACACAGATATTATAGATGGACCTTTTTTCCGATAAATCCCCTACCAACTCCAAAGACCTTCCATTGGCTGTGCGCATGCGTCCGGCTTCCCTGGAAGATTTTATCGGCCAGGAGCATATCTTAGGTAAAGGCAAGCTTTTGCGCCGCGCCATTGAAGCAGGCCGCGTCAGTTCCCTGATTTTATTCGGGCCTCCGGGAACCGGCAAGACTTCCCTTGCCTGGTGCATTGCCAATCTTACCAAGGCTAATTATATCGCCATTAATGCCACCACTTCCAATGTAGAAGAATTACGCAAAGTTATTGCTCAAGCAAAATTAAAAAAGGCCTCTAACGGTCAAAAATCCATCCTTTTTATCGACGAAATCCACCGTTTCAATAAAGCCCAGCAGGATGTCCTGTTGCCGGATGTAGAAGAAGGCAATCCCGTCCTCATTGGTGCCACCGTGCATAATCCGTTTTTCTCGCTTGTTTCGGCGCTATTGTCGCGCTCGCTAGTCTGCGAGTTAAAAGCGCTTGAGGAAAAAGAAATTTCCCGGATTATCATCAAGGCAGCGGAAGATAAACTTAGGGGTTTAGGTGAGCTAAAAATCAAAATCGATAAAAAGGCGCTTGCTTTTTTGGCTAAGACTTCTGAAGGCGATGCCCGCCGGGCGCTGAATGCCTTGGAAGTGGGGGCATTAACTACCCCGGCGGATAAAGACGGCAGCATCAATTTTACTTTAGAGGTAGCCGCGGAAAGCATTCAGAAAAAACCGTTGCAATACGATAATGACGAAGACGGGCATTATGATACCGCTTCGGCGTTTATCAAGTCGATGCGCGGCTCAGACCCGGATGCCGCCCTTTACTGGATGGCAAAGATGCTTTATGCCGGAGAAGACCCGCGTTTTATTGCCCGCAGGATTTGTATTTTAGCGGCAGAGGACGTAGGTAATGCCGACCCTCTAGCGTTGGTATTGGCTAACGCGGCATTGCAGGTTTCCGAATTTGTCGGTATGCCGGAAGCCAGAATCCCCTTGGCCCAGGCAGTGGTTTATGTGTCTTGTGCCCCAAAATCTAATGCCAGCTATTTAGCGATAGAAAAGGCGATGGGCGATATTGCCAATAAGCGCGTGCAGGAAGTGCCGGATCATCTGAAAGACACAAATTATCAGGGCGCGGAAGTTCTAGGCCACGGCAAAGGCTACAAATACGCGCATGATTTTCCGGGGCATTTTGTGAAACAGAAATATACCCGCAAAGCAGTGCGCTATTATGAGCCGGGGGATATCGGTTTTGAGGCGAAAATTAAGCAGCGTTTGGAAAAAATCCGCGCAAACAAGCGCTAAATTTATTTATCTTTATTTTGGGCGCAGCTGTGTTATGATAAGGCCGTGAACATTTTTATTCCAATAGCTATTTTTGGCGGGGTGGCAATGATTGTCTATGCCATCTATGGCGTATTCAGCTCAGGACCTGAAGGAGCGGCTCCCGCCAGAAGAAGGCCGGCAGCAGGCCTGCCTGAAGCGGATGCGCCGGTAAAAGAACAAAAGATCCGCCGGCTGGAGTCTCAGCTTGCTTCTCTGCAGCCGGAGCTGGAAAAAACCAAGCTTGACTATTCGCAGGCGCAGGGCCTGGTTGAGGCAGCTAAGCTTAAAGAGGCCCAGCTTCAGGAAGAGCTAAACCGCAGGCAGGAATGGGTAAAGAAATCCGAGGAGATGCTTGATAAGGTCAAAGCCGAGAACATGGAATTAAAAAATAAATTTATCGCCAAAGAAAATGAAGTGCGGGAAGTATTTTCCAAGAGCGTCAATTCAGATAAAGGGATCAGGGAGCTAAACGAAAAAATCACCGGCTTGGAAAAAGAAATCCGCGATAAATCCGACCAGATTGAAGCAGGCAGGCATCAGGTAGAGAAATGCGTTGCGGAAATTAAGGCCCAGCAGAATACTATTGAAGAATTTAAGAAGAAAGAAAAAATCAGCGAATGGATCCCTAAGCAGGAATTCAATAAGCTAAACGAAGAATTTACGGAACTGGAAAAGGAATTGGAGCATAAGGGTGAGAAATTAAGGGCGCTGGTCGAGGAATTAATCGAGGTAAAAAATAAATTAACCAGCCGGGAAAGCTTTGAGGCATCCTTGGAAGGCGCGGCGCCGATAGTTACCGCCTTGCCAGAGGTACCAGCGGTAAGCGAAGAAATCGCCGCGCCAAAAATTGAAGCGCTGCCCATCATAGAAGCCCCCGCGCCAGCGGAGCCAGAAAAAATACAGCCGCCAACAGAAGAAAAAGTATCTGCTCCGGAGGCTCCTCAGCCTGAAGCCGCGGCCGGGCAAATTGCTGCCGAAAAACCAGAGAAGGCAGTTAAAGAAAAAAAAGAAGAGGCCCGCCCTCTTGCGCGCACAGATTTAGCCAAGGTAAGGAATATCGGGATTATGGCGCATATTGACGCCGGCAAAACCACCACTACCGAAAGGATTTTATTTTATACCGGCAAGTCGCATAAAATCGGCGAGGTGCATGACGGCAAGGCCCAGATGGATTGGATGAAGCAGGAGCAGGAGCGCGGCATCACCATTACTGCCGCGGCCACTACTTGTTTCTGGAACGACTACCGCATCAATATTATTGATACTCCCGGGCACGTGGATTTTACCGCCGAAGTAGAACGCTCGCTGCGCGTTTTAGACGGGGCAATAGCGGTATTCTGCGCCGTAGGCGGGGTTGAGCCGCAGTCAGAAACCGTCTGGCATCAGTCGGACAAATATAATGTGCCTAAACTTGCCTTTATCAATAAAATGGACCGCACCGGAGCCGATTTTACTGCCGTATTAAAAGCTATTGAAAGCGAGCTGGGAGCCAATGCCATACCTTTACAAATCCCCATTGGCAGCGAGGAAAATTTCTTAGGCATAGTGGATTTGCTGGAGATGAAAGCTTATCTCTACGCAGATGATGACGCGCAGGGAAAAAATTTCCGCGTGGAGGATGTTCCGACAGAGCTTTTAGAAACTGCTAAGCAATACCGCCACAGCTTAGTGGAAAAGGTTTCCGGCCTTGATGAAACCCTGACAAAGAAATACCTGGAAAACGAATCCTCAATCAGCGCGGAAGAATTACAGCGGGTAATCCGCCAGGGGACAGTAGCAAATAAAATGGTGCCGGTGCTTTGCGGCTCCTCTTTTAAGAATAAAGGGGTCCAGAAATTATTGGACGCGGTAACTTTATACCTGCCTTCTCCGCTGGATTTAGCGGCAGTCAAAGGCACTGATCCCGAGGACAGTGAGAAACACTTAGAAAGAAAGCATAGCGCTGATGAGCCATTTTCCGGATTAGCTTTTAAAATACAGGCTGACCCGCATATGGGGAAATTAGTCTACCTGCGGGTCTACTCGGGGATCTTATCCACCGGCTCTTATATATTAAATGCCACGAAAAATAAAAAGGAGCGGGTAGGCAGGATTGTGCAGATGCACGCTAACCAAAGAGAAAATATTGATTATGCCTTTGCCGGGGATATTGTGGCAGCGGTTGGTTTAGGCAACGCCACAACCGGCGATACGCTTTGCGACCCGGATCAGCCGATATTATTGGAAGCGATTCAGTTTCCTGTGCCGGTAGTTTCCTTGTGCATTTCCCCTAAAAGCCGCGGCGACCAGGATAAATTAAGCAATGGTTTGGCGAAATTAGCAGAGGAAGACCCGACATTTTTTGTGAAGACCGACGAAGAAACTAAAGAGGTGATCCTCACCGGAATGGGCGAGCTGCATCTGGAAATTATCGTGGATAGGTTAAAAGAAGAATTCGGCGTAGAGGCGATAGTCGGCCAGCCGCGTGTTGCCTACCGCGAAACGATCTGCGAAAAAGCCAGCGGCGAAGGCAAATATATTAAGCAAAGCGGCGGGCGCGGACAATACGGCCATGTGGAGTTGGAAATCGCACCGGCAGAGCCGGGCAGCGGCTTTGAGTTTATCGATAGCATTAAAGGCGGGGCAATCCCCAGGTCATTTATCCCGGCGGTAGAAAAGGGCATTATCCAGGCGATGGAAGAGGGGGTCTATGCCGGCTATCCGGTAGTGGATATCAAAGTAGATTTAGTGGACGGCTCATTCCACGAGGTTGATTCTTCGGAATTGGCTTTCAAAATGGCGGCAATTTTAGGCTTTAAGGAAATTTTTCTGCGCGCAAAACCGGTGCTTATGGAGCCTTATATGTCTTTGGGGGTAACTACTCCCGAAGAATATGTTAATGCGGTTGTGGGGTATATTTGTTCCTGCCGCGGCAAAATCCTGAATATGGATACCAAGGGCAAACAGAAGATTATTTCCGCGGAAGCGCCCTTAGCAGAGATGTTCGGCTACGCTACCAATTTCCGCTCCCTAAGCAGCGGCCGGGCTAACGCCACCATGGAATTCTCCAAATACCTGCAGGTCCCCTCGGAAATCGCGCAAAAAGTCATTGCCGAAGCCAAAGCCAAAAAAGAAAAGCAATAAGTAGTTGCCCAATTTATTGGGCAAAAACTCCAGAGACGACATGTTGCCTGATAAATCAGGCAACTACAATGTCTGATTCTAAGTGTCAAGTTGGAGAGGAGGAGGAGTAATGCGTAGAATAGCATTTGTAGCAATGTTCTTTTTAATCAGTGTTTTTAGCAGAGGAGAGTGCGCCATGGATGAACAGATAGTTGTGTTGGAGACTAATCAAGGTAAGATTGAAATTAAGCTGATGCCGGAAGTGGCACCTAAAGCATGCGAGAACTTTAGCAAGCTGGTGGAAAAGGGTTACTACAACGGGTTGATTTTTCACCGGGTCATCAAAGGCTTTATGATTCAGGGTGGAGATCCCACGGGTACCGGCAGAGGCGGAGAGTCAATCTGGGGAGTTCCGTTTGAGGACGAGGTTTCAGAAAGCGCGCAGTTTGACCGCAAAGGGCTCTTGGCCATGGCTAATGCCGGGCCAAATACCAACGGCAGCCAGTTTTTTATTACTGTTGTCGCAACTCCCGGGCTGAATATGCGCCATACGATTTTCGGAGAAGTAATTTCCGGATACGATGTGGTAGAGAAAATTGAGAATAGCGCCGTAGATGTCTCTGACCGGCCAACGACAGAACAGAAGATTATCAAGGCGTACTTAAAGTAGTTATAATGGTTCGCTATTCGTGTCATTGCGAGGAGGCCGAAGGCCGACGAAGCAATCTTTTAAGTGCTAAAAGATTGCTTCGGTCGCTTCGCTCCCTCGCAATGACACGCGCAGCGTTTTCGCTATGAAAATTGACTATGCCCGGGAATTAAACCCCGCGCAGCTAGAGGCAGTGCGTTCTACGCATGGGCCGCATCTGGTGATTGCCGGCGCAGGCAGCGGCAAGACCCGGGTTTTGGTTTATCGCGTAGCTTATCTTATGGAGCAGGGGATTGACCCCGGAGAGATCCTCCTGTTGACCTTTACCCGCAAGGCGGCAGAGGAAATGCTGCGCCGCGCTTCAATATTGCTGGACAGCCGCTGCCAGAGAGTTGCCGGGGGTACATTCCATTCTTTTGCCAACCTGACTTTAAGAAAATACGGCAACTTAATCGGCCTGGCGCGTAATTTTACCATCTTAGACCGCTCAGATGCCGAGGATATCATCAATTTAATCCGCAGCCAGCTGGGGTTCAATAAACTGCAGAAACGCTTTCCCCGCAAGCGCACCATCCTGGAGTTAATTTCTAAAAGTATCAATAAAAGCGAAGAGCTAGGTGTTGTTTTGTACGACGAATACCCGCAATTCATAGAATTCGAAGAGGAGATTAAAAAAATCCAAAAGGAATACCATGCTTATAAACGCGCCAAAGCGCTTTTAGATTATGATGACCTCTTAGTGGAGCTAAAACAATTGCTCTCCGGCAATGAGCAGATCCGCGCCCGCCTCTCTAATAAATATAAATACATCATGGTGGATGAATACCAGGATACCAATAAACTGCAGGCGCATATCGCATGTTTGTTGGCCTCGGAACATAAGAATATCATGGTGGTCGGAGACGATGCGCAGAGTATTTATTCTTTCCGGGGGGCAAATTTCAAAAATATCATGGACTTCCCCAAGATTTTTAAAGAAACAAAAATTATCACCTTGGAAGAAAATTACCGTTCCACCCAGCCGATCTTAAGCCTGACCAACGAAGTGATCCGCCAGGCCAAGGAAAAATTCCAAAAATCCCTTTTTACCCGGAAAAAGGAAGGCAGCCTTCCGCTGTTTATCGATGCGCGTGATGAAAACAGCCAGTCCAAATTCGTCGCCGATAAAATCCTCCAACTGCGCGAAGAAGGTGTTAATCTGGGCGATATCGCCGTGCTTTTCCGCTCCGGCTGGCACTCCAATGACTTAGAAATCGAGCTTACCAGCCGCAACATCCCTTTTGTCAAATACGGCGGCCAGAAATTTGTCGAGGCAGCGCATATTAAGGATGTAATTTCCTATCTGCGCATTGTCTACAATATTTTTGACGCGGTCAGCTGGTACCGCGCGCTTTTATTAATGCGCGGGGTCGGGCCCAAAACCGCGCAAATGATTATCGATGAAGTAATCGGAAAAAACAAAGGCCTGAAAATCGACGAAAAGATCCTTCAGAAGAAAGAGGACGTGGGAAAACTTTTTGAGATTTTAAAAAAAATCGATCCTTCTGAGTGCGGCCCGGCGCATCTTTTAGAGGTATTTTTGCGTTATTATCAGCCGCTTTTGCGGGAAAAATACGATGATTTTAACAAACGGCTTAATGACCTGGATTCGCTGTTGCGTATCGCAGAGCGCTATCTTTCGCTTGAGAAATTTTTGACGGACATGGCTTTGGAGCCGCCGGAAAGAAGCATCGTAGAGGCAGGGCTGAAAGATAAGGATGAGGTGCCGCTTACTTTATCCACTATCCATTCGGCAAAGGGCCTGGAGTGGCACACGGTATTTTTG
>Ga0265296_1001935_pt1 | contig 21983 bp, 18 predicted proteins | sample MunlanPumphouse1_FD_189073 | JGI IMG/M metagenome (GOLD analysis project Ga0265296, IMG submission 189073) | Groundwater microbial communities from a municipal landfill in Southern Ontario, Canada - Pumphouse #1 | ecosystem: Environmental > Aquatic > Deep subsurface > Groundwater | place... | reverse complement strand
CGCAATCCCTTGTTTGATACTGTCACCCCGTCAGATGAAATGTAGATTATTACTCCACCTGATAATTGGGTGATTCTTTCATAATGGCCACATCATGGACATGGCCCTCTCTGGTCCCTGCCAGTGTAATCCTGACGAACTCGGAAGCGCTTCGGAGCGTTTCTATATCCCCACACCCCAGATAGCCCATACCCGCCCTTAGCCCGCCTACGAGCTGGAATATAACTTTTTCCAAAGGACCGCGATAAGGCACGCGCCCCACAATTCCCTGAGGTACAAATTCTTCCGGATTTTCTACCCCTCCCTGAAAATACCGGTCGCCACTCCCTTTTTTCATGGCTTCTTCCGAACCCATACCTCTGTACACCTTATAGGTTTTCCCCTGAATGATTATGCTTTCACCCGGGCTTTCTTCGGTCCCGGCGAAAAGGCTGCCGATCATGACGGAATCCGCGCCGCCAGCTATAGCCTTGGTTATGTCCCCGGAATACCTTATCCCGCCGTCCGCGATAACCGGAATTCCGTGTTTCATAGCTTCGGCAACGCAATCCATAATGGCAGTTAACTGTGGTACGCCGGCCCCTGTCACTACTCGCGTAGTGCAGATTGACCCCGGGCCCACACCGACTTTGACGGCATCAACACCGACGTCAACAAGGGCTTTGACTCCTGCGGCCGTGGCCACATTTCCGGCAATCAGTTCAAGACCGGGAAATTTCGCCCTTATAGCCCTGGCTGTGTCCATGACTTTTTTTGAATGACCGTGGGCGGTGTCAATCACCACAACATCAACTCCGGCCTCAATAAGGGCTGCGACTCTCTCCTCTGTGTCAGGCCCGACACCGATAGCGGCTCCTACCCTTAACCGACCCAACTCGTCTTTGCAGGCGTGAGGAAACTGCCTTATCTTCTCGATGTCTTTGATGGTGATAAGTCCCTGCAATTTGCCGTCCTCGTCTACCACCAAAAGCTTTTCTATCCGGTGCCTGTGCAGTAAAGCTTTGGACTCGTCGAGGGTAATGCCCGCTCTGGCCGTGACTAAATCATCTTTGGTCATCAGCTCGCTGACCAGTTTGGTTAAGTCGGTTTCGAATCTCAGATCGCGGTTGGTAATAATACCCACCAACTTTCCGCCATTTACCACCGGGACACCAGAAATTTCAAACCTCTTCATGATGTCAAGAACCTCGCTGATTCTGCGATCAGGTTCTATGGTGATGGGGTTAACAATCATGCCGCTTTCTGATTTCTTTACTTTCTTCACTTCCAGAGCTTGGAGTTCAATGACCATATTTTTGTGGATAAACCCCAATCCGCCCAGCCGAGCAAGGACAATAGCCGTCTTTGCTTCCGTTACCGTGTCCATGGCCGCGCTGACGACAGGAATGTTCAGGCTTATGTTTCGCGATAATCTGGTTCTCACATCCACTTCGTTGGGCAAAACTCCAGAAAACGCCGGCACTAAAGAAACATCGTCGAAAGTGAGACCAAGCTCCTCTCTGATTCTCTTCATAGCTTCCCTCCAGTTTTTATCATTCAGTTTGAGTTTGTTGTCGAAAGAACGTTTTTTGTATTAAATTAATCTAACACATTTTTTAAAAAAAATCAAGCAGCGACTATGCTACTTGTTAATTGTCAACTGTTATCTGCCTGCCGGTAGGCAGGACTGTTACTTGTTACCAAAATACCACCCCAGCACTTCCCGGGTAATCGGCACGGCCACGTCGCTGCCCTCTCCGCCTTGCTCAACTAAAACCGTAATAACAATTTCCGGCTTTTCATAAGGGGCAAACCCGGTAAACCAAGCATGAGTTTTTTCTTTCGTTGACCATTGGGCGCTGCCGGTTTTGCCGGCCATGGTCACGGGCAAAGACCCTAAGCTGGCCGCGCTGCCGGAAGTTACCGTCTCGCGCATACCCTGGCGCACAACTTCAATATTGTAAGGGTCAATAAAATTACTTCTTACAGGCGCGGTTTCAACGTCTCTCACTAATTTATCGTCGCTGGTAAGGACTTCTTTTACAAGATGCGGACGATAAAGATTGCCGCCGTTGGCAAAAACCGAAGTGTAATTGGCGACCTGCAACGGGGTGACTAAGAGATCGCCCTGCCCGATGGCCAGATGATAAGTGTCGCCGATATACCACTGCTCGCCTTTGGTTTTTTCTTTCCATTCTTCCGTGGGCAAAAATCCGGACGCTTCCCCGGCCAAATCAACTCCGGTCTGGGCGCCTAAACCAAACTGCTTAGCATAATTAACTATCCTTTCCACGCCTAAACCAAAAAAATCTTCAAAACCTCCGCCGATATAATAAAAAAAAGTATTGACTGACTGAGCCAGGGCTTTGCGCACGTCAGTTAAGCCGTGCCCGCCGGCTTTCCAGTCCGGGAAAAACCACTGGCCGATTCTTATTCCGCCGACGCTTAAAAAGCTGGTGTGCTCGTTTATAATTTTTTCCTGTAAAGCCGCCGCGGCAATCACCGGCTTTATGGTTGACCCTGAAGGATATTCGCCGCTGATAACGCGGTCAAACAACGGGTTATCGGGCGAATTAAGAAGGGCCTCATATTCTTCGGGAGAAATCCCTTTGGCGAATTTATTGCTGTCATAAACGGGAAAACTGGCTAAAGCCAGGATCTCCCCGTTATTGGGGTCCATAATCACGGCGGCCGCTTTGTTAAGATTTAATTTTTTAAGATAAGCCGCCATAACTTCCTCTAATTTTTTCTGCAGTCCCAAATTTAAAGATAAAACCAGGTTATGCCCGTCATTCGTTTTTGACTGGCTGATAATTTTTTTCTCCTTGCCCAAAGCGTCAACTTCAATATATTTTTTCCCGCTTTCTCCTTTTAATTCGTTCTCCCAAAAATATTCAATTCCGGTTTTGCCGATATAATCAATCGGCAAATATTCATCCCCTGATTTTTCCAGTTCCTTTTCATTGATTTTGCCGGTATAGCCCAAAACATGAGACAAGGAAGAAGCGGATAAGTCATATTCCCGCCGGGTTTTATCAGTTAAAAATACGCCAGGCAGATTGGCGGATTTTAAATAAAGAAGCATAGCTTTTTCATAAGGGATATTATCAGCGATAAACAGCGGCTGATAAGAGTCAAGCGTGCCAATTTTAATTTTTGCCAGTTTGTTTTTTATTTCCTCGGCCGGCAGGTCGGATAAAATTCCGCTTATCTCTTCGATAATTTTATTTTTGTCTCCTTCGTTTTTGGGCAGGTCAATCGGCATGAGATAAAGCAAAGAATTGGCGACGTTCCTCACTAAAGGATTTAGGTTCCGGTCATAAATTATTCCCCGTTTCGGCTCAAGCCTTTCAATGCGGATGCGGTTGCCTTCGGCCAAAGAATAATAATAATCGCCTTTGACAATCTGCAGCCAGGCCGACCGGCCGACTAAAATCGCCAAAGCCAGAATAATAAAAACGCCTATCGGCCTTAATTTGGAAAAATCAAAAGTCCGGCCGACGGTTTCTTTGTCCCCGCCGCCCGGAGTAAAAGAATCTTCGGTCCAGCCCAGGCGGTAGGAAAAACCCCTTACCTGCCCGAACCTCCCTGATTTTATTACAAACGGGTCATTTTTCTCTGTTTTTTTCTTCAATTTCACCCCGTTAAAAATCTTTTTATTTTCTTTCTCCATAATAATACTTTTTCATTCTCTAGATATCCCCCCCGTTAAAAATTTCGTTATTCTTTCTGGCTAACCAAATTCTAGCCCTGTTAGAAATATTATCACTATTTTTAGCCAAATTTCTAACGGGGTTCATATTATTTAAATTAAATAATTACATATATAAATTTTCCGGATTATTTCTATCTAATGACCATTTTAACGGATTATTAGCAATGTATTCACGGATTTTATTTAACGATTTTTCATTACGTATTATATGATCATAAAATCTGGATTGCCAGGCAAAATTAACATTGGGTAATAATTTTTTTATTTCAAACGAACATCGCCCCTTGTACCAACGAATTATTTCGCCTAACGATTCTTTACCCATCGGATTATGTCTGCCGGTAATTCCCCCCGTAGAGACGCGATTAATCGCGTCTCTACCATTAACCGGACCATTCCCCATGGGAACGCGATTAATCGCGTCTCTACCGTCATTACAAATGGAAATAACGCCGTGGACATGATTCGGCATTATAATATATTCGTCTAAAATTACATTTGAAAAATATTTGGGAATTTCCAGCCAAATTTTATTAGAAATCTTGCCGATATTATTTAAAAACATTTCTTCCTTATTAATTTTGCCAAAAAATTCCTGTTTATCCTTCGTGCAAATGGTGATAAAATACATTCCGTCATCTGCATAATTCCAATCTGGGTGGCGGGTTGATTTAACGCGATAAATATTTTTATATAACGTCATGTAATTAATTATAGCCCGCTTCAGCCGGCGAGGCAAACGAAAATCGCCAGTTATGGTCCAAAGCGCTTTCTTAAAAAAATTTTCTTTTTAAAATAAATTGCGGAGAATATTTGACATTTTTCTATAAACGTAGTATTAATATAGATAGGTAAAAACCCCCGGTCCGCTTTCTCGGAAGCGGTTTTAATTTTTCACGAAAATATGGAAATAAGAAATATCGCCATTATCGCTCATGTTGACCACGGCAAAACTGCTTTAACCGACGCTTTGATGCGCCAAACCGGCATGTCAGAAGAAGGGGTAAGCATGGACAGCAACGATTTGGAAAAAGAGCGGGGCATAACAATCTATTCAAAAAACACTTCTGTTTATTTTAAAAATACTAAAATAAATATAGTGGATACTCCCGGACACGCCGACTTCGGTTCTGAAGTTGAGCGGGTTTTGCGTTCCATCGACTCCGTAATTTTGGTGGTTGACGCCCAGGAAGGGCCGATGCCCCAGACAAAATTCGTTTTGAAAAAATCTTTGGAGCTGGGCTTAAAGCCGATTGTAGTTTTAAATAAGATAGACAAACCGGCCGCGCGCCCCGAGGAAGCGCATGAAATGGTTTACGAGCTGTTTCTTGACCTTGGCGCTAACGATGAACAGCTGAATTTTTCTACTATTTACACTATTGCCCGCGAAGGCATCGCGAAGAAAAAATTGACAGACGATTCCAAGGACTTAACTCCCCTCTTAGAAACTATCCTGGAAAAAGTGCCTGTTGCCTCCAGCGAAGAAGCGGAAAATAAACCTCTGCGCTCCCAGCCTTTTAATCTCGCTTATGATAATTTTCTCGGCCGGTTAGCTATCACCAGGGTTTATGAAGGAAAAATTTCTTTCGGACAAAACGTAATTGTAAAAAACGCCAAAGGCGAAACCAGAAAAGGAAAAATAACCAAACTATTTACTTTTGAAGGCTTAACCAGAAAAGAGGTGCAAGAGGCGGCAGCCGGAGATATTGTTATGTTTGCCGGTTTGCCCGATATCTTTATCGGGGAAACGGTCTGCGAAGACGAAAGCCAGGAAGCTTTGCCGGCCATAAATATAGACGAGCCGACAATCTCGCTTAATTTTTTAGTTAACAACTCGCCCTTCGCAGGCAAAGAAGGAAAATTCGTCACTAACCGCCAGATTAAAGAAAGATTGGAAAAAGAACTTGAAGTTAATGTCGGCCTGAAAATTGATTTTTCTCCTTCCGATTATTACAAAGTTTACGGCCGGGGAGAAATGCATGTCGCTATTTTTTTGGAAAATATGCGCCGGGAAGGCTATGAGCTGCAGATTTCCCAGCCGCACGTGATTATAAAAAAAGAAAATAACGTAAAAATGGAGCCTTTTGAAGAAGCGACCGTTATTGTTCCGGAAGCCATGTCGGGAACGGTTATAGAAAAAATGTCAAAACGCCGGGGCCTTATGGTTGAGATGAAGACGGAACACGGAAATAAAAAAATAATTTTTGAGATTCCGACCCGCGGCCTCTTAGGCTATCGGAACGATTTTGTGGTTGATACCCGCGGCGAAGGCATCTTGTATGCCCGCGTTATCGGCTTTAGGCCCTATGTCGGCGAAATTGAAAAAAAGGAAGTCGGTTCCATGGTTTCCATGGCCACCGGCAAAGCCTTGGGCTTTTCCCTTTATAATCTGCAAAACCGGGGAACTCTCTATATAAAAGCCAACACCGAAGTTTACGAAGGCATGGTGGTTGGCAATGTCGCCAAAGGCAATGACTTGAGCGTCAACCCGATAAAAGGAAAGCGCCTGACCAATATGCGGGCGTCCGGAGCCGACGAGGCCATCCGCCTGACTCCGCCTCTTGAATTAGATTTAGAAAGAGGCATGAGTATAATGAATAATGACGAATACCTGGAAATTACTCCCAAGAGCATCCGCTTAAGGAAAAAATATCTGACAGATATAGAAAGGACCAGAGCAACGAGAAAAGAAGAAAAAGGAAAATAAAAACTTTACCCTGTCATTCCCGCAATACTCCTGTCATTGCGAGTCCCGCCCGCTGGCGGGACGAAGCAATCTAACGAACTAAAATTTTCGCTTAAATATCACCACTTTTGATTAATTATTTTTATTAACTTAATCGCGTTTTTTTCTTTTATACCATTCTAGTTGTTCGTGAGATTGCTTCGTCGCTTGAGCTCCTCGCAATGACAACGGGGTTTACTTTTGAACAATTTTATATTATTATAAAAATAACCGCCGTTAAGGTGGTTTTTAAATTCGGGGATCGTCTAATGGTAGGACAGCTGGTTTTGGTCCAGTCAATCGGGGTTCGAATCCCTGTCCCCGAGCACAGAAAATTTAGACCCAACTTGGGGCGAAACTTTATGAGTTTGTGGGGTGCGGCGAGAACCTCTCCCCGTAAGGCCGTTAGGACTGAATCGGCACCGAGGAGTCTTCGCCAAGTCATTCGACTTGGCGTCAGGTCGGATGACCTGACGAATCCCCCGCCTCGCTGAAGTCAATCCCGCTTAGCGGGGTTGGCGAGACAGGCTGTCCCCGAGCACAAAAATAAAAGTGCTAAGGTAAAAGCAATAATACTAAGAAAAAAATATATGCAAAACATCAAATCATCTTTGTCTTTAAAATTATTTGTGATCGGTTTTTTGATCGCGATCCTGATGATCCCGATCGGTATGATCGCTTTTTTGGCTAATGAGCGGGAAAGCCGCCAGGACGAAGCTTTCCGAGAAGTAAGCGGTAAATGGGGAAACGAGCAGACAATAACCGGTCCGATATTATCAATACCATATAAAGATAAGGTTGAACGGGCTACCGGTGAGGGAACGGTTACTGACGAGACTGTCCGCTACGCCCATTTTTTGCCCGAGGAATTGAATGTTAAGGGAATGATTAATCCGGAAAAACGCAAGCGGGGAATTTATGAGGTGGTAGTGTATAACGCGAATCTGGAAATCAGCGGCCGGTTTTTGGCTCCGGATTTTTCCAAGTGGGATATTGCGAAAGATGATATTTTGTATAAGCAAGCCTTTGTGACTTTGGGCATTCCTGATACGCGCGGCATTAAAGACAATCTTGATTTGGAATGGGGGAATAAAAAGCAGGCATTTAATCCGGGAGTAAAAACGAATGACGTGGTGGCAATGGGAATTAATGCCGATATCGATTTAAGTCAAAATAATAATGACAGCCAAAATTTTAAGATTACCCTGTCGCTTAACGGCAGCCGGGATATTTATTTCTCTCCTTTAGGGCGCAGCACCCAAGTTGAGTTAAGCTCTGCTTGGTCTGACCCGAGCTTTCAGGGCTCTTTTTTGCCGGAAAGCCATATGATCAACGAAGCCGGTTTTACGGCTGCGTGGAAAGTCTCGGAACTCAATCGCAGTTTTCCACAAAAATTCTTAGGCCATTTAGGCGCGGTTGAACCAATAATGCAGCCTGACTATAGTGAAAAGATGCCGGCTACTTCCCGGGCGGGTGCTATCAATCAAAGCGATTTCGGCGTACGCTTGTTGGTTCTAGCCGATGAATATCAGGAAACCGTCCGAGCCCTGAAATATGCGATCATGCTTTTATCCCTGACCTTTCTAGTGCTATTTTTTTACGAAGCGATGCGCGGTGTGCGCGTGCATCCTTTGCAATATATTTTGATCGGTTTAGCCCTGGCTTTATTCTATCTTTTGTTGTTATCGATTTCCGAATATCTCGGCTTTAAAATCGCGTATCTCTTGTCAGCCCTGACAATTATCGGTTTGATTACCTTGTACTCAAAATCAATCTTCAGGGCGTGGCACCCAGCCTTACTGGAGGCGCTGATTCTTGTTTTTGTTTATGGATTTATATTCGTGATATTGCAGTTGGAGGATTATTCTTTGCTGGTCGGCTCGCTTGGGTTGCTGGCGATCTTATCGCTGGTTATGCTGGTGTCGCGTAAAATTGATTGGTATAGTGTCGCACAGAAATAATAATCGGGAAGGGATATTTCTATATTAATCCTATTATTATGAATTTAAAATTTTATAATTCCAGTATTACCTTTACCAGTTAAAAAATAGGTTCGAACTTCGTCCGTCACTCGGAGCATAAAAAGAAAACGCCCTTTTGGGCGTTTTTCTTTTTGGGTTTGTGGGATGTGTATTTGACAAAATGGCAATTAGTATTAATATTAGTATATTAGTTAAATCGTGTAAGTAATTTGTTCCCTAACAATAAGGAGGACGGTATGACGAAGAACAGAGTGGCTATATGTCTGGCTGTTGCAATTGCCCTGTTCCGGGCCGGGGGCGCGATGGCGCAACAATCAGCATTGGAGAGGATCCTCAATGGAGAGGAAAAAGTTCACTATTTTTATTTCACGCTTGACCTTGGGATAAATAAAACCTCCCACAAGCTTGAAGTGAGGAAGGATTGGCGCCAGATGTTTCTCCCGCCGTCAAGCGGAATGGCACTTAGCCGCGTTGAACCAATGGCTTTAGGGTTCGGGTTAGGCTATAACAGGCGTTTGACCGGCAATAGCCAATCATGGCAAATTCGATTACCGATTTCGTATCAGGTCTTCAGTTTAAACCTCAGCAACCCTGCCCAGTTCCACTTTGCCAAAGAAGTGGTGGCTGGCACAACCTTAGACTGGTGGGACAAAGTTATGGTTAACGATCTGGTCGTGGAACATTTCACGCCCAGAGTCGGAATTGAAATCGGAAAAGGAGACTATGCGATAGGGCTTTCAGTTCAGCACTATCGGCTGATGGCGCGAGAGTACCTTGGGAAAGATCGCCCTGGCGACATAAATATTTCCAAGGTGATAGGTTCCCGGCAAATAGAAAGTGGCGTAAGCCTCCGAGCGGATTTGTCCTTTGCAAGAAGCCATTTCTATGGGGGATCTATGGGTTTCTATATGGAGTCCATGGGAGGATTCAAGACTGTCAGTTTTGGACTAACGGCAGGCGTCCAAAGATGAAGCGGGTATTACCGGCTGGAAACTGTAGTTTCCAGCCGTTTTTGTATACTTAAATTTTCTTGGGACAGGGCCGTTAGGGCCGAATTGACCTCGAGGAGTTTTTAAAAAGATCATTATTTAACTTTCAATAAACCCCTTGCTATGATAAACTTAAAATATAATAGTTAATCAAAAAGCATATGAATAAAATTTTTACTAATGAAATTTGGACAAAAAATTGGTCTGGCAATTGGGGTTTTTTATTCGGTTCTTTGTATGGTCAAATTTATAGTAACGGATTAAAAGAGCTAACAGGCGCAAATTTTAAGCATAATTTAATTGTTTTTGAGAAAAAAACCAGCGCCAATTATTTAGTCGTAAAGGAGCTCAAAGAATTTTGTTCGCATTTAATAAAATTAATAATAAATGACGAATCACTTCCGCAAAAATTATCCGATCAGGTTATTAAAAATACTGATAAAATTTTTATTCTGATGAGAAGATTGGATAAAAAAAATAAATTTACGAAATTCGATTTTGACGAATTGCAAAGATCGCGTTTTGTTATTACAACCGCGAATTTTTCTTTAAAAAAAGTCATTGATTATCTGCCGGAAAAACTTATGAATAAATATCTTGATTTATTCACCAAAGTCCGTTTATATACAGAACCTGTTTATAACGAAACGGACAGGCTTCTTAAAAAAATTTCCGAATCTGTCCTGGCGGGTAAATTGTCCTCTGAACTCATTCATGTTTTAACTGATAATGAAATGGAAGACTATTTTTTAAAAAACAGTCTTCCGACGGCGCGGGATCTTAAAAAAAGATTAACAGGATGCGCAATTCTTTATGATTCTAAGGGTTTAAGCACAATATATACCGGCTCAGAATACAAAAAGCTATTATCAGGCCTTACTGATAAAAAAAGCAACGATGAAATTAAAGGGATGGTAGCTTTTAAAGGGAAGGCTCAAGGAATAGTAAAAATTATTTTAGACCCTAAAGATAATAAAAATTTTCAGGATGGTGATATTTTAGTGGCGGGCATGACCAGGCCGGAGTACCTTTCCTTAATGAGGAGATCGGCCGCATTTATTACTGATGCCGGCGGGCTGCTTTCGCATGCTGCTATTGTGGCGCGTGAATTAAAAAAACCTTGTATTGTCGGAACCGAAATCGCCTCTAAAGTTTTAAAGGACGGGGATTTAATTGAGGTTGACGCCAATAAGGGAATAGTTAAAATCTTAAAAAGAGCCTAATATTCAAAAGACAAAATTCAGACCTAATCCCCTGCCCTTGAGCCGGATTGTAGGTTGTCCATTTATTGCCCCTAATTTATCAAAGAGGTATAATGAAGATTAGAATAAATCTTAATTTTTAGCCCATGGATAATAATACTGACGTTTGCTCTGTTTGCCATCAGGCCATTTTGGCAAACTATTATTTTTGCCCGAATTGCGGTAATAACTTAAAAGAAAAACCGATGGCGGTTTCAGCTCTTATTCAAATCGGCCTCTACGCTTTGGCTATTTTTTTGCCGCCGTTAGGTTTATGGCCGGGCATCAAATATGTAATAAAAAAAAGTCCGCAGGCAAAACGAGTAGGCGAAATAACCATAGTCCTCACTTTGATCTCAACCGTCCTGACAATTTGGTTAATCTTTTCGCTTTTTAACAATTATCTCAATCAGATGAACGGAGCGCTATATGGATTGTAAAGAGATTTTGAGACCAGGTCTTAAATTGTGAATTTATTCTATAAATAAAATTATATGAGAAAACGATTTATTATTTTTTTAACTGTAGTCGCTTTAGCGGCGTTTATCCCGGTTTATGAATCCCGGGCCGAAACCTTGGCCAGTAAATTAAAGGGTCGCATCCTTTTGCAGGTAGAATCACATGGCGAGGCCTGGTACGTCCGTTCCAAGGATTTAAAACGGTACTATATGAAGGACGGCGCGGCCGCGTATTCCATCATGCGTTTTTTCAGCCTAGGAATCACGGACGTTGATCTCGCAAAGATTCCTCAGGTGTCAAATACGACCGAAATGAAAGCAGCCTCTTCTGCTTGCGCAAACAGCTCGCTTGGCAACCGGTTTCGTGGGGAAATCCTTCTCCAAGTCCAACAACACGGGGAAGCCTGGTATGTGGACCCTGTGAAATGCCGCGCGATCTACATGAAGGACGGAGCCGTGGCGTACGAAGTAATGCGCTTCCTGGGATTGGGCATCATCACGCGCGACCTTGAAACGATCCAAGACGGCGGGACGGTTGCCGGAAGTGGCGTAAGCACAACGCCCAACATTTCCTGCGCCAGCCCTACTGACACAGGGCATATGGATATTTTCGATTCCCATGTCCACATTACGTCCAAAGTTAGCGCATCGCAGATAATTTCCGAGATGGATAAGGCGGGAGCGAGTATGGCGAATTTGTATTCAGGAACACTTGAGAACTCATCGCAATACCCCGGTAGATTCATAACATTTGTAGATACTCCCGGTGACTGGTTAGAGCAAGACCAAGCATTCACCACTTCCGCCGAGACGCAATTAAAGACAGGCAAATATTATGGCGTCGGCGAAGCCAACTTAAGGTACTATAGCGGTGATATCGTTCCGCCCCCGACTGTCTATGTTCCGGCAGACACTCCGGCTTGGCTTCAGTTGGTGGACTTATCAGCTCAATACCATGTTCCTATCTCATTTCACTTCGTGCCTAACGATACTGTCGCGAATGCCGCCTTTGAAAGAATGTTAAGCCACAATAAAAACGCAACTCTAATCTGGGCTCATCTCGGATTCAACAATATGACACTCAACAGCGCCACGCTCAATGACTATCTCCTGCGCTATCCCAATCTGTATTTTGACACAGCCGGGATTCAAAATATGCAAAACCCCCTGCCGCAATCCAACTCTAATTGGGCGCGGCTCGCAGACCAATCTAATAACGGTAAATTGAAGGAGGAGTGGAGGCAATTCTTTGAAACGTGGAACTCCCGCATCTTGTTCGGTTCAGATGCCGGAGGGGGTTCAAACGGTCTGGAGAGATGGCTCAACTATTCGGACTTTACAAGTGATGATGCCCCGGCTGACGCCGTCGGACACTGGAAATCTCTCCTTTCTTACCTGGATTCAAACTCTGCTCGCAATATCCTAAGCAGTAACTCCAGAACTCTTTTCTTAAAAGAACAGAAACCTACTTATAATTATTCGGTTGCGTCCAATGGCCAGTGTTATTCCATTTCCGTAAGTTCCGATTCTTCTGTTTCGGCTCTTGAGTTCAATCCGAGTACGCACGCCATCACCTTCACCGCTGCCGGCGAGAGCAGTACGACGGGCAAGGCCGTGATAACCATACCGACAGCGCTGGCCGGCAAAAACTTCACGGCTGCCGTGGACGGTAAAAGCGTGAACTCTCAATCAACTTCAAACTCCACCAGCGCTACCATAAATTTGGAATATGCCGGCGGCCTAAAATCAATTACTCTCAGCGCGTTATGAATTTATAATTAAATTAAAAATATGAATTCAAAAAAGAATTTAATCGTCGGTGGAATAATTATTGTTGTTTTGATCGTTGGCGCGCTTTTGTGGAGAGGTGGATTTTTAAGGCAGGGTGCCGAGATAGCGCAACAAGGAGCGGCAGTCATTAGTAATAAAATGACAGATGATATTTATGTGGAAATAACCGCGCAGATTACTTTTGCCGGCATGATGAATCCGAAAAACGCCATGGAAGCAATAACGAAAAAAAATGACGAATTACTCAATAAATACCACATAAGCGTAGTGGAGAGCGGTATGTATGTCCAAGCTCTGTATAATGATAATAGCCGTAGAGCAGAATTGGATAAAAGAGTTTCACAGCGATTATCGGAATTGCAGAAAACTGGGAAGTAATTGATAAGAAGAAATATTAACCCGAGCACAGAAAGAAAACGTCCTTTTGGGCGTTTTTCTTTTTGGGTTTGTGGGATGTGGAGACCCCCCCCTATAGGGCCATTAGGACTGAATTGGCGCCGAGCGAGCGCGAAATTAGGAAAATAAAACTATCTGATTTTATATAAACGTGAGTTGACTTATACCCCCAATAATGCTTCAATGATACCGAAGAGCTATAAATAGAGTGCATAAAAATTGCTCATCGTCGGTCTATATGCGACGTAATATAAAATATCATCTCAAATGGCTTTTTGTTGCTTAGGCAACCAATTTTTGCAAGTGGTGATGGCAGTTGTGCTCTTCGCAAAAGCAAAAGTAGAATTATTATGCACTCTTTTTGTTTATGATTATTTCAAATACACTACAGGCAAATGATGATTCATTAAAATTGAACTTTATTAATTTACGCACAAGAAGAAATTTAGCGAGCTTATTGGAAATTGAATACGGCCATCTGAACTATCTATTGTACTATAGTAAAAAACAAAAATATAAACAATTTGAAATTAATAAACGTTCTGGTGGGAAAAGAACAATATCTGCTCCAATTTTTTCAATAAAAATAATTCAAAAAAAATTGAGTCATATCCTTGGGCTAATTTTTGAGCCGAAAATTGTCGTCCATGGATTTGTTGCGGGTAGAAGTATTTTATCTAACGCAGAAAAACACGTAAAAAGAAATTTAATTTTAAACATTGATTTAAAAAATTTTTTTGACTCTATAAACTTCGGTAGGATAAGAGGATTATTTTTAGCAGCTCCCTATAACTTTAGTGATGAAGTTGCAACAACGATTGCACAAATTGCTTGTTACGATAATAAATTACCGCAGGGCTCGCCGTTATCCCCAATATTATCAAATATGATTACTAGCGGACTGGATTATAAACTTCAAAAACTAGCAAAACAATATAACTGTCTTTATACAAGGTATGCTGATGATATAACATTTTCTACAAATAAAGAGTATTTTGATAAAAATATTGTTTTAAAAAATAAAAATGATAACCATTCTTGGTTTTTGGGGAAAAAAATTGTCGAGATAATAAATAAAAATGGATTTGAAATTAATGATAAAAAAGTTAAAGTGCAACATAAAACAAAAAGACAAGAAGTCACGGGCGTAATTGTAAATGAATTTAAAAATGTAAGACGTTCTTTGGTTAGGGAAGTAAGGGGTATGTTACATGCTTGGGAAATTTATGGAATAAAAGATGCTTAAAAGGAATTTGATAAAAGATTGATGAAAAATGGCTTAAAAAGTAAAAATTTTTTGAAGGTTTTATGTGGTAAAATAGATTTTATTAAAAATGTAAAAGGAGAAAAAAATCCAATTTATAGAAAGTTAATAAATAAATATAATTCTTTGGAAAATAATAATAAAGATGAACTGCCAATAAATATTTATGAGGAAATAAAAGATTCAATTTTCATTATTAAAAGTGGTGGACGACAGGGAACTGGCTTTCTCATTAAAGATTTGGGGATAGCAACCTGTGAGCATACTATTTTTAATAATAAAGATATTGTTTATTTTAAGTGTAATAAAATACTTGACAAGACAAATGCTACTATCGTAAAAAAAGATAAAGAAAAAGACATCGCAATTTTAGACTACAAATTTAAAAACGGTGATATTTATTTCGAAATAAACAGAAAATCTTTTAACTATGGGGAGGAGGTTACAATAGCTGGTTTTCCTGCGTACAGAATCGGAGATCAGCCGAGAATAATTCCAGCAAAAATTGCCGGAAAAAGACAAGATAAGTATGGAAACACAAGATTTATAGTAGATATGGGCTTATATGCCGGTGAAAGCGGCGGAATTGTTTTGAACAAAAAAAATGAAATATCCGGCATGGTGGTAACTGGAGTTGAAAATGAAGCCCATCATTACGAAACAGCTGAGTTTGGTATTATTCCTATAAGTGAGTTGTTCAAAATCTAAATAAAAACAGCCCGAATACTCGGGACTGTTTTTATTATGTAAAAAAGTATTAAGCTTTTTTAACACGGACGGCAGCGTTTCCTTTCGGAGTCTTTTCAACGTCGAAAGTGACGGCATCCCCTTCTCTCAATTGATCGAAGCTGATACCATCTAAGCTGTTGGCGTGAAAAAATAAATCGTCACCGCCATCTTGGCTGATAAAACCAAAGTTTTTGTCAGTCAATTTTTTGATAGTTCCTTGCATGTGAATGTAAAGATAAAGCTAAATAAGTAAATACTAATGAGTAGAAATTCGACTTTATCTCTACGCTCTTAATATTTCACCCTTACCTAAGGGCGGATAGTAATTAAACTAACTATTTAATGTTAGCACAAAAAACTTTTTCTGTCAACACCATAAAGCCATTGACAAAAAGCTGGTTTGTATTATTCTAAACGTAAGCAGTACCTTTTTTTCACCGGGGAATGACTCACAACAAAACGAGGAGGGTTTTATGAATACGCCGAAGTTAAAGTTATTGGTAGGCGGCTGGCATCTCCTGAGACAAACCATGGCGTTCGGCAATCCCACGGCCGGCGGGTTTGAAACCATGGATGAGGCTCTGCGGGCGGTCGCTGAATTGAACGTGGAGCTCAAGGAAAAGTATGGGATCACCTTCGCGGTCTCGGGCCACCTCTTCCATGAAATACTTGTCCCGGAAGACCTGCCCGATTTCGAATTCGACCCCGGATGGAACAATCGGAGGAGCATCGGGCTTCAACGGTGGATGGATGGTGTTACGGACGGATATTACCCGCGGATTGGGCGTATCATTCCGCCCGGGTTCGGTTTTCCCGGAAGCGACAATGGCGCGTTCATCAATCCCGATCCGGATCGCCGGCAGCTCGCCCACGCCATGATGGTCCACAGTTTCATATGTTCCGATTACCTCCTTTCGCGCCCCGAGCTTGGCGAAGGCAATGTCATCTACTGGACCGGGCCGGACGGGATCAGATGGCAGCGGCTCGTCAACGGAGACGATGTGTTTCTGGGCCATGATCTCAATCCCGAGCTCGAGGAATGGCAACTGATTGTCAACGGCGTCGGCGACGCCATAAAAGCGGCTCGCGCTGCCGGATGCACCGAAACGAAACTCCTTATCGAAGGCAAATCCGGGGGCGATCCCTGCTACGTGGACGCGTTCACGGATACCTATCTGGAAATTTTCGGTATCGGGGAAATCAACCGGAGAGCGGGAGCAATCGTCGCCGAGTGGCAGGGAGAACTTTGCCACAGTCGCGGCGGCGGTCAAAGGTTCGTGGACGCGATGCAGCAAGCCATTGACGGCGGAGTTTTCGGAGGGCGGATCCATCTCAACTCCGGCGGACTGGGCGCTACGAGTTTCTCGGAGTTGCTGTCCGTGCCCGGCGGTACTCCCGCATCGCTTTTCCCGCAGTATGTCGATAACGACTTCCTGCCCGGAGAAGGCGTCAAGGAATGGGTCGATGACCAAAGTGACACCATCCGACTGGGCGCGGAGTGGTCCGCGAACATGGGTATGCCTTTCGAAGTCGAGTTTGACGCGAGATTCTCGCGTTATGCCGACACTATCGGAGCGCTCCAGAGATCGGCGGAGTGGACCATCGCCGAGTTCAATGAAGCGGCGGCCAGCTTGTAATCAAAAGTATTGATGCCCAAGCATCATAAATGCCGTAGGCAAAAAAATCCCCAGGGGAACTCATTCAGTTTCCCCCGGGTTTTCTTTTACAAAAAATGAGCTGCAAAGCTCATCTTTTTTAAGTCTCTATATAGTCCAGCCACCCGGCATGAAGCCTTGGGCTGATATTTTTTATCTCAATCTCTTAAACATTCTTCTCAACCTCCTCTTAGGAGAAGCCAAAAAATAACCGGCAACTCTTTCCAATTCGTTCTTTATATAATCTATATTGCCATAATCGGAATTATAACCGACTAATTCCATAAATCCCGCTCCCACTACCTTCCGGCCGTCAATTACCCCCGCTACCTCAAGCGGGCCTTCCCAGTAATTTATAGAGCCGAAGATTATTTCCTGATTTTTGATTAACGCGGAAACTTTAAGACTTATTTTTTTCTCCTTCAATTTAATTTCCCAAGCTAGAGGATATTTCGTTTTAGTTTTTTTGCTTTCCCAAATATTTTTGCCGGGAATTAATTCCAGGCCCTTTAAACTTTCTTGCCTGCCGTCCGAATAAACGATATCGGATAAATAACTTTTGCTTTTGCCATCGCTATACTCGCAACACATCAGTTCAACGCCGCTATCAAGCTGAATAGAAAACCAGCTCCATTTGTCTTTTGAATAGCTTACATCCGCCCATTGGTGGTCCATCCATGATTTTCCTGTTACTTTTATGATTTTATTTCCGATTTTTATCTCGCCTTCTGTTTTTAAATTGGTCAGGGAATAATAATGGCTTCCCCGGCCGCAGACTTCTATATGGCCCTCTCCGCCCTCTAATAATGGTCGTTTAGTTGAAACCATTTTTAAATCCAGGTTATCGTCTTTCAGGCGGTAGGAAAATTTTTCGGTTTCTTCCAGAGAGCGGTTTAAATACCCTTTTACCAATATCGGGCTGGTGTGATTGATAAAAAGCAGGGGCTTTTTGAAACTGTCTCTGGAGACAACGGAAATATAATCAACCACCGGATAAAACTTTTTCTTTTTTATATCGGACAAAATGGAATGGAAAAAATAAATATTTTTAAAAGGCGCCCGGCTTAAAAAAGGAATTTTTACTTTTTTAACATCGGCCTTAAAAAGGCAGTTCATAAAAGAGTACCTGTTGCCCTCTTCATCCCGAAGATTTCCGTTAAAATACCACCATTCAATTATACTGTCATGCGCCGATTCGTCTTCGGAAAATTTTATCGGATTTATTTTTTTCGCCATAAAAATTTTTAAAAAATTAAACCGCTTTTTGGCGGTTTAAAACAAGGGAATAAACAAATTTTCAGACGCCATGATTCCCTTCTTAAACCTTAGAGTATTTTCTTACCGCCATCCAGCTGGCCAAAGCGTTTATTAAAGCCACGGCCAGAAATTCCAAACCGAAAATCTTTATAAAATTGCTGTTGAAGTAAGAGATAACATTAATATCATAGCCGGTAAAAAAAGTTTCTAAATAGGGCTGTAATAAGCTTAAAAATGGATAAAAAATAAGGATAACCACGGCGGTGCCGATTAGAGTATAAATCAGGCTGGAAAGGAAAAAGGGCATATGGATAAAAGAATTTGAAGCTCCGACCAGGCGCATAATGCCAATCTCTTCGCGATGAGTGTATATCTCCACCCGGACCGCGTTGTAAACCACCAATAAAGTTATTAAAATAAAAATTAAGCTGATAATCATCCCGATTTCGTTCACCTTGCCGGTAATGCCATTAATTTTATCAAGCATCAGTTTATGGTCGGAAAAATTGCGTGATTCAATCAAGTCGCTCTTAATTTTATTTAACTCTTCTATGAGCTCTCCTGCCACTTCCGAGGCTTTAGGGGTTATAACCAGGCTGGGAGTCAAAGGGTTTTTGCCTAACTCCCGCAAAGCCTGCAGAATTTCCGGATTATCTTTATTTTTCTCCTGAAAAAATTCCAGGGCCTGCGCTTTTGAAATATAACTTACCTCTTTGACTTGGGTTAAATTGCTTACCTGACTTTTTAAGGCCATAATCTCTTCTTCGGTTGAATCGGGCTTAAGGTACAGGCTTACGTCAATCTTATCCTTAACCGCGCCAATGGCGGTGTCGCTTATGACCCGCACGGCCAGGAGTAAATTTATGGAAAACAAAGCCAAAATTAAGATGGTTATGGTAACGATTGATAACCAAATATTGCGGTAAATATCCTGGAAGCTAAATTTTATGATTCGCAAAAAAGAAAGAAAAACCATAATTGAAAATTGATAATTGATAATTGAAAATTTTATAAGATGTATTTCCCTACCTCCTGATCGCCTACTATCATGCCGCTATCTAAAGTAATAACGCGCCGTTTAAGCCTATTAACAACTTCGCGGTTGTGGGTGACTAAAACCACGGTCGTGCCGAACCGGTTTATCCGCAAAAGCAATTCAATAATTTCATTGGCATTAATAGAGTCAAGGTTGCCGGTCGGCTCGTCCGCCAGAAGAATTTTCGGCCGGTGAACCAAGGCCCGGGCAATTGCCGCCCGCTGCTGCTCTCCGCCGGAAACTTCGCGCGGATAGCGTCCCTGCTTATCTTCCAGACCGACTATTTTCATAACCTGCGGCACAATACTGCTTATCTTAGTCGGGGTATTGCCGCAAACTTCTAAAGCAAAAGAAACATTCTCCCTTAGATTTTTTTTTGGTAAGAGTTTAAAATCCTGGTAAATAACGCCAATTTGACGGCGCAACCAAGGTACTTCCCTTTGGCCGATATTGGTAATATCCCAGCCGCCGACTAAAACCCTGCCATTAGTAGCTCTCTCTTCCCCGGTTAAAATTTTCACCATCGTGGTCTTGCCGGTGCCGGACTGGCCGACAATGGAAATAAACTCGCCCGGTTTAATATGTAAATTAACGTCTCTTAGGGCATGAACGTCAGGCTGGTAAATTTTTGATATATTTAAAAGCTTTATCATAAATCTCCTACGCATTACGAATTTTTTACGAATATACGAATATTAAATAAAAATATTTAAATTAGCATTCGTACATTCGTACTGATTCGTAATTCGTAGTAAGTAATTTACAGAAACTATTTTACCCTTCTAATAATATACTTAATAAGATCGCCGGTTTCAATGAAACTCCCGTCCCTGGTATCGTTCCCAAAAGTAACCGCGATTAACCGCCGATTGCCGACTTTAGCTCTAATCATCAAACAATAGCCGGCCTCGTCCAAATATCCGGTTTTTGATCCGGCAATGGTAAAACCGTTATTCACCTCTAATAATTTATTGGTATTTTTTAAGCGATGAGCTTTTTTTGTGTTAAGGGTGGAAAATTTATACTCTTTAGTAATGCTGGCCTTCTCTATAATCGGATGAGTAAATATCTTTTTTGTTATTATAGCATAATCCAGAGCAGAACTCACGTTTTCTGGGGATAAACCGGTTGGTTCAACGAAATAAGTTGAAACCGCCCCCCAGCTGGCCACGGTTTCGTTCATTTTTTTTATAAATTCATCGCGAGCCAGACCGCTCACCCTGACTAAAGTTTCAATGGCATTATTAGCCGAACCAACCAGGGCGGAATAAACTAAATTTTCAACCGTTAAAGTATCTCCGTCTTTTAAAGTTACCTTGGCTGATTCCCATTTATTGACATATTGGTAATTAAATTCTTCATCCTGGACTTTATAGGTTACCACTTCACTCAAAGTCGGTCGGGTTTCAAGAAATACCTTTATCGCCACTAATTTTGTCAGGCTGGCCAGGGGCAGAGTGGTAGTGGCATTTTTTTCTAAAAGAATTTCTTCGCTATCTTCGTCTATAACAACGGCTGATTCAGAGGCAATAGCCAGTTCCGGCGTTGCCCCGGCTCCAGCTATGCCCAAAGTCCGGCCATAAGCGTCGGGGATAACCTTGAGCGGCTCCGCTCTTACGTTAATTACCCCTTCTCCCAAGGAAGCGATTTTAGCAAAAGCTTTTTTATCAAGGTCAACCACGCGGTCGGGGTGTAAATTCCTGTCCGGACCATAATCATTAATTTCCACGTCAACAAATTTATTATTGGCCGTATTATAAACTCTTAATTTTGAACCTTTGGGAAAATCCGGGGAAGCGGCAAAATTTCCGTTCTTATAGGCGTACCAGCTGGCCCGGCCAACAACAGGAATTTCTGGATTGGAAAAAATAGCAATTCGGGCAAAAGGCAGATGAATTAAAGACCGGACAAATTTTCCTCCCGGATAATCTACGGTTGGCAGCGGCCGCCAAGAACCAAAATTTTTATCATAAAAATAAACCTGCTTATAACCGGCTGTGGGCAATTCATAGGCAAGCTGGATATAAAACGGCTTGTTATTATCATAAGCGGCTTTATTTTTAAATTCAAACTGGTAAACTTTGCTTATTTTATCTAATTGCCAAGGCGCAGCCGTCTTTTCATTAATCTGAATAACCTCAACCCCGGTAGCTTCGGACAATATCCCGGGCGCCAAAGACAATTTTATTTCATTATCAAAAGCAGCAACTGTATAACCCTTGGCAATCGTTGGCTGGTCAAGGTTTATAGAATAATACTTTGTAAAATTGTGCATGTCCGAAGCCATTTCCCTCCCTTCGTCATCAGCAAAAACAAAACTACCAACCGATAATGTTAGTAGTATTGCCAATATGCTTATTTTCTTTAAATAATCTTTTTCCATCGGTTAAATAACGCTTATTTGACTAGTTCCCATTATAACAATATAATTATAACATAAAAAATCATTAGGCAAAAATCGACTAGTTACCGAGCATTTCTCGTCCTTAAATCTGAAATCTGAAATCCCTGCCGTCAGGCGGGTTAAATCTAAAATCAAAAATCTTTTCTCGCCTACGCGAGTCACTGCGGGCTTTGCCCGTGTGCCGTCGCTAAAGCTATGGCGACATGCGACCGTAGTCCCGAAGCCTCGGGACGAAGGCGGGTATAGTATAATGGTAGTACGCGACCTTCCCAAGGTTGAGGCACGGGTCCGATTCCCGTTACCCGCTCCGTCTTTCCCTAAAGCTACGAACGACGAAACTAGCAAAGTTATGAAAATTTTAG
>Ga0265296_1001934_pt1 | contig 21985 bp, 25 predicted proteins | sample MunlanPumphouse1_FD_189073 | JGI IMG/M metagenome (GOLD analysis project Ga0265296, IMG submission 189073) | Groundwater microbial communities from a municipal landfill in Southern Ontario, Canada - Pumphouse #1 | ecosystem: Environmental > Aquatic > Deep subsurface > Groundwater | place... | reverse complement strand
AGCGGCGTATAATCGGCATTCAGGACAAGCGCGGGACAGCTATCGGGATGCCGGGCGAGATCGGGATGGAACATGGCGGTTGGACATTGCCCCCATTGCTGATCAGATGGCGCGCCACTGCCTTCCTCAAGTGACAAGCCTATTACATGCCGCATCAGAATCTGACGTCAAGGGGGCATCTGCCGCAAGATATGGAAGGATTTTGATGACGGCGGCACAGTATATGGAGTTTTTACCACCGCGATGCTGACCCGTTTCGCGCCCAGCCCGACCGGCGAGCTCCACCTCGGCCACGCCTATAGCGCGGTGCTCGCGCATGACGCGGCGCGCGCGGCGGGCGGCCATTTCCTGATCCGCATCGACGATATCGACGGCAGCCGCTCGCGCGAGGACTATGTCGCCGCGTCGCTCACCGATCTGGCGTGGCTCGGGCTCGACTGGGATGGCGAGCCGGTGCGCCAGTCGGCACGACTCGGCGATTACGCCGCCGCGCTCGATACGCTGCGCGCCCGCGATCTCGTCTATCTCTGCTTCTGCACCCGCGCCGATATTGCCGCCAGCCTGAGCGCACCGCACGGACCGTCGGGGGCAGTCTATCCCGGCACCTGCCGCAATCTTTCTGACACCGAACGCGAGCGGCGGATGGCGGCTGAACCGCATTGCTGGCGCCTCGATATGGCCCGCGCGGTCGCGAACGTCGGCGCGTTGAATTGGGAAGAACAAGGGCAGGGGATGCGCCCCGCCGATCCGCTGGCGCACGGCGACATCGTCCTCGCGCGCAAGGATGCCCCCGCCAGCTATCATCTCGCCAGCACGCTCGACGATGCCGCGATGGGGGTGACGCATGTCATCCGCGGCGCCGACCTGATCGCCGCAACCGACGTCCATCGGCTGCTCCAGGCGCTGCTCGATTTGCCGAACCCGCTTTACCGGCATCACGCACTGGTTTGCGGCCCCGATGGCAAGCGGCTCGCCAAGCGCGACGCCGCGGCGTCGCTCGCCGCGATGCGCGCCGCTGGCGTGGATGGCCGCGCGCTCGCCGCCGATCTGCTCAGCGGACGCCTTCCCACTGGTTATTCGCTGCAAATGCCCTAAATAGGGGGCATGAACATCTTGCTGATCATCGGCGTCGTCGTGGCGGCCGGCTTCGTCCTCTTCTCGCTCGCGCGGGGGCTCTTCTATTTTTCGCAAGGTCACCAGGCGGTGATCGACGGAAAAGTCGAGGAAAATCAGGTGATGCAGAACAAGATGATGATGTCGCGCGTCAAATGGCAGGCGATCACCATCATCCTGATCGTGCTGATCGGCCTGCTCGCCGCGGGCGGCTGATCCTGCCACCGCGCACGCCTCGTTAGATGGTCAAACTCAACAAAATCTACACCCGCACCGGCGACGACGGCACCACCGGGCTGGTCGACGGATCGCGCATCGCCAAATCGGCGCCGTTGATGGCGGCGATCGGCGACGTCGACGAAGCGAACAGTGCGATCGGGATCGCGGTCGCCGCGCTCCATCCGAACAGCGACGCCACCGCGATGCTGGTGCGGATCCAGAACGAGATGTTCGACCTCGGCGCCGACCTTGCCACCCCCGCCGACATCCAGTTCGGATTCGGCCCGCACGACATGGCGCTGCGCATCGTCCCCAGCCAGATCGCGCGACTGGAGGAAGAGATCGACCGGATGAACGACGATCTGGACGCGCTCAAAAGCTTCATCCTGCCCGGTGGCACCGACGCCGCGGCGCGGCTCCACCTCGCGCGCGCGGTGACGCGCCGCGCCGAAAGGGCGGCGGTCGCAGCCGGAGCGGATCGCGACCTCAACCCGCTCGCGCTGACCTATCTCAACCGCCTGTCCGATCATCTGTTCGTGCTCACCCGGCACCTCAATGCCGCAGCGGGCGGTGACATTTTGTGGAAACCCGGCGCGACGCGTTAGCATATCGTCGCCCCCGCGAAGGCGGGGGCCGCTGGCGGTTTATGCGGCAATGCAGGGATAGGCCGATCGCGGCCCCCGCCTTCGCGGGGGCGACGGATCGCGTTCCCTAAATGTTCTAGACATTCCCCCTCGCCGTAACCATATTCAATCTTCATGCGAAACCGAATCGCACCGCGGGGGATTGTCTCATCATGGCCAGCCAAACCGACGCTTCACCTCTCGCGCAAACCGCCCACAAGCCCGACCTGCTCGCGCAGCGTTTCGTCGCCACCCGCCGACTGTCGCTAGACCTCGTCGCGCCGCTGTCCGACGCCGACGCCAGCGCGCAGTCGATGCCCGACGCCTCGCCCGCCAAATGGCACCTCGCGCACACCACATGGTTTTTCGAAACCTTCATCCTGCGCGACCATGTCCCGGGCTACCGCGCGTTCGACGATCGCTACGCCTATCTGTTCAACAGCTATTATGAGGCGGAAGGACCGCGCCACGCGCGCCCCCAGCGCGGTCTGCTGACCCGCCCGTCGCTCAGCGACATCCGTATCTGGCGCGCGCATGTTGATACCGCGGTGCAGACCGCGCTCCCCGACCTGCCCCCCGCGGCGCACGCCCTGATCGAGCTCGGCATCCAGCACGAACAACAGCATCAGGAATTGCTCCTGACCGACCTCAAACATCTCTTCGCGCAAAACCCGCTCGGCCCGGCGGTGTGGGAAAAAACGGCAATCGCGAGTGAAGTTGCGCAGTGTTCTGCGATGAAATGGATTGAGGGCACTGCGGGCATCGCCGCGATTGGGCATGGCGACGACGGGTTCTCGTTCGATTGCGAAGGCCCGCGCCACGATACGCTCGTCGCCCCGCATGCGCTCGCCAGCCGCCCGGTCAGCAACGGCGAATGGCAGCAATTCATCGCCGACGGCGGCTATCACACCCCGTCGCTCTGGCTCAGCGACGGCTGGGCGTGGGTGCAGGCCGAAACCATCGACGCCCCCGCCTATTGGGATGGCGACCGTCAGTTCACCCTGTCGGGCTGGAGCGAAATCGACCCCGCTGCCCCCGTCACCCACATCAGCTTTTTCGAAGCCGACGCCTTCGCCAGCTGGGCGGGCGCGCGCCTGCCGACCGAATTCGAATGGGAAGCCGCCGCAGCGCGCCTCGATCCGACCTCGGGGCAGCAGCTCGACGCCGCCGGACCCGTGCAACCCGCCGCTTGGCCCTATGACGCCGATCTGCAACAGATGTTCGGCAGCGTGTGGGAATGGACCGGCAGCGCCTATCGCCCCTATCCCGGCTTCCGCGCCGCACCCGGCGCGGTCGGCGAATATAATGGCAAGTTCATGAGCGGCCAGTTCGTGCTGCGCGGCGGCAGCTGCGCGACCCCGCGCGGCCATCTGCGCGCATCCTACCGCAACTTCTTTTACCCCCACCAGCGCTGGCAATTCACCGGCGTGCGTTTAGCCAAGGATCTCTGACATGGGCGTTGTTCGCAATCTTCGGCAGGTCGACGCCGATGCGGCGGGGGTCGATATCGCCTTCCGCGCCGACGTCCATGCGGGACTGTCGCAGGCGCAAAAGGCGATTCCGGCGCGCTGGTTCTACGACACCACCGGATCGGCGCTGTTCGAGGATATCACCGCGCTCCCCGAATATTATCCGACGCGCAGCGAAACTGACCTGCTCACCCGCCACGCCGCCGACATTGCGGCGGCGGTCGGCCCGGGCCGCGCGGTCGTCGAGCTTGGCTCGGGCAGCTCGACCAAAACCCCGTTGCTGCTCGGTGCGATCGCCCCCGCGGCTTATGTGCCGGTCGATATTTCGGGCGATTTCCTCCGCGACAGCGCCGCGGCGCTCGCCGCACGCTTCCCCGGCCTGCCCATCTATGCGGTCGAGGCCGATTTCACCCAACGCGTCGCCATGCCGCGCGAGATTTGCCCGCTGCCCAAACTCGGCTTTTTCCCCGGCTCGACGATCGGCAACATGGTCGCCCGCACCGCGATCGACCTGCTCCGCAACTGGCGCGAAGCGCTGGGCGAGGAATCTTTGCTGCTGATCGGGATCGACCGGATCAAGGATATTGCGGTGCTCGAGCGTGCCTATGACGATCCGGCCGGGGTAACCGCGGCGTTTAACCTCAACCTGCTCGAACGGATCAACCGCGAGCTCGACGGCGACATTCCGGTCGATAATTTCACCCATCGCGCGATCTGGAACGATGTCCATGCGCGGATCGAAATGCATCTGGTTGCGGCGTGCGACATCGATTTCACCGTCGACGGGCGCGGCTATCATATGGCGGCGGGCGAGACGGTCCATAGCGAGAACAGCCATAAATATGGCGCACGCGACGCGAACCTGCTGCTCCGCGCCAGCGGCTGGACCCCGGTCGCGACATGGGACGACACCGACCCTGCATTCGCTCTGATCCTCGCCAAAGCGACCGCCTTCCGCTCCGCCCCTTGACGCAGGAGGTCGAGACCGTAGGGCACGGTCAGGGTTTCCAGCGAAAGGGCAGTTTATGATCGTCGGCGTTATCGGGGCAGGGCAAATGGGCGCGGGCATCGCCCAGGTATCGGCGGGTGCCGGCCATGACGTTCTGCTCTCGGACATCGACCTCGCGCGCGCCGAGGCGGGCAAGGCGGGGATCGCCAAGGCGCTCGGCCGCCTCGTGACCAAGGAAAAGATGACGCAGGCCGACGCCGACGCGCTGCTCGCCCGGATCACCCCGGTCGCCGACCACAGCGCTTTTGCGCCCGCCGACCTCGTCATCGAGGCGGCAACCGAGCGCGAGGAAATCAAGCGCGCGATCTTTGCCAGCGTCGGCCCGCACCTGTCGGAGACCGCGATCCTCGCCAGCAACACCAGTTCGATCCCGATCACGCGTCTGGCGCAGGCGTCGCCCGATCCGGCGCGCTTCATCGGGGTGCATTTCTTCAATCCGGTGCCGGTGATGGGGCTGATCGAACTGATCCGCGGCCTCGCCACCAGCGACGCAACGCTGCAAGCCGTCGAGGCGTTCGGGCGCGGCCTCGGCAAGGAAATCGTCCACGCCAACGACGCGCCGGGGTTCATCGTCAACCGCGTCCTGATGCCGCTGATCAACGAAGCGGTGTTCGCGTTGGGGGAGGGCGTCGCGACGATGCAGGATATTGATGCCGGATGCCGTCTGGGCCTCAATCATCCGATGGGTCCGATCACCCTCGCCGACTTCATCGGCCTCGATACCTGCCTCGAAATCATCCGCGTCCTGCACAGCGGCACTGGCGATCCCAAATTCCGCCCCGCGCCGCTGCTCGTCCAATATGTCGAGGCGGGCTGGGTCGGCAAAAAGGCAGGCCGCGGCTTTTACGACTGGACGGGAGCCGAACCGGTTCCGACGCGTTAGCAGCTTATGCGGTCAGGGGGCCGCCAAGGAGGCGTGATATGCACAGGAAAATTCTCGCAGGATTGTCAGTCGCCGCGCTGGTCGTCTCGGCACCATCGCAGGCGCAGTCCGGATCTCCCGAAGATTCGACCATCAAGGACACCGCCAACAAGGTGACCGAACCTTTCGATGGTAAGGAAGCACCCGCCAAGCTGGTCGCAATTCAGGGCGATCCCTATTCGCTGACGGGCCTGAAAAAATGCGCCGCCATCCAGCAGGAAATCGTCGAACTCGACGAGGTGCTCGGCCCCGATGTCAACGAAACCGAAGAGCAAAGCGTGGCGAAAAAGCGCGAACGCACCGCGGGCCGGGTGGCGGGCAGCGTCGCCGGGTCGATCATCCCGTTCCGCAGCCTGATCGGCGAAATTACCGGCGCCAATGCCGAACGTCGCCGCTACGCCGAAGCGGTCTATGCCGGAACGGTGCGCCGCGGTTTCCTGAAAGGCATTGGGCTGGAACGCGGCTGCAAGGCGCCCGCGCGGCCCTAATTCGGTGACCCAAGGCTTCGATCCCGAAACGCTGGCGTTCTACGCGAAAGAGGCGCCGGTCTACACGGCAAGCGGCACCGGCGGGATCAATCGCCACCTTGTCGATTTTGCGGACCGATTGAATCCCGGCGCGCGGGTGTTGGAACTGGGGTGCGGTGGAGGCATCGACGCACAATATCTGATTGCGCGCGGCTTTGACGTCGATGCGACCGACGGCGTTGCAGAGATAGCGGTGCAGGCGGCGGCCCGGCTCGGCCGACCGGTCAGGGTGATGCGTTTTGACGAGCTAGACGCCGACGCTACCTATGACGCGATTCTCGCATCAGCGTGCCTGCTGCATGTCCCGCGCGACGATCTCGTCTCGGTATTGGCCCGCGTTCACCGCGCGCTTCGCCAGGGCGGCTGGCACTTGGCGACGTACAAAGGCGGCGGCCGCGAAGGGCGGGATCGGTTCGGACGCTATTTCAACTATCTGGCGGCGGATGAAGCGCGGCGCCTGTACGAAGGTGCCGGACCTTGGCAAGAGGTTGAGATCACCGAAGGGCTCGGCGGTGGCTATGATGGCGTGCAGGGTCCATGGGTGCGGGTGATCGCCCGCCGCTGAAAGGAGCGCTGAGGATGCAAGTCGGTACCCCCCGATCCTTCACTATCGACGTGCCGCAAGCGGCGCTCGACGATCTCAAAGACCGGCTGGCGCGGACGCGCTGGCCGGAAAAGGAAACCGTCGACGACTGGGATCAGGGGATCCCGCTCGCTTATGCGCAGGAACTCGCGGCCTATTGGCAGGGAAGCTATGACTGGCGCCGCGTCGAAGAGCGGCTGAACGCGCTGCCCAATTATCTCGCGACGATCGACGGCCTCGACATCCACTTCCTCCATATCCGGTCGACCAATCCCGCCGCCCGGCCGCTGGTGTTGACCCACGGGTGGCCGGGCTCGGTGCTCGAATTCCTCGACGTCATCGAACCGCTGGCGGCCGACTATCATCTCGTGATTCCGTCGCTCCCCGGTTACGGCTTTTCGGGCAAGCCGACCGAGGCCAAATGGAGCGTCGAGCATATCGGCGCGGCGTGGGATGCGTTGATGGTCGCGCTCGGTTACGACCGCTATTTCGCACAAGGCGGCGACTGGGGTAGTGCGGTGACCTGTGCGATCGGGATGAACCACGCCGATCATTGCGCCGGGATCCACGTCAATATGGTCGTCGGCGCGCCGCCGCCCGACATGATGAGCGACCTCACCGACGCCGAAAAGCTCTATCTGGCGCGCTTCGCTTGGTATCAATCGAAGGACAGCGGCTATTCGACCCAGCACGCCACCCGACCGCAGACGATCGGTTATGCGCTGACCGATTCACCCGTCGGGCAGATGGCGTGGATCGCCGAAAAATTCCACGGCTGGACCGATTGCGGGCATCAGCCGGGCGGGCAGTCGATCGGCGGGCATCCCGAAAAGGCGCTGTCGAAGGACGCGATGCTCGACACCATCAGTCTCTACTGGCTGACCGCGAGCGCCGCCTCGTCGGCGCGCCTGTACTGGCACAGCTTCCGCAATTTCGCCGCGGGCGAGATATTGGTGCCGACGGGGTGCAGCCTGTTTCCGAACGAGATCATGCGGCTGTCACGGCGCTGGGCCGAACGGCGTTACAAGAACATTGTCCACTGGAACGAACTGCCCCGCGGTGGCCATTTCGCCGCATGGGAACAGCCTGAACTGTTCGTCAGCGAGGTGCGCGCCGCGCTGGCGAAGATGGACCTTTGACCCGACGCTAGCGCGGCACCACCACTTGGCGACAGGTTTCGGGCGCCGAGCGCAGCGCGGTGTTCCACATCGCCTCATTGCCCTTGGTATGCAGGCGCCAGCCGGCGCGGTTTTCGTAAATCGCGCCGCTGGCTGCGGGGGTGGAGCGCATCGCTTCGGGGCGTCCGCCGTTCACGCCGACCAAGGCGCGATCACCCATAAAATCGACCTTCAGCCGGGTGCCGCGGTCGCATTCATAATAGGTGCTGACCCCCGGGCCGCCGACCGACATGCAGGCGGAAAGCCCCAGCGCGGCGCCGGTAAGGGCGACGAATTTTATCCTGCGCATCGCAACCTCCCTCAATATCCCGAGCGGACGCACAGCACGTCGGCCAGATAGACGCGGTTGCTGACCGTCTCCATATGTTCGCGCGCCGATCCGTTCCAGCCGATCGAGCGGCAATAATTATCCGCCGTCTGCGCCGCGCAGTTCGCCGTCGCCGATCCATATTGGCAGGCGAGGACGCGGCGGTTGCCTTGCGCGGGCTGGGTGTGGAATTCGGCGAAGTTGCCGCGTGCGACCTGATCGTTGGCGGGGGGTGCGGGATCCCAACCGCCGCCGCTGCCGACCGGACGGATCGACTGGATGGTCAGGCCGCGCAGGACGTTGTTGAGCATCGGCGTGTCGCGTTCGACCGTGCGGCAGGTGCCGCGAAAGCGCGTCTTTTCGCACAATTCCCAGCGCCCGCTGGCCACGCGCACCGAATTGACCGGCCAGGCGAGACCCAGGTTCGGTTTCGCTTCGCCGATGAACACCGCCGGGCCGCGATAGGCGGCGTCGCGATAGATCGTGGCCTCGGGCGGCCTCGCCATGCGGTCTTCGGGAGTTTGCGCGCTTGAGGTCGCGAGAATACTGACCCCAATCGACGCGGCGGCCACGGCGAGGATCGATAAACGATAAGCGATTTTCATGGCAAACTCCCTGTTGGTAAACGCGACCCGGGGTTCGTTATCGTCCAGCAGAGTACGCCATTTCAGGCCCGCTTGCAAATTCTCCCAAGCGCCGCATCGGGCGGGTCAGGGGGCTTTGGTTGCTTCGGCCGGGGCCGGGTCCGACGTCGCAGCGGGTGTGTCGGTCGGAGTGGCAACAGCCTCCACCGAGGGCGCCGTCGGCGGCGGCGCCACAGGCGGTGCGATCCCCAGCATCAACCCTGCCAGCGCCGCCGACATCAGGTTCGACAAGCTGCCCGCCAGCAGCGCCTTCAGCCCCAGCTTGGCGATCATTGGGCGCTGGTTGGGGGCGAGTCCGCCGGTCACCGCCATCTGGATCGCGATCGAACTGAAATTGGCGAAACCGCACAGCGCAAAGGTGGCGATCGCGACCGCGGCGAGCGACATGTCACCCTGCACCTTGCCCAGATCGATAAAGGCGACGAATTCGTTGAGCACGATCTTGCTGCCGAACAGCCCGCCGACAACCGCGCTTTCGTCCCACGGCACCCCCATCAGCCACATCACCGGGCGGAACAACGTGCCGATGATCGCCTGGAATGACAGTTCGGGATAACCGAACCAACCGCCGATCCCGCCGAGCAGGCCGTTGGCGAGCGCGACGAGCGCAACGAACGCAAGCACCATCGCGCCGACCGCGACCGCCAGCTTGACGCCGGTCTGGGCGCCTTGCGCCGCGGCCATGATGATATTGGCGGGCTTTTCGTCGTCATGGCTCGCCTCGGGCATGATTACGGGCTCGATACCCAGATCCTTGGGATCGTCGGGCATCATGATCTTGGCCATCAAGATGCCGCCCGGCGCCGACATGAAGCTGGCCGCTAGCAGATACGGCAGCAATTGTTCGCCGATCATGCTGGCATAGGCGCCGAGGATCGTCCCTGCGACCCCCGCCATGCCGACGGTCATGATCGTGAACAGCTGCGGCGGGGTCAGCCCGGCGAGATAGGGGCGGATGACCAGGGGCGATTCGGACTGGCCGACAAAGATGTTGGCTGCGGCGCCCAGGCTTTCGACCTTGGTGATGCCGGTGATTTTCTGGATTCCGCCGCCGACCCATTTGATCACCAGCTGCATGATGCCCAGGTAATAAAGGATCGAAATCAGCGAGGCGAAAAATACGATGACCGGGAGCGCCGCAATCGCAAAGCTGTTCGCACCGATTTCGGGCGAGGCCAGCGGGCCAAAGATGAAATCGGTCCCCGCCTTGGCATAGCCAAGCAGGTTCGACACCCCGTTCGACATTGCCTGAATGATATTGCGGCCCCATGGGGTGCCGATCACCAGCAGCGCAAACCCGGCCTGGAGCAGAAAGGCGGGAATGACGATGCGCAGGCGGATCCAGCGGCGGTTTGACGAAAACAGGACGGCGATCGCGAGCAGTGCGACGATACCGACCAGACCAATCAGGCGTTCCATATTCTTGTGCGTCCCCCGCAAATTGTTGCGCCTTGTCTAGCGGGCTTTGGCGGGGGGGCAAGTGTTGCCGCCGCACGCATCTTTCCAGCGCCGACAAAAGCGACTATCGGGCGGCATGACCGACACCACATCGACGGCGCTGCCGCGCACGCTCTCGCCCTCGCTCTTTCTTTTCACCATCATTTATGGCGGCATGGTCGTGCTCGCTGGAGTGCTCGGGACGAAGCTCGCGTCACTGGGTACATGGCCTCTGCTTGGATCGCTTGCAGTTGAATCCGGCATTTTTGCCTTTCTGCTTTTGGTTGTGATTTCCAGCGCCGTTGCCGAGCTTTACGGAAAACGGACCGCAGATCGGCTCGTGCGTCTGGGCTTTATTCCCCTGATAATGTCTATGATTTTGCTGATGACGGTAATTCATGTCGTTCCGCCAGCTGTCTTTTGGCACGATCAAGAGAGCTTTGCGCGCATTCTTGGTCAGGGTGCTCGCCTACAATTTGCCGGTTTGATCGCGTATGGTGTTTCGCAGACGTTAAATGTCGCAATCTTTTCCAAGCTTACGTCATCGACGAACTGGTCAGGAAAATTGCTTTGGTTCCGCGCGCTTGTTGCGGGGCTGCTCTCGCAGATTGTTGATACCATTTTGTTCGTTACAATCGCTTTCTATGGTGCAATCGACAAAGTGACGGGCCAGCCTTATCCAGTGTCCCAGATTATGACGGGCCAGATCATTTCAAAGATGGTTCTCTCGACCCTGATGGTTCCAATATTCATCTATGTTTTTGTCGCGTTGGGTCGATGGATAGATCGTCGCGAAGGTCAGTCTGAGTGATGACGATGACCGACCCGTCGAAAATGCCCGACTTGCTCGCCAAGGCCGAAACGCTCGTTGAGGCGCTGCCCTATCTGCAGCGCTACGCCGGCGAGACGTTCGTGATCAAATATGGCGGCCACGCCATGGGCGATGCCGAAGCGCAGCGCGATTTTGCCGAAGATATCGTGTTGTTGAAGGCCGTCGGCATCAACCCGGTCGTCGTCCACGGTGGCGGGCCGCAGATCGGTGCGATGCTCAAAAAGCTCGGGATCGAATCCTCTTTCGTCGGCGGGCTGCGCGTCACCGATGCTGCGACTGCCGAGGTTGCCGAGATGGTTCTGGCGGGCAAGATCAACAAGGAAATCGTCGGCTGGCTTGCGGCGCTCGGCGGCCGCGCGGTCGGCATTTCGGGCAAGGACGCCAATCTGGTGCTTGCCGAAAAGGTCCGCCGCACCGAACCCGACCCCAATTCGGGTATCGAGCGCCACGTTGACTTGGGCTTCGTCGGCGAACCGGTCGCTGTCGATCCGACGATCCTGATCAATCTGACCAAGGATAATTTCATCCCGATCGTCGCGCCCGTCGCGCTCGGCGCCGATGGCGCGACCTATAATATCAACGCCGACACGATGGCGGGGGCGATCGCCGGGGCGCTGGGCGCGAAACGCTTTTTCCTGCTCACCGACGTTGCCGGGGTGCTCGACAAAGAGAAGAACCTCCTGACCGACCTCGACCGCGCGGCGATCGATGCGCTCAAAGCCGACGGCACGATCACCGGTGGCATGATCCCCAAAGTCGAAACCTGCGTCGCCGCGGTCGATGCCGGGGTAGAGGCGGCGGTCATCCTCGACGGGCGTATTCCGCACGCAATGCTGCTGGAAATTTTCACCGCAAGGGGTGCAGGCACGCTCATTCACCGCTAAGAGACGCGGCAAGACCCTATTTCGGAGAAATCGCCTTGGTTCTCATGCTCCTCCAGATCGTCCACATCATCCTGACGGTCCTGTGGTGGTTCATCATCGCGCAGGCGGTGATGTCGTGGTTGATCGCGTTCAACGTGATCAACACGCACAATGATTTCGTCAACCAGCTGTGGACGGTGCTCGACCGGATTACCGAGCCGCTGTATCGGCCCTTCCGCCGCGTCATGCCCGATTTCGGCGGGCTCGACCTGACCCCGATGCTGGTACTGATCATCATCATCATTCTCGACGGGCCGGTGCTCAATTATCTCGCGCGCCTCGCTTATGCGAACGGCATGGCGTGATGACGGTTGAAACCGCCGCGCAGGTGATCGACGGCAAGGCTTTTGCCGTCGGTCTGCGCGCGCGGATTGCAGGCGCTGTCCCCGCTTTTGTCGCCGCAACCGGGCGCGCGCCCGGGCTTGCGGTGGTGCTGGTCGGCGACGATCCGGCGAGCGCGGTCTATGTCGGGTCGAAGGGCAAGGCCACCGTTGCCGCCGGGATGGCGAGTTTCGAACATCGCCTGCCCGCCACAGCGACGCAGGACGAGGTCGAAGCGTTGCTCCGCCAGCTCAACGCCGATGAAACGGTCGACGGCATCCTGCTGCAGCTGCCGCTTCCCGGCCACCTTGATGAACAGGCGGCGGTCGCGACGATAGATCCCGACAAGGATGTCGACGGGTTGACCCCGGTCAGCGCCGGACGGCTGGCGCTCGGCATCGCGGGCATGGTCCCTTGCACCCCCTATGGCTGCCTGCTGCTGCTCCAGGACCGGCTCGGCGACCTGTCTGGCAAGGACGCGATCGTCGTTGGGCGCTCGATCCTGGTTGGCAAGCCGATGGGACAATTGCTACTCGGCGCCAACGCCACCGTGACGATGGCGCACAGCCGAACCAAGGATTTGCCCGCGCTGGTCCGCCGCGCCGATATTGTGGTGGCGGCGGTCGGACGCGCCGAGATGGTCAAGGGCGACTGGATCAAGCCCGGCGCGATCGTCATCGATGTCGGCATCAATCGCCTGCCGCCCGCCGACGGCGCGGCAAAAGGCCGCCTGGTCGGCGACGTCGATTATGCCGAGGTCGCGGCGGTCGCCGATGCGATCACCCCGGTTCCGGGCGGGGTCGGGCCAATGACGATCGCTTGCCTGCTCCGCAACACGCTCGTCGCCGCGCACCGCCGCGCGGGTCTTGCCGATCCGGAAGGCTTTTGATGCGCACCCTGCTGCTTCCTGCCCTTGCCCTGTCGCTGCTCACCGGATGCGCCGGCGACCCCAACGACGTCCGCAACCGCCCGCTCGGGCCGAACCCCAGCGCCTTTGTCGCGGCCGAAATCGGCTTTGCGCGGCTGGCGCAGGAAAAGGGCCAGTGGACCGCGTTTCGCGAAACATCGCATCCCGACGCGGTGATGTTTGTGCCGCAGCGGGTAAAGGCGCGCGACTGGCTCAAGACGCAAACAGATCCCGCCGCAGCGGTCAAATGGCAGCCGCACGCGGTCTATGTCAGCTGCGACGGCAATAGCGGCGCGACGACGGGCGCGTGGCAAAAGGGGCCAGCGCATGGTTTTTTCAGCACCGTGTGGATGCGCGATCCCAAGAGCGGCAAGATCGACTGGATACTCGACCATGGCGATGGGTTGAGCACCCCGCGCGAAGCGCCCGAATTCATCGCGTCGAAGCAAGCTGTGTGCGGATCGCGCCCCGCGGTGCCGATCGAGGCGGGCGCCGAGGGTGACGATATGGCGATCGGCCTGTCGCCCGACCAGACGCTCAGCTGGACTTCGATCGTTCGCCCTGACCAGTCGCGCCGCGTGACGATCCGTCTGTGGGACGGCAAGGCGATGGCAACGGTCATCGACGACCAAGTCGCGGTGCCGAAGCAGCCATGATCGACCTGTTCATCTCGGCTTTTGTCACGCTGTTCGTGGTCATCGACCCCCCGGGTTGCGCTCCGATTTACGCCAGCCTGACCACCGGCGCGAGTGCGCAGCAGCGCCGGTCGATGGCAATCCGCGCGACAATCATCGCCGGGTGCATCCTCGTCTTTTTTGCGATGTTCGGCGAAGCTTTGCTCAGCTTCCTGCACATCGACCTCGACAGTTTCCGCATCGCGGGCGGCATCATGCTGTTCATCATCGCGATCGATATGGTGTTCGAAAAGCGCACCGAGCGCCGCGAACAGCGCGCCGAAAAGGTGATGGCGACCCCCGAGATCGAGGATGTGTCGGTATTTCCGATGGCGATGCCGATGCTGGCCGGGCCGGGATCGATCGCGTCGGTGATGCTGCTGGTGGCGCAGAACAATGGGCTCGACCGTGCGTTCGTGATCTTTGGCGCGCTGCTGCTCGTGCTGTTGCTGACGCTTGGCGCGTTGCTCGCGGCGGGGCCGCTGATGCGCTTTATCGGCAACAAGGGCGAGGCGGTGATCACCCGCCTGCTCGGCGTGCTGCTCGCCGCGCTCGCCGCGCAGTTCGTCATCGACGGGCTCAAGGCCAGCTTTCCCAGCCTCACGTAGAAAAGGGCGCCGCCCGCAGGCGACGCCCTTTCTTATTCCACGGGAATGGAATTTTACCGCGCGGCGTTGACGTCGGCCTGCGTCACCGGCGCGATCCGGATTTCGACGCGGCGGTTGCACTGATAATCGGCCTCGCCGCGTTCGGGCGAACATTTCAGCTGCGATTCGCCATAACCCATCGTCGCCATGCGGGCGCGCTGGATGCCGCGGCCGCCCAGATAGTCGGCGACCGACGACGCGCGGCGTTCGGACAGGCCCTGATTATAGCTGTCGCTGCCGGTCGAATCGGTGTGGCCATAGACGTCGATATAGGTGCTGGGATATTCGGCGAGCGTCGATGCGACATTGTCGAGCGCGCTGCGGAACTGCGATTTCACCAGCGCGCTGTTGTAATCAAAGGTGACGTCGCCGGGCATGTTGAGCACCAGCTGGTCGCCCTGACGTTCGACGTCGATGCCGGTGCCTGCGGTACGCTGGCGCAGTTTCTTTTCCTGCTCATCCATATAATAGCCGACGCCCGCGCCGGCGACGGCACCAATGCCCGCGCCGACGATTTCCTCGGTCCGGCTGTTCTTGCCGCCGATGAGGTCGCCCAGCAGATAGCCACCGAGGGCGCCGCCGAGGCCGCCGATTGCGGCGTTCGAAATGCGCTTCTCGCCGGTGTTGGGGTCGGTCACACAGCCGGTCAGCGCCACGGCGCTGATCGTAGCCAGCGTGACGAGTTTGATGGTCTTGATATTCATAGGTCGCTCCCTTTTTTGGCGGCCGCATGGGTCATTCGCGCACCGCCGTTCCTGCCGATAACATATGGCTGGCGATCTAGTTCCCGAATCCGGCTGAACGCTCGCTGAGGCGCATGTTCAGCCGCCATTGTGCAATGGCGCGGCTTTGTCCTATAAGCCATTCATGACCGACGCTGACAGGGGCCGGGCGCCGACGCGCCGCACGACCGCCCAATGACCCCTTTCCCATGGTCCGACGTGGCGATTATCGCCGTCCTGATTCTGCTCAACGGCGTTTTCGCGATGTCCGAACTGGCGATCGTTTCGGCGCGCGCGCCGCGCTTGCAGGCCGCCGAAAAGCGCGGCAGCCGCGGCGCTGCTGTCGCGCGTCAGCTGACCGCCGATCCCGGGCGTTTCCTGTCGACGGTACAGGTCGGCATCACGCTGATCAGTATTCTGGCCGGTGCCTATTCGGGCGCCAGCCTTGGCGGCCCGGTGGGCGAGCGGTTGCAGGCGCTGTTCGGCCTCGACGATGAAACCGCGCTGACCGTCGGGTTTGCGGTGGTGATCGCGGTGACCACCTATTTCTCGCTGATCGTCGGCGAACTCGTACCCAAGCAGTTCGCGTTGAGGGCGCCCGAACCGATCGCGATCTTTATCGCGCTGCCGATGCTGTGGCTGTCGAAAATCGGCGCGCCGCTGGTGTGGTTGCTCGACCGAAGTTCGGCGCTGGTGTTCCGCATCCTCGGCCTCAATCGCGAATCCGAAGACCGGGTGACTGCCGAGGAATTGCATTTGATCGTCGCTGAGGCGTCGAAGTCGGGCCTGATTGAGGAAAGCGAACGCGCGATCATTTCGGGCGTCGTGCGCCTCGCCGACCGCCCCGTGCGCGAGGTGATGACGCCGCGCAAGGACGTCGACTGGATCGACATATCGCTCGACGCGCAAGGGGTGCGCGACAAGCTGGTCGAATCGCCACACAGTCGCCTGCCGGTGGCGCGCGGGTCGGTCGACGACATTGTCGGCGTGGTGCAGGCGCGCGACATCGCGGCGGCGCTGTTTCGCGGCGAAGCGCTCGACCTGGCGCAGCTGATGCGACCGGCCAAGGTCATCCACGACCAGATCGACGCGATGGACGCGCTCGAAGCCCTGCGCGTTGCCGAAGTGCCGATGCTGCTCGTCCATGACGAATATGGCCATTTCGACGGACTGGTGACCCCCGCCGACCTATTGTCGGCGATCGCGGGGGAATTTGCGTCGGATCAGGACATCGGCAGCGAGCCGTTCGTCGTCGAGCGCGACGACGGCAGCCTGCTGATCGCGGGATCGATGCCCGCCGACCAAATGGCCGAACGGTTGGGGATCGAGCTCGACGACGACCGCGACTATGCGACGGCGGCGGGCCATGTTCTGGCTGTCCTGAAGCATCTGCCGAAACTCGGCGAGAAATTCACCGACAAGGGCTGGCGATTCGAGATCGTCGACATGGACGGGCGCAAGATCGACAAACTGCTGGTGACCGAGATCAGCCGACCGAAAGACGATGCGGACGCGGGCTGAGGCTGGCGCAGCACTATGGAACTGCGGTTTTGGGTGGTCGGCTGGTGCCAACTTTGGGGTGTAGCCCACGTTTTTCAGCCGGGATGACGATTTGGGGGCAATTGTCGGGCGCTAGCGGCTCCTCAGAGTTCGCCTCCAAGCGCACCATATTTCGCTTCGAACCCAACCTTGTCACCGCGCGCTAGATAGCTTGCCTGATCGACGATATTGTCGCGCGCGATGCGGCCCTGGAACGCGCCGAGCTGGGGGTCGATGCGAGCGATGTCGGCGTCGGTCCAATAGGCGATCTGCTGAAAGCTGGTGACGCCAAGGCCGCTGAGCAGCGAGACCATCTTGGGGCCGACGCCCTTGAGAAGTTGCAGATTGTCGGCCTTGGTTGCGGTGGCGGGGATCGGTGTCGGCTCAGGTGCCGGAGCAGGCGAAGGTTCCGCTGTTGGCGCGATGGGCTCGCGCGCAACAGGCGTTGGCGTCGGCTCTGGGGCTGTGACGGGTGGTTCGGGCTTCGCAACGGGCGCGACAACGGGTGGCGGGGGCGGGGGCGGTGCCTTTGCCACCGGAACTGGTGCCGGTTCGATCGGTTTGAAGCGCGCGGGCTCGGCGGCAACAATGTCTGGTTTGGCGGGCTCGAGCGGCTTGCGCGGTTCGGCGGGGGCGGCAACCGGCACGTCGATCGGTTCGTCCTTCGAGCGTCCGAACAGCCACCACAGCAGCACCACCGCGATCACCAGCCCGACAACCGCGATGATCCAATTTTCCTGAAGCCACGTCATATCTGCCTCCGCTCCTGTCTTTTGTTCAGCCTATGCGCCGCGCTGCGCCGCGTCCAGGGGCTCTCATTTCGCTTCGCGCGCGACTTGTCTCCAGCCAATGTCGCGACGGCAGAAGCCGGTCGCAAAATCGAGCTTGTCGACCGCGGCATAGGCGCGCGCCTGCGCCTCGGTCACTGTGCGACCGGTCGCGGTGACATTGAGCACCCGTCCGCCCGCTGCGATAATCTGGTCGCCGTCGCGCGAGGTGCCGGCATGGAAAACCCGCACGCCGCCGCTTTCGGCCTCGGCGATGCCGTGGATTGCGCCGCCTTTTTCGGGCGCGGCGGGATAGCCGTTGGCGGCCATGACGACGGTCAGCGCATAGTCACTGGCGAAGGCCGGCGGGTTTGCCGTGGCCAGCACGCCGGTTGATGCCGCATGAAGCAGCGCGGCGAGATCGCCGGTGTAGCGCATCATCAAAACCTGGCATTCTGGGTCACCGAAGCGGGCGTTATATTCGATCAGCTTCGGCCCCGCGTCGGTCAGCATCAACCCGGCGAACAACACCCCGACATAGGGCGTCCCCTCGGCAGCGAGTGTCGAGACGGTCGGACGGATGATGCGGTCCATTACCTGCGCTTCGAGCTCTTCGGTCAGCACCGGCGCCGGGCTGTAGGCGCCCATGCCGCCAGTGTTTGGCCCGACATCGCCGTCGCCGACACGCTTGTGGTCCTGCGCGCTGCCGAACGCGATCACGTCGGTGCCGTCGGAGAGCGCGAAGAAGCTCGCTTCCTCGCCGGTCATAAATTCCTCGATCACCACCTCGGTGCCCGCGCTGCCGAAGGCGCCGTCGAACATGTCGGCAATCGCGGCTTCGGCGGCGTCGCGGGTTTCTGCGATGACAACGCCTTTGCCTGCGGCGAGACCATCGGCCTTGATAACGACGGGAACAGTGAAGCCGCCCAGCGCGGCAAGTGCCTCGGCGGCGCTGGCGCAGCGGACATAGGCGGCGGTCGGGATATTGGCCCGTTGGCACAAATCCTTGGTGAAACCCTTTGATCCTTCGAGCTGGGCCGGGGCGGCGCCTGGGCCGAAGACCGCGATGTCCAATGCGCGCAGACGATCGGAGAGCCCCGCGACGAGCGGCGCTTCAGGGCCGACGACGACGAAATCGATTCCATGCGCGGTGCAAGCGGCGATCAGACCATCGAAATCGTCGGCGGCGATCGCCAGACATTCGGCATAGGCCTCGATCCCGGGATTGCCGGGCGCAGCATAGAGCTTGCGGCAAGACTGCGATTGCGCCAACTGCCAGCTCAGCGCATGTTCCCGGCCCCCCGATCCGACCAGCAGGATATTCATGACTGTCCCTTTTCCCGATCCGGCGTCCGAAACCGACCCCGCGGCGCGGCTGTTAGCCGAGGCGGCGCCCGGCGACAATGTCCCGCCGCTGTCGGTCAGCCAATTGTCGGCGGCGATCAAGCGCACGGTCGAGGATGGCTTTGCGCGTGTCCGGGTGCGCGGCGAGCTGTCGGGGACGAAGCGCGCCGCTTCGGGGCATTTCTACGCAGCGCTCAAAGACGATAATGCGCTGATTGATATGGTGATGTGGAAGGGGCAGGCGGCGCGCCTTGCCTTCCGGCCCGAGGACGGGATCGAGGTGATCGCTACCGGCAAGCTGACCACTTATCCGGGGCGCTCGAAGTACCAGCTTGTCGTCGATACGCTTGAAGTGGCGGGCGAGGGCGCGTTGATGCTCCTGTTCGAAAAGCTCAAGGCGCGGCTTGGCGCCGAGGGACTGTTCGACCAAACACGCAAGCAGGAGCTGCCGCGCCTGCCGCGGATCATCGGGGTGGTGACCTCGCCGACGGGCGCGGTGATCCGTGACATTCTTCACCGCCTTGCCGACCGGTTTCCGACGCATGTCATCGTCTGGCCGGTGCTGGTGCAGGGTGACGGCGCCGCGGCGCAAGTCGCGAACGCCATTCGCGGTTTCGACGCGATCGAACCCGGCGCCGCGGTGCCGCGGCCTGATTTGGTTATCGTCGCGCGCGGCGGCGGCTCGATCGAGGATTTGTGGGCGTTCAACGAGGAAGTGGTCGTACGTGCGATCGCCAATTGTCGCATCCCGACGATCAGCGCCGTCGGACACGAAACCGATACGACGCTGGCCGACTATGTTGCCGACCGCCGCGCTCCCACGCCGACTGCGGCAGCGGAAATGGCAGTGCCGGTGAGGGCCGAGCTGCAGGAATTGCTCGCGACGTGGAACGGCCGGATGATCGGCGCCGCGAACCGGCAACAGGGATTGTGGGGCGAACGGCTCACCGCGCTCGCACGCCATCTGCCGAAGCGCGAGGCGCTCTATGCGCCGCAGCGCCAGCGCCTCGACGATAGCGGCGACCGGCTCGACCGCAGCCAGCGTCAGCGGCTCGCGGTGGTTGCCGAGCGGTTGGCAACACGCGGCGCGGCGCTGCGGCCATCGTTGCTCGCGCGGCGCTGGGACCGCGACCGCGCGCAGCTCGAAGGGCTTGGGCGACTGCTCGACAGCCTCGACCCGCGCGCCCTGCTGTCGCGCGGCTATGCGATGGTGCGCGATGCGGGCGGGGCGATTGTCACTACCGCTGTCCGCGCGCGGCAGGCCGGGCATCTGCGGTTGCAATTTGCCGACGGTGAGGTTCCAGTGGCTATTGTGGACAGCGATGCCCCGCCGCCAACCGCGTCCACACCACGTCCGGCGCGCAAGCCGCCAGCGCCGCCGCCCAAGAGAGGGCAGGGCGAGCTGTTCTGACATTACCGGGGGTGGCCCCGTCGTGACCGGCTGCTATAGTGGCCGTAAATACCGACACACGAACGGAAACTGAATCATGCTGATCGCCAGCCGCAACCGCCTCGCCCGCCTGCAATATGGCCCCAATGGATTTCGTGTGCTGGAACCGGGCGACCATGTGCTGTGCGCGGTGACGAGCGCGCCGATCGGCCTCGACGAGCTTCGTTACTGGTCGGTGGCGCGGCAGGAACCCTATGCAACCGCCGCGACTTCGGTGCAGGCCGAACTGGACGCTGCGCGCGGGGCATGACGTTCGGGCGTTTCGGGTTTCGCTATACAGCCGCGCTGCCGCTTCTGATCGTCGCTGCGAGCTGCGTACCGGCGGCGGAGGCACCCGCCCAACCCCGCCCGTCCGCGGCGCCTTCCCCTGAAATTGCAGCTTCGCCGCCGGCGGCGTTCGGACCGTCACGACCTTTGCGCCGTGACTTCGTTCTGCGCGGTGTTGCCGATCAAGGCGGCGTGATGATCGGACAGGCGCCCGGCGGGACACAGGCGCTGACGCTCGATGGCGCGGCGATCCCGCTGACCGTCGATGGCGATTTCCTTATCGCCTTCGACCGCGATGCCGGACCGAACGCCCGGCTCGTCGCGACCTTTCCGGACGGGCGAACGAATGAGCGCATGGTGGCGGTGGCACCGGGCAGTTGGCGGCTGGAACATGTCAACGCGCCATACCGCGGCAGCGCATCGAGCGACGCCGATTTCGAGCGCCGCCGCCCCGCCGAACTCGCACAGATCGCCGCGGCGCGAAACAGGCAGGTCGAATCGGACGGCTGGAAACAGCGCTTCCGCTGGCCGGTGACCGGGCGCCTGTCGGGCTTTTTCGGGTCGCAGCGCATCTATCAGGGCAAACCGGGCGCCTATCACAGCGGCACCGACATAGCGGTTTCCGCGGGAACCCCCTTTGTCGCGCCGGCGGACGGCGTCGTCGTGCTGGCGGCTGACGCGCCGTTCACGCTTGAAGGCTATCTGCTGATCGTCGATCACGGGATGGGCCTAACCAGCGCCTTCCTCCATTGTCAGCGGCTCGACGTAAGGCTTGGCGACCGGGTGCTACAGGGGCAGGCGCTCGGAACCGTTGGGCGGACGGGGCGCGCGACGGGGCCGCATATGCATTGGGGGCTGAAGTGGCGCGATGCGCGACTTGATCCCGGCAAACTCGCCGGTCCAATCGGCGGCTGAATATTGTTACGCTCTACGGCAATTGGTTTCGATTGAAACAATATGTCGCAGCCACTGCATCGCGGCATATAGTATTTCGCCAAATGTCACGGTTGTTGCAAATACGTCACAATGCCCTCTGAAACGGCGGATTACCCCGGAAAATTCCTTTACTCACCTCAAGGGAAAGGTCATTCCGCACGCTATCGGGGTGTTTGTGCGTCGGCGGCGCGCCGTCGCATCAGGGGCTCGGGTAATTCAATCCACCAGTAGCAAGGGACTGCACTGTGAAGAAAACCCAATTTTCCAAGCTGAAGCTAGGCGCTGCGCCGCTCGTACTGAGCGTCGCCCTGGTTTCGGCTCCTGCCTTCGCGCAGGATGCCGTCGAAACGGACACGGCGACCGGCGGTGAAATCGTCGTCACCGGTTCGCTGATCCGCAATCCCAATCTTGAAAGCTCGTCGCCGGTTAACGTGACGGACGAAAACGAAATCCAGCTTCGTCAGGCGACCAGCGCCGAGTTGCTGCTTCGTGAAACCCCCGGCATCGTTCCCAACTTGGGTGCGAACGTCAACAACGGCGCCGTTGGTTCGGCTCGCGTCGACCTTCGCGGCCTGGGTGCAAACCGCAACCTCGTCATGCTGAACTCGACCCGCATCGTGCCGTC
>Ga0265296_1001933_pt1 | contig 22002 bp, 16 predicted proteins | sample MunlanPumphouse1_FD_189073 | JGI IMG/M metagenome (GOLD analysis project Ga0265296, IMG submission 189073) | Groundwater microbial communities from a municipal landfill in Southern Ontario, Canada - Pumphouse #1 | ecosystem: Environmental > Aquatic > Deep subsurface > Groundwater | place... | reverse complement strand
ATTGCCATGACGAATTTGTTGCTGATCGCCATGGGCTATTTGCTCGGCTCGATCCCCTTTGGTGTCATCCTGACCCGGCTGTTCGGCGCCGGCGACCTACGCCAGATCGGGTCGGGCAATATCGGCGCCACCAATGTGCTGCGCACCGGGCGCAAAGGACTGGCGGCGGCGACGCTGATCCTAGACGGCGCGAAGGGCGCGGTGGCGGTACTGCTGGCGCGGCAGTTTATGCCCGAAACTGGTGATCAGGCCGCGATGATCGCGGGCGCGGCGGCGATGATCGGCCATTGCTATCCGGTGTGGCTGAAATTTCGTGGTGGCAAGGGGGTGGCGACTTTGCTCGGTCTCGCGCTTGCGCTCGCCTGGCCGATTGGATTGATCTTTGCGGTTGTGTGGATCGGTGCGGTGTTGTTGCTGCGCATTTCGTCGCTGGGCGGGATGCTAGGCGCGGTCGCGGCGCCGATCGCGGCGCTGGCATTGGGATATCCGGTCTTTGCAATCGGTCTCGCCGGGCTCGCGGTGATCGTGCTGTGGCGGCACCGCGAGAATATCGCGCGGCTGCGTGCCGGAACCGAGCCGCGGATTGGCGGCAAGAAAGAGGCTGCGTGACGCACGCCGAACGGCTGGCGCGGCTGCGGTTGCTCCGGATCCCGCATGTCGGCCCGGTCAGCTGGCACCAGCTAATGCAACGGTTCGGATCGGGCGAGGCGGCGCTCGACGCGCTGCCCGACGTGGTGCTGCGCGGCGGAGCAGGGAAGGTGCGGATCGCGCCGGTGGATGTCGCTGAGCGCGAGTTCGCGCGCGCCGCGGAGTTGGGCGCGCGCCATATCTTCAGCGACGAGCCCGAATATTCCTCGCTGCTGCCAGAAGTCGAAGGCGCTCCGCCGGTCGTCATCGTGCGCGGCGATACCGCGATGTTGCAGCGCCCGTGCGTCGCGATCGTCGGGGCGCGCAATGCTTCTGCCATTGCGTTTCGTTTTGCGCGCCAGCTTGCCGCCGATCTGGCGGCGCGATGTCACGGTGGTCAGCGGGCTGGCGCGGGGGGTCGATACCGCGGCGCATATCGGCGCGCTCGGCGGCTCGACGGTGGGGGTGATCGCCAGTGGCATCGACATCGCCTTTCCGCCCGAAAATGCTGCGCTGCAGGAGAAGGTTGCGACCGACCAGCTGCTGGTCGCCGAACAGCCACCCGGCAGCGAGCCGCTGGCGCGCCATTTCCCATCGCGCAACCGGATCATCGCCGGGCTGGCGCATGGCACGGTGGTGATCGAGGCGGCGCCGCGCTCGGGGTCGCTGATCACGGCGCGCCGTGCGGGCGATTATGGGCGTGAGGTGATGGCGGTGCCGGGCTCACCGCTCGACCCGCGCGCGCAGGGCTGCAATCTGCTGATCCGCGAAGGCGCGACCTTGATCCAGACGGTCGACGATGTGCTGGAAGCGCTGGGGCCGATCGATACGCGGATGGTGCGTGAACCAGCAACGGCGCCGGTGATGCCGCCGCTGAGCGCGCCCATGCAAACCACGCTGCCCGATCAGGATCGCGGCGCGATCGTCGGTTTGCTCGGGCCGACCCCGGTCGGAGTGGACGAAATTGTGCGGCAGTCGGGACGTTCCGCGGCAGCGGTGCAACTCGTCCTGCTCGAACTCGAACTGGCGGGCCGCATCGAACGTCACGCGGGCGCGCGGATCAGTATCGCCTGACCGACATCATCACGGCACGAAACGCTCGGCGCGGATCCAGCGCGAGGCGATATGTTTAGTCCCGCTGATGACGGGCATACCGCAATGTTCGGACAAGGGATCGACCGCGCCGCCCGGCAAGATGTTGCGGAACAACAGCAAGTCGCCTTTGCGCGCTTTGAATTTCAGCGGCGTTTTGACGAAATTGGTTTCGCCACCCTTATAGTCGTGATTGAGGTAGATCAGCGCGGTCGTGACCCGCTGATTGTCGAGCTGCGGATTATAGTCATAGTGTGAGCGATATTGCTGGCCGGGGCGATAGCGCAGCAACTGGATCGCTTCGCCGCGATCGGCGTCGCTCCCCGACACGGCCGCGATCCGGCGATTGATGGCGTGTACGACCGGATCCTCGATCAGCCAGTGCAGCGTGAACTCGTCGCTGTTGCGGATGGGGTCAAGCCGCGTCCCGCCGCGACCGTCGTTGATCTGCGCCGGGCGATAGTTTTTGCCGCCCGATTCGAGCAGATAGGCGCACTCGGCCGCGGTCGCAAAACCCGGAAACCGCAAGACATCGGGCGCGTCGGACAGGCGTTCGGGCTTGCGGCACGTTTCGGGATTGCCCGCCGGGGTCAGCGCCATCTTTGCGAGAAGTTCGATCTGGGCCTTGCGACGCGGATCGATGCTCGCTTCGCCGGGCATTCGGGCGAGCGCGGCGAGCCAGTCGCGCGGTCCGGCGATGCCACTGGCCAGCAGGTTCGTGCTGACGATCCGGGCCGGGCCATGTCCCGCCTTTGCCGCAAGGTCGAACTGGACGCGGGCTGCGACGGGGTCGGAGGCGAGGGCGCCGCCGCCCCACAGGTTGCGGGCAAGGACGAACAGAGCATCGGGGTCGCCCTGAGCGGCAAGCTGGCGAATGAGGAGCATCGCCTCCTCGGGCCGTCCGGCGCCCGCGAGTGCTTCGGCGCGGGCCATCAGGGGATGCTTTTGCTGGGGGCTGTACTGCGATGCCATGCGCCGCTCCTTAGCCCAGCCCGATGCGCGATGACAATGTGATCGCGGGCATAGGCGGTTCGGCGCAATTCACCCATGGTTCACCGCAGCGGTCGCAGTTCAAGGGCGGGTTCGCATCAACCGTAACGGCGAGGGCCGGGGAGCGTTCATGAAAAGCAAATTTCTGACATCGGCGACATTGTTTGCGGTTCTCGCGACAGGCGCCGGCCCGGTGCCGGTCGCGGCGATCCAGGCCAGGGAGGTGCCAGGGCAGGGTTTCTGCCGCACTGCCGATCCGCTCCCGCGCCTCGATCCCGAGGTGCAGCCGCAGCAGCAGTCGAACGGCATCGTCAAAACCAAGGGTGGCAGCAAGCGTGACCGCGAGACCAGTATGGCGTCGGAGCCGATGCCGCCGCCACCTCCTCCCCCTCCGCCGCCGCCCATAGCGCCGCCTGCGCCGTCCTATGTCGATGCCGGTGAGGTCTCGGAGGTCGTCGTCACTGGTTCGCGCATATCGTCACCGGCGCTCGAATCGCCAAGCCCGGTGACGGCCATCGGCGCCGACGAGTTGAGCGCCGAACGATCAGCCGCCCCGCCGGTGCCCGGCTCCTCGGCCGATGCGCGCGTCGCGCCGCCTTATCCGCCGCGCCCCTATCCGCGACCACAGCCGCAACCGCAGTCTGGCATTCTGACCGCGGGCGAGCATGACGATTTGCTCAACCCAGAGCTTTACGCTGCCTATGTGAACCGCAGCGCTAACTTGGGGCAAGAGGTGCATAGCTTGCCGCGCGTCGACACGACGCGCGTCGTGACGGTCAAGGTCAACGACCGCAGCGGCCAGCCGATCCCCTTTGCCGACGTCGTCGTGACGTGCAGCGACGGCAACAGCATCACCATGGCGACGCAGGCTGACGGCAGCGCGGTGTTCTTCCCGGGGCTCGACCGGTTGAGCGAGCGGATCACCGTCACGGCGCGCAAGGCGGGACGGACGATTGCCGACGCCCGCCCGGTACTCGTTGCCAACGCGGCGGGTGGCCAACTTGTCGGGTTGACCGCCAATCAGGCGGCGACAAAGGTCACCAAGCTCGACCTGATGCTGGTTGTCGATACGACGGGCAGCATGGGCGACGAGATCAATTTCCTCCAGTCCGAGCTGCGATCGATCATTTCGTCGATCACCGCGAAGCACCGCAATCTCGACATTCGCATCGGCTTCGTCTTCTACCGCGACCTCGGCGACGAATATGTCACCCGCACGGTCGTCTTCGATCGCGACGTCGGGCGCGTGCAAGGCGCGCTGGCGCGGCAGAGCGCGAATGGCGGCGGCGATTATCCCGAAGCGATGGATCAGGCGCTGATCCGCGCCGTCGGACAGGACTGGCGGCCCGATGCGGTCAAGTCGCTGCTGCTCGTCGCCGACGCGCCGCCGCACGACCAATTATTCGGGCGCACCTGGCAAGCCGCCGAAGCGGCGCGCGCCAAGCGTATCCACATCACCCCGGTCGCCGCATCGGGCGTCGCGGACAAAGCTGAATATGCGATGCGCGCGATGGCCGCGGCGACACAGTCCCGGTACCTGTTCCTGACCGACGACAGCGGCGTCGGCAACCCGCACGCGCCGCCCGCGATCGATTGCTATCTCGTGACCAAGCTCGACGCGCTGGTCCGCCGCGTGATCGACACTCAGATCAGCGGTCGGCGTATCGAGCCCGAGGATCAGGAAATCATCCGCAGCGTCGGCAAATATGACGCGGGCAAATGCATCCTGCCCGCCGACTTCAAATGGCAAAATTGATCCGAGATTGACTCGTCCCCGCATCTGACCGATGCGGGGGCGTGGGTCGCTTCGGGGGAACCCCGCCATCGGATAAATCCGGTCGCGGGGTCGGAGGACCAGTCCATGAAAAAATTGCTGTCGGCCATCGCGGTCATCGCGATGCTTGCCCAGCCTGTCGCCATCGCTGCCAAGGAAAAGGAACCGGTCAAGATCGCCGGTCCAGCCAATGCGAAGGGCGTGACCACCGTCACCGTCGGCGCGTTCAACGTCGGTTTCATCTTTGAATCGACCGATCAGACCAAGGCGTCGGGCGGGCTGATGGGCGCGTTCGGGGGAACGACGAAGGCGAAAAGCGAGCTCGTCGGCGTCACACCCGAAATGATGCAGGCGGTGACCGACGCCGCCTATGCCGATTTCGTCGCGCAGCTCAGCGCGAGCGGCTATACGGTACAGCCTGCCGCCGACCTGTTTGGTCACGCCGCGCTTGCGAAAACCAAGTCGCAGGACGTGCCGCTCGACATCAACATCGCGTTGGAAAAAGGCAGCAAGGGCAAGGCGACCTATTACAAGCCGTCGGCGCTGCCGTCGCTGTTGATGATCCCGGGCGATTTTCTGGGGTCGGGGATGAGCAGCATGGGCATGAACATGGCGGCGGGGCAGGCAAGCGTGGCGCTCTCCACCTATGCGAAGCAAGCGGGTGTCGGGGTGATCGATGTCGTCTATCTGATCGACTTTTCCGAACAGAAGCGCCCTGGCGCCTTCAGCTTCGCCGGGATTCAGGTCAACAGCGGGGTTTCGGTGACCGCCGACTATTCGCGCATCACCCTGATCGCGCCGACCGGCAAGCAGTCGGTGATCACGGTGAAGGCGCCCGTCGCGGTCGAGGGCGAGTTCATCGAGAAAGCCGATGCATCGAGCGGCGCTGACAAGGCGCTACAATCGACCGCCAACGTCGCGGGCGGTCTTGCCGCGGTGGCAGGCTTTGGCGGGCTCGGCTTTGGTAAGACGCGCAAGTTTGCCTTCACCGCCAAGCCGGGCGCCTATGAAGAGGGCGCGGCAAAGGCCGCCAGCCTCGCCAGTGCGATGCTGATCGGGCGCCTCAGTACGCTACGCTAAGCGGACGGCGGGCGCCCGATTTCTCCTCTTGACTGAGGGGTACGGCGCCCGCCACCCTCGCGCGTATATGCGTAGGGCTTTCCGGAGAGCAGTTTTTCAATGCAATTGGTAATAGTGGAATCGCCCGCAAAGGCGAAGACGATCGAGAAATATCTGGGGCGCGATTTCAAGGTGCTGGCGTCTTATGGCCATGTCCGCGATCTGCCGCCCAAGGATGGGTCGGTTGATCCCGACGACGGCTTTGCGATGCAGTGGCTGCTGTATCCCGACAAGGCCAAGCGGATGAAGGAAATCCAGGACGCCGCCAAGGGCGCTGAACGCCTGATCCTCGCGACTGACCCTGATCGCGAGGGCGAGGCGATCAGCTGGCATGTGCAGGAATTGCTGCGCAGCAAAAAGGCGCTGCCGGCCACGGTCGACCGGGTGACGTTCAACGCGATCACCAAGGACGCGGTGCTGACCGCGATGGCGAGCCCGCGCGCACTCGACGAGGATCTGATCGACGCCTATCGCGCCCGCCGCGCGCTCGACTATCTGGTCGGTTTTACCCTGTCGCCGGTGCTGTGGCGCAAGCTGCCCGGTGCCAAATCGGCGGGGCGTGTCCAGTCGGTGACGCTGCGCATGATCGTCGAACGCGAGCGCGAGATCGAGGCTTTTGTTGCGCAGCAATATTGGTCGATTACCGGGCTGTTCGAAATGTCGGGGACGCCGTTTAAAGCGCGTCTGGCGCGCTGGCGCGGCGACAAGATCGAACGGCTGACGATCACCAACGAGACCGACGCGCGCGCCGCCGAGGCCGATGTGAAGGCGGGGCATTTCACCGTCGATGTCGTCGAAACCAAGCCGCTGACGCGTAACCCGCCGCCACCGTTCACTACCTCAACGCTGCAACAGGAAGCCGCGCGCAAGCTTGGTTTTTCCGCCAGCCATACGATGCGGATCGCGCAGGGCCTGTATGAGGACGGCGCGATCACCTACATGCGTACCGATGGCGTCCAGATGGACGGCAGCGCGATCAGCGCGGCGCGCAAAGCGATCGCGACCCGCTACGACGGCGGCTATGTTCCCGACCAGCCGCGCCAATATCAGACCAAGGCCAAGAATGCGCAGGAAGCGCATGAGGCGATCCGGCCGACCGATTTCAGCAAGGACAAAGTCGGCGGCGGCGATCATGCACGGCTGTACGAGCTGATCTGGAAGCGCGCGATGGCGAGCCAGATGGCATCGGCGCGGCTCGAACGCACGAGCATCGACTTGACCGACGGCACCGGCAAGACGATGCTGCGCGCGACCGGACAGGTGATCAAATTCCCCGGCTTTCTCGCGCTCTACGACGAAGGCCGCGATGACAGCGAGGACGAGGATGCGCGCCTGCTCCCCGCGATGGCCAAGGGCGATGCGCCCGCGAAAACCGGGGTCGAGACCGAAAGCCACGAGACCCAGCCGCCGCCGCGCTATTCGGAAGCAAGCCTGGTCAAAAAGATGGAAGAGCTCGGCATCGGGCGCCCGTCGACCTATGCGTCGATCCTGCAGGTGCTGAAGGACCGCGAATATGTGACGGTCGAGAAGAACCGGTTCAGTCCCGAAGAAAGCGGGCGGCTGCTGACGGCGTTCCTCGAACGCTTCTTCACCCGCTATGTGCAATATGACTATACCGCCGGGCTTGAGGAAGAACTCGACGATGTGTCGGGGGGGCGCGCGCAGTGGCAGGCAGTGCTCGAACGCTTCTGGCGCGATTTCAAGCCGCGCACCGGCGAGGTGATGGAGCAAAAGCCGTCGGAGATCACCGCCGAACTCGACATCTTCCTCGGCCCCTATCTCTTCCCCGATAAGGGCGACGGGACCGACCCGCGCATCTGCCCCAATTGCGGCACCGGCAAGCTGGCGCTGCGCGGCGGCAAGTTCGGGCCGTTCATTGCGTGCAGCAATTATCCCGACTGCAAATTCACGCGCAAATTCGCGCAGCCGGGTGGCAGCGACGGCGCCGACACCGGGCCTGAGACGATGGGCAATGATCCAGAGAGCGGGCTGGAAGTGACGAAGCGCAGCGGGCGCTTTGGTCCCTATATCCAGCTCGGTGATGGCAAGGAAGCAAAACGCTCGTCGATCCCCAAGGACATTCCGGCGGAAGATTTCGACCTTGACTATGCGCTGCGGCTGCTCAGCCTGCCGCGCGAGGTCGGGACGCATCCCGAAAGCGGCAAGGTGATCATGGCGGGGCTGGGGCGCTATGGCCCGTACCTGCTCCACGACGGAAAATATGCCAAGCTGACCGGGACTGCCGAAATCTTCGACATCGGCATGAACGCCGCGGTCGTCCGCATCGCTGAAGCCGCAGCAGGCGGCGGTCGTGGGCGCACCAAGGCCGAACCGCTCAACACCTTTGGCCCGCATCCGACGAGCGGCGGCGAGATGAAGCTGATGGAGGGGCGTTTTGGTCCCTATGTCACGGATGGCACGACCAATGCCACGCTGCCCAAGTCGATGGAGCCCGCCGCCTTGACGCTGGAGGAAGCAATCGCGCTGATCGATGCGCGCGCTGCCAAGGGACCGGCGAAGGGCAAGAAGAAGGCGGCGCCGAAGAAAGCTGCGGCGAAGAAGGCGCCTGCGAAGAAGAAAGCTCCGGCGAAAAAGGCCGCGGCGACGGAATAAAGCCCCCACCTATCGTCATCCCGGCGAAAGCCGGGATCTCGCCGTTGGTGCCTGACGCTACGGTGAGATCCCGGCTTTCGCCGGGATGACGAAGGGGTTGCAACATGATAGCGTGGCGCATCCGGGGAGACTGTCCATGCGCCACCTGCTTGCCGCCGTCCTGCTCACCATCTTCTCAGCGTTGTCGCTGCCCGCCGCGGCGCAGCAGGCGGGCCGCCTGATCTCGGCCGAACCGATCGTCGACACGCCAGCCGGAGTGCAAGCGTGGCGCGTCCGCTACTGGACGACCAACCAATATGGCCAGTCGCTCCAGGTCACCGGTATCGTCGCCGCGCCGCGCGAGGCGATGCCGGCGCGTCCGCGCCGCGTCATCGCCTGGACCCACGGCGCATGGGGCATCGCCGAGAAATGCGCCCCCTCGCTTAGCCCGAATTTCTTCTCTGCGACCGCCGGGATTGACGCAGTCAGCCGCGGCTATGTCGTCGTTGCGCCCGACTATATCGGCCTCGCCAGTCCAACGATGCACCCTTTTCTTGTCGGCCCCGATACCGCCCACTCCGTTCTCGACGGTGTCCGCGCGGCGCGTGAGATTTCGGGCGCTGCCGCGGGCAGCGACTTTGCCGTGTGGGGCGAATCGCAGGGCGGCCATGCCGCGCTGTGGACCGCGACCGCCGCGCGATCCTATGCGCCCGACCTGACGCTGATTGCCACCGCCGCCGCCGCGCCGCCGACCGATCTCGCTGCCAATTTGCGCGAGGGTAGCGACAAGAATGCACGCGCGTTGTTGCTGTCCTTCGCGCTGCATAGCTGGTCGACGCTGTACGGCTTTTCGATGGACGGTGTTGCCAACCGCGCCAATCAGGGGATCATCACCCGGCTGGCGCAGAATAATTGCGTCAGCCTCGACAAGAAGCCCAAGCTCGGCACGATCCTGGGCATCCTGACCATCGTCCGCGCGACGAAGAACAAGGATATCGCGAAGATCGAACCCTTCGGCAGCTTCGCGCGCGCCAACAGCGTCGATGCGGCGCGCGTGCCGGGGCCGCTGTTGATCGCGCAGAGCCGCAACGACACGATCGTCGCGCCGTCGGTGACGCGCAAGTTCGCCAAAGCGGTCTGTCGGCGCGGGACCGGCATTCGCTGGATCGATATGACCGGTGACCATGGCAACAGCGCCCGCGAAAGCGCGCAGGAAACGATCGGCTGGATCACCGAGCGTTTCGACGGCAATCCAGCGCCGAATAATTGTTGGCGGGTTTAGTCCTAGCTGAAGGTCGAAGGATCGACGTGCCGCCTCTTGAACCAATCCGAGGCATCGGGCCGGAACAAAAAGAAGATCGCGAGCACTGTTAGCGCAGTCGAACCCAGACTGGTAATCTGGGAAATGCCTCCCGGCATAGTGGGGTTACCGATCGTGGCGAGCGCAGAAATAATGCCGAACCCCATCAGGACGACGTAAATCCAGCGCATCACATTGCTGCCCTTGCGGGCAATCAGATACCAGAACAGCAGCTGGAAGGCGAGGCTGATACACCAGACAGTTATCAGAAACCCGCTACCAAAACCCATCGCAGCCATCGAGGGTTCGCGTTGATAAGTTTCCAGAACGTCGTTCCAGCCGAGGATGCCCCCGAGCAGGCCGACAGCAACAGACGCGCAAAAGGCGCGTTCAAAATTGACGATAGATTCCGGCCGTTCCATATTCGCCTCCCCCTTGTTGTTCCGGATCAATCGACCCAATCAAGCCCCATATCGCGATACACGCCGCGATCCTCGTCCCAATTCGCCTTGACCTTCACATGCAGGAACAAATGGACCGGGCGGCCCAGCAATTCGGCCAGTTCGGCGCGCGCCTTGCTGCCGATTTCCTTGATCCGCTCGCCCTTGTGGCCGAGGATGATCGCGCGCTGGTTGTCGCGCGCTATCAGGATCTGCTGGTGGATTTCGGCGCTGCCGTCCTTGCGCGTCGTGAATTTCTCGGTCTCGACGGTCGACTGGTAGGGCAGCTCTTCGTGAAGCTGGCGAAAGAGCTGCTCGCGGGTGATTTCTGCGGCGAGCATGCGTTCCGGGGCGTCGCTGACCTCGTCCTCGGGGAAATGCCACGGCCCTTCGGGCATCAGTTTTGCCAGCGTTGCCTTGAGTTCGGGGACGCCATCGCCGGTGCTGGCCGAGACGAAGAAGGTTTCGTCGAATTTGACGCGTTCGTTGAGCGTCGTAGCGGTCGTCAGCAGCTTGTCTTTCCGGGTCAGGTCGACCTTGTTGAGGATCAGGAACTTCTTCTCGGGCCGTCCCTCGATCCCCTGCAGCACGCGTTCGGCGCGCTCGCCGAGCTTCGCTGCGGCGTCGATCATTACCAGGATCGCCTCGGCCTGGTCGAGGCTGTTCCACGCCGCGGCGACCATCGCGCGGTCGAGGCGGCGAGTGGGGGCGAAGATGCCCGGGGTGTCGATCAGGACGATCTGGGTTTCGCCGTCCATCGCGACCCCCATCAACCGCGTGCGCGTCGTCTGCGCCTTGGGGCTGACGATCGCGACCTTCTGCCCGACGAGCGCATTGACGATCGTCGATTTGCCCGCGTTGGGCGCGCCGACGACGGCGACAAATCCACAGCGGTGGGTCATATTTTCATTCCTTCAAGTTCGGCGAGCAGCGCCGTCGCGGCAGCCTTTTCGGCGGCCTGTTTGCTGGTGCCCTCGGCCTCGGCGCGCGCGAGCTTGCCGACGCTGACTGCGACGCGGAAGCGCGGCGCGTGGTCCGGTCCTTCGCGCGCGACGATTTCATATTCGGGCGGGCGGCGTTTGCGCGCCAGCGCCCATTCCTGCAGCGCCGCCTTTGGATGTTTGGGCGCCGTTGCTTGTCCGTCGACCATGTCGCCCCAATGGGCGAGGATGAAGGCGCGCGCCGCTTCGACGCCCTGGTCGAGATAGAGCGCGCCGATCAGCGCCTCGATCGCATCTGCGGCGATATTGTCGCTGTAGCGGCCGCCGTCATTGCGCGCCTGCGCGCCGAAGCGGATCAGGTCGGTCAGGTTCAGCCGCTGCGCGATCGCGGCGCAGGTCGCGCCTGACGCCAGCACATGCAGCCGCGACGACATCTCGCCCTCGCTCGCGGTCGGATAACGGGTGTAAAGCTCGGAGGCGATGACGAGGCCGAGCACGCGGTCGCCCAGAAATTCCAGCCGCTGGTAATCGGCACGCCCGGTGCTGCCGTGCGTCAGCGCCAGTTCGTACAGCGCCAGATCGTCCGGGGTGCTGCCGAGGATTTCGGTGAGCGCCCCGGTGTCTAACTTATCGGTCAAAAACCATCCCCGATGCGGCCCCAGCGCGCCGCGGTGAACCAGCTGATCGGGTTGATCCAACTCGCCGATCCATCGGTCGAGAACATCCCGACCAGCGCCTTGCCAACCAGATTTTCCTCGGGAACGAGCCCGATGCCCTGATTTTCCATCGCCGGGAAACGGCTATCGGCGCTGCGGTCGCGGTTATCGCCCATCATGAACAAATGGCCCTCGGGGACGACGACGAGCGGGGTATTGTCCTCGGCGATCGGGGCGATGTCGAGGATCGCATAGCTTTTGCCGCTGGGCAGCGTTTCGCGAAATTGCTTGTAGCGGCACTGACGCTGGCCGTCGGCGGCGACCTCCTCAAACTCCATCGAGTAGCAGGGCAGGGTGCCCATGGCGCGCGACGCTTCGACCATGTTCGCGGTCACCGGAATGACGAAATCGGGCATGGTTTCGCGCTTCAGCGGCTTGCCGTTGAGCCACACGATGCCGCCCTTTACCTGGACGCTGTCACCCGGAACGCCGATGACGCGCTTGATGTAATCATTGTCGGCACTCGGCGGTGCCTTGAACACCGCGACATCGCCGCGCTCAGGCGTGCGCGCGAAAACGCGGCCCGGGATCAGCGGGACGCTGAACGGCAGACTGTATTTCGAATAGCCGTAAGCCATTTTATTGACGAGCAGGTAGTCGCCGATCAGCAGCCGCGGCTGCATCGATTCCGATGGAATATTGAACGGCGACAGGAAAAAGCTGCGGAAAATCAGCACCGCAATCGCGAGCAACGCGAGGAAGCGGACGGTGTCGACCGCCTCTTCCTTCGCCGACACCGGCGCAGGGGTCGGAGCGGACGGGCTGGCGGGCGCGTTATCGGCGGTAAAGCTGGCTTCAGTCATGCCGCGGCATTGGCGATGAATAGGTTGCCACGTCAAGCAAATATCGGCGGATGTCGCTGGTGTAATGACGGGTGCGGACGTAGAGGAAAGCCAACATCTGTCCCCCTCCGGAGTTCTTTCGCATGACGACAGCCGATCAAGCCTGGCAGGCACTCGCCGACTGGCAGCCGCAGAAACTTGCCGATCTGATTGCCGCCGATCCGGACGCCCGGCTGCAAGCATTGGTGCGCAGCGTGGCGAACATCCGTTTTGACTTTGCCAAGACGCATCTGGACGACGCCGCGGTGACGATCCTGTCCGACGTTGCCGCAGCGCAGGATTTCGACGGGCGGCGCAAAACGCTGTTTTCGGGCGGCATCGCCAACCCGACCGAAAACCGCGCCGCCGAACATAGCGCCGAGCGCGGCGACGGCGCCCCCGACTCGGTCCACCGTGCTCAGGCTTTGCACCAACGAATGCGGATGATGATCGACGCGATCGAGGCAGGCGCGTTTGGCGAGATCCGTCACCTGCTCCACATCGGCATCGGCGGATCGGCGCTCGGCCCCGACCTGCTCGTCGATGCGCTGGGGCGCCACAGCAACCGCTATGACGTCGCGGTGGTGTCGAACGTCGACGGCGCCGCGCTCGACGAGGTGTTCGCCAAGTTCAGCCCCGAACATACGCTGGTCGCGGTCGCGTCGAAAACCTTCACCACCACCGAAACGCTGATGAACGCCAATTCGGCGCTGCAATGGCTCGATGAGGCGGGGGTGGATGATCCGCTCGGCCGTTTCATCGCGCTGACCGCAATGCCCGAACGCGCGATCGAATGGGGCATCGACGAAACGCGTATCCTGCCGTTCAACGAGACCGTCGGTGGGCGCTATTCACTCTGGTCGTCGATCGGCTTTCCCGCCGCGCTGGCGCTCGGCTGGGATGCGTTCGAGGATATGCTCGAGGGTGCGGCGGAGATGGACCGCCATTTCCGCCTCGCCAATGGCACCGACAATATTGGGCTGCTCGCCGCCTTCGTCGATCAGCTCTACGCCAACCGGCTGGGGTGCCAGACGCGCGCGGTGTTTGCCTATGACGAACGGCTGCGGCTGCTGCCCAGCTATTTGCAACAGCTGGAGATGGAATCGAACGGCAAGTCGGTGACCTTTGAGGGCAAGCCGCTGACGCAGCATAGCGCGCCGATCACCTGGGGCGGGGTCGGCACCGATGCGCAGCATGCGGTGTTCCAGCTGCTCCATCAGGGGACCAACCTGGTCCCGGTCGAATTTGTCGTCGCACGCGAGCCCGACCATTTGCTCGACGACGCGCACCACGAAACCCTCGTCGCCAATTGCATCGCGCAGGGCGCAGCGCTGATGACCGGGCGCAAGAGCGACGATGGGGCGCGCAATTATCCCGGCGACCGACCGTCGACGACGATCCTGCTCGATCAGGTGACCCCGCACGCGCTGGGCGCGCTGATCGCCTTTTACGAACATCGCGTGTTCGCCAATGCGGTGCTGCTGGGGATCAACCCGTTCGACCAGTTCGGGGTCGAGCTGGGCAAGGAAATGGCGAAGGGGCTGGCCGAGGGAACGGTCGAGTTCGACCCGGCGACGCGGGCGCTGATGGCGGCGGCGCTCGGCGAATGAGGCCGCGCCACTGTCTGTGATGGCAAAAATCGATTGGCATCGGGGCGCGGCGTAACCACATAGGCGCCGGCTGCGAATGCCAGCCAATTCTATTTCAGGGGTCTCCCACATGAGCAATTTCGACTTCGACCTGTTTGTCATCGGTGCCGGGTCGGGCGGGGTCCGCGCCTCGCGCGTCGCCGCTTCGCACGGCGCGCGCGTCGCGGTGGCCGAGGAGCATCGGGTCGGCGGCACTTGCGTCATCCGCGGCTGCGTGCCGAAGAAGCTGCTCGTTTACGGCGCGCATTTTGCCGAAGACCTGAAGGACGCCCGCCATTTCGGCTGGGATGTCCCCGACTGCAAGTTCGACTGGGACCGCCTCCGCGACAATGTGCTCGCCGAGGTCACCCGGCTTGAAGGGTTGTATGGCCAAACGCTCGAAAATCACAAAGTCACGCTCTTCAAAACGCGCGCGACAATCGTCGGGCCGCAGAAGGTGCGGCTGGCGGACGGGCAGGAAGTCAGCGCCGAACGCATTTTGATCGCCACGGGCGGCTGGCCTTTCGTCCCCGAATTTCCCGGCAGCGAGCACGCGATCACCTCGAACGAAGTGTTCCACCTCGACAAGCTGCCAAAGCGCGTCGTGATCGCGGGCGGCGGCTATATCGCCAACGAGTTCGCCGGCATCTTCAACGAATTCGGCAGCAAGGTGACAATCGTCAATCGCGGCGACACGATCCTGCGCGGTTATGATGAGCAGATCCGCGACCGCCTGCTGCAAATATCCATGACCAAAGGCATCGAATTCCGTTTCAACGCGCCGTTCGAGTCGATCGAAAGGAAGGAGGACGGCTCGCTGACGGTCCATCTGGGCAATTGCGATCCGATCGACGCCGACATCGCCCTGGTCGCCGCGGGCCGGGTGCCGAACACCAAGGGATTGGGGCTGGAAGACGTCGGGGTCGAGCTCGATAACGAGGGCGCGATCAAGGTCGATGAGACCAACCAGTCGTCGGTCACCAGCATCTATGCCGTCGGCGATGTCACCAACCGCATCCAGCTGACCCCCGTTGCGATCCGCGAGGGGCAGGCCTTTGCCGACAGCGTCTTCGGCGGCAAGCCGACGGTGGTCGACTACGCCAATGTCCCGAGCGCGGTGTTCAGCCACCCGCCGATCGGCGCGGTCGGGATGACCGAGGCCGAGGCGCGCAACAAGCTCGGTACGGTGCGCGTATATACGAGCGATTTCCGTGCGATGAAGAATGTCCTCGCGGGACGCAACGAGCGCGCGTTGTACAAAATGATCGTCAATGAAGCGACCGATCAGGTCGTCGGGCTGCACATGATCGGGCCGGACGCGCCGGAGATTTTGCAGGCGGCGGCGGTTGCGGTGAAGGCGGGGCTGACCAAGGCCGATTTCGACGCAACGGTGGCCTTGCATCCGAGCATGGCGGAAGAACTGGTATTGTTGAAGTAGCGAAAGATCGTCGCCCAATCCGATACGGCACCACATCCCTGCGATCGGGATCGACCAAAATCGGCCGATCGCTCGGCGGAAAGGCGCGCTGGTCGCAATCGTCGCGCGGGCAGATGCGGCAAGACAGGCCGATCCGCGTCGCCGCCTGTGGTGCGGTGACATCGACCCCGTCGGCATAGACGAAATCCCCGGCATATTGCGCCTCGCACCCCAAGGCGACGGCGTAGCGGCGCGGGCTGCGCGCATAGCTGCCCGACGGTTTCACCAGCCCCTTCGCCATCGATACATAGCGCAGCCCGTCGGGTGTCTCGGCGAGCTGGAACAATATGCGGTCGGGGATCGCCGCCGCTTCATGGACGATCCACAAGGGGCAGGCGCCGCCGAAGCGCGCGAATTGCAGCCGCGTCGCCGAGTGCCGCTTGGTGATATTGCCCGCCATGTCGACGCGGCAGAAGAACATCGGAATGCCGCGCGCGCCGGGGCGCTGGAGGGTCGAGAGGCGGTGGCAGGCCTGCTCGAAGCTGACCCCATAATCCATCCGCAGTCGGTCGATGTCGTGGCGCACCGCGCGGGCGCTGGCGCGGAAGGGCGTATATGGCATGAGGACGGCGCCTGCGGCGTAATTCGCGAGCCCGACATGGAGCAATTGGCGCGCTGCTGCGGTTCGCAATGGAGAGGCCTCGACCACCGCCGCGATTTCGCGCGCCAAGGCTAGCGCCGCCAATTGGTGCGCCAGCTGGAAGCGGCGGCTCTCGGCGGGCTGCGACGGGTCGATGACCAGATGGCGCATCGTCGCGTCGAAATCGCGCAGGCTTTGCGTCTGGGTGTACACGATCGAAATGCCGAGCGCATCGCGCAGCCGCCGTTCGATCGTCTCGATGGAAGGAGAAGAGTCTTTGCCGCGCAGCTGCCCCGCCAGCGTTTCGGCGGCGCGGTCGATGCTATCGACATAGTTGCCCGCGTCGTGAAACCAGTCGCGCACCTCCTCCCACGGCAGGCGGCTGCCCTCGGAGGTGCCGCCGGTCAGCGCCTCGTCGATGATCTGCAATCGCTGCCCGGCGCGGCGATAGGCGGCGTGGAGGGCGACGAACTGGTCGGCGAGTTGCGGCTGTTGCAGTGCGGCCCGTTCGAGCTGTTCGGGGGGCAGGGGCGCAGCGGCGAACAGCGGATCGGCGGCGGCTTCGCGCAGCGCGCCCGCGCGGCGATCGCCCGCGTCGGCAGCGACTTCCTCCCATTCGAGCGGGAACAGCTTTTGCAGGCGGTCGAGGAGGGCGGGGGTCAGCGGGCGGTCGTCATGCTCGATCTGACTAAGATAGGAGGTCGATATGGCGAGAGCGGTCGCGAAGTCGGCCTGTTTGATGCCGCGGTCCTGGCGCAGGGTTTTGAGGCGAGTGCCGGCGAAGATGCGGTTGCGGGTCATGACGTTCTCCTCCTCTCCCCCTGCGGGAGAGGATATGGAGGCTTGGCGGCGCAGCCGCTTAGCCGGAGTTGGAGAGGGGGGCGGCATGGCGCAGGCCTTGCGTGCGAACGCCCCCTCTCAAGACTTGCTAGGCGGCAAGCCGCCAAGCCAAGTCTTTCTCTCCCGCAAGGGGAGAAAGGAGTTCTACTTTGCAAACTATCACTTTGCAACTTTGCAAATTCGCATTTGCCTGGCGGGCTCTAAACAGGCAGACGACGCTATGAAGTGCGTTGGGAGATCTGAATGTCCGCCAATATCGCCGAAATGGAACGCCGCCGGGCCGCCGCTGCCTTGGGCGGCGGGCAAAAGCGCATCGATGCCCAGCACAGCAAGGGCAAGCTGACCGCGCGCGAGCGCCTCGACGTGCTGCTCGACGAAGGGTCATTCGAAGAGCTCGACACCTATGTCGAGCATAATTGCACCGATTTCGGGATGCAGGATCAGATCATCCCCGGCGACGGGATCGTCACAGGATCGGGCACCATCAACGGCCGTCTGGTCTATGTGTTCAGCCAGGATTTCACGGTCTTTGGCGGCTCGCTGTCGGAGCGGCACGCGCAGAAGATGATGAAAGTCATGGACAATGCGATGAAGGTCGGCGCGCCGATCATCGGGATCAACGACAGCGGCGGCGCGCGCATTCAGGAGGGCGTGGCATCGCTCGGCGGCTATGCCGAGGTGTTCCAGCGCAATGTGCTGGCGTCGGGGGTGGTGCCGCAGATCTCGCTCATCATGGGTCCATGCGCGGGCGGCGCGGTTTACTCGCCGGCGATGACGGACTTCATCTTCATGGTGAAGGACAGCAGCTATATGTTCGTCACCGGCCCCGATGTGGTCAAAACGGTGACCAACGAGGTGGTGACGCAGGAAGAGCTGGGCGGCGCGATCACCCACACGACCAAAAGCTCGGTCGCCGACATCGCATTCGAAAATGACATCGAGGCGCTCCTCGCGACGCGCGATTTCTTTGACTATCTGCCCGAAAACAACCGCAGCGGGGTGCCGGTGCGCCCGACGAGCGACCCGTTCGACCGCGCCGAACCCAGCCTCGACACGCTGATCCCGCCCAATGCGAACCAGCCCTATGACATGCACGAGCTGATCCGAAAAACGGTCGACGAGGGCGATTTCTTCGAGGTGCAACCCGCGCATGCGGGCAACATCATTTGCGGCTTCGGGCGCATCGAGGGGCGGACGATCGGCATCGTCGCGAACCAGCCCTTGGTGCTGGCGGGGGTGCTCGACATCAATTCGTCGAAAAAGGCGGCGCGCTTCGTGCGCTTCTGCGACGCGTTCGAAATCCCGATCATCACCTTCGTCGACGTTCCCGGCTTCCTGCCCGGCACCGCGCAGGAATTTAACGGCATTATCAAGCATGGCGCGAAGCTGCTGTTCGCCTATGCCGAGGCGACGGTGCCGAAGATCACGGTGATCACGCGCAAGGCCTATGGCGGCGCATACGACGTGATGGCGTCAAAGCATCTGCGCGGCGATTTGAACTATGCTTGGCCGACCGCCGAGATCGCAGTGATGGGCGCGAAGGGCGCGGTGGAAATCATCTTCCGCAGCGACATCGGCGACCCGGAGAAGATTGCACAGCGGACGAAGGAATATGAGGACCGCTTTGCCAATCCGTTCGTCGCAGCGTCGCGGGGGTATATCGACGAGGTTATTCATCCGCATAATACGCGCAAGCGGATCGCGCTGGGGCTGCGGAAACTGCGGAACAAGCAGCTGGAGAATCCGTGGAAGAAGCATGACAATATTCCGCTGTGATGCCGGGGAACAACCATTATGCGGATTGCCTTTGCGGATGGTGCGTCAAGGAACGCAATACGTTGAGGCAGCTACGGGCCGAGTACATTGGAACCCGGTTCGAGACGTTTGAGAGTTTCGTCAATCCGAACGCATTGTGCCCCGAGTGCGGTGCTCAGGTTTTTTTCTATCAATCGCCATATGGCGGGAGAGTGTTTTTCGATGAACTTGGACCGCCTTGGCCAAAACATCCTTGCACAGATTCTCCGACGCCATCTGCGCTTAAGTCCCACGGCGCACGGATCGCTGGCACACCAAGAGAGCAAAAGCGAGTTTCGTGGCAAACTGACGGATGGAGTCCAGTCTCGATCGTTCGAATATATCTCGAAGATGAGTGGTGGGTGGTGAGGGTCGAAATGATCGAGGATGGAACGACAATGAGGTTGTTGTGCGAAGACAGACCTGCCTTTGGTAGAGGTATGATCATCCACTTCGGTGGTTGGGATGACAATGGCTACGGCACCATTTCCTACCTGAGCAATTCCGTTTCGGTCGACGCGGTAGAAACCGCTGTGTTTAGATATGCGGACCACGTTTTGTCGCCGCGATCCGAAGTGTTGATGCAGCGTGCGCAGCGAAATGAGGGAAATTTATGAAACTAGGCCGCCTCAACCACATCGGCGTTGCAACGCCCTCCATCGCCGACAGCATCGTCTTTTACCGCGACGTCATGGGCGCGACGAAGATCCATGATCCCTTCGACCTGCCCGAGCAGGGGGTGAAGGTGTGTTTTGTCGATACGCCGGGTGCCGATGGGGCGCTGAACGGCACGCAGATCGAGCTGGTCGAGCCGCTGCCCGGCAACACCTCAATCGCGGGGTTTCTGGAGAAGAACCCGGCGGGCGGGCAGCATCATGTTTGTTACGAGGTGCCTGAGATTCACGCCGCCAAGGCGGCGTTCGAGGCGCTGGGCAAGCGGGTTCTAGGTGAGCCGCGCATCGGGGCGCATGGGACGCTGATTTTCTTCCTGCACCCCAAGGACATGGGCGGGGTGCTGACCGAGATTATGGAGACGCCGAAGGGGCATTGAGGTGAGACCTTCTCCCCTTGTGGGAGAAGGATACGAAGGCTTGTGAGCGAAGCGAACTAGCCGCAGTTGGATGAGGGGTTGCGAGCGAAGCTCGCGCGGTCCGGTGGACCGCAACCCCTCACCCAGCTTCAACTAGGCAGCAAGCTGCCAAGTTTTCGCAACCCTCTCCCACAAGGGGAGAGGGGAGTATGAACGGAACGACGAATGGCCGATTTGAACGACTGGAAAGCCGCCGCCGAGAAAGAGGTGAAGGGCAAAGACCTCACCTGGCACACGCCCGAGGGAATCGACGTCAAGCCGCTCTACACGGCGGAGGATGTGACGACCGACCCCGGCCTGCCCGGCTTCGCCCCCTTCACCCGCGGCGTGCGCGCCTCGATGTATGCGGGGCGGCCGTGGACGATCCGGCAATATGCGGGCTTTTCGACCGCCGAGGAATCGAACGCTTTCTATCGCCGCAACCTCGCCGCCGGGCAAAAAGGCCTGTCGGTCGCCTTCGACCTCGCCACCCACCGCGGTTACGACAGCGACCATCCGCGCGTCACCGGCGACGTCGGCAAGGCAGGCGTCGCAATCGACAGCGTCGAAGATATGAAGATCCTGTTCGACGGCATCCCGCTCGACCAGATGTCGGTGTCGATGACGATGAACGGCGCGGTGATCCCCATCCTCGCCTTCTTCATCGTCGCGGGCGAGGAGCAGGGGGTCGACCGCAAGCTTCTCGACGGGACGATCCAGAACGACATCCTCAAGGAGTTCATGGTCCGCAACACCTATATCTATCCGCCCGAACCGAGCATGCGGATCATCAGCGACATCTTCGGCTACACGTCGCGCGAGATGCCCAAGTTCAACAGCATCTCGATCTCCGGCTATCATATGCAGGAAGCCGGCGCGACGCAGGTGCAGGAGCTGGCTTTTACCATCGCCGACGGCATGGAATATGTGAAATATGGTGTCGCCTCAGGGCTCGACATCGACAAGTTCGCCGGGCGGCTGAGCTTCTTTTTCGCCATCGGCATGAATTTCTTCATGGAGATTGCCAAGCTGCGCGCGGCGCGGGTGCTGTGGCACCGTGCGATGACCACACTCGGCGCGCAGGACGAACGCAGCAAGATGCTGCGTACCCATTGCCAGACGTCTGGGGTCAGCCTGACCGAGCAGGATCCGTACAACAATGTCATGCGCACGACGATCGAGGCGATGGCGGCGATGCTGGGCGGGACCCAGTCGCTGCACACCAACGCGCTCGACGAAGCGATCGCGCTGCCGACCGATTTCTCGGCGCGCATCGCCCGCAACACGCAAATCGTCATCCAGGAAGAGACCGGAATGACCAAGGTCGTCGATCCGCTCGGCGGCTCTTATTATGTCGAGGCGCTGACGCAGGAGTTGGTCGACAAGGCGCAGGAGATTATCGACCGCGTGCAGGCCGAAGGCGGGATGGCAAAGGCGGTCGCGGCGGGTTGGCCCAAGGCGATGATCGAAACCGCTGCGGCGGCGCGGCAGGCGCGGGTCGATCGCGGCGACGATGTGATCGTCGGGGTGAACAAATATCGCCTGAAGGACGAGGATCTGCTCGAAACGCTCGAGGTCGACAACGCCAAGGTGCGCGAGGGGCAGATTGCGCGGATCAGGAAGACCAAGGCCGAACGCGACGAGGCGGCGTGCCAGGCGGCGCTGACGGCGCTGCGCGATGGCGCGGCCAAGCCGTCGAGCATCGAGAATAATTTGCTAGCGCTTGCGGTCGAAGCGGCGCGCGCGCGCGCCACCCTCGGCGAGATTTCGTCGGCGATGGAGGAAAGTTTCGACCGTTATGGCACCCAGCCGACCCCGGTGAAGGGCGTCTATGCTGCGCCTTATGTAGGCGATGCGCGCTGGGCGCAGGTCGTCGACGGGGTCGAGGCGGTGACCCGGCGGCTTGGCCGCAAGCCCAAGCTGCTCGTCGCCAAGATGGGACAGGACGGCCATGATCGCGGCGCCAATGTCATCGCGTCGGCGTTTGGGGACATGGGGTTCGACATCGTGTCGGGACCGCTGTTCCAGACCCCCGACGAAACGGTGGTGCTGGCGCTCGACAGCGGCGTCGACGTCGTCGGCGCGTCGAGCCTGGCGGCGGGGCACAAGACACTTATCCCCGAACTTATCCACAAGCTGCGCGAGGCCGGGCGCACCGACATCAAGGTGATCGCGGGCGGGGTGATCCCGCCGCAGGATTAT
>Ga0265296_1001932_pt1 | contig 22002 bp, 20 predicted proteins | sample MunlanPumphouse1_FD_189073 | JGI IMG/M metagenome (GOLD analysis project Ga0265296, IMG submission 189073) | Groundwater microbial communities from a municipal landfill in Southern Ontario, Canada - Pumphouse #1 | ecosystem: Environmental > Aquatic > Deep subsurface > Groundwater | place... | reverse complement strand
GCTCATACAGGTAATTTTGTTTTTGTAGGGGCGGACCTATGTGTCCGCCCTCATGGTGGCCGCACATGCAGGTACGATCCTACAAAACCGAAGCTATTTTTACTTCTATGGACGCAACTTGGTATCATACGGCAGGCGGCCCCGAAGGCCAGACCTAGAAACCTTTTCAGGCTGTCAAGGGCGTGAAAGGAGCAATTTATCAATTCGACTAAAAAACGGGGCGCACCAAGTCCCATGGCCATCAGGCCCGAATGCTATGCTTGTCTTAAGCGGCTGGTGGGCCTTGCCGTGAATTTGGCCAGCCCGGACCCCGAGGTTAAGCGGCGGGCCGGGCAGGCCGCCCGCCAGGTTCTTGACCAGGAGTTTGGACCGGAGGCCATTCCCGCGGCCATCGCCAATCGGATGCTTAACCTCATCCAGCAGGTTTCCGGGAACGCCGATCCCTTTGCGGCCCGGAAAACCGCGGCCACCGCGTTGGCGGCCCGGATGCACCAGCAACTGGCTCCGGCTTACCGCGACGGCCTGGAAGCTTTGCTCGGCCTGGCTGCGGTGGGTAACGCCTTTGATTTTTTCCGGGACGAAGCGGAAGTGGCTCATGAGATGCAAGCCCCGGTGCACTTCGGTATCTCCCACCTGCCGGACTTTAACCAAGCCCTTGCCGGTCCTCCCGGCCTCCTCCTTTACCTGGCGGATAACGCCGGGGAGCAGTTCTTCGACCGGCCCCTGGTGAACTGGCTGCGGCGTCAGGGATGGCAGGTGCTCTATGTGGTAAAGGGTGGACCCATCCAGAACGATCTTACCCGGCAGGACCTGGAGGACTCCGGTCTGACCTCGGCGCTAGAGCCGGTGGTGGATACCGGCGCCCGCACCGTGGGGCTTAATCTTAAAGAGGTCAGCCCCGAATTTCAAAAACTTTATGACGCGGCCCGGATCATCCTGGCCAAGGGCATGGGGCATTTTGAAACCATGAGCCACCTAAATGACCCTCGCCTCTGGTTCCTGCTGCAAGCCAAATGCGCCCCGGTAGCCCGGTCCTTAGGGGTGGCACAAAACACCTTTGTCTTCGCCCGAAGCCCGGCGATTTCCCTTGACACGGACGCCAAACCGGAATAAATAGAAGACACTTATAGGTCCTATCGGTTAAAAGGGAAGACGGTGCAAAACCGTCGCGGTCCCGCCGCTGTAATTGGGGACGAAACCGGCTGAGAGCCACTGGGAGTGAGAGCTCCCGGGAAGGCGCCGGGAGTAGGACGATCCAAGAGCCAGAAGACCTGCCTGTAAGCTGGACGGAGGGGTGCGCGACACGCCCGGCCGCCGACTTGAGGACCAAGTAAAACGGGTGCAATCCTCAATTCCCTCCTTAGGGAATTGGGGATTTTGTTTTGGAGGTGGCGCGTCGGGGCAGGGTAACCCCGCCCCTATGCAGGCACCCGGCAGGTTTCAGACCTTTATCCGAGGGTGACCTTACCCTCTTCTTATCCTGGCGCCCTGGCGGCCCTGGTCCTGGGTTCGGTGTCTGGCAACCACCTCCCCGGATTCAGGGTCGCCAGGATTTTTATGGGGGTCACAGGGGAGCCCCTTGCAAAAGTCTCGTTGAGGTCGATATCTTATCTGGGCGTTTATAAATTCCTCGGTGGCACAGGCGTCTCGCCTGTGCGAATCGAAGTCCCCCTTTGAAAAAGGGGGATTTAGATTAGGGGGATTTGGATTTTCATGGTAAAACCCGCGGCCTCGGCATTTTTGCAAGAGGCTCATGGTATAGTGTTTTCTACAAAAAAAGTTGAACTTGTATATTTTTTATGATTCCATGTAGACAAGCAATGATGGTTTGTATGACTCATACCGAGTTGCGCTCATACAGGTAATTATAGTTTTTGTAGGGGCGGACCTATGTGTCCGCCCTCAGAGTGGTCGCACATGCAAGTGTGCCTCTACAAAACCGAAGCTATTTTTACTTCTATGAGCGCAACTTGGTATCAATGATCAGAGCCCAAATTTAGGGCAGCGGCAGGCAGGCGCCCGCATGATCCCGGTTTGAACACTCATCCTTCGGGCACAGGGGGAGCGCCAGGCTCTATCCCGGGAGGTTTACGATGAAAAAACGCATTGCCGTCAATCTGGAAGAACAAACGGTGCAAGCCTTCGAAGATGACAATCAGGTTTACGATTTCATCTGCGTATCAGGGGATGACGACCATCCCACCGATAAAGGGGTTTTTAATATCTTTCGCAAACAGCACCCCTACCGCAGCAAAACCTATAATGTCGATATGGATTACGCCATGTTCTTCACGGAAGATGGCAAAGCCCTGCATCAGTACCATGGCCCTGTGCCACTTGAAGTGGTGCGCGCCATGAAGCAGGGGGTGTCCGAGTGGTTTGGCTCGCATGGGTGTGTCCGCTTGGAAGAAGAGGCTGCCCGCACCCTCTACGAATGGGCCCCCCTCGGCACTAAAGTGACGGTAAAATAACTTGTTCTTATGACGCGGTTCGCACGATATGTTATCGTCGCAGCTCTGCTGGGGCTGTTTGGAGCAAGTTCGCACAGTGTCGGGGCCCAAACTCTTTCGCCGGGGGCGGAAGTTTTCGCGGTCGATCCGGCAAAGGTTATCGAAGTCACCTACCGATCATCAAAGATGATGCTGATCGCGCATCGTTGGCAGACTCGGGACAGATTCACCCTTATAATCCTGGACAAGCAGAACCGCAAACCGGTTACTTGTCTCGCCGGCCCGGGTTTCGACGTTGTCCTTAATCAATTGACGTCCTTGAAACTGCGGCGAGCCTTGAACGCCAAGGAAGCTAAGGAACTTCTGCAGAAAAATCCGGTAAGTTTGTGGACCGAAGTGGTGGTTCGAGACTATACGGCCGTGGAGCCCTTCCGGGCTCTCCTTATGCCGGTCCCAGATGTACCCAATGAAGCCTTTGTCCATTTCAACGGCGTCACCTATGTTGTGGACTTTGCCGACCAGGTATCTCAACTCATCTCAAGCGGGTGCAAGTTATTGGCCGCGCCCTCACCGCACCAGGAATGATGCCGCCTCAAGCCGCGTCCGAGAATTCCGCGGCTCGCATGGTTTGAGATTTTTGTCTGTGCGCCAACACCCACACCGGACTGAAATCGCCGGCTGGCATTTGCCAACGGTCATAAAATGATTAGAATAGCACTGGTGAAGATGGGGGTTCGTGTGCGCCAATCCTTAAAAAATATAGCGTTTGCCAAAAGTTTTTTCCATAATTAGGAGATACTTTAACACCCCAAATCACCCCTAACCCCCCTTTGGTAAAGGGGTGAACTATAAGGAATTACTTATAAAGTCCCCCTTTGAAAAAGGGGGATTTAGGGGGATTTAAAAATCAGCCAGCGGCATAAATTTATGGCAAACGCTAGAATCAGGAGATACTGATGCCGGAAATCCAGGTAAAAGGAATGAGTTGCGCCCACTGCGTCGCGGCCATGACCAAGGCTATGGGAAGTTTGGCGGGGGTGAGCAATGTTAAGGTGGACCTGGCCAGCGGCCGGGTGAGCTATGACCGCGTCGCGCCGATCCCCAAAGAAGACCTGGATCGAGTGGTGAAGGCGGCCGGGTTTGAATTGGTGACCGCCTAAACATCGCCCCGAAACGAAAGATTGTTTCACCCTGCCAGTTCGGCCCGCCAGAAGATGTGGTGCACCGGGCGCAAGGTCCCGCGCTCTCCCGCCGCCTGCTTCAGGGCCTGGGCAAACTCCGGGGCCGGCACGGCATGGTGCCGGCTGACGATCTTGAACCCCAGGTAGACCAGGGGAAACGGGAGGTTCGTTTCCCGGGCGAAGGCATGCAGATCGTGAATAGAAGCCTCCCGCCGCAGCTCATAGACCCAGGCCTGCCCCCCAGGCGCCAGGACCCGCCGCAGTTCCTGAAGCCCGGCCACGGGGCAGGGCCAGATGTGGAAACTGAAGGTCGCAACAATGTGGTCAAAGACCCTGCCCTGAAAAGGCAAGAGACAGGCATCCGCCACTACCCAGCGAACCGGCGCCCGAGGGGCCGGGGCGGTTGGCCAGGGCTCAACCCGGCGGATCATGTCGTAGGAAAAATCCAGACCGCAAATTTCCAGGTCCGGCCGCACCAGGGCCAGATATCCCGGCAGATAGCCGGGGCCGGTGCCTACATCTAAAAGGCGGCTCCCCCTGGGCAAGGCCTCGACCAGATCGCCGCCAAAAAGCCGGTAGATCAGGCGCATCAGGGAACCTCGCGCCATGCGGGCGTAAAGCCAGGGCGGGGGTTCCAGGTGCTCACCGCGCCTTAAGGCATTCCAGATCATCGCTATCCTTTCCCTAAATGAGGCCGCTTCCCAAGGCCGCAGCAATGGCCAGGAGCATGACGGCCACCAGGATCTGCACCAGGCGCAGAGTCACTTTCGGTATAAGGCGATTGCCGAGCCAGGCCCCGGCAAAGGCGGCCAGGATTGCGGCAGCCAAGAGAATGCGTTCGCCTCCCAGGTGCAGCCCCCGCAGGGTTAAGCCGTACATGACGATCCGGGGAATATCCACCATGAGGGAGATCACCACTCCGGTGGCGATGAAGCTTTCTTTGCTCAGACCCGCCTTAAGGAGAAAGACGCTGCGCAACGCCCCCTGATGTCCCGAGAGCCCACCGAAAAATCCGCTCAACACGCCGCCCAGAGGAAGATACCGGGGCGGCAGGGAGAACCGCGGCAAAAAGGACGCCAGTTCCACCAGGGCGAAGACCACCATCAGCACCGCCACCACCAGTTTCACCGGCATGATGTGGGCTTCTCGGCCCCACATCTGGTAAGTGAGCAGCGGTGCTAGGTCCGACAGGTACAAGAGCACCCAAGCCCCCACGAGGGCGCTGAGGATAGCGGGGATACCGAACTTGAACACTGTCGGCCGGTCCGCGTAGCGGCCTAAGAGCCAGCACTTGAAGAGATTGTTCAGGGCGTGGACCACCGCGGTTAAGGCGATGGCCAGGTCGATGGGAAAAAACAGGACCATGACCGGCAGCAGCAAAGTACCCAGCCCGAACCCGGAGAACAGGGTCAAACCGGAGGCCAGGAAGGCCGAAGCGCAAATGACCAAGTATTTCACCGGCATGACCTAAACCACGCAAACTTCGTTAAGCCCATCTGAGTAATAACAAGAAGAGCACAAATGCAACCAAGCTCGCGAGCGCGCGGATCCGATGCAAATTCCCCCATCGGCTTAGAAGTTCCACTGCAAGGGGGGAATTCTTGTCCAGGGATGGATTATTGAGCTCGTTATTTATGGGCAACATCAGGATGATGGTAAAGGGAAAAAGCGACCCCATAATGATCCCGCCGATGAGCCACCAGACGCCGGCGCCGGTCAACCAAGCGGCGCTGCCGCCGAAAAACCCTAAAAATGCCAGCAAAGGCTGCATGATCTTGGCGCGCTTATAGCTGGCGGCAAACTCGGGTACTCCCAGTGCCGGGCCGCATTCCAACCTCGCCGGATGTTCGACGAAATAAATATAAAACGCCGCGCCGGTAAATATCCCTGAAGACAAAGCCGCCAATAATTCCAATATGACCCTCATAAATTCCTCATCCTGACTTTCTCGCTGAAGTTAATGGCTGACAGCTTGATTGCCTTACCTAAAATGACACGCGACCCAGTGGTCCGACGCGGTCTCCCGGAAGTCGGGAACCGTCTCTTTACAGATCGGGAACTGGGCCTCGGGGCAGCGGGGGTGGAAGGGGCAGCCCGATGGGACATTCACCGGGCTGGGCGGCTCGCCCTTGAGGGCCGGGGGGTTGAAGGTGCGCTCCGGGGTGGGCCGGGGCACCGCGGCGAGGAGCGCCTCGGTGTAGGGGTGCAGTCGGGCTGCGGCCATGACCTCCCGGGAGGCCATCTCCATCAAGCGGCCCACATACATCACCGCCACCCGGTTGCTGATCTGGGAGATGACGCTCAAGTCGTGGGAGATGAAGAGATACGTGAGGCCGTGGCGCTGCTGCAACTCGGCCAGGAGATTGAGAATTTGGGCCTGGATAGAAACGTCTAGGGCGGATACGGGCTCATCGGCCACGATGAGCCGAGGCTTCAAGGCCAAAGCCCGGGCGATCCCCAGGCGCTGGCGCTGGCCGCCGCTAAATTCGTGGGGATAGCGGTCTAAAACCTCTTCGGTCAGCCCGACTTCCCGCAACAGCTCTGCCACCCAGGCCCGGCGTTCCCGGCGAGTCCCCAGGTTATGAATGATGTAAGGCTCTTCAAGTATCTGGCCCACGGTCATGCGGGGGTTAAGGGACGAATAGGGGTCCTGAAAGATAATCTGGATCTCGCGGCGCAATTCCTTAAGGCGCTTATGGGAAACCCGGGCCAGGTCTTCCCCCGCGAAGACGATGCTGCCACTGGTGGGGGGCAGCAACGCCAGGGCCAGGCGGCCCAGAGTGGACTTGCCGCAGCCGGATTCCCCCACCAGCCCCAGGGTTTCGCCGGCAAAGAGGCTCAGGCTGACGCGGTCCACTGCCTTGAGGAGCGGGCCTTTGCCCCAGGTACCGGCCAGGCGGAAATAGCGGCACAGCTCGTGGGCTTCCAGCAGTTCAGGCATAGCGTCCTTCTTGGTGTATAAAGCGAAGCACCCCCTTTAGAAGAGGAGGGAGTGAAATGACTGAATTTCGCATCTTACGAAAAATTCCAACACCGCACCACGTGCCCGGGGTTTACTTCGACCCAAGGCGGTTCTGCCTGACAGCGCCCATGGGCCAGGGGGCAGCGGTCCCGGAAGAGGCAGCCGGACGGCGGCTTAGCGGGCAAGTGGCCCTGAATGGGCGAAAGGATTTCCCCGGCGGGCTGGCGGAAATCCAAGCGAGGCACGGAATTCAGGAGCCCCCGGGTGTAGGGATGGTCCGGGTGGCCGAAGAGTTCCGCAGTTGGGGCCTGTTCCACGATAAGACCCGCATACATCACCGCTACCCGGTCAGCGGTCTGGGCCACGATCCCCAGGTTGTGGGTGATGAACAGCACCGCCAGCCCCAACTCCGCCTTGAGCTTGGCCAGCAAGGCGAGTATTTGGGCCTGAATGGTCACGTCCAGGGCCGTGGTGGGTTCATCGGCGATGAGGAGTTCCGGGTCGCAGGCTAAAGCCATGGCCATGAGCGCCCGCTGCCGCAAGCCTCCCGAGAGTTGATGCGGATATTGGCCCAGACGGGCTTTCGCATCGGGGAAGCCCACCCGGGCCAGGGCGGCACCTGCTTCCCGCCAGGCCGTCTGATGGGATAAACCCCGGTGCAGGCGCAGCGCCTCGGCCACCTGCTCGCCCACGGTCAAGACCGGGTTCAGCGCGGTCATGGGTTCCTGGAAGACCATGGCAATGCGGTTGCCCCGAATCTGGCGCATCCGGCTGTCGGGGCAGGTTGCCAGATTTTCACCCTGAAAACGAATCTGCCCGGTCACCTCAGCGCTGGGTGTGGGGAGGAGCCGCAGAATGGACATCGCGGTGACGGTTTTGCCGCAACCCGATTCCCCCACCAGGCCCAGGGTTTCACCATTGGCCAGGTCAAAACTCACCCCAGCCACGGCCCTGATTATGCCTCGCTCCGTGTTGAATTGGACGGTGAGGTCACGCACCTCAAGCAAGGGAGATGCGTCTGTCCGGCGCGCCAGGTTATCGGTCAGGGAAGCCAATATTCACCTTACTCTTGGGCCAGGGCGGCATCATCCACGGGCAGTTGGATGATAAAGGTGGTTCCCCCGCCGGGGGTGCTAGCCACGGAGATGGTGCCGCCGTGCTCCTGGATAATGCTCTGGCAGATGGCCAATCCAAGGCCCGTCCCCTTTTCCTTGGTGGTGAAGTAAGGCTGAAAAATATTCTCGGCTACTTCCGCAGTCATGCCCTCGCCGGTGTCGGCGATGCTGATTTCGGCTTTGGTGTCCTGGACTCGGCTGGTGATGGTAATTTCACCCCCCTGGGGCATGGCCTCCAGCGCGTTCTTCAAAAGATTCAGGAACACCTGACGCACCTGTCTGGGGTCGAAGGGCAGCGATGGCAACGGCGTTTCTTCAACCTGATGCACCGTGATGTGATGTTCCTCAAAGGTATCGTGAAACAGGTCCAGGGCTTCGCGCAAGATGTCCATGATCTGGCCTGACTGCTTCTGGGCCGAGGGGCGGCGGACAAAATCCCGCATTTCCGCCACCATCTCCTCCAGATGGCTCACTTCTTCGGCGATCATGGACAGTTTGCGGTTGGACTTATCGTCCAGGTTCGGGGTTTTGAGAAGCTGCCGGGCGAACCCCCCGATAATAAGCAGTGGATTTTTGATTTCGTGGGCTATATGAGTCACGGTATTGCCCACCGCGGCCAGGCGTTCCGACTGGAGCACCCGTTCCTCCATCTCCTTGTATTCGGTAATGTCCCGAATGATGCCGGTGAAATAGAGGTTATCGCGAATCTCGGCTACGGAAAAAGAGATGCTCATGGGGAATTCATGCCCATCCCGGCGCAGGGCGGTAAGGCGCACGTGTTTGCCGATCATCCGGGCCTCCCGGGTGGCCACATAACGCCGCACGTAGGCCCGGTGCTCCGCCTTATAAGGCGGCGGAATCACGAGGGTCAAGTCCTGGCCCAGGGCTTCGGCCCGGGTGTAGCCGAACATCAGTTCCGCGCCGCGATTGAAACCGACGATCACGTGTTCTTCATTGATGGTGATAATGGCGTCAGTAGCGCTGTTGATGATGCCGGAGTTGATTTCCTGTTTCTGGCGCAATTCGTGGAGTTGGCAGACCAGCCCTTTTAGGAAAGGCACCGCGGGACCGGTAATGAGATTATCCAGTTTGTCCGGCGCAAAATCGTCGAGCCCGTTGGTCAAAAACTGGGCGTCCAGGATGAGATCAAACTGGTCCGGATGCAACTCAGCCAAGCGGTTTACCGGCAGGCCGGCCACGACCTCGGGGTTGCTGCCATAGAGGACCACATCCACCGGGGGGTAACCTTCCAGAGAGAAGGGCAGGCTGACCGGGTTGCAGAGAAAATCCTGGCCGTTTATGACAATGGCGATGCGGATGGGTTGGACAGGGGTAGTCATCGAAATCGCCTATCCTCGGGTTCGGTAAGGCGCTGGGGAAGTTCGTCCGCGTCAACCGTTAAGGGGAGTTGGATAGTAAAGGTGGAGCCCCGGCCCGGCGTACTATCGGCGAAAATGCTGCCGCCGTGCTCCTGGATGATACTCTGGCAGATGGCCAGTCCCAGCCCGGTACTCGTTTCCTTGGTGGTGAAGTAAGGCTGAAAAATACTGTCTACCACTTCGGGAGGCATGCCATCGCCGGTGTCGGCGATACTGATTTCCACCATGGCGCCCCGCACCCGGCTGGCAATGGTGATCTCGCCGCCTTGAGGCATGGCCTCCTGGGCATTCTTGAGCAGATTGAGCAGAACCTGATGCAACTGCTTGGGGTCAAAGGACGCGGCCGGAAGCGGCGTTTCCACCACCTGGCGCACTTGAATATTATGCTCCCGAAAAGAGTCCTGGAACTTCTCCAGGGCCTGGGCAATTGCCGCGGCAATCTCTCCCTGGCGCTTCTGGGCCGGTGGCCGCCTGACAAAATCCCGCATGGCCGCCACCATCTCCTCCAGATGCACCACCTCTTCGGCGATGGTGGACAGTTGGTGGCGGGAGGTGTCGTCAAATTCCGGGACTCTGAGAAGCTGCCGGGCAAACCCCCCGATGATGAGCAGCGGGTTCTTGATTTCGTGGGCAATATGGGCCACGGTATTGCCTACCGCAGCCAGACGCTCGGTCTGGAGCACCCGGTCTTCCAGAGCTTCATACTCGGTAATATCCCGCATGATAGCGGTAAAATAGAGGCTATCATGGATTTCGACCACGGAAAAGGAAATGCTCAAGGGGAACTCTCGTCCATCCCGCCGAAAGGCGTTAAGACGCCTTTGCCGGCCGAGCACGTGGGCTTCCCGGGTGGCCAGATAGCGCTTAAGATAGCCCCGGTGTAAGTTTTTGTAGGGCGGAGGCACAATCAATAGCAGATCCTGCCCCAGGGCTTCTTCCCGGGTATAGCCGAACATCTCCTCCGCGGCATGATTGTAACCCACAATGATGTGGTCCTCGTTGATGGTGACCATGGCGTCGGTGGCGCTGTTGATGATGCCGGAGTTGATTTCCTGCTTTTGACGCAACTCCTGAAGATGGCAGACCAGTCTTTGCAGGAAGTCTGCCGGGGGACCGGAAACAAAGTTATCCGTTTGATCGGGAGAAAAATCGTGCCTCCCGGCCATAAGCAACTGGCCGTCCAAGATGAGATCGAACTGTTCCGGATGCAATTCCGGCAGGAGTTTCACCTCCAAACCCGGCTGGATTTGGGGTTTGGCGGCATATAAGACCAGTTCCACCGGCGGGTAGCCTTCCAGGGAGAACGGCACGGTGACTGTGTGACAGAGGAATTCCTGACCGTTCAGGACAATGGCGATACGGATGGGCTTGGGTGGGGTGGCCATGGGGATAAGCAGTCAGCTATCAGCTTTCAGCGATCAGCCTTTATTTACTGTCATACATCAAGAATACTCCTGAGAGGAAGTCCAGGGCTGTTTTAGAAATAAGATGACATAAAAAACAGCTTCAGCCCCACTTTGCTGATAGGGGCCAGGGGGATTTTTATATAGCGTTTGCCAAAAGTTTTTTCCTTAATAGGAGATACTTTAACACCCCAAATCCCCCTAACCCCATTTGGTAAAGGGGAGAACTATAAGGAATTACTTATAAAGTCCCCCTTTGAAAAAGGGGGATTTAGGGGGATTTAAAAATCAGCCAGCGGCATAAATTTATGGCAAGCGCTATAAGCGCTTGAAATCCTCCTAAGTTTCCCTTTTCCAAAGAGGGGCTTCGCCAGGCCTTAGGCCCCGCGTCCGCCTCTAAAAGCTGACCGCTTCTTCTCAGCCTTCAAAGCGTTTGAATACTAAGGCCGCGTTGGTGCCCCCGAATCCAAAGGAATTGGACAAGGCATAGCGGATATCCGCCTTCCGGGCCGTGCCCCTGATGAAATCCAGGCCGGCACAGGCCGGGTCCAAGTCGTCCAGGTTGATGGTGGGTGGCGCTATCCCGTTCTTGATGGCCAAGGCGCAGAAAATGCCCTCCACCGCGCCGGCCGCGCCCAGCAGATGGCCGGTCATGGACTTGGTCGCGCTCACCTTGAGGCTGGGGGCCAAGTCGCCGAAAATTTCTTTTAAAGCCTGAGACTCGTTGCGGTCGCCCACCGGGGTAGCCGTGGCGTGCGGGTTGACGTAATCAATGTCTTCGGGCTTAACGCCGGCATCTTTCATGGCCAGAGTGATGCAGCGCCTGGCCCCTTCCTTATCCGGATCGGTAATGTGATGGGCATCGCCAGTCATGCCGAACCCGACGATCTCGGCATAGATATCGGCGTTACGGGCCAGGGCGTGCTCCAGTTCCTCCAACACCAGGATACCGGCGCCTTCTGACATGACAAAACCACAGCGATTGATATCAAAAGGACGACTGGCGGCTTCGGGGCGATCATTATAACCAACGGCCAAAGCACCCATGCGATAAAAGGCCGTGAGCGTCAAAATAGTCACTGCGGCTTCGGTGCCCCCGGCAGCCATAAGGTCCGCGTCCCCCAATTGGACGGAACGGTAGGCCAAACCGATGGCATGAGCCCCGGCAGCACAGGCGGTGGATAGCGCAATATTGGGTCCCTTGGCCTTGAACCGGATGGAGACGTTGCCCGCCGCCAGATTGGGAATCATTTTGGGCACCAGGAAAGGCGAAACCCGGCGCACGCCTTCGGCCAGAAGTTTCTGAACCCCTTCCTCCCAGGAACTGACCCCGCCCATGCCGCTGGCAATGATCACTCCGGCCCGTTCCGGGTCCTCATCAGCCTCCAGGTTGAGGCCCGAGTCCTTAATCGCTTCCATACTGGCAGCCAGGGCAAACTGGGTAAACCGGTCAGTATACTTGATTTGCTTCAAATCCTCTTTGGTGACTTCATCTTTGCGGGCCTGCAAAATTTCTTTCAAATCAAAATCATGCATCACCCCGCCGATGATAGGAAAATCTTCAGGAATGCGATAGCGCTCAATAATTTCGGGATTAAAACGGCTTAGCCTGGACACCCCCGATTTCCCGGCCAGCAGTCGACTCCACACGGTGGGCGTATCCATACCCATGGACGTCACCATCCCGACGCCCGTAATCACCACCCGTCTAAATCCCATGTTTTTTCTTAATGACATGTATTAAAACCTCTCCCGCGGCCAATGAGAATATACCCACCACGCCCAAATGTGCAAAGGCCATCCCCTAGAGGGGGCCAAATACACAATTACGTTGACGATATTGCCATTGTAAATTACCCGTGTTACTATTGCAACGGGTTTCAAGCCCAACCGGGACCGGCGGAACCGGATGCGACGTTCTCGCAGCCCATCACCCGGTGTGACCGGTAACTTATAAGCTGACGCCAACCTGATGCTGTGCCGGGTAGAGTCATATTCCGGGTTTCGACTGCACGAACGCCCCCGGCGTTTTACCTGGGGCCGGACCTGGCTGGAAATTGACCAGATCATGGAGCAGTGGGTGACGCAGGCCTCGCTCTGCTTCAAGGTAAAGGTGGGCGACCGCATTTATCGCCTGGAATACCACCAGGCCAGAGATGCCTGGGAAGTAGAGTTGATCAGGTCCAAATGATGCTTTCCGTTGAGCCGGGAATTTTTCGATTTACAATCACACAACTATTAGGGTAGAATTTAGCATTTTGGGAAGGTCCGCGATTTTCCCGAGGCATTCCTGATACGCCTTGCCGATTAGTCTATTACCCTAAAAAGGATTTTATATGAAATGTCAGGTTAATCCGCGCTACATGGAACAATTATATTCGTTTTATTCACCCTTCTACGATTATGTCTTCGGTAAAATCCTGGGCCCCGGCCGCCGGCAAGCTTTCAAGTACGTGCCCAGAACCCCTCACCAGAAGGTCTTGGAGATTGGCGTAGGTCCTGGCAACACCCTGGAATTCTACCCTCCCAAAACCCGGTTTGTGGGGATAGACATTTCCCATGCCATGATCGCCCAGGCCCGGAAAAAAGCTGCCCATCTCAACAGCGGCAGCCGATTTGACTTACACGTCATGGACGCCTCCCGTCTGGACTTTCCCGATAACCATTTCGACCTCGTCATGGCCGCGTATGTCATCACCACCGTCCAAGATCCTCACAAAGTCTGCCGGGAGATCCACCGGGTGGTCAAGCCCGGCGGTCAGATCATCGCGGTTAATCACACCAGGTCCCAAAACGGCAGCCTGTGGGGCCGCGTCGAAGACGTGATGGCCCCGGTTTTTGTCCGCGTCGGTTTCACCACCGATCTGGATGTCATCCGGGTTATGAAAGACGTGGGCATTGCCGTTCAAAAGACCGTACCGTGCAATCTGCTCAATACCGGCCGAATCATTATGGGCACCAAACGTTAAACAGACTCGAAGACCCTCTTTTGCGGGCCTTTTCCGGCGGCCTGCCCTGGCTCTGGATGAGGTTTCGCATATCTTTATAGTTATCTACTAAGGGGCTGGCTGCCTCCGGCCTCAGGAGAACACCATGAAAATTGATAAGAGTTCCTTTGTGACCATCGAATATCTGATCAACCTCGGGGAGGAAGAGACTTATCCCCCCGATGGAAAGCCGGAAGAAATTTCTTTCTGTATGGGCGGGGGAGCGATGCCTCCGGGCCTGGAGGAAGCCTTGATCGGCATGGAAGAAAGTGAAGGCAAAATAATTAACCTTTCTGCCGAGGAGGCCTACGGCGAATTTGACGACGAACTGCTTATGGAAGTCCCTCGCTCCGACTTCGCTCCGGAGGTGGAGGTAAAGCCGGGTCTGGTATTCGAGACCGAAAACGAAGACGGCCAACCGGTATTCTTTATTATTCAGGAAGTGCGGCCCGAAACCGTGCTCATCGACTTTAACCATCCCCTGGCGGGCAAAGACCTGGAAGTTTCCTTTACCATCCGCGAGGTGCGGGAGGCGACCCCTGAGGATCTCAAAGAGCATGAAGCCTGCACCTGCTCGGAATGTCAGGAAGGAGGCTCTCACCAGCATTAGGGGAGATGATTGATGACCTTCCCCTGGGCACGCCATTATGACCCGGGAGTGCCCCTGACGGTGGGGCCCGTCACAACCTCCTTGCCGTTCCTCTTACTGCACGCGGCAGAGCGATCTCCCCAAGCCCCGGCCCTGGTCTTTTTCGGCCGGACCTTCACCTATGGCGAACTGAACACGCTCACCGCCCGCCTGGCCCACGCCCTCATGAACCTGGGTCTGGCCAAAGGGGCGCGTGTCGGTATTTTCCTGCCCAATACCCCGCAACTGGTCATCGCCTACCATGCCGTCCTGCGACTGGGCGCGGTGGCGGTGATGCTCAATCCCCTCCTCAGCGCCAAGGAATTGGGACACCAACTTGCCGACTCGGGCGCCAAGTGGCTGATAGTGCTGGACCATTTTCTCCCGAAACTTCAGGAGATTAAGGAGCAGGTAGATCTGACCCAAACCATCATTACCAGCCTGACGGATAGCCTCCCCTGGCTCCTTTCGTGGCTCTATCCTTTCAAAGCCCGGAGAGACGGCCTGGCCCTGGGATTTGAGCCCGCGCCGGAGCGCTCCTCCTGGCGGCAGTTGCTGAAACATCCCCCTTTGACCGATACAACCCTGCCGGAACCCGGGGACCTGGCGGTCCTGCAATATACCGGCGGCACCACCGGCACCCCCAAGGCCGCCATGCTGACGCACGGCAATCTCATGGCCAATGTGGCCCAGATCAGCGCCTGGCTGTCCCGGGTGCGGTACAATGAAGAGCGCGTCATGGGCCTCTTGCCATTTTCCCACTCCTTCGGGCTCACCGCCTGTCTCAACTGGCCCATGTCCCAGGGAGCCACGATTATCGTGCTGCCCCGCTTTGAGATCAACAGTTTCATAAAGGCCATGCAAAAATACCGGCCCACCATGCTGCCCGGGGTCCCCACCCTGTTTGTGGCTCTGATCAACGACCCCCGTCTGCCCAAGCTTGACTTATCCGCCTTGTGGGCCTGTATCAGCGGCTCGGCCCCCCTGCCCCTGGAAGTCCGGGACCGCTTCGAGGCCTTGAGCGGCTGCACCATGATGGAGGGCTATGGCCTGACCGAAGCCGCACCCATCACCCATCTTAATCCCGTCCAGGGCAAAAGGCCGCCCGGCAGCATGGGCTTGCCCCTGCCCAGCACCCTGGCGAAGATCATGGACCCGGAAACCGGCAACCGGGAGATGCCGCCCGGCGAAGAAGGGGAACTGGTCATCTTTGGCCCCCAGGTCATGGATGGCTATTGGCACAACCCCCAGGAGACGGCCATGGTCCTCAAGGACGGCTGGCTTTACACCGGGGATCTGGCCCGCATGGATGAGGACGGCTATTTTTATATCGTAGAACGCAAAAAGGATTTGATCATCGCCGGAGGCTACAAAATCTACCCCCGGGAAGTGGAAGAGGTGCTCTATCAGCACCCCGGCGTCAAGGAGGCCGCAGCTTTCGGAGTGCCCGATGCTTACCGGGGGGAAACCGTGAAAGTGGTCATCGTGGCCAAAGATGGGGCGCGGCTGACCAAGGCTGACATCGAGGCCCATTGCCGCCGGTTGCTTGCGGTCTACAAGGTGCCCAAGATCATCGAATTTCGCACCGAGTTGCCCAAGAGCCTGGTGGGCAAGGTGCTGCGCCGCGTGCTCAAGGAGGAAGGGGCCGGCGCCGGCCGGGAATCTTCCCCTTAATTTTTCTATGAGCTTACGACGCATTCTCCGCTACCAATGGCTGAAATTCCTCCGCCTCCAGGAAGACCCGCGCAAAATTGCCTGGGGCATGGCCCTGGGGGTATTCATCGGTGTCACCCCCACCATCCCCTTCCATCTGGTGGCCACCCTGTCTCTGGCCGCGCTCTTCCGGGTCTCCCCGGTTACCGCCATAATCGGCCTCCAGGCCGGCAACCCTTTGACCATCGCGCCCATCTACATCACCGCTTATAAGGTAGGTCAATTCCTGCTGTATCGCGGCAAGCCCTTGGTCTTTCCGGAGACTTTCAGTTTTAAAGCGTGGCTCTGCGTCCTCTGGCAGGGGGGCCTGGCCCTGCAAGTGGGCGGCATCATCATCGCCATTCCTCCGGCCATCGTGGCCTATTTTCTGACTCTGTGGATCGTGCGGCGCTATCAACGGCGCAAAGCCCAAAGGGCTCTCGATGTCTTCAACCTCTCCCAAAAGCCTCCTGCTGCGTCTGGGCCAGAAGCCTAAGAAGGCCCTGGGGCAACACTTTCTGCTCCATCCGCACCAGGCCCGGCGCATTGTCGCGGCCCTGGATCTGGAGGGTCAGGACACGGTGTTGGAGATCGGCGCGGGGTTAGGGGCGCTTACCACCTTCCTGGCCCAGGCCGCCCACCGGGTCATCGCCCTGGAACGGGACCCCGACCTGGCCAGATTTCTTCAAGAAGACTTGTTTCACGAGGTTCCCGAGGTCGAAATCGTCTGCCAGGATGTGTTGGAATTCGACTTTAAAGAAGCCAGCCAGGCCGCGGGCCGGCCCCTGGTCGTGGTGGGCAACCTGCCCTATCAAATCACTTCTCCTCTGCTGTTCAGGCTGATTGAGCATATCACGGCCATCAGCCGGGCCGTTCTCATGATGCAACTGGAAGTGGGGGCGCGCCTCACCGCGCTGCCCGGCACCAAGGATTACGGGATTCTCTCCGTTTTGGGGCAGTATTATTTTCGGGTAACGCGGCTCTTTTCGCTCTCACCGGGCAATTTTTATCCGCCGCCCCAGGTGGATTCGGTGGTGGTGCGGCTGCTGCCGGAGGCGCCCAATCCTCAAGCGCATGACGAGACCTTGTTGCACCAACTGGTTAAAGCCGCGTTCGGCCATCGCCGCAAAACCTTGAACAACACCCTGGCAGCCCATGCCGAAACCTTCGGCCTTACCTCAGAGGCGATGCGCCCCCTTCTGGCCGATCTGGGCATCGACCTGAAGCGCCGGGGCGAAACCTTGAGCGTGGCGGAATTTGTGGAAATCAGCAATAAGGTGACGAATACCCAGTGGCGCTCATAAAGGTAATTATAGTTTTTGTAGGGGCGGACCTATGTGTCCGCCCTTGTTACACTCGCACATATAGATACGACCTATAAAACCGGAGCTATTCTTACTTCTATGACAGCAACTTGGTATAATACCCAGTGGCGCTCATAAAGGTAAATTTAAACGAGCCATACAAGCTTAACAATCATGAACCGAAAGTGTTCTCACTCCCAGGGATGAAAAACCCCTCTGCTCCCTTTGCAAAGGGGGGTTTATAGCATTTGCCAAAAGTTTTTTCCTCTAGTTCTCCTCTCCCCTTGTGGGAGAGGGTAGGGTGAGGGGTTAATAAGAGAAAACTTTTGAGCCTCTTGCAAATATCTCCCCGCCTGTCATTCTGAGGGAGCGAAGCGACCGAAGAATCTCATAAGTGGGTGAAAATACGAGATCCTTCGCTTCGCTCAGGATGACAAAACGGCTTTTTGCAAGAACCTCAATCATGAACCGAAAGTGTTCTCACTCTCAGGGATGAAAAACTCTCTGCTCCCTTTGCAAAGGGGGGTTTAATACCAATTCGCCTTCAAATGGTGGCACAGGCGTCTCGCCTGTGCAGGCATAGGCCAGAGCCTCCGCCTGTTAAAATTTGCCCTTTGAACGCAACTCGGTATAAAGTCCCCCTTTGGAAAAGGGGGATTTAGGCAGCAGTGTCCGGTTAGAAAATTGCATGAGGTTGTTCTGCCCCCCTCACCCCAGCCCTCTCCCCCCGAAGCGGGTGGAGAGGGGGTAGGAGATGTAGCCGTTTTAGTAACCATAAGGCATTAAATCGGTTCCACTTTTTCCCCTCTCCCCGATGGGGGAGAGGGTTAGGGTGAGGGGGAAGTAATCTTCTCGGAGCCGGAAGTGCGCAGCGAATTTTTGAGCTGTTGGACTACGCCCAACGAACTTCCTCATTTGCAAAAACCAAACCGACACTGCTGGGATTTAGGGGAACTTGGATTTTCATGGTAAAGTCTGCGGCTACTAAATTACCTATTTGAACGCATTTCCTTATATAGCGTTTGCCAAAAGTTTTTCCGTAATAGGAGATACTTTAACACCCCAAATCCCCCCTAACCCCCCCCTTGGTAAAGTGGGGAACTATAAGGAATTACTTATAAAGTACCCCTTTGAAAAAGGGGGATTTAGGGGGATTTAAAAATCAGCCAGCGGCATAAATTTATGGCAAACGCTATAAGCAACAGATTTTGCCAAAAAAATCGCCATCACCGTGAATGTGCAGCCTGGGCTGCGCTTGCAGGAGCATCCTTATGCAAAAAATCCGGCTGGGAATCAGCGCCTGCTTGCTGGGCCGGCAGGTCAGGTTCGACGGCGGCCACCAGTTAGACCGCTTCATCACCGGTACCCTGGGCCACTATGTGGAATTTATCCCTGTCTGTCCCGAAATGGAGTGTGGCCTGGGAGTGCCCCGGGAAGCCATGCGCCTGGTGGGCGAACCCTCTGCCCCCCGCCTCGTGACCGTCCGCACCAAGATCGATCACACGGAACGTCTGGTAAAATGGGCCGAAAACCGGGTGCGGGAACTGGCCCAGGAAGATTTGTGCGGCTTCATTTTTAAGAGCAAATCCCCCAGCAGCGGCATGGAGCGGGTCAAGGTCTATAATGAGCCGGCCCGGGGCGCACCGGTGACCACGGGAGTAGGGCTGTTTGCCCGGATATTCATGGAGCGCTTCCCACTCCTGCCGGTGGAAGACGAAGGCCGCCTGCATGATCCCGGGCTCCGGGAAAACTTCATCGAACGCATTTTCGTATTCCAGCGCTGGCGGGAACTCCTGGCCGCGTCACCCGGCCGCGGCGGCCTGGTAGCCTTCCATACCCGGCACAAACTGCTTATCCTGGCCCACAGTGCCGAGCATTACCGGGAGCTGGGCAAACTGGTGGCGCAGGCCAAAGAGCTGCCGGCGCCGGAACTCTATGAGCGCTATCAGTCCCGGCTCATGGAGGCGCTGCGCCTGAAAGCCACCCCCAAGAAAAACACCAACGTCTTGCATCATCTGATGGGGTATTTCAAGCAGGATCTGTCGGCTGAGGAAAAGCAGGAATTACTTGAGATTATCGATAATTATCATCAAGGCTACGTGCCTCTGGTGGTGCCCGTCACCTTGATCAATCATTATGTCCGCAAATATCATCAGCCTTACCTGCAAGAGCAGTCTTACCTCCACCCCCATCCGGTGGAATTGCAGCTTCGCAACCATGTGTGAGGGTTTGCCGGGGCTGCGGCTTGCAGTGAAAGCCAAAAAGTTATTCGATGTTAGGCAATGCGTTATAGCGCTTGCCAAAAGTTTTTTCCTCTAATTTTCCTCTCCCCTTGTGGGAGAGGGTAGGGTGAGGGGGTAGGGCGGGAAAGCGTAGCGCATCCCGCCTTCTGCTTTTCTATCTGCTCTATCACTTGAGTACTTCAAAAGGACAACGTGGTGTTGATTTGAAGCCGTGATCAATCCTTCCTCGCCATATTTTAGGGTAGTGGCGCACAACCCTGCTCCTGCCCGCATGAAAAGCGTGTCATCTTTCTCAGCGCTGCTGGTTGCCCTCCCGGTTCCGCGTTTATGCTGTCACCATGCCTTGCCGGGATAGAAGTGGGACATTTAAGATCAAGTTGTGGACTATTGCCAGCCTCCAGCCGTCCCCCCTGTACCGTGTCCCGGCACAAGGATGCCGGTGCCCCATTAATCCGTTGATATTACTGGCTAAGTCTTGCGAAAGCCGAATATTTACCTCGGGACAGGGTCGGCACAACCCTGGTACAACCTTGGCACAACGTCGACCGGAACACGCATGCACGCGGGTTCAGGCCGGGTATATGGCGAGGGCACCTCGGCAATGTCCCGGCACATGTGCCGGGGTTGCCCCCAAAAACGGCCCGCGCCCGGCCATTTTCAGCGATTTTTTGGGCAGTTTAGGGTGATTTTATAGCGAATGGCAAAAGTTTTTTCCGTAATTAGGAGATACTTTAACACCCAAAATCCCCCCTAACTCCCCTTTGGTAAATGAGGGAACTATAAGGAATTACCTATAAAGTCCCCCTTTGAAAAAGGGGGATTTAGGGGGATTTAAAAATCAGCCAGCGGCATAAATTTATGGCAAACGCTATAAGCCATGAAAACACCGTTTTTTTGGCCCTCGTTCCCCAACTCCAGCTTGGGAACGCCATTTTCCGCCCAGGTCAGCTTGGGCGCCTCCCTTACCAAAGGTCCCATGGGGGGGGAGAGGGAGGCATTATTCCATGAACCCAAAACCGCTTCTGGTCACCGGCGCCACCGGCTACGTGGGCGGCCGCCTGGTCCCCCGGCTCCTTTCGGCGGGGTGCCGGGTCCGAGCCTTAGGACGTTCTCTGGACAAATTGCGCAGTCGGCCCTGGGGCAACCATCCCCTCATCGAGCTGGCCCAGGGAGACGTCATGGACGCAGTATCGCTGCGCCAGGCAACCCGAGGCTGCTGGGCGGCCTTTTACCTGGTGCACTCCATGACTGCGGCAGCCCGGGACTTCCCGGAAGCCGACCGCCAGGCTGCCCAAAATATGGTCCGGGCTGCGGCAGAGGCTGGCCTTGACCGCATCATCTATTTAGGCGGCCTGGGGGGCGAGGACGACCCCCACTTAAGCGAGCATCTGCGTTCCCGCCATGAAGTGGCCCGGATTCTGCAATCGGGGGCCGTTCCCAGCACGATTCTGCGTGCCGCCATGATCCTGGGGTCCGGTGGCGCGGCCTTTGAAATATTGCGTTACCTGGTGGACCGCCTGCCGGTGATGATCACTCCCCGATGGGTGCACACCCCGGTCCAGCCCATTGCCATCCGCAATGTTCTCACCTATCTGATTGGCTGCTTGGTACGCGACGAGACCAGGGGGCAGACGTTTGACATCGGGGGACCGGAAGTGGTGACCTACCGGCAACTGATGGATATCTATGCCGAAGAAGCCCACCTCCACCGGCGCCTGGTCATTCCGGTGCCGGTTCTCACTCCCCGGCTCAGTTCCTACTGGATTCACTTGGTGACCCCCATTCCTGCCTCCCTGGCCCAGCCCTTGGCCGCAGGCCTGGCCAATCCGGTGGTCTGCCAGGATAATCGCATCCGGGACCTCATCCCCCAGGAGTTGCTCAGTTGCCGTCAGACCATCCGGCTGGCCCTGCAAAGGATCGCCCAGCAACGGGTGGAAACCTGCTGGAGCGACGCCGGCTCCCTGGCTCCTCCGGAATGGGTCTCCTGCGGCGACGCCGGCTACGCCGGGGGCACCGTGCTCAGCCTGGGCTACCGGGTGCTTCTTGCGGCCACCCCTGAAGAGGTTTGGCAGGTTGTCACCCAGATCGGCGGACAGACGGGCTGGTACTACGGCGACTCCTTGTGGGCCATTCGGGGCGGGGTGGACCGTCTCCTGGGAGGCTCGGGACTGCGGCGCGGCCGCCGCCACCCCACCGAACTCCAGGTGGGCGACGCCCTGGATTTTTTCCGGGTGTTGGAAATCGACCCTAACCGGCGCTTGCTGCTGCTGGCCGAAATGAAGCTGCCGGGCGAGGCCACCTTGGAATTCCGCCTCTCCCCCATACCCGACGGCAGCACCGAACTTACCCAGACCGCGCGCTTCCTGCCCCGGGGCCTTGCGGGCATCGCCTACTGGTACGCGCTCGACCCTTTCCACAAGAACCTCTATCCGGGCATGCTCCGGGCCATCGCCGCGGCCACCGGCAAACCCATGACCGCCGGTCCGGAACGGGTTGGCGGAAAATAAGCTTGGGGGAAGAGGCGAGGGGCGGACAGCCCCTCCCCCTTCCCCCAAACCCCCATCCCCAACCCCTTATACCAAGTTGCGCTCATACAGGTAATTTTGTTTTTGTAGGGGCGGACCTATGTGTCCGCCCTCATGGTGGCCGCACATGCAG
>Ga0265296_1001930_pt1 | contig 22017 bp, 17 predicted proteins | sample MunlanPumphouse1_FD_189073 | JGI IMG/M metagenome (GOLD analysis project Ga0265296, IMG submission 189073) | Groundwater microbial communities from a municipal landfill in Southern Ontario, Canada - Pumphouse #1 | ecosystem: Environmental > Aquatic > Deep subsurface > Groundwater | place... | reverse complement strand
AACTCTACAGCCTATCCACCTGAGCATTTACAATAACATAAAATATGACATATATTCTATTTTGTCAACATAAAAAGGATTATTTATCATATTTAGTAACTACTCAGGTTCAAAGGCACAGAGCACCAAAGGCACAATGTATAGGCTATAGCCTATAGCCTATTAGTCTATAGTCTTTATTTTTTGTCTCTTTGTGCCTAAATAGTTACGATATTTATCCGGTTTGGCATTAAACCTGTTTGGCATTAAACCTTGACTATCTCCAAAAATTGAGATAGAATTTTTAACGATTTAAGGAGGCTGAATTGAAAACCGAGATAGGCAAGAGATTAAAAAAGATAAGAAAAGAAAGGGGGCTTACTCAGAGAGAGCTTGCGTTAAAGGTAAGCGGCAAGGTTGACTATACCTACATCGGAAAGATCGAAAGGAACAGACAGTCTCCGTCAATTGGGGTACTGAAGAGGATTAGTGATGCCCTGTCTGTTCCATTGAGTTATTTCTTTTTAGAAGAAGGAACAGCGGCGTTATTAAAACTATTGCCTGAGGATTTAAAGGAGATTGCGAAAAGCGAGAAAAAACAGGTATTCTTAAAGACATTAAAGGATATTAATGAAGAAGACATTCCCCTCTCTATCGAGATTATTGATATCTTAAATAAACATCGGAGGATTCGCAGGCAGGATGAATTAAGCCATAAGGGAGAAAGGCAACCTTCTGTGGGTGCAAAAGAGAAGGAAGGATATCTGAAAGCAGCCGAGAATAGAGAAGGCTATGGAGAAAAAAAACAGTAACACAGACTAGCAATTGAAGAAAATAGACTTCCCATTACTTTCATCCACCACAATCCTCCCTTCCTTCCTCAGTTTTTCAAGAAATGTATCAATCATCCCGTAATTAAAAACCTGAATACCTGGATCATTAGATCCATCCTTCCACCTTTTAACATCTTTTGTGGATAACTTGTTTATAACCCTGTGAAATAATAGCCTGGAAGCCTAAAAATTGTAGGTTTCTACCTGTTTGCACAATCTTTACTCAAACTAAATTGTTGTGTAATGTCAATATCTTATCATTTTCTCAAAGGATTTAGAGTGGTTATGACAGTGTTATGGTCTCAAAGGGTGGGGATTGGTTTTGCCTTGTTATTTTTCAAATACATCCCAAAGGGGTCTATCTCATCCCTCAATATCCTTATCTCCTCTTCTGTTGGGGGATCAGCCACTTTTACGTCCTTGGATACCTTTATATCCCATTGAAAACCCTTTTTCACTTCTTCTATACTCCCCTCTGGATAATAGGCGTCTACATACATCTCTCTGGTATCCTTGCGGAACCTAAAAATGCCCAGTGTGGTTATAACCGCACCAGGGCCTGTACCAGGTCTCAAGCCTGCCTTTTCTCTTGAATCTGATCCATCCAGATACCCTGGTGTTGTTATAAAATCTACCCTTTCAGGGAATCTCTGCCTCTCGTGTTCAAGCATCGTTATAACCCTTTTTGCCAGACTCCCAAAATCACACGCACCACCACTACCACCGAGGCGAAATTTTGGTCTTGAATAATCTCCAAAGCAGGTTGTATTGATATTACCATATCTATCTACATTTGCTCCAGGAAGGAAGGCTATATCAGGATACCCGGCATGGAGTATCATTCCAAGGGTATCCAAAGAATCATTCAGCAATACTGAATTGGATGCTATGCACGGATCACCCGTAAAGAGAGGAATCCTATCTGGAATAGATTCCAGGACAACTCCACCTTCGTAACAGATAGTGATATCCGGGGCATGGGTCTTTTTGGCGAACAGCGTTGTAATGATGGGCCACTGAGTACCTACAATCAATATCTGGCCGTTTTCTATCTCTCTCGCACCGGCTATTATCATCATCTCAATGGGTGAATAGTCTGTCGAATATTTCATGAGACATAATCCTCCTTGCAATTCAGACACTAGACTTCAGACGTTAGACACCAGACTCTCCAATTGTGTAATCCCCAGCTATTTTCCCCTTTTCAGTCTGATGTCTGATGTCTGATGTCTATGGTCTACTGTCTGAATCACAGATAATCCTCCTGATATTGGGCACAGTATCCATAGTCAACTGGATTACCACTCCAGGGCTTCGGTTTTAGGGCATCAAGATTCTTATTACCGATCTTTTTTATATATTCACTTCTGTCCTTAACACCATAAACCCATTCTTTAAGATAATTTTCGAACCCGTCTAGTGTCTCTGTAGCCTTGTCGTATAAAGAGAAGTACTTCCAGTCCATATCATAGCAGCCAGTGACGTAAGACGGGTGACTTCCCCATGGCTCTTCAACCACAGCGCTTACCTTGAACCCAGGGATTATAGTACGGCCTGGGTCTCTTTTGATCACTTCGGTATCCACAATCTCTTCAGCACATATAATCACCCTTGAACAGGAATTTATACCATACTTACTATCACCCATTACTCCCCAGGCTTGTGCATTGCCAATACTGTCAGCCCTCTGAACCTGCATTATACCTATATCGTGTTTCAAGGGCGGTATCAAGCATACCTTCTCTCCGTTAAATGGAGACTCTATTATCTTAAGCTTATTCTCACCAAGGAAACTCGAGTTTTTGGCCAAATCAGAACCCATTAGGGTCTTTGTCGCAACGAACGGCAAATCGAGGGCACCGGCAAAGTAAGACAAGGTAAGAGCAAGAATAGAGTATTCTTCTATCTGAACATCGTGAGGGATTCCCTTTTCTAAACATCTTCTAAATGCATGAGCCGGCTTAGGCAGCGGGTTCCAGGTATAAGTGGTAATTACCCTATCTAAACACCCTGCTCCTATAAGCTGATCCAGTGCTATCATACCCGCACAACTTGATCCTGTTAATCCCTTTTTTCTCTGTCTTATGATCTCGTGTATAGCGGCATATGGCTCTTGTTGAATAAAACCTCCCAGGTAAACTACATCACCATCTCTAACAAATTCTTTGATTGCTTTATCCATTGTCATTATCTTGCTCTTCATATAATCCAGTCAGTCCTTTCGAGTCTAATATATAAGTAACCGTTCACGGTTCTCAGTTTCCAGTTTAATTACAACAGCAGGCTTAAGCCCGCTGTTTATATAAAGCTTGAAGCATTTTTGCCAACTGTTAACTGCAAACCGTAAACTGTGAACAGATAGGCTGTAGGCTGTTAGCCTGTAGCCTAACAGTCTACAGCCTAAACATTCAGTACAACTAACGCATCCACGGCAACCGGTTTGTCACCGTTTATTATTAAGGGATTTATATCTATCTCCTTAATCTGTTCAAATTCTAATCCGATGTTACCTATGGATATTAATGCCTGGCATAGAATATCCAAATTAACAGGGGGCTTCCCACGAAAGGCATCCAGAATCTTATGACCCCTAATCTCCTTTGCCATCTCCAGAGCATCCCTGTTCTCTAAAGGCGCTATACGAAAGGAAACATCATTTAAAATCTCTGTGAATATCCCCCCCAAACCAAACATTACACAGGGACCAAACTGAGGATCACGCGTTAAACCGATAACCAGTTCTCTATCGCCTTTGATCATTTCCTGAACTAAAACACCATCCATGGAAACACCTTTATGGCTGGCAATCCTGTCATAGGCATCAGCAACAGATATATCGTCTCTTAAGTCAAGCTCAACTACATTGAGCTCTGTCTTATGTGTTATTTCCGGAGCACAGCCCTTTAATACTACAGGAAACCCTATCTCTTTTGCCGCATGGATTGCCTCTTCCTTCGTCTTTGCCAATCTCTCTTTTGTTATCGGGATACCATAAGAAGCTAAAAACTTTTTCGACTCATACTCTGAGAGTGTGCTCTGTCCCTTCTTTATGGCTTCATCTAAAATTTTCATCTTTTCTTTCCTCCTGCACTCATTTATTCTCTTGCACTTCAAATAGAAGTTCTACGGTAAACCCCGTTAGAAATTCCAGCGGGGCATTATTTCTAACGGGGTAAAAAGGGTACCACCTCATCGACAATCTTGCCATAATGATCTCCAAACCCAATGATCTCAAACTCTCTAACATCATTTCCTAAATGGCTAATACGTACTTCCATACGGTTTTCAGGCAACAGATCGGTTATTTTCTCTGCCCACTCAATTACAGTAACCCCCCTTCCTTCAAAGTACTCCTCATATCCAAGGTTCTCCAAATCCGAATTGCCTTCCAGCCGGTAAAGGTCAAGATGATAGAGGGGAATCCTGCCCTGATATTCATTGACTATGGTGTAAGTCGGACTGGTTATGCAGTATTCTTCAGGGACACCTACTCCCCGTGCCAGCCCTTTCGCTAACTGGGTCTTTCCTGTCCCTAAATCCCCAATCAATGCTACAACATCACCGGCCATCAGATATTTGCCCAAAAGCTCTCCAAATTCAAGGGTGGCTTGTGGGGTTTTTAGTGTTGTTTTGATTCGCTTTTCCTTTCACAGAGTTGAAGAGTAGAAGAGTAGAAGATCAGAAGAGTAAGAACCACTCTTCTAATATTCCACTCTTCCTCCTTGCCTGTCATGAATTTATTGACTTATCAATTCCTTTCAACGGACAACGGACAACTGTCAACAGACACTACCGATTTCTCAACTCATTCAAAACCAACGGTACTCTTCCTATAACGTCTGTGGCAAGCAAACCTATCTCTCCCCTTTCAGAGGCAATAGTATCCCCTGCCAGTCCATGGGAAAAGACGGCTAATTTAGCAGCATCCATTATACCAAACCCCTGGGCAATAAAGCTTGAGAGCATACCGGTCAAAACATCCCCCATACCAGCGGTAGCCATCCCTGGATTTCCTGTGGGATTGATCCAGATATTTCCATAGGGATCAGCTATGATGGTCCTAAATCCTTTTAAAACCAGATAGACATTGTATTCTTGGGCAAACCTACGGGAGATTTCTATTCTATTATTCTGGATTTCTGCTGCTGAGGCATTCATTAACCTTGCCATCTCTCCGGGATGAGGGGTCAAAACAATAGGCACCTTTGCTTCTTTCAGGATATTTACATCTCTGGCCAGGGCATTTAGGCCATCAGCATCAATTACAACCGGGATATTGACTTCTTTAACAATCCTATGGATAAGTTCTGCCGTTCCATCATTTGTAGATACTCCTGGCCCTAAAGCCAATACGCTCTTATTCTCCGTTAATGCCATAATCTTTTCAAGTGCCAGGATACCCAAAAATCCAGGGATACTCTCCGGCAAAGGTTCGGTCATCACCTCTGTCAGCTTATTCTCCATTATAGGATTAAGACTTTCCGGGATGCCCAGGGTAACAAGCCCTGCCCCTGCCCGCATAGCTCCCTGGCAGGTCAAAACCGCTGCCCCGGTTTTGCCTGTCGAGCCTGCCACTACTAAAAGATGCCCAAAGTCTCCCTTGTGGGAATTGAGGTTTCGTGGTTTAAGGATGGTTTTCAGTTCATCTCTATCAATAACGTAGTTTTGTATCTCCTCTTCCTCAATCAAGTATTTAGGTATGCTTATATCAATTATCTCCAACTCTCCCACATATTCTGTCCCTTCTGGGATTAGCAGCCCTACTTTGGGATGGGCAAAGGTGATTGTCAAGTCTGCTTTAATGCAGTTTCCCAAAACCTTTCCGGTATTGGCGTCTAACCCGGAGGGTATATCAACGGCAACCATGGAAATATCTGTCTGGTTCAAAACATCTATAACGTCGCGAAACAGACCTTTTACCTCAGAGTTTAGACCCGTCCCAAAGATGGCATCGATAATCAAATCACAGTCCCTTATTTCATCCCTAATCAAATCTATAAGGTATTCACCCTTAAACTCAAGAATATCTATACCCAGATGTCTTACAATTTCGAAGTTTGTCTTAGCATCTCCCAGGAGGCTGTCTCCGGCAGTCAAGAGATATACCTTTACCTGAACACCCCTATTAAAAAGGTGCCTGGCAATAACAAAACCGTCGCCTCCATTGTTTCCTTTGCCGGAAAAGACCGCAACCTTTTTGTTAATAAGCTCAGGATAGTAACTTTCAATTACATCTGTTGCCCCACTTCCGGCATTTTCCATAAGAACTATTCCAGGGATTCCGCATTCCTCAATAGCCCTTCTATCCAACCTCTGCATAATCGCAGACGTAACCGCCTTCAATCTAGCCCTCCAGTATTACCTGAGCAACCCCATAATCATTATCATGGGACATGCAGCCTTAACATACCCCCAATAAAATGTGAAAAATCCTAAATCCTAATCTCGAAATCCTAGACAAACACAAAATCAAATGTTCTAAATTCAAAACCATTAAAAAATCCCGTAAGATCGATCTCCAAAGATGTTTTGTCATTGGGATTTTGATATTTGGATTTGTTTAGTACTTCGGATTTAGAGTTTAGTTATTTATTAGTGCAATCATCTCTCTAACTGCCTGATCCAAACCCACAAATAGAGCTCTAGAGATTATGCTATGACCAATACTGAACTCTTCAATCTCATTAATCCCTGTTAATCTCTTGATATTCAGATAGTTCAACCCATGCCCCGCGTTTATTCCCAGTTTTAATTCTGATGCCATTTTAACAGCAGTTAAAATCCTATCGAGTTCTTTTTCTTCCTCAATCCTGTCCTTAGCATCACAGAATGTCCCTGTGTGGATTTCTACATAATCGGCACCAACTCTATGGGCAGCCATAATCTGATCTACATCCGGATCAACGAAAAGACTAACAACTATCTCTCCATCTTTAAGCAACGCCACAGAATTTTTTATGATTTCCCTATTCATATTCACATCCAGTCCACCTTCAGTGGTCAGCTCTTCTCTCTTTTCCGGAACTAAGGTTGCCATATCAGGTTTCACTTCCAGGGCTATCCTTATCATCTCCTCGGTTGACGCCATTTCTAAATTAAGTCTGCTTTTGACTGTTTCTCTGAGTAACCTGAGGTCCCTATCCTTAATATGCCTTCGGTCTTCCCTCAAATGAACTATTATACCATCAGCCCCAGCCAGTTCAACTATAGCGGCTGCTGTCACTGGATCAGGCTCGCTTATCCTTCTCGCTTCCCTAAGAGTTGCAACATGATCAACATTTACCGACAATCTAGCCACTTAGCCTACCTCCACTGTCCCCCCAAAACCCTGTTTGCACAATCGGCAATCTCTTCTGCCATAGCAGATATCTCGTCTTCATCTTCTCCCTCTAACATAATTCTCAATATTAACTCAGTGCCTGAAAATCTAACTAAAACCCTTCCTTTATCTCCCAATTTTTCTTCTGTTTTTTTTATCTTAGAGGCAATTTCAGGGATATCATCTATCTCCTTTTTCTCTCTGACTTTTATATTCAATAAAACCTGGGGAAGCGGTTCCATTATCCGGGCTAACTCCGATAACCTTCTATTGTTTGTCTTCATAACTGCCAATACCTGTAATGCGGATATAATCCCATCTCCACTGGTATTATGATCAAGAAACACAATATGGCCGGACTTTTCTCCACCCAGGTTGTAACCATTTCTCACCATCTCTTCCACTACATACCTATCCCCTACTGCTGTTTTAACGATCTTCCCTCCCAGCTTCTTGAGAGTTATATCCAGTCCCATATTGCTCATCACGGTAGCAACCAATGTGTTCTTCTTGAGCTTCCCATTCCTTATCATCTCCGCCGCACAGATTGCCATAATATGGTCCCCATCGAGCAACTCACCGTTTTCGTCAACAAAGACCACCCTATCAGCGTCCCCATCAAAGGCTATTCCCAGGTCTGCCTTTTTTTCCTTAACTGTCTTACTGATTAACTCTGGACATAAAGAACCACAGTTTAAGTTAATGTTCTCACCATTGGGTTCAACACCCAACGTAACCAGTTCGGCTCCAAGTTCTCTAAATACAGCAGGGGCCACCTTATAGGCTGCACCATTTGAACAGTCTAAGACGATCTTCAAACCATCCAGGGACTGGCTCTTTGGAAACGTATTCTTAAGAAAGACCACATATCTGCCCGTTGCATCATTTATACGAACCGCTTTTCCAACATCTGATCCCGTCGGACGGAGAGAATCTATACTGCCCCCTGAGATTAACTCTTCGATCTCCATCTCCAATTGATCTGGCAGCTTAAAGCCATCTTTGGAAAAAAATTTTATTCCGTTGTCCTGAAAAGGATTGTGGGATGCAGAGATTACTACACCTGCGTCTGCCCTCATACTGGGTGTAATGAAGGCGATTCCAGGAGTAGGAAAAGGGCCAACCAGCAGAACATCAACACCCATAGAACATATTCCGGCAGTCAAGGCATTTTCTATCATATATCCAGAAAGACGGGTATCCTTACCAACCACTATTTTATGCCTTCGATGTTCATTTTTAAATAAATAGGCAATCCCTCTACCCAACTGCACCGCGGTTTCAGCAGTCATGGGTTCAATGTTTGCAACTCCTCTTACACCATCTGTACCAAACAGTCTTCCCATAATAGTCCTCTATAGCTATCAGCGTGAATCGTGAATCGATTTACGATTTACGACTCACGATTTACGATTTCGTTCTTTATTGCATCAATGACCTTAACAACCTTCTTGATCATACCCACATTATGAACCCTTACGATGTTGGCTCCATTGAGTACTGCCGCTGACACGGCGGCGGCGGTCCCCTCCTCCCTTTGTGTTACATCAGCATCCAGGATTTTCCCAATAAATGCCTTTCTCGATGGGCCCACAAGGATAGGTTTGCCCAGACTTTTGAATTCTGATAACCTATTAATTATCTTTAGGTTGTGTCCGTCATCCAGAGACTTTCCGAATCCTATTCCAGGATCTATAATAATTTTATGGGGGTCTATTCCAGCTTTTTCAGCCATCTCAATACTGTCTTTCAGGTATTCGATAATCTCTGAGATCAGGGATTCATAACAGGGGTTTTGCTGCATATTCTCAGGGGTACCTTTTATATGCATCAGGACAACAGGAACGTCATGGCGGGAAGCAATCTCTACTATTTTAGGATCAAAATTCAATGCGCTTATGTCATTTATTATCTCGGCGCCAGCCTCTATGGCTCTTTCTGCAACAAGAGACTTGTAAGTATCTATCGAAATAGGCACATCTATTTTCGGTGCAAGCCTCTCTATCACAGGAATAACCCTACTTATCTCCGTTTCAGCAGTAATCGGTTTTGAACCAGGTCTCGTTGTCTCCCCACCAATATCTATAATATCAGCCCCCTCATCAACCAACTTCAGAGCATGGTCAACGGCTCGATGGGGGTCAAAGAAGAATCCTCCGTCAGAAAAAGAATCGGGGGTTACATTTATAACCCCCATAATGTAAGTACGCTTGCTGAGGTTTAGATCACCCTTTTTACATCTTACAATAAATTCATCTTCATATTGATTATCGGTCATTCTAATCAAGATTCTGGAACTAACAGTTTTTGTTTAGTCCTTTTCACCTTTTTAATTTCTGTAGTCTCGGTTGCCTTCTGGGTTTTCTTCACTTCTTTAACTTCCGTAGTCTCTATCTGCACCTGTCCTTTTTCTACTATATCGTTGATCTCCAAGGCATCAAGAACCTCCTTTTCCAGTAATGCATTGGCAATGTCATGGAGGGTAGTAATATTCTCAGTTAAAATTTTCTTTGCCCTTCCATAGTTCTCTGTAACAATCCTTCTAACCTCTTTATCAATCTTTATAGCGGTATCTTCACTATAATCCCGATGTTGAGCAATCTCTCTCCCAAGAAAGATTTGCTCCTCTTTTTTACCAAAGGTAAGAGGCCCCAGTTCTTCACTCATTCCCCACTCACAAACCATCTTCCTTACTAAATCCGTAGACCTTTCAAGATCGTTGCCGGAACCGGTGGTGAGATCCCCCAATACTATCTCCTCGGCTGCCCTTCCTCCAAGAAGAATTGAAGTATTGTTTAACAAATATTCTTTGGGATATGTGTGCCTTTCATCTATGGGCAGTTGCTGGGTCAAACCCAATGACCTGCCCCTGGGTATTATGGTCACTTTATGGATTGGGTCTGTACCCGGTAGCAGCTTAGCAACCAATACATGACCTGCTTCGTGATAAGCTGTGTTACGTTTTTCCTCAGGGCTGATGATCATGCTCCTTCTTTCAGCACCCATCATAACCTTGTCTTTGGCCTCTTCAAAATCCTCCATCTCTAAATTCGTCTTATCTTTCCTTGCTGCCAGCAAAGCCGCTTCATTCACCAGATTTTCCAAATCAGCTCCAGTAAAACCAGGGGTTCCCCTTGCTAAAACCTCCATATCTACACCACTGGACAGAGGTGTCTTTTTAGAATGGACCTTAAGTATCCCTACCCTTCCACCTACATCAGGTGGCGGCACTACAACCTGCCGATCAAACCTTCCCGGCCTCATCAATGCCGGATCCAACACGTCGGGTCTGTTAGTAGCAGAAATGAGAATCACACCATCGTTAGATTCAAATCCATCCATCTCTACCAGTAATTGGTTCAGTGTTTGTTCCCTTTCATCATGCCCACCCCCGAGCCCGGCTCCGCGATGTCTTCCCACGGCATCAATCTCATCAATAAATATAATACAGGGGGCATTTTTCTTGCCCTGGATAAACAGATCCCTAACTCGAGACGCCCCTACTCCTACAAACATCTCAACAAAATCTGACCCGCTTATACTGAAGAAAGGGACTTCAGCCTCTCCGGCAATTGCTTTTGCCAATAGTGTCTTTCCAGTGCCAGGCGCACCCATTAAAAGAACCCCTTTGGGGATTCTCCCACCCAATTTTGTGAATTTCTTGGGGTTTTTTAAAAACTCTATGATCTCCTGAAGTTCCTCCTTTGCCTCATCAATACCGGCCACGTCTTCAAAAGTCACTTTATGCTGGTGTTCTGAGAGCAATCTAGCCCTGCTTTTCCCAAATGACATTGCCTTGCCACCAGCCTGCATATTTCTCATAAAGATTATCCACACACCGATAAGGAGGAGCATGGGAAACCAGGAAATAAGGGCAGTAAAATACCATGGGGATTCTTCCCTGGGCTTAACAGATATTCTAACATTCTTTTCCTTCAGGATTCTAATCAGGTCAGGATCTTGAGGAGCATAGGTTTTGAATCCCTTTCCGCCCAGGTACTTACCTTGAATATTTTCCCCTTGGATTTCAACTTCTGAGACATCACCCCTTTCAATTGCGGATAAAAAATCACTGAATATAACTTTATCTTCGATTGTCTGGGGTTTATTAAAAAGTTGATACAATAATATCATCATTAAGGTGATGATCAGCCATAGTGCCATGTTTTTGTGAAATGGATTCATTATACCCTTCAATAAAGCATAGTATCAGTGGTCAGTTGTCAGTGGTCAGTGGTCAGTTGTATAAGTAGTTTTGCCCATAGTCTTTAAAAATATATAATACAAATTATTATAAATTACAATAAAAATCAATTGAACCTTAATCAAACCCCTTTAGAAAATTCTCACCTGAAGAATCTCTGCGGGGTATTCCCTTGCCATTGCTCTATTGTCTATCCTTAAGCCCATAACCCATGCTATCAGGTTATCAAAGAGCAGAAGGGGAATCTCTCTGCGTATAGATTTAGGTATTTTATTATCAATAAAGAAATCCTTTAGTTTTTTCGTGCCCTCCATCCCCATAGGTTGAAACCTGTCTCCTTTCCTGAAGTTTCTTATAACAATGGGGAATTTAATCTGGCCATAATCCATAAATGCCACATTAGGATCAACATTTAAATTCAAATGTTCCTCTTGTGGAATAACCTTAAAATCCACTTCTTTACCGATCTCCTTTAGTCTAACACAGTGTGGAATTTCAGAAAAAGAATAATAGAACAGAGTTTCTTTGATCTCTCTTCTTATTATTAACTCATTGTATCGCTTCTCAACAATGATTCCTCCGGGTAAATTTAACGACTTATTAGAACCTCGATTGGAAAGTATCCCTATTATGGATTCCAGATGTTTAAAGCTAATCCTTTTTAGGTCGCCTGAAAAGGACTCCAGCGCCTTTCTCAATACCCTAACCTGCATGGGTTCTTCCAAATCCTTTAGATGCAAAATATCCATGGTTAGCAATCCTTTCTCCTCAGAGACACAAATCTTAGAGAAGATGTCCAAGACTAGTTTGTCCAGAAATTCATCTTCTTTCCTCAATATCTCAGAAGTATGAATCAGGTTTTGCACAATTCCCGGGTTGTATTCCTTGATCAATGTTGGGATCAGGCTATTACGCACCTTATTGCGTAAATAGACATCCTCTCTGTTTGAACTATCAATAACAGATTCAATACTGTTTTCTCTCAAGAACCCTTCTATCTCGAACCTCCGGGTCTCAATAAGAGGTCGGATGAAAACACCATCTCTGATGGGAGGAATCCCGCAAAGACCTTTAGTCCCTGCCCCTCTTATTAACCTCATCAAGACCGTCTCAGCCTGATCGTCTGCATTATGCCCCAGAGCTACCTTTTGCGCATTGAATTTCTTCAAGGTATCCATGAAGAACTCGTATCGGGCATCCCTGGCAGCCTGCTGAGTTGAGATTCCCTGGGACTTTTTGAGAGCAGGGACATCAACGGATTTTGCTTCAAAAGGTAGATTTAGCCTATTTGCCAGATCCTCTACAAACCTGCATTCCCTCTTTGACTCCACCCCGCGAATACAATGATCAAGGTGAGCAACAATCAGGGTAAGATTAAAGTCCTCTCTTAATTCCTTTAATGCATGGAGGAGAAAGACGGAATCAGGCCCTCCTGAGACGGCAACGACAATCCTATCCCCTTGCTCCAGCATACGGTATTTTTCTATGGTACGTCTTACCTTTGAGATAAGCATTATTTGTTCCTGTTTTGCAAGAACTTTAAAGCAACTATTCATCCCTTTTTTCTTGATTTTATACCATCTTCAACTAAAATAGCAAAATCGTTTCTCTATTGCCTCTTTTTATGCTTAAGGGGAAACAGAGTCTCTGGATCAAATAAAAACAAGTGAATATCATACCGTAAATTCTATAAAAAACAATAAATATTGACTTACACAGAATTATTTATTGCTGTAAAGTCCGGATAATGAATATAACAAGAAAACCAGACCCTGTTTGATTATTTCGCCTGATGACTGGAGAAATACAAGCATAAATTTTTTTATCAACACTGAAAAAAAGGAGAACATCGTGGAGAGTGTGAACGTCTTTCTTGACGTTGAGGCTGATGACGAATTATTAGGGCGAATAGTGATTGAATTATGCACAGACATTGTTCCTAAAACAACCGAGAACTTTCGTGCCTTGTGTACAGGTGAAAAGGGCTTTGGGTTCAAGGGCAGTAGGTTTCACAGGATCATCCCGGACTTTATGCTTCAGGGTGGTGATTTTACCAATCATAACGGGACAGGTGGCAGGTCGATCTACGGCAGCAAATTTGACGATGAGAATTTTACGCTCAGCCACACGAAACCTGGGATTGTGTCAATGGCAAATGCGGGTCCTAACACGAATGGCTCGCAATTCTTTATCACCACGACCGAAACTGACTGGCTTGACGGCAAGCATGTGGTCTTTGGAACGGTGACCGACGGCATGGATGTGGTCAAACGCGTAGAGGCATTGGGATCACCGAGCGGGCAACCCTTGAAACACGTTCGCATTCGAGATTGTGGTGAACTGTCAACGGAATAACACTATGGCAAAGTAAAAAGCTCCAGATGCAAGGCGCGCAAATCCTATTATCTGTTGACCGTTGTCCGTCAACAAACCATGCACTTACGGTGAACGGTGAACTATTTCCATAGGTACGCTGCAACGACGAAGGATGAAGTGCAACGCCGCAGATAGACTTTTTACGAAGCCATCAAGGATGAACTAATTAAGAAGACTAAAATAGGGTCAAGTATGGGAGGTAAAAATGGACATTGTAGTTGAAAACCCGGATCATGTTGAGAGCGTGGACATTATTGTAGGTATACCTTCCTACAATGAGGCTGATTCTATTGCATATCCCACTGATATAGCCAGTCGGGGACTGATAGAGTATTTCCCCGACAAAAAGTCGGTAATTATCAATGTGGACAACAATTCACCGGATGGGACGATGGATGCCTTTATGAATACCCCGACAAAGGTTCCTAAAATATATATCTCTACTCCAAAAGGGGTAAAGGGGAAGGGGAATAATTTCAAGAATATATTTGAGGCAGCTGTTGAACTCCAGGCCAAGGCGGTGGTGGTAGTGGATGCCGATTTAAAAAGCATTACCCCCCAGTGGATCCAATACCTTGGCGAACCCCTTTTTGCAGGTTTTAATTACGTTACCCCGATTTACGTTCGCCATAAATATGATGGTTCTATTACCAATCATATTGCCTATCCACTCCTAAGAACTCTTTTCGGGCTGAGGGTCAGGCAGCCTATTGGGGGAGATTTTGGATTTTGCGGAAGAATGGCCAGGGCCTTTTTGTCAGAGAAACTCTGGAATGAAAAGGTTGCCAATTTTGGGATCGACATCTGGATGACTACCATTGCTATCGCCCGTCGCTTTAAGGTATGCCAGACCTTTTTAGGTTCTCCTAAGAGTCATAGGGCCAAGGATCCGGCTAAGGATCTGGGTCCCATGTTTAAACAGGTGGTTATGACCTTTTTCGATCTGATGATTGATTTTGAGTATCTCTGGAAAGATACTTCAGCGAGTTTGCCAAGCAGTATCTTCGGATTTGGTCTTGGGGTCGATGAGAAACCTCCGGTGGTAAATGTCAACAAAGATGCTTTATATAATAGTTTTATCTCCGGTTTTGAAAAATATGGGAAGGCGTGGAAAAAGATTATTCCCCAACCAGAGTTAATTGAGGTTAGTAAGACTAAGACGATGTCCCAAGAGGGATTTTATTATCCCAGTGACCTCTGGGCCAGGATCCTGTTTAATTTTGCTATTGCTTATCGAAATAATGAGATTACTCACGAGCAGATTATTGAAGCAATGGTTCCTTTTTATCATTCCCGGATTTTATCGTTTGTTAACAAAACAGGGCATATGGGCATAAAGGGGTGTGAAGAGTATTTTGAGAGTATTGTTCGTGTATTTGAGGGTGAAAAGTACTATTTGATAAAGCGATGGGACCAAGATAGAATGAAGCTGGGTCATAAACTCTTCGGATCTCAAAGGTGAATAGCCGAAGGACTTTCAGAAACTAAAGACCCTTCGGGGGATTGAAACTAAGCCTCAAGCCATCCAGCGTCAGCTTCGGGTTAATGATTGAAGGGACAAATAGGGGAATGGTAGTGCACTAATTCCAGCAACAGGTATGAAAAAGACCCAATTTTTTCCTTGACACAGAATGACAATTTGAAATATATATTAAAGGAGTAACAATCTATATATAAAAGGTGGTTTAAATGAGGACTCTTATTGATATACAAGACGAACTGATAAATGAACTCTTGAGAGAGGCCAAGACTACGGTCAAAAAGGAGGCTATTACTTCGGCGATAAGGACGTACCTTGAGGTTAAAAGGCGGGAGAAATTGGCATCACTCATTGGAAACTATGAATTTGGATATATGATCAAAGACTTGGAAGAGATGAGAGAAGATGGATAAAGTCATTATAGATACCTCCGCATGGATTGAATCCTTTCGGCATGGAGGTGATAGTGTCCTTGGAGATATTGTAAGGGATTTGGTCTTAAAAGGGCGGGTTTTACTTCCCGGAATCATAAAGGCTGAACTTTTAAGAGGTGTCAGGAACAAAAAGGAATTCTATAGATTAAACGAACTTCTAAAAGGGTTGTCATACCTATCTGTGCCTGAGGAGTTTTGGGAAAAATTGGCTGAATTTTCCTTTGAGCTTTTCAGAAAGGGGGTTATTGTGCCTCTCATAGACACATACATCGCCTTGCTCTGTATTGAAAATGGTGCATCAATTCTGCACCGAGATAAACACTTTGATTTAATAGCCCAGAAGTCACCATTAAGGATATTGGCCTGAACTATTGTGATTTCGCTCTCAGGGGATACTTCTTCAAAGCTCTCATATCTGGAGGGAGTTATAGGTATAGGGGGAGGTACTTGGGGACGTTGTTTATAATTAATAAATTACTTGGCAGGCAGTCGGTTTTTCTATAGGATAGTACCATGCCGTAACAAGCACGATTGGATATTCCCGGTGCTCTGCATCAAATCATGGTGCGGGGGATCAACAAAGCCGATATATTTGATGACAATCAGGACAAGACATGGTTTCTTGAGCGATACGCGAGCTGTAATTGCTTTGCGGGGCAGAGATGAGCTTGGCCGCCTTTGGGTGGCTGAGATAGGGCGGCAGGTGGGCATGAATACATCAGGTGTTACGAAGGCAATCGAGAGGGCTGAACAACATTATGGCTATAAATATCATAAATAGAAACAATGTCCCTAAAGGTTCCCTAATAGGATGCAAAACATGAAGAAAACAATCATATTAACTTGCTTGACGTTGTTCCTTTTGATGGGAATGGGAATATGTTTAAATGAACCACCCCCAACTCCATCTAAAACCAGTAACCACTATCAAAAACAAACCACAAAAGACGCAAAAGACTCCAATAACCATCAAAATCTTGCCATACGCAGCACACACACCGATAAGGCAACAAATAAAGGCGACGGAACGTCTCTCAATCGGGTGATGATGTGGGCCACTATTGTCATAGCTATCTGTGCTTTTCTCCAATTCATTGCACTGATCTTTCAATATTGTGTTATGAATAAGCAAGACAAAACGTCTCGTTTGCGAGATCGAGCCTATGTCTATTTTGCTGATCCAATCCTTACTCCTTATCCTCCCGATAAACCCATTGTTTGTGGGATTGTTATTAATGTAGAGAATACTGGCAATATGCCAGCTCGACACATTTCTATACGATTTTCCTGGATAGCCTCTCAACATTCCGAGAAGATTATTGATCCATTTCCATTGGTAAATTGGCATACCGTACAAGTACCAAGCTTTATTGGGCCAAAGCAACGCTTTTCCTTGCAGGGAGGTGATGATATACCGATCAACATAATTGAAGAAGCCAAAAAATTCAAGATTGACGTTTTTATTTTGATGGAGGCAACATATATCGATGGCTTTGACCTCAATAAGACTCGTATCACCCAAATGAGTCGAAGTTTGCGTTTTGATGCACATGGGAGCCAAAGCTTGGGTTTTGCTGGCCCCCACAATTGCACCGATGATGATTGCAATTAAAATGGTAATTACCACTACCTTTATAACTGGCTTCATTTATAACCACCCAATCAAGCGGACGGCTTAGATGGCTTACAACCCCCGCTTATTTCCACATTCCCCCCTCGCTCCGCTCGGGGGGAATGTGGCTTTGAATCAATCATGTATATGTGTTGCACTGCTGACAATATTAAATAGGTAAAATAATGTTTAGAATCTTTTTTACAATCAGTATCTTGTTTTTAACAGGCTGTGCAATTATATACACGCAACAACCCATTCAAAAGAGTTTGACGCTTAGTCCAGGAATGACAAAAAACGAAGTTCAACAAATAATGGGGCCTCCAGCTAAGAGCGAGTTTTCTGGTTCTATGATGGCTTGGCATTACTGCCGTACTGGCTACAAAGTCGATAATTTTGTTACAGTTTTTTTTGATAATGATAAAGTAACTCAGGTAAAAAATTACTCAGTGACTATTAGAGATACTGGTGGGGTAACTGGTGATTGTACGAATTTCATTCGCTCAGTTGATTTTAAACCGGCCGTATCAAGTGATGACTCTCTTCAGAAGGCCAAGGAACTGAACGGGGAGGTAATAAGACTCTATCAGCAAGGCCGCTATGCCGAGGCTATCCCCATAGCGGAAAGATTTCATGCAATCCGTGAGAAGGTCCTGGGGCCGGATCATCCCGATGTCGCAGAATCTCTGAACAACTTGGCCTTGCTCTATTACACCACAGGGGCCTACAACAAGGCGGAACCACTCTACAGACGATCCCTGGCAATTTATGAGAAAGTCCTAGGGGCAGATCATACCGATGTTGCCCTATCCCTTAACAACCTGGCCGAACTCTACCGAGCAATGGGTTCTTACGACAAGGCGGAACCCTTATATAAGCGATCCCTGGCGATTAAAGAAAAAGTCCTGAGGCCGGATCATCCATCCACCGCCCTAGCCCTGAATAACCTGGCCACACTCTATTACACCATTGGGGCCTATGACAAGGCGGAACCCTTATTTAAGCGGTCATTGGCGATCAAAGAAAAAGTCCTGAGGCCAGATCATCCCGATGTCGCCCTAGCCCTGAATAACCTGGCCGAACTATATCACACTATTGGGGCCTACAACAAAGCGGAACCCCTATATAAGCGATCCTTGGCGATCAAAGAAAAAGTCCTAGGGCCAGACCATCCCGATGTCGCCCTAGCCCTGAACAACCTGGCCACTCTCTATCGATCAATGGGGGCTTACGACAAGGCTGAACCCTTATATGAGCGATCCTTGGCGATCAAAGAAAAAATCCTAGGGCCAGATCATCCCGACACCGCCGTATCCCTGAACAACCTGGCGGCACTCTACGATACTATGGGTTCTTACGAAAAGGTGGAACCCCTATACAGACGGTCCCTGGTTATTTTTGAGAAGGCACTGGGACCGGATCATCCCAGCACTGCCAACTCCCTTAACAATCTGGCTTTACTCTATTACAATATGGGTGCCTATGACAAGGCCAAACCTTTATATAAGCGTTCCCTGGTAATCAGGGAGAAAGTCCTGGGACATGACCATCCCGACGTAGCCCAATCCCTGAACAACCTGGCGGCACTCTATAAAGCCATGGGGGCTTACGACAAGGCTGAACCCTTATATGAGCGATCATTGGCGATCAAAGAAAAAATCCTAGGGCCAGATCATCCCGATGTCGCCCTAGTCCTTAACAACCTGGCCGAACTTTACAGAACCATGGGATACTACGACAAGGCGGAACCCTTATTTAAGCGGTCATTGGCGATCAAAGAAAAAGTCCTGGGGGCAGATCATCCCGATATCGCACAATCTCTGAATAACATGGCTTTGCTCTATCACACTATGGGGGCCTATGACAAGGTGGAACCCTTACATAGGCGCTCCCTGGCTATCAAAGAAAAAGCCTTGGGGACAGATCGTCCCGATGTCGCACAATCCCTGAATAACCTGGCCTCACTCTATAGTGACATGGGGGCATACGATAAGGCGGAGCCCCTATATAAGCGATCCCTGACAATTCTTGAGAAAGCACTGGGAACGGATCATCCCGATGTCGCACAATCCCTGAACAACCTGGCCGAATTTTATAGAACTATGGGATACTATGACAAAGCAGAGCCCCTATGTAAGCGCTCCCTGGCGATCCGAGAGAAAATTATGGGGCCGGAGCATCCCGACACCGCCCTATCCCTGAACACCTTGGCCGCGCTCTATTACACCATGGGTGCCTTTGACAAGGCGGAACCCCTCTTCAAAGGAGCTCTGGCAATCAGAGAGAAGGCCCTGGGGCCGGAGCATCCCAGTACCGCAACTTCCCTGAATAACCTGGCGTTACTCTACGCTGCCAAGGGACAGAACGATGAGTCCCTCGTCCTCATGGAACGTGCTCAGGTGAGTGACCTCAGGCAGATCGAACAGATCCTCGGCTTTGCCCCGGAAGCCCAGCAGACGCAGTTCTTGGCAACCCGTGAGAATAATCTTCATGCTTATTTCACCCTCATCCGGCAACACTTCCCTAACAACCCCAAGGCCATAAGGAACGCCCTGGACATCTGGATCGCCCGGAAGGGTATCCTTCTTGAAGCCCAGAAGCGGATTCAGGATGTCCTCACTGCTGGCGACAACCCCCAGGCACAAGAAATCTTCGGGAAGCTGACCGGTATCCGGCAGGAACTGGCACGACTCGTCTTAGGAAGTCCCGGTAAGGAAGGCCCTGAAGCCTATCAGAAACGCATCGCTGATCTCACGAGCCAAAAGGAAACCCTGGAGGGGCAACTCAGCCGTCTGAGTCAAACCTTTGCCCAGCAAAGAAAGACAAGAATAGCCACCAGTTCCACTGTCGCTTCCGCTTTACCCAAAGGTGCGGTACTCATCGAGATGGCTCGGATGAAGGACTTTGATTTCAAAACCGGCAAGTGGGGCACCTCACGCTACCTCGCGTTTGTCCTCTCTCCTGGAAAAGATTCCGATGTCTCTCTGGTTGATCTCGGCGAGGCAGACAGTATTGACCAGCAGGCGGCGGCCTTCAAGAAGTCCTTGGGAAACAGCAAAGCCCCGCCCAATGTCCTGGCGAAACAGAGCAACGATCTCCACCGGCTGATCTTCACCCCGTTGACATCAGCCCTCGGCAAATCAAGACAAATCTTCCTTTCCCCTGACGGCAGCCTCAACCTCATCCCCTTTGAGATTCTGCGGGATGACAAAGGCCGTTATCTCATTGAGACGCATACTTTTCACTATGTCTCCGCGGGGAGGGATATTGCCGGTTACGGCATGATAAAGGAAAAAGGACAGAAAACCCTCTTGATAGGCGACCCGGATTTTGACCTTGCTGCCAAACAAACAACAGGAGAAAAAGAAAGACCCTTGACCCGCTCTCGTCAGATGCAGGGGATTAGCTTCTCACGATTGCCGGGAACAAAGGAGGAAGTGGAGGCCATAGCCGCCATTTTGGGCCGTTCAGCTTCCGATACCTACACCGGGGTAAATGCACGGGAGTCTGTACTGATGGAAAAGAAAAGCCCCCGAATTCTGCATCTGGCCACCCATGGCTTCTTCCTCTCGGATCAGGACTGGTCTTCCCTGATGGATGACAAAAGCCGGGGTATTGCCATTATTGGAAAGGATAAACCATCTCCCAAGAAACCTGTGCGCATTGAGAACCCCTTCCTTCGTGCCGGTCTCGCGCTGGCTGGGGCCAACCGTTCCCTGGCCCAGGAGGGCGTCACAGAAGGCATCCTGACGGCAGAGAAGATTCTCGGCCTGAATCTCCGGGGGACCGATCTGGTGGTCCTGTCGGCCTGTGAGACGGGGGTGGGAGACATCAAGAACGGTGAAGGGGTCTATGGACTGAGAAGGGCCTTTACCCAGGCGGGCGCGAAGAGCCTTGTCATGAGTCTCTGGGAGGTCCCCGACCGGGAGACAAAAGAACTGATGGTTTCTTTCTACAAGAACCTGCAATCAGGCAAAATGAACCGCGCCGAGGCCCTTCGCCATGCGGCTCTCACACAACGGGAAACGGTGAAGGCCCGCTACGGCTCCGACAATCCCTACTACTGGGGAGCCTTTGTCTTTTTAGGGGAGGCAGAATAGTCACCCCGCCATCCCTTGCTTGACAACAGACTGCGAAATTAGTATTTAAGGAACAACGCACATTTCTGGAGGAAATTATGGGAAAATGTTTTTTTAAGAGATGTTTATATGCCCTTCTCTGCTCAGTTATTATTGTATTATCGGCATGTACTCACATGCCGGCACCGCCAAAATGGCTTGCCAAAATAGAGTTGAACGGTCCATACGATAACGAGCTGCCGGAAAAATACGTAGCTCAGTTAAGGGGAGCCAGTATAACCTCTGACTGGGGTATTCCTTACATATTTATGAGTGTTGGCCTTCACTACGAGTCAATTGGCGATGAAGTGAGGTCTATCCATTATTTTGATAGGGCCATAGAGGAGTTTCGAAAAAGAAATAATGCTTATGGTGAAGGAACAGCAACATCCAGAAAGATATTCACGTTATATGAATTTGGCAAGATACAGGATGCCTTTAATCTTATTAAGGAGAAGGAGAAAGACTGGAAGACTCCACCAATGAACATCTTTGTAAATCACAACTACGGACATTACTTCCTAATGAATGGTGATTATACCACGGCATTAGGTTACTTTAAACAGGCTATAGATGAAAACCGTAATTACAAAGATGAGTTTAATCTACGGGTTATAAGGAGAGACTCAGAACTTGAATACGGTATATCGCTTATACTGGCA
>Ga0265296_1001929_pt1 | contig 22034 bp, 22 predicted proteins | sample MunlanPumphouse1_FD_189073 | JGI IMG/M metagenome (GOLD analysis project Ga0265296, IMG submission 189073) | Groundwater microbial communities from a municipal landfill in Southern Ontario, Canada - Pumphouse #1 | ecosystem: Environmental > Aquatic > Deep subsurface > Groundwater | place... | reverse complement strand
AACCACGATCCAGGGCGCCTACTCGCGTTTTCTCGAAGCCAAGAGCTTGAAACCGCGTTACGGCCAGCGCCTGATGATCGCCGAAGTAGCCAAGGTCCTCGGGGATATCGACACCGACGACGAAGGCCGGCGCAGTGGCGACCCCGCGGTCGTGGCCGTCGAGGCCGGCACCGGTACCGGCAAGACCGTAGCCTACAGCCTGGCGGCGATTCCTACTGCCAAGGCCGCCGGCAAGCGCCTGGTGATTGCGACCGCCACCGTGGCCCTGCAGGAGCAGATCGTCTACAAAGACCTGCCCGACCTGATGCGCAACAGCGGCCTGAGCTTCACCTTTGCCCTGGCCAAGGGCCGTGGCCGTTATATGTGCCTGTCCAAACTGGACGTGCTGCTCCAGGAAGGCCACGCGCAAACCGCCACGGCCTCGCTGTTCGAAGAAGAAGGCTTCAAGATCGAAGTCGATGAGGCCAGCCAGAAGCTGTTTACCAGCATGATCGAGAAGCTGGCCGGCAATAAGTGGGATGGTGACCGCGACAGCTGGCCCAATGCCCTGGAAGACGCCGACTGGGCGCGCCTGACCACCGATCATAGCCAGTGCACCAACCGTCACTGCCCCAATTTCGGCCAGTGCGCCTTCTACAAGGCCCGCGAAGGCATGGGCAAGGTTGACGTGATTGTCACCAACCACGACATGGTCCTCGCCGACCTGGCCCTGGGGGGCGGGGCGGTGCTGCCTGACCCGCGTGACACGCTGTACGTGTTCGACGAAGGCCACCACTTGCCGGACAAGGCCATCGGCCACTTCGCCCACTACACGCGCCTGCGGTCCACTGCCGACTGGCTGGAAACCACCGCCAAGAACCTCACCAAGCTGCTGGCCCAGCATCCGCTGCCCGGCGACCTGGGCAAGCTGATCGAGCAGGTGCCGGAGCTGGCGCGGGAGATCAAGACCCAGCAACAGTTCATGTTCAGCGCCTGCGAGCAGGTGGCGGACTTCAAGCCCGGCGAAGACGTCGAAGGCCGCGAACGGCCCCGCCATCGCTTTGTCGGCGGGCTGATCCCCGAGCACATGCGCGAGATGGGCGTGGAGTTGAAGAAGGGCTTTTCACGCCTGACTGATCTGTTCACCCGCCTCACCGACTTGCTCAAGGAAGGCATGGACGGCGAGGTCAATATCGGCATTGCCAGCAACCAGGCCGAAGAGTGGTACCCGCTGTTTGGCAGCCTGCTGTCCCGTGCCCAGGGCAACTGGGAGTTGTGGACCGCCTTTACCGTCGAAGACCCGGAAGACAATCCGCCCATGGCTCGGTGGCTGACGCTGTCGGAAAGCGGCGCGTTGTTCGATATCGAAGTCAACGCCAGCCCGATCCTCGCGGCGGAGATGCTGCGGCGCAACCTGTGGAACGTAGCCTACGGCGCCCTTGTGACCTCGGCCACCCTGACCGCCCTCGGTACCTTCGAGCGCTTTCGCATGCGTGCCGGCCTGCCGAAAAAGGCGGTTACCGCGGTGGTGCCCAGCCCGTTCCACCACGCCGACGCCGGTGTGCTGCGGGTGCCGGACCTCAAGGCCGACCCACGGGATGCGCCGGCCCACACCGCAGCAATCATTCGTGACCTGCCATCGCTGGTGGAAGGTTCCAAAGGCACGCTGGTGCTGTTCTCGTCACGCAAACAGATGCAAGACGTGTTCGACGGCCTCGACCGCGACTGGCGTAAACAGGTATTCATCCAGGGCAACCTGTCGAAACAGGAAACCCTGAACAAGCACAAGGCGCGGGTCGATGGTGGGGATTCCAGTGTGCTGTTCGGCCTGGCGAGCTTTGCCGAAGGTGTCGACTTGCCCGGGGCTTACTGCGAACACGTGGTGATCGCCAAGATCCCGTTCTCGGTGCCTGACGATCCGGTCGAGGCCGCGCTGGCCGAATGGATCGAAGCCCGGGGCGGTAATCCGTTCATGGAGATCTCCGTGCCGGATGCCTCGTTGAAGCTGGTCCAGGCCTGTGGCCGCTTGCTGCGTACTGAAGAGGACCGTGGCACCATCACCTTGCTCGACCGCCGATTGGTCACCCAACGCTATGGCAAGGCTATCCTGAATGCCTTGCCGCCTTTCCGGCGCGAAATTTCTTAAGCCACAGTGGGCGAATTCGCCCACTTCGTGGTCTATCTCGTTTATGTCATCAGGCCATTCACCGGCCGATTGGGAGAACCTTGTTCGTATGATTCGCACGCTGCCCGCTCTTTTTGCCCTGCTGTTCGCCACGCCATTGCTGGCCGCACCGGCTGGGCAACAGACGCTGTTCAACTTTGTCCGGCCGGCCGATGTGGTCAAGGTGGCGACCCAGGACGCCAGCCTGCCGCAATACAACGCTGAACAGACCCCGGAAGGCGAAGTGCTGCGCCGCATCACCTTCAACCCGGCGGCGGAGCCGAGCCTGGTGCTCAGCCCGCAGAGCGGCGTGTGGGACTGGTCGCAATCGAGTGCCATGAGCCTGCGCATCCAGAGTGCGATGGATTGGGCACTGACGTTGTACGTCAAGGTACAGAGCAGCGACGGCAAGACCCTGGTCAGCCGTATCGATTTACCGGCGGGGCCTGCGCAAACCCTGCTGGTGCCCCTGCTGGCCAACTCGCCCCTGAGCCAGGGCATGAAGGCCGGACCGCCGATGCCCATCACTGTGGACGGCCAGCGCGTCATGCTCGCTGGCAGTGCTGGCGGAATCGATCGCAGCCAGGTGGTCTCGGTCACTCTGTCGATGATCAAGCCGGCAGCGCCGCAAAGCATCCTGCTGGAGCGCTTTGGCGTGCAGGACAGTGAACCGGTGCTCAAGGCCGCCTACAGTGAGCTGGTGGATGCCTATGGGCAGTCCAGCCGCGCGCGCTGGCCAGAAAAAGTCAGCAGCGACGAGCAGTTGAAAGCCGCTGCCGCCAAGGAGCAGCAACAACTCAAGGGCTGGCTCGCAGAGCGTGACAAGAGCGCCCTGGACAAGTTTGGCGGCAGCACCAAGGGCCCGTCCTTTGAAGCCAGCGGCTTCTTCCGCACCGAAAAGCGCGACGGGCGCTGGTACCTGGTGACACCGCTGGGGCATCCGTTCTACTCCCTGGGCGTCAACACCGTGAGCCCGGACAATAGCCAGACTTATGTTGCGGGACGCGAATGGATGTTTGGCGCACTGCCCAAGGCGGGGGAGCCCTTCGACAAGTATTACGGCAGCGGTGACAACCGTGGCGGCAATGGCGCCGATGCAGGGCGCGGTTTCAATGTGGGGCGCTGGTACAACTTCTACGGTGCCAACCTGCAACGCACCTACGGCCAGGCGTGTGACCCGGCGGCCGAGGCGCAGCCCTGCACGGCCCCAGGTTTTGACCAGGCCCGCTGGACCGGCCACACCCTGGACCGCCTGCAAGCCTGGGGTTTCAACACGATCGGCAACTGGAGCACCCCGCACTTGGGTGACGCTCGTCGCGTGCCTTACACCTTGCCTCTGTCGATCATTGGCGACTACACCAGTATCAGCACCGGTATCGACTGGTGGGGTGGCATGCCCGATCCGTTCGACCCGCGCTTTGCCATGGCCACTGAGCGGGCCGTGGCGATCGCCACCCGCGACCATCGCGACGACCCCTGGTTGATTGGCTTCTTTGCCGATAACGAACTGGCATGGGCCGGTCCCGGCGATGATGCGAAATCCCGCTACGCCCTGGCCTACGGCACTCTGCGCATGACTACGGATGTGCCGGCCAAGCGCGCGTTCCTCAAGCAACTGCGCGACAAGTACCGTAACGAAGATGGCCTTTCCAAAGCCTGGGGTATCCAGTTGGCTGGCTGGGAGTTGATGGAAGATCCAGGCTTCGAGCCGCCGGTTCCCAACGCCGAGCATCCGGAAATCGAGGCTGATTTCCAATACTTCCAGAAGACCTTCGCCGACGCCTACTTCAAGACCATCTCCGATGCGCTTAAATGGCATGCGCCCAACCAGTTGCTGCTGGGTGGCCGCTATGCGGTCAGCACCCCGGAGGCGGTGGCGTCCTGCGCCCAGTATTGCGATGTGTTGAGCTTCAACATGTACACCCTCAAGCCCCAGGACGGTTACGACTTTGCGGCGCTGCGCGCATTGGACAAGCCGGTGCTGATCAGCGAGTTCAACTTCGGCTCGGCCGACCGTGGCCCGTTCTGGGGTGGGGTCACGCAATTGGCCCGGGAGGAGGCGCGCGGCCCGGCTTATGCGACCTTCCTCAAGCAGGCCATGGCCGAGCCGTCGATTGTCGGCGTGCACTGGTTCCAGTACCTCGACCAGCCAGTGACCGGGCGTTTACTGGACGGTGAAAACGGTCACTTCGGTCTGGTGGGGATCACCGATGTGCCGTTCCAGGGCTTTGTCGACAGTGTGCGTAAAAGCAACCTGGCGGCGATCCAGCAGTTGGCCCAGGAAGCCGAAAAAGCCAAGGCTGCAACGGGTTCCCAAACCCAGTAATGACTGGAACAATGGGCGCCACTTAACGTAGGTCTTTTCCGGGGGGATTCAGGTGCAGATTCAGGGTCATTACGAACTTCAATTCGAAGCAGTGCGTGAAGCCTTCGCCGCATTGTTTGACGACCCTCAGGAGCGCGGCGCTGCGCTGTGTGTGCAGATTGGCGGCGAAACCGTCGTCGATCTGTGGGCCGGTACCGCCGACAAGGACGGTGCCGAGGCCTGGCACAGCGACACCATCGCCAACCTGTTCTCCTGCACCAAGACCTTTACCGCTGTCACGGCCTTGCAACTGGTTGCCGAAGGCAAATTGCAACTGGACTTCCCCGTGGCCAACTACTGGCCTGAATTCGCGGCGGCCGACAAGGAAAGCATCACCTTGCGCCAACTGCTGTGCCATAAGGCCGGGTTGCCAGCGTTGCGTGAGACGTTGCCCGCCGAAGCCCTGTATGACTGGCCGTTGATGACGGCGGCCCTGGCCGCCGAGGCTCCCTGGTGGACCCCCGGGGAAGGCCATGGCTACGCCGCCATCACCTATGGCTGGCTGGTCGGGGAACTGCTGCGCCGCGCCGATGGGCGTGGGCCGGGGGAGTCGATCGTGGCCCGGGTTGCCCGCCCGTTGGGCTTGGACTTTCACGTCGGGCTGGTGGACGAAGAGTTTTATCGTGTCGCGCACATTGCCAGGGGCAAAGGCAATATGGGGGATGAGGCGGCCCAGCGGCTATTGCAGGTCACCCTGCGTGAGCCCGAGGCAATGAGCACCCGGGCGTTTACCAATCCGCCTTCTATACTAACCAGCACTAACAAACCCGAGTGGCGTCGTATGCAGCAGCCTGCGGCAAATGGGCATGGCAATGCGCGCAGTTTGGCCGGGTTTTATAGTGGTTTGTTGGACGGAAGTTTGTTGGAAGCCGATATGCTTGAACAGCTGACCCGCGAGCACAGTATCGGGCCGGATAAAACCTTATTGACGCAAACCCGCTTTGGCCTGGGTTGCATGTTGGACCAGCCGGATGTGCCCAATGCCACGTTCGGCCTTGGCCCGCGTGCATTTGGGCATCCTGGGGCGGGTGGTTCCGTGGGCTTTGCTGACCCGGAACATGATGTAGCATTTGGTTTCGTGACCAATACTCTAGGTCCGTATGTACTTATGGACCCACGCGCGCAAAAGTTGGTAAGAATATTGGCCGGTTGTCTGTAAATAGCTTGCCGTCCGGCGTTTTTTTGTTAAAAAGGCACCTACAAAAGGCGCTTGAAAAGTATTGTTACTTTAAACTTCGTGAAGCGTCTGTTTAACGGGTCATCCAGACCCCTGTGTTTTCTCATTTTGTGGATATCTCATGTTATCGAACAAGTCCTTGGCACTGGCGCTCTGCCTAACTATTACTGGCTGTGCACAAACTCCACAAAATGATGCGTCTGGCGAGCATTGGTGGTCATTCGGGTTCGACAAGTCGGCGGCCAAGGACGTTACTGCCAAAGCCGATGCCAAGGCGGCTGACGCCAAGGCCGATCTTAAGGCCGACCTGCAGGCGGCAACGCCGGCTCCATCTGCGGCCCCGGTAGTCGCCAAGACTGAAACCGACACCAAATGGTGGTGGCCGTTTGAAAGCAAGCCAAAACCCCTAAGCAAAGTCGATGTGACCAACATCCCGATGCCAGACCCGAAAATCACCCAGGCCTGGCTGGACGACTACGAGCCGCGCCTGCGCGCCGCGATCAAGGACAGCAACCTGCAACTGGAGCGTCGCGACAACGTTCTGGTGGTGATAGCCCCGGTCGATGGCTCCTACAACCCGAAACGCCCGGCGATGTTGCTGCCAGTGACCTTGGGTCCGTTCACCCGTGTGGCCAAGGCCGTTGAAAGCGATCCAAAGACCGCCGTGCTGGTGCTTGGTCATATCGACACCGTGCAGAACCAGCCCCTGACCAAAGAGCGTGCCCAGTCCATCGCGTCGATCTTCAGCCTCAGTGGCTTGAAGCAGGACCGCTTGATGTTGCGTGGCATGGGTGACCTGATGCCCCGCGCTGCCAATGACAGCACCCAGGGCCGTGCCCTGAACCGTCGCATGGAAATCATGTTCACCCAGCGCACCACCATGCTGGCACTGCTGAGCAAGTACAACTCGCCAAACCCGCCGAAGCCTGAAATGGTTGCGGTACAGGACGTGGTTGCCCCAGCGCCGGTCGCCAAGAAAGCGGTTGCCGCCAAGAAAGCACCTGCCAAGAAGGCCGCCGCCAAGCCAGCCGCGAAAAAAGCGGCCGCCAAGCCAGCAGCCAAAAAGCCAGCTGCTGCCAAGGCTGCAACGCCAGCGAAAAAAGTAGCTGCAAACGACCAGGCGAAAAACTGAGCAGTTGAGCAAGAAGGATAAAGCCGCATGACCCAGGCACTGGCTGATATGCGCCGTGACTACACACGGGACGGTTTGAGCGAAGCCCAGGCCCCGGCCGAGCCGTTTGCCTTGTTCCACCAGTGGTTCAACGACGCGGTCAAGACCGAGCAACCGCCGGTCGAGGCCAATGCCATGACCCTGGCGACCGTCGACCAGGAGGGCCGGCCTCACTGCCGCGTCCTGCTGCTCAAGGGGCTGGATGCCCAGGGCTTTACCTTCTTCACCAACTACCAGAGCGCCAAGGGCCAGCAAATGGCAGCCCGCCCGTTTGCTGCCATGACCTTCTTCTGGCCGACCCTGGAGCGCCAGGTGCGTATCGAGGGTCGGGTGGTCAAGGTCACGCCCGAGGAGTCGGACGCCTACTATCAAGTGCGCCCACTGGGCAGCCGTATCGGCGCCTGGGCTTCCCCGCAAAGCCAGGTGATCCGCGATCGTCAGCAGTTGCAGGACCTGCTCACGCTGACCGAACAGCGTTTCAGCGAGACCCAGCCCGATTGCCCGGAACACTGGGGGGGGTATCGCCTGCTGCCGGAGCGCATCGAGTTCTGGCAGGGCAGGGCGAGTCGCCTGCATGATCGCTTGAACTATCGTTTGCAGGGTGCCGACTGGACCCGCGAGCGATTGGCACCCTGAAGGCGTCATACTTGTAGGAGCCGGCTAGCCGGCTCCTACAGCCTCTACTCCGTGGCTTTGACCTCATATTGCCGTGCTGCGTCCTGCAGCCACTGTGGCAAGTCCTTACGCTTGACCTTCTCAGCCTTGGCGCGGTCCAACTGTTGCAGCATAAAGTTGCGCTTGTGCTGATCGTCTCCTGCCAGTGACAGCGCCAGGTCGCGGTCTACCCAGCGCTTGATCCGCCGGTACAGCCACCAATGGAAATACAGGCCGGCTGCGGTGGTAGCTACAATGATGAAGTAGTCCATGAAATTCCTTGTCTGGGTGCAGGTGCTACCGTTTGTCTGTTTTTGCGGTACAGCCTGTCTGTACTGGGGCTGAATGAAAGCAATTTTCTCCGGGCCGTGCCGTGACAGGCGTCAAGCAGCGGAGTCTAATAAAGATATGTCCTTTGGAGTTGATGCTATGCGTAAGTCTGTTCTGCTGGTTGCCTGCTTTACCACCATGTCGTTGCTGCTGGGTGGCTGCGCCTCCAGTCTGACCGGCGACTCGTATTCCCGTGACGAAGCCCGTCGCGTGCAGAGCGTGCGCATGGGCACCATTGAATCCCTGCGTCCGGTCAAGATCGAAGGCACCAAGACCCCAATCGGCGGCGCAGCAGGCGCGGTCATCGGCGGTGTTGGTGGTAGCGCCATCGGCGGCGGTCGCGGCAGCATCGTCACCGCCGTTATCGGTGCCGTGGCGGGCGGCCTGCTGGGCTCGGCCACCGAAGAAGGCCTGACCCGCACCCAGGGCGTTGAAATCACCGTGCGCGAAGACGACGGCAGCATGCGCGCCTACGTCCAGGCCGTGCAGGAAAACGAAATCTTCCGCATCGGCGACCGCGTGCGCATCATGACCGTAGACGGGACCAGCCGCGTTACCCGCTAAGCGTCATACAGTAAAAGAAAAACCCCGACCGGGTGACTGGTCGGGGTTTTTTTAGTTCGGCTACGGATTTTCTTAATATGATTTTTAATTTCGGGCGGGCGCGTTAAACGTTGCAGGTAAGTTGGAAGTGATGAATAGAGTCATTTATCACTCTGCCGGCTAAGGTTTCTATAGCCGTCAGTTGAGCGGGGGGCAGGTTGTAGCCCTCCCAGCCGTGTTGCTCTTCGGACCATTGCATTATGGTTTTCAACTTGTCCTCGCACCCATGAGGTAGCTCGATTACAAACACTTGGAGGTCAGTAACCTTATCGAAGGCTTCAATCAGATATCTCATGGTGCGACTCTTTTTTCTTTTTTTGGATTTTCGTGGAGATGGATTTGATTATTAACGGCTCTAGCTCACCTCCAAGTTTACTGCCGGGATATGTTGTAACCATCGACGGGCTCCATCTTTTTACTGGTTAAAGGGGCGCCGTGAAGGAAAAACTCTCAGATTGAGTGACGGGTTGGAGGGAGCGATCAGGTGAATATTTCGATGTCATCTCGCGCGCTACTTATCACGCCGCTCAGTGATGGGTGTTTTTGCCCAGCCTGGTGCATTGCCGCAGACACCTTAGCCGTGTCCAATGTTCTGAATCGACGCGCGATATGACCTACAGCGACTATGGCAGCTGAGGCAATCGCTTGGTTGTCATGACTTATATGTTCTAAGCAGGTCTCCTGAGCCCAGGCGCTATTTTTTTCATTAAGCCCGATAGAAATCAGTGCAGTTGCTACCTTTCGTTCGTCTCCTGCGGCAAGACTACTTACTGCTTCCTCATGACTCATATCCGGGTCGTGATAGTGGATGTTCATTTTTCTGCTCCGAGAATCTTTCCTTTGCGGTTGGTTTTACCCGCTTTTATCAACGCATTTTTCATGTCTTGATGAAGCTCTTCCCAAGACCTCACATGGCCGTGGTAAAGCTCATCTGTGGTGCGATCTATGACCACAAACTCCTTTGATTGTGGGTCGATACCTACTCGACGTGGTTCTGTGGGTTTCACCTGTATTGAGTCGTTCAGTGCGGCTAAACCGTTGGTCGGTCTTTTGCTTTTAACGGAGTTGCCTATTTTTCCGTGGTACGGCGCATCTTCGTACTTCCAGCTCACCACGATATAGAGTGGTTTTACCCCCGACTCACTGGGAAACACCAGAATGAAATCCTTATACTCCGGCGGATAAATCGGGTCGACGATGATACTCGCGGCTGTTTCCGTCGGCGGATACACCCATATGTGAGGCGTGGCTGGCGCAGCCTCCAGTGCGGGTATGCCAAGGGTATCGGCAGGGTCAACAGCAGGTGTCCAGATCAGCTCAATGCCGTCACCCAAATCCACTACGTGTTGCGTGCCCCGTAGTTGAAACTGCACGACATCGACCATTTCCCAATCACGATTCTTCCCCGTGTAGAAGGCATAGCCTTTCAGGCTGCCGTCGTCCTGTTGTTCGATATTCAGGCGCACGCGGGTGCGGGCGCGGGGCAGGCTGCGTAATTGTTCATCGCTGTAGAGCGCGCTGTCGCCCAGCGTTGAGGGCCATAGCAGTGCGACCAGGCCCAGCATGAAGCCTGTTGCAACGGTCCCGGTGGCAGCGGCCGTGCCCGTAATGGCCGAGCCTGCGAGTGCCAACGAGCCCAGCCCGGCAGGCAATACAGTTGCGCTTATCTTCTGGAGAGGAAGCCGGCCAGTTGCATCTGTTTCACGGCCGCCCAGCACCGCATGTTCGCCATAGTCTGCGAGGCGCTCCAGGGGAATGTAACCAGACGGGTTGTTGTAGCTGATGATGGCGTCCGGCAAGTTGCAGGACTTGGCGAAAACGCACCCGACGACAGGAGCAGGGTTCGGTTCTGAAGCCGGTTGAAGATTTGCTTCGTAGGCCTGCTGGCGGGCGAGCATTGCGTTGTAGGGTTGCTGGAGCGCCTCGCGGGCGGCCAGTTCGCGCTCGTTCATAGGTTCCAGGCGGCGATAGCCACCGGTGCCGGTCCCGTAGGAGCGCCAGACTTGCGGTCTGTCTTGGTTGTTGACCATCATGCCCTCCTGGCGAGTTACACCGCGACATCCGTTCTAGAAGTCGGATGTGCGACGTTATGGGAGGAGCACGAGAAAAAATGTAGGAAGGTGCTGTAAGCGAGGGGAGAAGAGGCTTAAAGAATGAGGGGGCAGGAAAAGCCTGCCCCCTCGTTACGCGTTATGCGTTGACCGTCACCTGCTTGCGACTGGCCATCGCCGTCACTGCATAACCAATCAATGCAGCAAGGATCGAACCGGTGAGAATGCCCATCCGGTCCATCCCGGCGTATTCGCTACTGCCTGGTACGAACGCCAGCGAGCCGACAAACAGGCTCATGGTGAAGCCGATACCACACAGGATGGCCACGCCCATGACTTGGCCCCAATTGGCGCCGGTCGGTAGCGCCGCAAGGCCGGTTTTCACTGCGAGCCAGGTCAGGCCAAACACACCGACGGTCTTGCCCACCAGCAGGCCTGCGGCGATACCCATAGGCACATGGTGGGTGAAGCTCTCCAGGTTGACCCCGGCCAGGGACACACCGGCGTTGGCAAACGCGAACAGCGGCAGGATGCCGTACGCCACCCAGGGGTGCAGGGCGTGTTCCAGGCTCAGCAGGGGCGATGGCTCGGCGTTCTTGGTGCGCAGCGGAATGCAGAACGCCAGGGTGACGCCGGCCAGGGTTGCGTGCACACCACTCTTGAGTACGCAGACCCACAGGATCAGGCCGATGATCAGATAGGGCCCGAGCTTCACCACCCCCAGGCGGTTCATGGCTATCAGCGCGACAAGGCACGCGCCAGCGCCTGCCAGCGACGCGGTGGACAGGTCGCCGGAGTAGAAAATCGCGATGACAATGATGGCGCCCAAGTCATCAATGATCGCCAGGGTCATCAGGAACAGCTTCAGCGACACCGGGACACGCTTGCCCAGCAGTGCCAGCACGCCCAGGGCAAAGGCGATATCGGTGGCCATCGGGATGGCCCAGCCGCCCAGCGCCGCCGGGTTATCCTTGTTCAGCGCCCAGTAGATCAGCGCCGGCACCACCATGCCGCCGATAGCCGCTGCGCCTGGCAGCACGACCTGGGAAGGCTTGGACAGGTGGCCGTCGAGCAACTCGCGCTTGACCTCCAGGCCGATCAGCAGGAAGAACAGGGCCATCAGGCCGTCGTTGATCCATAGCAGTGAAGGCTTGGCGATTTGCAGGGCGCCAATCTGGACGGCGACGGGCACTTCAAGAAAGCTGTTATAGAACGAGGACAGCGGCGAATTGTTGATGATCAGGGCCAGGGCGGCTGCAGCGATCAGTAACAGACCACTGGCCGCTTCGAGCTGGAAGAAACGGGTAAACGTGCTACGCAGAGGCAAGGGATGCTCTCCAATCAAAGTTCAATAGGGGCGTACCCTAACCCGTACTGTTAGTTGTTAAAACAAAAGTTATATTCTTTTTTGTTATATAAAAGCGCCGTTGTATGGGTTGCGTCAAAACCTGGCAATTGTGTATCGAATTGAGTCATGACTGTATCTGTGTGCAGTGTAGGAAAGTCCCTAAGATCAAACCTGAAAACTTAATGGAACCTGAGCATGAGCGACCACCGTCCGTGGGCCCGAGAGGCCATCCGCATTATTGAAGCGGACTTCCAGCGCAGCGCCGACACCCACCTGATCCCCCTACCGCTGCCGGGTTTGCCGGGGATCGAGTTGTATTTCAAGGATGAGTCCAGCCACCCCACCGGGAGCCTCAAGCACCGGTTGGCCCGCTCTTTGTTCCTGTATGCCCTGTGCAACGGCTGGCTCAAGCCGGGCGCGCCGGTGATCGAAGCCTCCAGCGGCTCGACGGCGATTTCCGAGGCGTACTTCGCGCGCTTGTTGGGCCTGCCGTTCATTGCGGTGATGCCGGCCACGACCTCCCAGGAAAAGATTGCGCAGATCGCCTTTTACGGCGGCAAGAGCCATCTGGTGCAGGATCCCACGCAGATCTACGCCGAATCCGAGCGCCTGGCGCAGGAAAGCGGCGGGCACTTCATGGACCAGTTCACCTACGCCGAACGGGCCACCGACTGGCGGGCGAACAACAATATTGCCGAGTCGATCTTCCAGCAGTTGCGTTTCGAGCGGCATCCCGAGCCAAGCTGGCTGATTTCCAGCCCGGGTACCGGCGGTACCACCGCGACCCTCGGGCGTTATGTGCGTTATCGCCAGCATTGCACCCGGGTGTTATGCGCCGACGCCGAGCGTTCGGTGTTCTTCGAGTATTACCAGACCGGTGATGCCAGCCTGCGCCTGGACTGCGGTTCGCGGATCGAAGGCATTGGCCGGCCACGGGTAGAAGCGTCATTCCTGCCCAAGGTGATCGATGCGATGGTCAAGGTGCCGGATGCCTTGTCGTTGGCGGCCATGCATTACCTGGCGCAACGCTTGGGACGGCGGGTCGGGGGTTCCAGCGGTACCAATCTGATTGGCGCGTTGATTGCCGCGCAGCAGATGCAGGCGGCAGGGGAGTCGGGGTCTATCGTGGCGATTCTGTGTGATGGGGGCGAGCGTTATGCCACGACCTATTACGACGATGCGTGGCTGGTCGGGCAAGGGTATGAGTTGGAGGAGCTGATTGACGCAGTTGCAGCCAGTGTCGAGCGGGGCGAGCCGTTGCCGGACAGCATCCTGCGCGCCAATATCTAAAAGTTCCTGTGTATGGAGACCGTTGTGGGAGCCGGGCTTGCCCGCGATGGCCGTAGGTATCTACACAACTCTCCAGTGGCAAGCCCGCTCGCCACAGGAAAGTTCGTCAGTTTCTGAAAGTTGTGTAGATACCTATGGTGGCCATCTCGGGCAAGTCCGGCTCCCACAATAGAGAGGGGGTGTTTGCGGGTGAGCTGTCAGGCCTCGATGCCGAGGATATCCCGGGCCACGGCTTCGGCAATCCGAATCCCGTCAACGCCTGCCGACAAGATCCCACCGGCATAACCGGCGCCTTCGCCGGCCGGGAACAGGCCTTTGACATTCAAGCTCTGCATCGACGCATCGCGGGTGATCCGCAGCGGTGACGAAGTGCGGGTCTCGATCCCGGTCAGTACCGCGTCGTGCAGCGAGTAGCCCTTGATCTGCTTCTCAAAGGCCGGCAACGCTTCGCGGATGGCCTCGATGGCGAAGTCTGGCAAGGCCAGGGCCAAGTCACCGAGGGCTACACCTGGCTTGTAGGACGGTTCCACAGTTCCAATGGCGGTGGACGGCTTGCCGGCGATGAAATCACCGACCAGCTGCGCCGGCGCTTCGTAGTTGCTGCCGCCGAGGATGAATGCGTGGGACTCCAGGCGCTCCTGCAACTCGATCCCGGCCAGAGGGCCACCCGGGTAGTCCACTTCCGGGGTGATGCCGACCACGATTCCGGAGTTGGCATTGCGCTCGTTACGCGAGTACTGGCTCATGCCATTGGTCACGACCCGATTTGGCTCGGAAGTGGCCGCAACCACCGTACCGCCCGGGCACATGCAGAAGCTGTATACCGAACGGCCGTTCTTGGCGTGGTGCACCAGCTTGTAGTCGGCCGCGCCCAGTTTCGGGTGCCCGGCATACTTGCCCAGGCGTGCGGCGTCGATCAGCGATTGCGGGTGTTCTATGCGAAAGCCCACCGAAAATGGCTTGGCTTCCATGTACACACCACGGCCGTGGAGCATGCGGAAGGTGTCGCGGGCGCTGTGGCCGAGGGCAAGAATCACGTGCTTGGAGAGGATCTGTTCGCCCCCAGCGACCACCACGCCATTCAACTGGCCGTCTTCGATCAGCACGTCGGTGACCCGCTGTTCAAAACGCACCTCACCGCCCAGGGCGATGATCTGCTGGCGCATGTTTTCCACCACACCGGTCAGACGAAAGGTGCCGATGTGCGGCTTGCTGACATAGAGGATCTCATCCGGCGCGCCGGCCTTGACGAACTCATGCAAGACCTTGCGCCCGTGGAACTTCGGGTCCTTGATCTGGCTGTAGAGCTTGCCGTCGGAAAAGGTCCCGGCGCCGCCCTCGCCGAACTGCACGTTGGACTCGGGGTTGAGTACGCTTTTGCGCCACAGGCCCCAGGTGTCCTTGGTACGTTGGCGCACTTCGCGGCCGCGTTCGAGGATGATCGGCTTGAAACCCATCTGCGCCAGCAACAACCCGGCAAAGATCCCGCAAGGGCCGAAGCCGACAACGATGGGCCGCTCGCTCAGGTCTGCCGGCGCCTGGCCCACGACTTTGTAGCTGACATCGGGCGCGGCATTGATATTGCGGTCGTCGGCGAACTTGAGCAGCAGGGCAGCTTCACCCTTGACCTCAAGGTCGACGGTGTAGATAAAGCACAGCTCCGACGATTTCTTGCGCGCATCGTAGCTGCGTTTGAACAGGGTGAAATCGAGCAGATCATCACTGGCGATGCCCAGGCGCTGCACGATGGCCGGCCGCAGGTCTTCTTCGGGATGGTCGATGGGCAGCTTGAGTTCGGTGATTCGTAGCATGACAGGATCCGATATGCGGCGTTTGGTAGGGCCGGCGGTTTTGCAAACCGGCGATTATAAGCCCCAACGACGCATTCCCGTCATGCTAAAACAGCCCAGGGGCGAATCAGTCGTCTCGCGAGCCGCCAAATGCCGCGCAGCCACGCTGCACTTGACCGTTGATCCGAAGTTCGGCGCTCATGTGTTGCAGGCTGCCGCTGACGCTATCGATGCAGCGCTGGGGCGCGACCCACAGTTCAATCTGCTGGCCGTTGGCTTCGGTGGTGAGGTTGAAACGGCCGTCACCCAGTTGCTCTTCCACATAAGGCACCGGCAACGGTGGCTGGCCTTCGCGTTGCAGGACCATGCCCTTGTTGGTCACATTCAGTGCCCAGGCTGGCTTGTGCCCGTTGGCGCGCAGGATCATGCGCTTGAAGTCCGGGTCGTCACAGGCTGAGGTCGAGCGTTCGACGCGGTACAGCTGTTGCAGCTCCACCTGGCCCTGGGTGCCGCTGGCGACCCCGGAAAACTTGCCGCGCAAGTCGGCAAACAACGCCCCTTGCTGGCCGGCCAGGGACGCCGCTTCCTGGAGGATGCTGGTACCGCCGGTATCGTTGACCACGTAGTTACGCTGGTCATGGCAGGGCTGGAACAGCAATTTGTCGCCGATGGCCGTCAACTCGCCTTGCATGCGAGTCAGGCCCGCAGTGGAGGGCGTCGCCGGATCGCGTTCAAACACCTGGCAGGCAGCGAACAAGGGCAGCAGGGCAAACAGAGCAAGGGTACGGGCGGCAAACATTATCGGGTCTCCTGACAAGTGCCGCCACGTTACGCAGGCTGGCGCTGCATCACAAGCCGAGGATGGCGGGCGATTAGGTTTCAGCATTTTAATGGCGCGCGGATTTAAGCCTTTTCCTCTGTTTGCTGTGCCAACCTTGTGCAACGTTCAAGCTTTTCAAAGGAGCACGTGTATGAGCCTTCGATGGGCCTTTTTCGCCCTCGTTTGGATGACGCCCCTGGCCTGGGCCCAGGCTCCGGCCAAGCTGTTCTACAGCTCACAGACCGACTTTACCGAGATCACGGTGAGCCTGAAAAAAGCCTCTGTGCCCCGGCCTGAGTTTATTCAAGTCAACGTGACGCTGACGCCCGAAGCCAGGGCGCGTACCAAAGCCCTGAGCCTGTTGGCCATGCACAAACGGATAACGCTGTATCTCAATGGCCGGCAGCTCAATACCGCGACGGTTCAGAGTGTCCTCGACGGCCCCGACCTGACGTTTTCCATTCCCCGTGACCAGTTGCTGGAGATGATGCCATCGCTGCTCGAGTGATACTGGCCGGCCGCCGTTCAGCCGACGATGTAAGTCTGTCCGGTCTGTAAGCCTTCAACACTCTTTGCGTAGGCTAATGCCACCTCCGCCGCAGGAACCGGCTTGAAGCCCCTGAAGTACGGCGCATAGCTGCCCATAGCCTCTACCAACACGGTCGGGCTGACCGAATTGATGCGCAAGCCCCGTGGCAATTCAATCGCCGCCGCTTTGATGAAGGCATCGATGGCGCCATTGACCAGTGCGGCCGAAGCGCCGGTGCGGATCGGGTCGCGATTGAGGATGCCGCTGGTGAAGGTGAACGACGCACCGTCGTTGGCAAACTCGCGGCCGATCAGCAGCAGGTTGACCTGGCCCATCAGTTTGTCTTGCAGGCCGAGGTCGAAGTGGCTGGCATCCATGTCGCCCAGGGGCACGAAGTTGACGTTGCCGGCGGCGCAGACCAGGGCGTCGAACTTGCCAGTTTGCGCAAACAGTTGGCGGATCGACGCGCTGTTGCTGATATCGACCTGAAAGTCGCCGCTCTGGCGACCAATGCTGATCACTTCGTGGCGCTGGGACAGCTCTGCCTTGACTGCCGAGCCCACCGTGCCGCTGGCGCCAATCAACAGGATTTTCATGGTGTGGTACCTCAAAGGGTTCAAGTGAGCCTGCAGTCTAGAGTGGTTTTTTCGGCAGATAAGCGCACTAATAGGCAACCTTTGGTTTTCAATTGGAAACAATCCATGAGCGAGATGGACGACCTGGCGGCGTTTGCGGTGTTGATCGAAGCCGGCAGCTTTACCCTGGCAGCCCAGCAACTGGGCTGCAGCAAGGGGCAGTTGTCCAAGCGCATCAGCCAGCTGGAGGCACAGTTCTCGGTGGTGTTACTGCACCGCACCACCCGCCGACTGAATCTGACCGCTGCCGGCGCGGCCCTGCTGCCACAAGCCCAGGCGCTGGTCATCCAGGTGGACCGCGCACGTCAGGCATTGGCCCGGCTGAAAGACGATGTGGCCGGGACGGTGCGTATGACGGTTCCGGTTTCCCTGGGCGAAACCTTCTTTGATGGCCTGTTATTGGAGTTTTCCCGCCAGTACCCGCAAGTGCAGGTCGAAGTGGATCTGAGCAATAATTATCGCGACTTGGCCAGGGACGGTTTTGATCTGGCGGTACGCTCAGAGGTTGCCAACGATGAGCGCCTTGTCGCCAAGCCCCTGTTGGCCTGGCATGAAATGACCTGTGCCAGCCCAGCATATCTGCAACAGTACGGTGAGCCGCTGACACCCGCGGATCTGGTTGGGCACCGCTGTTTACTCAACAGCCATTACAGTGGGCGTGAAGAGTGGTTGTATCACCAGCAGCACGAACTGTTGCGAGTGCGGGTGGATGGCACGTTTGCCTCCAACCACTACAACCTGCTGAAAAAGGCCGCGCTGGTGGGGGCCGGTATCGCACGGTTGCCGTCCTATCTGTTGCAAGAGGAATTGGCTGACGGCCGGCTTCGTTGGCTCTTGCGTGATTATCAGACCCGCAGCATGCCGATGTACCTGGTGCACCCGTACCAGGGCGGGCTACCGCGTCGCACCCAAGTGCTGGCCGATTACCTGGTGGGCTGGTTCAAGCGCAACGGCGAAGCGTTGGACCGGCTCTAGCGCCAGCGCCGGGCGATCCAGTGATCAATCGATAGCCGTCCTGGTCCCTTGGCCATCAATACCAGGAGCAACGCGATCCAGGTGCCGTGGGTCGGGTAGGCATCCGGATAGACAAACAGCTGAATCACCAGGGTCATGCCCAGTAACGCCAGCGCTGAAAAACGCGTGGCGAGGCCCAGCAGAATCAGGACCGGGAAAAAATGCTCGGCGAACGTCGCCAGGTAGGCGGCCACTTCTGCGGGCACAAACGGTAGCCGGTATTCACTTCGAAACAACGGCACGGTGGAGCTGGCCAGGTGGGGCATGCCCAGTTCGAAGGTGCCATCTATCAGGTCGACGGCAAACCCCTGGACCTTGGTCTGGCCTGACTTCCAGAACACCGCCGCAATGGAAAAGCGTGCGACAAGGGCGATCAGGCTGTAGGGGATTTTTTCGAAGGTTTGAGTGATGCGTGCACTCAGGCACGGGGCGGCAGTATTCATGGGTGTACCTTGATTTGGGTGATGGCGCGGTGGTTGATCAGCAGTCCCAGACATTGGTGCAGGTCGAATTCGCTGGCCGCGTCGAGGGCGTATGCCATCGCCATTTCCAGGGGCCAATCGTTGTTCAGGCTGTTGATGAAGGTCACGCAGCCGCTGTCGATGCAAAACACTTCGACCTCCAGGCCGTTGCGCAGGACCAGCGCACTTTGCCCATGCCAGGGGTCGAGTCGGGCGACGGGGTCGGTGGTTTGGTGCGCAGCCCATAGGGCCACCACGGCGTAGTCCGAGCGCAAGGTGGCAACGCAGGGATGCAATTGCAGGCGCACGTTGCCCAGACTTGATAACTGCTGCAGTTGGTTCACCACGGCGTGTGGATTGGCCACGGGGGTGTCGATGGCGTGATATGCACTGATGCGCAAGCGTTCCAATCGAGCCACGTCGGCCACGTACGGCACATCGGCAGCGGGGGCGAAGCCCTTGATAAAGTCCGCCAGGTCACTGCCGTAGTCGTGGAGCAGCGGGCTGATAGGCGGATACGCCTGGATATACAACCCCGCCATCGCCCGGAAAAAATGCTCGCCCACCAGTTGTTGGGTCACCGGATAACTGTCGGCCAGGGCATTGATCAATGAGCTGTGGACGTTATTGCGATACACCGCAAAACGGCTGGCAGGATCGGCGCCATTGCGGCTGAATAATCCATCCGGGCATGGCAGGCCCGGCGTAAGCAGGGCCTGGGCGAACTGTTCGTGCCGGTTCATGGGTGCACCGCCGCAGCCAGCAGATGCTGGTCCGCTTGCCGGGCTTCGGCGTGCAATACGCTAAAGGCCGGTACATCGTTGTCGCGCTCGATCAGCGTAGCCACCGGGCCGGTGCGTTGCAGTGCCTGTTGATACAACTGCCAGACGGCGTTGTCGACCGGCGCTCCGTGGTCATCGATCAGCAGGCGATCACCGAGGCTGTCGGCATCTTCGGCAAAACCCGCCAGATGAATCTCGCCCACGCTGTGCAAAGGCAAGGCATTGAGGTAGGCCAACGGATCCTGCTGATGATTGATGCAGGACACATACACGTTGTTCACGTCCAGCAACAAGCCGCAGCCGGTGCGCTGGATGACCTCGCTGATAAAGTCGGTTTCGTCCAGGGAGGAGTGTTGGAACAGCAGGTAGGTCGACGGGTTCTCCAGCAACATGCGCCGCTTGAGCGTGCTTTGTACCTGGTCAATGTGTTCGCACACCCGCTTGAGGGTTGCGTCGTCATAGGCCAGGGGCAGCAGATCATTGAGAAACACCGGGCCGTGGCTGGACCACGCCAGGTGTTCGGAAAAGGAGTGGGGTTGATAGCGTTCCACCAGTGCCGCCAGGCGCGCCAAGTGAGCGTGGTCCAGCGGGCCTTCGCCGCCGATGGACAGGCCGACGCCGTGCAGCGACAGCGCATAGTGCTCGCGGATCAACCCCAGGTAGTGGTGGAACGGTCCGCCGGCCACCATGTAGTTTTCGGCATGGACCTCAAAAAAACCAATGTCGGGCAGGGTGGCGAGCACTTGCTGGAAGTGCTCGCTCTTGAGCCCCAGCCCGGCCCGGCGCGGAAGGCCGGGAGCCTGAGCCTGGGCGACATCAGGCAGGGATGAAAGCGTCATCGTCAGTACTCAGGCGGGGGATTCAGGATTTGGCCTTGAAGGCTTCCAGTTGGCCAAAACCGGTTGGCGAGGTTTTGCTTTCCATCTTCATGCAGGTGCCCTCGGGGACCAGGTTCCAGGCGTTGGCCTGGTAGTCGGTTTTCGAGGTGCCCGCGCAGGTGGTGCCAGCGCCTGCGGCGCAGTCGTTCTTGCCTTTGAGGGCGACGCCAAAGCATTTTTCCATCTTCGGCTCGTCGGCATGGGCGACAGTGGTCAGGGTGCTCAGGCTCAAGGCAGAACCCAGGGCCAGGACGAGGGTGGCGGCGGACAGCGAACGGGTGGTAGTGGTCATGGTGTTTCTCCAGTAGTGAGGTAGGTAAGAAAGCGTTTGTGCTTGCTTACCCCACTAGAGAAAGGGGGGAGGGGATCGTTACACGGAGATCGAAGAAAACTTGAAAACAACGCAAATTCTACGGTTCACACAAAACAAATGTGGGAGCGGGCTTGCCCGCGATAGAGGTGTGTCAGCCAATACATCCGGCCCGGGCACTCCGCCATCGCGGGCAAGCCCGCTCCCACATTTTTTACGCCGTTTTTAGCCGCCCAGGTACGCCTCGCGCACTTTCGGGTCGGTCAGCAATTGCTCGCCGCTGCCCTGCATCACCACCCGGCCGTTTTCCAGTACATAGGCACGGTCGGCAATTTTCAACGCCTGGTTGGCGTTCTGCTCCACCAAAAACACCGTCACACCGTCCTTGCGCAGTTGCTCGATGATGTCGAAGATCTGCTGGATGATGATCGGCGCCAGGCCCAGGGAAGGTTCGTCCAACAGCAGCAGCTTGGGCTTGCTCATCAGCGCACGGCCGATGGCGAGCATCTGCTGTTCGCCGCCGGACATGGTGCCGCCGCGCTGGCTGAAACGCTCCTTGAGCCGAGGGAACAGGTGCAGCACCTTGTCCATCTGCTCCTGGTAATCGCCCTTGTCGGTAAAGAACCCGCCCATGGCGAGGTTTTCTTCCACGGTCAGGCGGGCAAACACCCGACGGCCTTCCGGGACCACGGCAATGCTCTTGCGCATGATCGCTGCCGAGTGCTGGCCCACCAGTTCCTCACCCATGTAGCGGATGCTGCCGCTGTGAGCCTGGGGCGAACCGCACAGGGTCATCAGCAAGGTGGACTTGCCGGCACCGTTGGCACCGATCAGGGTGACGATCTCGCCCTGGCGCACTTCCACGTTGACGTCGTGCAGGGCCTGGATCTTGCCGTAGAAAGTGGAAACGTTTTCGAATTGCAGCATTTACGCTTCCCCCAAATAGGCTTTGATCACTTCCGGGTTGTCGCGGATCTGCTCCGGCGTCCCGTTGGCCAATGGCGTGCCCTGGTTGATCACGACGATATGGTCGGAAATGCTCATGACCAGTTTCATGTCGTGCTCGATCAGCAGCACGGTGGCGTTGTTTTCTTCACGCAGCACACCGATCAACGCCTTGAGGTCTTCGGTTTCCTTGGGGTTGAGGCCTGCCGCCGGTTCGTCGAGCATCAGGATCCGCGGGCGGGTCATCATGCAGCGGGCGATTTCCAGGCGACGTTGCTGACCATAGGCCAGGGTGCCGGCTGGGCGGTTGGCAAACTCGGTGAGGTTGACCTTGTCCAGCCAATACGCGGCGTACTCCATGGCCTCGCGCTCGCTCTTGCGGAACGCCGGAGTCTTGAACAGGCCTGCGAAGAAGTTGGTGTTCAGGTGACGGTGCTGGGCAATCAGCAGGTTTTCCACTGCGGTCATGTCCTTGAACAACCGCACGTTCTGGAAGGTCCGCACCACGCCCTTGCGGGCGATCTCGTGACCGGCCAGGCCCTGGATCGGCTGGCCGTCCAGCAGGATGCTGCCACCGGCCGGCTTGTAGAAACCGGTCAGGCAGTTGAACACCGTAGTCTTGCCGGCGCCGTTGGGGCCGATCAAGGCGACCACTTGTTTCTCTTTGACGGTCAGGGCAACGCCATTGACCGCCAGCAAGCCGCCGAAGCGCATGCTCAGGTTTTCGACTTTCAGGAT
>Ga0265296_1001928_pt1 | contig 22036 bp, 23 predicted proteins | sample MunlanPumphouse1_FD_189073 | JGI IMG/M metagenome (GOLD analysis project Ga0265296, IMG submission 189073) | Groundwater microbial communities from a municipal landfill in Southern Ontario, Canada - Pumphouse #1 | ecosystem: Environmental > Aquatic > Deep subsurface > Groundwater | place... | reverse complement strand
ACACCAACATCCCGAACTCGCCGCCTGACATCCGCCAAGCCGCCACCGTTAGACCTCAGGAATGAGGGGTCCTTATTCGACGCCGATCACACCGCTAACGGGGTCCCTTTTCCACGCCGATCCACAACCCACCGCTCCGAAACGCGATTTGCCAGATGTCACCGGTCAGAAAACGAAGCGCTCCTTCTAACCGAGCCCGCTGACCTTCCCAGAGGTTGGCGTCTGCTACGGCAACATCCAAAGCGATGACTCTTGTCCATCCGTCCTCGGACTCGCTCCTTAGAACAAAGCGATCAGCCGCAAATGCGGCGATCGCGATAGAGAGGAAGTCCCAGGCCGTCTGCGACGGTGGGCCGGGGAGGTATTTCCTGGCGGATTCGTGGAGGTGTCCGCCTAAGCCCGGCTGGGCATATGAACCTGCGTGATAGAGCGCGACCCCGATCGTGTCATTTGAGAGATGCGCGGCTACCGCGTCAGCGACTATGGGTGTGGCGACAACGCGAGTGGCTACCATTCTGACATTTCCCCGTAGACCGCCGTCGTTATCGTCGTGACCAGCTCAGCGACGTGATCTTGGCTGAGGTTCGTTCCCGCCGCTTGAATGGCTGGAGTCGCAATTGCGTCGGTCACCTCGCGAACAAGGGCTCGCAGATCGTTCTCACGAGAGATAGCAAGTTGGGGGGGTACGTTTTCGGCCGACTGGCCTTGCTCTGTGACGACAGAGCCGAACACGAGTTCCGCAATGAACGAGCGCGTCGCGATCAAGACGGTATAGTCATCGATGGCCGCAGGATCGAACTGATCCAGTCCCGCAAGCGCCTCGGTTAATGCTTCGCCGATAGCCGCTCTTATAGTATCTTCGTCGACGATACCCGGTGGGCAGAATGCATCCACGATGGCGTTGATGGCGTCTCCGACTTCGCCTCCAGTAAGAGAACGAAGGTCGAACCCATTCGGCGCAACAGGTTGGCCAGCCACCGCTTGGGACAGGGCTGAGAGAACGCCACCGCCCACGCGAGCAGCGCGCCCGAGGCGGTGGGCTCCGGGGGCGCCCCCGCCGGCCGAACCACGAGAGTAATGGCCCAAAGCTCTGCGAGCGTCAGCACGATCTCCAGTCGTAAGAAACCGCTTCATCGATCGCCGCATTCCTGAGCTGCGTCGCGGCTCCAGGACTTCGTCAGCACCGTCATTTGGTGCAGCGGGGCCTGGCCCGTCGCCGTCCCCATTACCTGGGACTGGATCCTGGTTTGCCCAAGACGGTACGAGCGGCGAACCACCCCGAGCCGACGGCTTCGATTGCGAAGTACCCATTAATTCCCCTTCGGCAGCAACTTGGCGGTCCTGAGCAGGAAGCCTGTTGCTTTGTGCATTGTGTCGGCCTGCAAGGTGGCGACGAAGGCAGTAAGCTCTTCTGCGGCGTCGGCCGACTGTTTGGCCAGGATGATGGCGCCGTGGACGCCTTCCGGGGCTTTGGTCCAATCCTGCTCCCGCAGGTGCGCTATAATCTCGCCCATGACCGCGCGCTGGTCAGAGGGCGAGAGATCTCCGGCGATTTTTTCGCCCGCCGGCGAGTTCACACTCGTTGCGGCGAGAAGTGCTTCCAGCGCGTTCGCTGCCGCTTCCTTCAAGCCCCCACGATTGATGGACGTGGCCATCACATCGCGGCTGAGGAAAACAGCCGGTCGCCAGGTCGCTGCATTTTCGAAATGCGGCTCCATTTCCCGCCAGTTCTCGATGAAACTCTCGTAACCCTTCCACTCGGCAGGAAACTCAGGCCGCTTCCCTTTGATCTTGCCCTTCGCGTTGAGGAGAAGCTCGGCGTCCTTCTCTTCCATGACCAGGCCGTAGAGTTTCTGAGAAGCCTTGGCATCGGTGCCGCGTTCAAAGATCGCGAGCTTGGCGAGTGTCGCCAAATCAACGTTCATCTTGCGAGAAGCAGCGAGGGTCTGCCGCAACGTGATCGCGTTCAGCAGCCGCTTCACGATGCGCGGATTGCCGTTGATATTGGGCGCGGTTGCTAGAATCGGGGCCAGCCGGTCGCAGACAGCCAGCGCGTCGAGGAGATCTTTTGGCTGCCCTGCGAGATCATTGATGGTTTTCCGGTCGAACGTGCTTCCCGACCAACTTGTCTGAAGGGCATGCATCAAGTGGGCTTGCACGGACTGTAATTTGTTTGGGGCCAAGAGACCTACAAACAATGAGTACATGTAAGCCCGAACATCTTCGATGCTGACTTGCGGGACGTGCATCGGCACTTGGATGACTTTATCCAAGTAGTCGTGAACGTGCCGGGAATTGATGTCTCCGAAATGCTTCGTGACCGAATGACGGATCATGTCCTCGTCGGCCGCGATGACGAACGCGGTCCCCTCGATAAACAGGAACAGCCGGATGGCCTCCAATGTCCCAATGGCGACGTCTGGTAAGCATCGGTCGAGATTGTCGATGAACAGGACTAGAGGCCTGTTGAGGCCAAGGACAATCTCACCAAATTCCTCACGGAACGCCGCGATCTCTTTGGGAGGAGTCCGGGCTTTTTCGGGCTTGATCAGCTTCGACCAAGTCTCTGCCGCAGTTTTCCCACCCTCCCGAATAGTGGCGGCATCATCGGCCTCACCTTGGCCGGCGATGAGCGAGCCAATAGCGCCGCCGGCTTTCGTTAGAAGTCCAGGCGGCACGCCGAAGGCCATCCCGATTCCGAAATCAGCCGCCATTCCGAGTGCGCGGAAATAGTTCACCCGGCCAGCAAAACTCTTGGCTTTGTCCAAGAGAGTCTGATCCGATTTTGCTTCCTCCAGGAGGCGCTCGGCCACGACCTCCATCAACGCCGCTTTCGCGTCGTCGAAGCCTTGGTAGAGCCACGCGTCAAATTTTATGATGATCGGACTCGGATCGGAGTCCTTCAGCCGCTTTTCTACCAAACTGAGAACTGTCGATTTTCCGGTGCCCCAAGTACCGAAGACCCCAATCGATATAGGCAACAACTTGGGGTTAGTGGCGAGAGTGGCTACTTGCTCGGCCAACTCTGTGAAATTTAGGAAATCCTGATCTGTTTCACTGTCGCGCCACATAATTCCCCCGCTCGTTAAGGATACCCTACAACTAACGCGATTGGAAAAGCGAGTCATAGCCGCAGGGCGATCCGCGTCGAGGCGCGGCGGGCTTTAGGCTTCGCCCTGAGCTTCCGGCTGCGCCGGTGATCTCAGCCCATCCGGGTTGCAATCCCTATCGCGAAGAGCTCGGGGCGTTGCCCCTGGCGCACTTCGGAGAGGCTTCCGCCCAGCTTCTCTCGCGGTGCTCGTTGCAGCCGGGTCCCCGCGAAGTCTCCCGCTCCGTTTGCTCCCCCAGTCTCGCCGACGGGCAAGGGTTCAGTACGAACCCAAACCCCAGAGGCGGATATGAAAAAGGACTATTCAATCACACGGACACACTGGAACGGAATCGAGATCGAAATCAGGTGGAACGCCGACTATCTGGTCTATGACGACAGAACCCATATGGCCCATCTGGAAGTGGTGAGTGTTTCACCCGAGCGAGCGCCATTGCCGATCACCGAGACAGGCTACAGATCGCACTTCACCCCCAAAGCGGCGATGGACGGTTACGACAGTGCGGGGGCCTTCGTGGAAACGTGGCTCGATCAAGCATCGCGTTCGCCGGAATGGACGGCATTCGATCAGGCGAATAGGCAGCTTTCGCTGTTCTAGGCGGGTGGGATGATTACGGTTCGCGCGGACGTTCGCCATTACCGTCAGCCCTTGAGCCGGCGTGGCTTTGCGCGTCTTCGGCGCAGAGTGGGCTACGGCGGCCTTCGACTGACGCCTTGTGAAGCCCTACCGCTAATACAGACAGGCGGCCCAAATCATTGGACGCCGTCGCCGACTCCAGCCACCTTTTGTTGTCCGCGTAAAGAATTATCTACACGAACTCTACACGGTACTTTGCACCGAAAAATTCTTTTTATCTTTCAGATAATTATATCGGCGAACGATGCCTATCTTTCTCCCTATGGGAGAAGGTGGCCCGGAGGGCCGGATGAGGGTCGGCCGGTGGGCCAGGTCGCACAATTCGACCCTCACCCTTTCGCGCAAGGACGACGGCTATCGCCGCCGTGCGCTCAAGCCCTCTCCCAATGGGAGAGGGAAGTCGGAGCGGGGAGGATTTTCAAGCCGGTCGCAAGCGCCTAAATGCCCCGCATGACCCACTATACCGACAACCTCAGCCAGCTCGGCGCCCAGACCGCCGCCCCGACCAGTCCCGAGACGGCGGTGCTGGAGCGGGTGCCGAATCCGCATGCGGATACGCTCTATCTGGCCCGGTTCACGGCGCCCGAGTTCACCAGCCTGTGCCCGGTGACGGGCCAGCCCGACTTCGCCCACATCGTCATCGACTATGCGCCGGGCGAGTGGCTGGTCGAGTCCAAGAGCCTGAAACTGTACCTGACCAGTTTCCGCAACCACGGCGCCTTCCACGAGGACTGCACCGTCGCCATCGGCCGGCGCCTGGCGGACCTGCTGGAACCGAAGTGGCTGAGGATCGGGGGGTATTGGTACCCGCGCGGCGGCATCCCGATCGACGTCTTCTGGCAGACCGGCGCGCCGCCGGAGGGATTGTGGCTGCCGGATCAGGGCGTGCCGACGTATCGCGGGCGGGGGTGAGGGCTTGCGTCCTTCTCCCGCAAGGGGAGAAGGAATGAAACAGCGCCTTCCCCTCGAAGCCTGGGGCCGACGTCTCCTCACCCGGGCCAAGGCTTGGGCTGATCGATCCCGGCCGCGCCGCTATGCCTACGAGTTTCTGTGGTTCGGGCTGAAGCAGGGGTGGGCGTGTCTGTTTGGCGGGCTGATGCTGGGCTTGATCCTGGCGACCTTCCTGTTCTGGCCGGAGGGGGCGCCGGTGTCGCGCTACGACTTCCTGGCGGTCGGGGCGGTGCTGATCCAGGCGGCGATGCTGGCGTTCCGGCTGGAGAGCTGGGAGGAGGCGCGGGTGATCTTCCTGTTCCATCTGGCGGGGACGATCATGGAGCTGTTCAAGACCGCGCACGGGTCGTGGATCTATCCCGAGGACAGTCTGCTGCGCATCGGGGCGGTGCCGCTGTTCTCGGGCTTCATGTATGCGGCGGTGGGCAGCTATATCGCGCGGGTGCAGCGGATCTTTCACATCCGGGTGCGGGGGTATCCGCCGCTGTGGACGACCTGGGCGCTGGCGGCGGCCATCTATGTGAACTTCTTCGCCCATCACTGGCTGCCGGACGTTCGGATCGCGCTGTTCGCGGCGACCGTGCTGCTGTTCGGGCGGGGGTGGTTCTATTTCACGGCGGATAGGCGCAGGCGGTCGATGCCGCTGCTGCTGGGATACGGGCTGGTGGCGACGTTCATCTGGTTCGCCGAGAACCTGGGCACGCTGGGGCGGGCGTGGGTCTATCCTGGGCAGGAGGCGGGGTGGGAGATGGTGTCCCTGGCCAAGCTGGGCAGCTGGTTCCTGCTGATGATCATCTCGGTCGTGCTGGTGTCCATCGTCCACCGGCCGGAGGACGAGATCAGCGGCTCTCCAGCGCCCCGCGCATGATGGCGGACTTGCGGCTCATGCGGGCCTTGACCAGGCGATAGACGACGGCGACGACCAGAATGGCCAGGGCGATGGCGCCGATCAGCAGGGTGGGGCCGTGGGCCTCGCTGAGGACTTCCATCTTGGCCAGGCCCTGAGCCGCCAGATAGCCGGGCGCCAGCATGGCCAGCACCCAGACGATGCCGGACGTGACGTTGCCGAACTGGAAGGCGCGCTGGCGCATCCTGAGCATCCCCAGCGTCAGCGGCACGAAGGCGCGCAAGGGGCCGAAGAAGCGGCCGACGAAGATCGACAGGATGCCGTAGCGACGGCAGTACAGGCGCGTCCAGGCGATGCGACGACGGTGCGGCTTGAACATCGGGCGCTGCAGGAAGCGGAAGCCCAGACGGCGCCCCGCCCAGTAGGAGACGGCGTCGCCGATCACTGCGCCGACGACGCAGCCGACGATGACGTTGACCGGATCCAGCACGCCCGCCGCGATCAGCCCGCCCGCTGCGACCAGCAGGCCGGTGGCGGGCACGAAGGCGCCGATGACGGCCAGCGACTCGACGAACACGACCAGGCCCAGCATGACGCCGGCCCACATATGGTTGCGGGCGATGAAGTCGCCCACGGCTTGCAACAGGGAATCCATACGTAGGCCTTGGGGGAGAAAGGCGGGGTCGGTCGAGGTCTAACCGACGCAGGGCGACCTTATGTCACCGGCTTACGGCAGGCGTGTGACCTTGGCGGCGATATCCGGGCGGGGGCGTTCCAGCGGCGGCTCGTTCAGGGTTCCGATGTGGATGAAGCCAGCGACGGTCTCGCCTTCGGTCAGTCCGAACAGGGGCGTGGCCTGGGCGTCATAGCTGTACCAGTCTGTGATCCAGCTGGAGGAATAGCCGAAGCCGGAGGCGGCGTGTTCCAGGTTCATGCAGACGGCGCCGGCCGAGAGCTGCTGCTCCCAGATCGGCTTGGCGTCGGGGATCGGGGTCGAGACGACCAGGATGGTGAGGGGGGCGGCCGTCAGCTTCGCCAGGACCGCCTGATCCTTGGCCGGTCGGTTATTCAGTTCGGCCAGCACCGCCAGCCGCTCGGCGATCTCGGCGCGCGATTGCGGCCCCATGACCACGAACCGCCAGGGGAACAGCTTGCCGTGATCCGGCGTGCGGGCGCCCAGGGTCAGGATCTGCTCCAGCTCCGCCTCGGACGGGCCGGGCGCGACCAGGGCCTGGGCCGGGGCCGAACGGCGCGTCGCCAGCCGGTCGAGAAAGGCCTGTGACGGAACGGGCAGGGGCAGCGGTTCGTTGAGCGCGGTCATGCCGTCTAGCTAGGTTTTCGCTACCGGCTTCGCCATAGGTGAATCATGAAGATTTCCGACGAACCGAAATGGGCGAAAGGCTTGTCCAAGCCGCCGGCGTGGCGCAGCGAGGGGACCGAGACCGTGTTCGACAGCCCGTGGCTGGCCCTGACCCGACATCCGGCGACAGCGCCGACGGGGCATGCGGCCGACTATGCCGTGGTGCGGTTCAAGAATGTCGGGACTGGCGCCCTTCCCGTACATGACGACGGCACGGTGACCCTGGTGGGCCAGCAGCGGTTCGCCCTGGCCAACTATTCGTGGGAAATGCCGGAAGGCGGCGCGCCTCTGGACGAGGATCCGTTCGACGGAATTCGGCGCGAGCTGGCCGAGGAGGCGGGGCTGGAGGCCGAACACTGGCTGCCGGCGCTGAAGGTGGAGATGTCGAACTCCGTCACCGACGAGATCGGCATGACCTGGATCGCCTGGGGCCTGAGCCCTGCGGCGACCGCGCCCGATCCGACCGAGATCATCGCCGTAGTGCGCGTGCCGTTCCTGGATCTGCTGGACGAGATCGGGCGCGGGACGGTGCGCGACAGTCTGACGGTGGCGACGGCCTACAAGGCCTATCATATGGCGATGAACGGCGAACTGCCTGAGGCGCTGGCGCGCGCCTTGCTAGGGCGCGTATGATGGGCGCGAAGGAACCGGTCATGACCAAGCTTGAAATCGTCGCGGAAGCCCAAACCGACAGCGTGTGGCGCCAGCTGCGCGCCTCGGCCGAGGCCGCCTCGCGCGAGGAACCGCAACTGGGCTCGCAGATGAATGCGGTGATCCTGTCGCACGACGATCTGGCCGGCGCGCTCAGCTTCCAGATCGCGCGCAAGCTGGCGGACGGCGAGATGAGCGCCATGTCGGTGCGCGAGGTCTGTTTGTCCGCATTCAAGGCCGATCCGTCGATGGTCGAGGCGGCCGAAGCGGACCTTCAGGCCGTGGCCGAGCGCGATCCGGCGATCCGCAACCTGTTGCAGCCGTTCCTGTATTTCAAAGGCTTCCAGGCGCTTCAGGGCTGGCGCGTGGCGCACTGGCTGTGGGGACAGGGGCGCGAGACCCTGGCCTTCCACTTCCAGAGCCGCATCTCCGAGCTGTTCCAGCTGGACATCCATCCGGGCGCGCAACTGGGCAAGGGGCTGTTCCTCGACCACGGCACCGGCATCGTCATCGGCGAGACGGCGGTGGTGGGGGACGACGTGTCCATGTTGCACAACGTCACCCTGGGCGGGACGGGCGCCGAGCGCGGCGACCGCCACCCCAAGATCGGTAAGGGCGTTCTGCTGGGCGCTGGGGCCAAGGTGCTGGGCAATATCCACGTCGGCGACTACGCCAAGGTCGCCTCCGGCTCGGTGGTGCTGAAGGCCGTGCCGTCCGGCTGCACCGTGGCGGGGGTGCCTGCCCGGCTGGTCAACTGCCCGACCGAGGCCGAACCGGCGCGCACCATGGATCACACCTTGGCCGAGGTGGTGTACGACTTCGTCATCTGATCGAGCCTCACAGCGCGATCCTGAGCGAGGCGCGCACGCTGCGGGGCGCGCCGGGGAAGATCCACAGGGCGCTGTAAGAGCTGGCGGCGTAGCGTTCGTCGAACAGGTTATCGACCTCGATGCGAGCGGTGACCTGGGGCGTCAGGCTGTATTCCAGCGCGGCCTTGGCCTTCCAGTAGGCCGGCAGGCGCACCGGGTTCAGCGTCAGGGCTCCGGCCCGGTCCCCGACGTAGGCGCCGCCGGCCATCAGCGACCAGTTTGTGCCGTGCGCAGTGGCGAACCGGCCGATGGCGAACAGCGAGCCTGAGTGCTCGGGCACGTTCAGCACGGCGTCGGTGGCGAAGGCGCTGTCGTCGGCCTTGGCGTCGGTCCAGCTGTAGTTGGCCACCACCTGCCAGGCGTCGTCGATCCGCAGGGACCCGTCCAGCTCGATCCCGCGCGTCTTCAGCTTGCCGACCGGGGCCAGGAAGTTGGAGTCCACGGGATCGGTGGTCAGGATGTTAGACTTCTCGATGTCGAAGACGGTGGCCGCCAGATCCAGCGCGTCCCAGGCGCCGGCCAGGCCGATCTCGTAACCCTTGCCGTCTTCGGGCGCGAAGCCCGAACCGTCGCGACCCGTGCCTGAGTTCAGGACGAAGGACTGACCATAGCTGGCGTGGGCGGTCAGGTTGTCGGTCAGTCGGTAGCGGGCCGCGAACCGGTATTTCAGCGGCGTGTCGCTGGTCTCGCCGACGGCGCCGTTCCGGTTGTTGCGGATGGTCTGATCGTAGTCATCGAACCGCAGCCCGGCCAGCAGGCTGAGGCGGTCGTTCACCTCCCACAGGTCTTGGGCGTAGAGGGTGACGACCTCGCGGGTTTCCAGATTGTCGGTGAAGGGCAGGGGCGTCGGCGGCGTCATCGCGCCATAGACGGGGTTGAAGATGTTGATCGGATAGGGATTGGCGGCGGTCGGATTGATGCGCAGCCACTTCTCGCCATAGGTCAGCTGATACCCCTTCACGCCTATGCCGATGTTGTGGACGCCCAGGCCGGTCGGGATGACGCCGTTCAGCTCCAGCCGGGCCGACAAGTCCTCGACGGTGAAGTCGCGGCCCCGGCGCTGGCGCCACAGGGTGTCGCCGACCAGGCGAGAGTGGTCGCTGGACAGGCCTTTCAGCGAGCCGCCGCGCCAGGCGACGCCGCCGTTCAGCCTCCAGCCGTCCTTGATGCGGTATTCGCCGGTGATCTGGTGCCGCTCGTTGCGGAAGCGGGTCACGCCGTCGCCGGGCTCGCCATAGTAGTTGGATTCGGGCAGGGCCAGGGCGTCGCCGTTGATCGCCGGCATCCCCCGGTCGAACAGGGTGGTGAAGGTCGTGAACTCGCCCACATAGGTCAGGCGCAGGTCAGCGTTGGGCCGCCAGGTCAGGGACGGGGCGATCACCGTGCGGTCCAGGCCGACATGGTTGCGCCAGCCGCTTGAGGTCTCGCCTGCGACCACCAACCGCCCGGCCAGGGTTTCCGAGATCGGGCCGGTCAGGTCCAGCTCGCCGCGCCTCAGGCCGAACGAGCCGACCGTGGCGGTGAAGACGGCGCCGGTCGCAAAGCGCGGCGTCTTGGACACGATATTGATCCGTCCCGCCGGGTCGATGTCGCCGAACAGGGCGCCGGGCGGCCCCTTCAACACCTCGATCCGCTCGGCCGTGGCCGGGTCGCGGGGCGGGGCCATGCCCCGGTTGGCCAGGAAGCCGTCGACGTAATATTCGGCGCCTCCGTCAGGCGTGCCCAGGAAGCCGCGGATAGCGAAGTTGTCCATGACGCCGCCGCGGTTGTTCTGCTGGCTGACGCCGCTGACCAGCTCCAGCGCGTCGGCCAGACGCGTCGCGCCGACCGCCTTGATCAGGTCGTTCTCGATCGAGCGGCTGGACGGCGACATCGTCTCGGTGATCGGCCCGGCGCCCAGGGTCAGGTCGCGCGGCGCCTGACGACGGCCCAGGACCACGATCTCGCCCACCGTCTGGGGTTCGACGGCCTCGACAGCGACTGGCGCATCGACGGGGGCAGGGGCGTTGGCGGCGACCAGCAGGCACGCGCCGGCGCAGCTCAGGAGGAGGGACAAGGCAGACCCCGTTTGTAACGTTATACTATATCGGCTATCCGTTCCGACATGACGATGTCAACCATTGCAACGCTTGTTCCCGCCTCCGCCGCTCTGACAGCCGCCCCGATCCGGGCGGTGGGTCGGATCCGATCCATCGACGCCCTGCGCGGGCTGGTAATCCTGCTGATGCTGGTCGATCACGCGCGGGAGTTCTTCTTCTTCCACGCGCAGGTCCCGGACCCGATGAACGTTGCGGAGACGTCGCCCGACCTGTTCTTCACCCGGTTGTCGGCGCATTTTTGCGCGCCGATCTTCGTCGCCCTGACCGGACTCGGCGCTTGGCTTTATGGGAACAAGCAGGCGGCGGGGGAGAATGGAGCCAGGGCCGCGTCCGGTTTCCTGTTCAAGCGCGGCCTGTTTCTGGTGGTGCTGGAGTTGACGGTGGTCAGCTTCGCCTGGAGCTTGTCGTTCACGCCCGAGATCATCTACCTGCAGGTGATCTGGGTCATCGGCCTGTCGATGATCGCGCTGGCCGCCCTGGTGCATCTTCCCAGATGGGCGCTGATCGCGGTCGGTCTGATCCTCGTGCTGGGTCACAATCTGTTGGACCCGATCAGCGTCGCGGCCGGCCAGCCGGGCCATCTGCTGTGGGCCATTCTGCATGATCGCAGCCTGATGGACATGCCGTGGGGCGGACAAGTGCGGACCTCCTATCCGCTGTTGCCGTGGATCGGCGTGGCGGCGCTGGGTTACGCCGTCGGGCCGTGGTTCGTGGGCGAGCAGAGGACACGGTTGCGGCGGCTGGTGCTGCTTGGCTTCAGCGCCCTGGCCCTGTTCGTCGTGTTGCGGGCGATCAACATCTATGGCGATCCGACGCCGTGGGCGGTGCAGGCGACGCCGATCCAGACGGTGATGAGCGTGCTGAACCTGACCAAATATCCGCCGTCGGCCGACTTCCTGCTGCTGACGCTGGGCGTCGGGGCGCTGATCCTGGCGGGGCTGGAGAAGGCGCCGGATCGGCTGGTGGGCCTGCTGGCGGTGTTCGGCGGGGCGCCGTTGTTCTTCTATCTGATCCACCTCTACGGGCTGCATCTGCTGAACCTGGCGGCCCTGGCCCTGTTCGGCGCCAATCAGGGCGACGGCTTCAGCGTCTCCAGCGTGGGCTGGCTGTGGTTGCTGGCGGCGCTGGTCGCCGTGCCGTGCTGGTTCGCCTGTCGCTGGTTCGCTGGTGTTAAGCGCAACAGTTCGCAGTGGTGGATGAAGTATCTCTAAGATCGGGGCGGTCAGGGAAAATGCGCATCGCCGGTTTCCCTGAACCGCCGATGTCTCTAGGGTCCGCCGCCAACGTTCAGACCATGAGGCCCCCCGTGAAAGACACCGACCTGAAGCGCATCGAGGCCCACCTCAAGCGCACCTTCAACACCGGCGGCATCATCCTGAAGGCCCGCCCCAAGCAGAACGACTCGGCCGAAGTCTATGTCGGCGACGAGTTCATCGGCATCGTCTTCGAGGACGAGGACGAGGAAGGTTCCTTCATGTTCGAAATGGCGATCCTGGCCGAAGACCTGCCGGAATAGGCTTTCGTCCCCAGATTCGTCCCAAGACGTGATCGCCCGGCCTCGACCGACGCGGGGCGATCACGGCACGACCGGCGGGTGGCGCCTCTAGAGCCAGCCCGCTTCTTTCAGCACAGGGCCATGGGTCCGGCTGACCGGCGCCGTCAGGCCGCCGACGAGGCGTATCTCGCCCGTTCCGCGCCGCCAGCGCACCTCTTCCACCGCATCGGCCGCCACCCACCACGAGCGATGGACCCGCCATCCGTGAGCCCGCGCCAACTCGTCCAGCGCATCGGCGAACCGCAGGGTGATCAGCTCCGCGCCCGCATCGGTATGGACCCTCAGATAATGGTCGTGCGCCTCGATGGCGATCAGGCGGGCGCTACGTCGTTTGGCTGACAGCCGCTGCCTGAACGCCGCCTCGGCCTCGGGCAGGGGCGGGACGACGAGAGTGCGGGTCTCCACTCGCGTGGGCAGACGCCGCCAGACCAGGGCCCTGACCGCCATGGCCGCCAGCATGATGGGCCCGACCTGCCACAGCAGCGGCAGATAGATCGACCAGCGATGCTCTGCGAACATCAGGTGCTGGGTCACGACGACGAACAGGGTCACAAGCGGCGTGGCGAGCGCCGAGGTCACGGCAACGCGTCTCCACAGGATTGGTAGGCGACGGCCCAGGCTTTCGTCCACGGCGACCGCGATCAGGCCCCCGCCCAGCATGCAGATCGTCCAATAGGTGTAGCGACTTACGAGGGGCGCATTGTCAGAATCGAACGGGCCGAGAAACCCGAGCAACAGGCCCATGACAGCGAGCATGACGGCGTCGACGGCCCAGCGCCGCGCGGTCGTCGCCCCGATGATGGTCTTCGTCTTGTGACCCATGCCGTCCCGTTCACGCACCCACGGTGCCGTTCGCGAAGTCGGGCCTAGCGAGCCGCCGCGCGACCGGCAATGGCGTTTGGCGAGAACTCGCAAACCGGATCGGAAAACCCGTGTCGCAATCCTGGCTCGTCGCCGCCCTGACCCTCATCATTTCCATCATCGCGCATCCAGCGACAGCCCAGGCGCCGGGGGGTGACGTGGATGAGCGACCCGATCCGGCCGTGGTCTGTCATGTGGGCGTATATCGGCTGGATGACGGCAGTTGGGTGGATGTTGCGCCACTGGCGAACAAGGGCCTGCGGTGGCGGCGGCTGGACGGATCCACGGCCAGGATGATGTTGGACGCCCAGGGGCATTGGGTCAGCACCCTGGGATCCACTACGCGCGTCGAAGGTCCGCAGCCGCAACTGGGATCCTGCGACGAAGGCCGGATGGTCTTCGGGGAACAAAGCGGCCGCCGCCTGACCCAGGACGTGCGCGACACGACCTTCGTCGGTCAGGGCGGGACGCACCTGAACGGGCGGCTGATCCTGCCGCCGGGGGATGGACCGGTCCCGATCATGATCGAGGTGCATGGGTCGGAGGGCGCCAATGCGCTGGACTTCAACGCCTTCCAGCGGTTCGCCCCGGCCGAGGATGTCGGCGTGTTCGTCTACGCCAAGCGGGGTTCGGGCGGATCGGAAGGGCAATACACCCAAGACTTCTATATCCTGGCCGAGGACGCCGCCGCCGCCGTGGTGGAGGCCCGTCGGCTGGCGGGAGATCGGGCGGGCCGGGTGGGCCTGCATGGCGGCAGCCAGGGCGGCTGGGTCGCGCCGCTGGCCGCCAGCCGGACGCCTGTGGACTTCGTCATCGTCGGCTTTGGTTTGGCCTATGGGGCGCTGGCGGAGGACAGCGATCAGGTGATGCTGGACCTGAAGGGCAAGGGTTGGGACGCGGACGTGCTGGAACAGGCGCGCGAGATCACCGACGTGACCGGCGCCTTCATCGCCTCGCACGGCGAGGTCGGGTTTGCGGGTCTGGAGGCCGTGCGGGCCAAGTATCGCGCCCAGCCCTGGTTCGCCGACATCAAGGGCGAGTTCACCGGCTTTCTGCTGACCACGCCGAACGCGCAGATCATCGCCATGGCCCCCGTGCTCGATATCGGAACCCCGTGGGACTACGACCCACTGCCGGTGCTGAGCGGGCTGGACACGCCGATGCTGTGGATTCAGGCCGAGGACGACCTGGGAGCGCCGCCCGAGGCCACGCGCCAGCGGCTGATCGATCTGGCGGGACAGGGCCGGCCGGTCACCCTGCTGGAATACCCCGACACCGACCACGGCATCGTCCGGTTCGAGACGGCGGCGGACGGCAAGCGCACGTCGATCGGCTATGCGCCCGGCTATTACCAGGCGGTGCTGGACTGGGCGAAGATCGGGCGCCTGGACGGGGCCTATGGCGACGGTCGTTTGCTCGCCGTGCCTAGCCCGCGTGGGCGATGAAGGTCAGGGTGTGGGTATAGCTGCGGTAGGGCGTCGGGGCGCCGGCGGGCGAGGCCACGCGGTGGCGGACCTGGGTCATATAGGCGCCGGGATCGCCGACCTTCAGCGTCAGCAGGCCAGAGGGGTCCGTCTTCAGTTCGGCCTCGATCTTCTTGCCGTCATACTGCCCAGCCTCGCGGAAGACGGTGACGGCGGCGTTGGCGACCGGCTGACCGTCGAACAATAGGCGGAAGGGCGCGTCCTCGCCCGCGACGATGTCGTTGGGCTGGATCAGGGGCTGAAGCTCAAGCCCTTGGCCCGAGGGTTTCAGGGCCGCATCGTCCGGATCGCCACGCACGACATAGACGTCGGCCGTGGTGATGCTCTGGACATCGACCAGTTCGGCGCCGGGCGGGGGCGCCTCGTCCTCCTCGCCGACCATCTTCCAGCCGGACGGGGTTTCGTACATCTTGGCCGCGCGGCCCTCGCGTGCGCCCGACGACAGGCGATAGAGGCCGTCCACCGGCGTCGGGGCCTCGAACACCGCCAGATCGCGCAGATAGGTGACGGCGGTGATCGGCGTGTCGCCGTTGGGCCCGACGATGTGGAAATGGTCGGAGCGCATGACCACCTCGGCGTTGAACACGTCCTCGGTGAAGGCGGCCTCGACCGTCACATGGTCGCGGTTGGTGGCGTCGAAGACATTGGGCCGCAGATAGGGCGAGTGGGCCTGGGCCGCGCCGGCGCTCCAAACCGCGAGCAGGCTGGCCAGCAGGCCGGCGTGGATGGTGGTTCTGGTCATGGCCGCGCTCCGTTGGGTCGTCGCGGTTGTCTATAATATTGCGAAGCGTTTGCAAACAGACCTGTTCGGCGGCTACTCCTTTTGAGCGATGCTGTCGCGACCGTCGCGGCTGAGGATCAGGCCCGTGACCGCACCGGAGGCGCTGCGCAGGAAGGTCGTCTCGGCCCCCGCTTCGGACGGGCGGAAGACGTCGGCGGATTGCGGGATCAACGCGATGGCGTCCCGGCCTGTCGCCTGGCTCGTCAGCTTGCCGTCCTCTACCGACACGGTGATCGAAGACATCGGCGTCAGGGCGTAGACGCCGGAATAGTCCTGCAGGGTGTCGGGCGCCGGGACGGTGATTCCGCTCGTGTCCGCTTCATCACGGGCGAAAGCCAGAAGGGATGCGCCCAGCAGGTCCGGGGCCGAACCGTTCAGATTGCCCAAGACGACCACCGTCATGCGGCGATCCGGGTCATAGGCCATATAGGTGTTGAAGCCGTCGAGCCCGCCCGAGTGGGCGATGGTCGTCTGACCTTGCGCCTTGGCCACGAAGACGCCGAAAGCATATTGATCGCGCACGGGCGTCGTCAGCAGCGCGAGCGAAGCGGGGCTCAGCAGCCGACCGCCGAACAGCCCCTGTTCCCATTTCAGCAGGTCGTGGGTGGTGGAATAGAGACCGCCGGCGCCCTGCGGAATGCTCATGTCCCAATAGTCGGCATTGACCACTGCCTTGGCCGACGGCGCATAGCCAGAGGCGCGGCGCGGCAAGACGGAGGCATTGCTGTCGTAGCCGCTGTCGCTCATGCCCAGCGGGGTGAAGAGAGCCTCGCTGAGGAATTCTGCGTAGGATTTGCCGCTGGCCTTCTCGATGACGGCGGTCAGCAGGACATAGCCCGAGTTCGAATACTTCCGCCCTTCGCCGGGCTGGAAATCCAGGGGGTGATCGCGGAAGCGCGCGATCAGGCCGTCCACCGTGACGGGCAGGGTCTTCTGTGATTGAAAATCATCGAAGCTGGTGAAGTTCGGGACGCCGGCGGTGTGGGCGAGCAGGCGTCGCACCGTCACCTGGTCCCAAGAAGGCGGCGCGTCCGGCACCCAGGTCTTCACCGGCGCGTCCAGATCGACCAGGCCGCGTTCGTTCAGAATCATGATGGCGACGGCCGTGAACTGCTTGGTGAGCGATCCCAGGCGGAATTTGGTGTCGCCGTCGTTGGGGATCCGCCACTCCCGATTGGCTAGGCCATAGCCCCGATCCAGCAGGATCTCGCCGTCGCGCGCGACCAGAACCGACCCCGAGAATGCGTCCGCGTCAGCGGATGTCTGCACGAGCCGATCCATGCGCGCGGCGTCTTGAGCCTGAACCGGGCCGGCGATGGCGACGAGGGCGATCAGGCTCGCAAGCGCGAAAGGCGCGCCAGAGCGGCTGAGGGGCTTGAACATTCTCGATCTCCACGGCGGGTCCGCCACGCCGTGACAGAAGGAGAGCGCTATCTGCCGCAACGGTCGCCAAGCGTCACCTTAAGGATCGGCAACCTCGGCTTGGCCGCGCCCCAGCCCGTAAGATTGCGAGGCGTTTGCGATATTATGGACTTGCGCGACCGAGGGTTGATCGCCCACGCTAAGCTTTCCAGAAATCACTGTTTGAGGTCTCCATGCCCGTAAAAACCGTCGCCGAGTTCGTCGCCGCCTACAAAGAGAAGGATGTCAGCGCCGAAGCCTTCGAACTGGAGAACCAGTATCTGCTGGAGGTGCGGCTGAACGGTTCGGTCTGGGCCAAGTCCGGGGCCATGGTAGCGCGGACGGGGCAGGTGAAGTTCACCCGTCAGGGCCTGATGGAACAGGGCCTCGGCAACCTGCTGAAGAAGGCCGTCAGCGGCGAGGGCATGGTGCTGATGAAGGTGGAGGGGCAGGGGCGCGTCTATCTGGCCGACACGGGCAAGAAGATCACCCTGCTGCGGCTCGATAACGAGACCATCTTCGTCAACGGCAACGATGTTCTGGCGCTGGAAAACGGCGTCAGCAACCAGATCACCATGATGAAGCGCGTTGCGGGCATGATGTCCGGCGGCCTGTTCAATGTGAAGCTGAGCGGCAGCGGGATCGTCGCCATCACCTCCCACTATGATCCGCTGATCCTCAAGGTCAGCGCCGCGACCGGCCCGGTCTTCACCGATCCGAACGCCACCGTGGCCTGGTCGGGAAGCCTGTCGCCGGAGATCGCCACCGACATCTCGTTCAAGACCCTGGTGGGCCGTGGCTCGGGCGAGAGCATCCAGATGAAGTTCGCCGGCGAGGGGTGGGTCGTGGTCCAGCCCTATGAGGAAACCTATATGCAGGCCGCCAGCAACTGACGGGGGCGCGAGCGGGGCGCATGTCGCCCCGCTCGCATCACCAACGGTGTGATCGTTACCCGAGCCGCTCCAGGCCGTAGAGGGCCTCGACGATGTCTTCGGCCTTCTGCTGGACCAGTTGCTGAGCGTCGCGGACCCCGCGGTTGTAGAAGGCGCCGCCGATCTCCTTGCCGATGAAGTCCAGCAGCATCTCGGCGGGAAGCTGGCCCAGCTCCTGATCCAGTTCGCGGGCGAAATAGTCGCGCAGCTTGCCGGTCGCGGCGGCGCGTTCCTCCTTGGAGAATTCAATCGGCTTCATCAGGAAACCTCGGCCAGGGCTTCCTCCGCTGCGACCCAGGCGGCTTCGGCCGTCGCGAGGTCGGCTTCGGTCTTGGCGCGGGCGCGGGTCAGGCCTTCCAGGGCTTTCGGATTGTTGACCGAGGCGGTGGCCATGTCGTCGTCGATGCGGGAAATCTCGGCCGTCAGGCGGGTCATGTTTTCCTCGGCCTTCTTGACCGCGTGACGCAGGGTCGAGGGCGAGGGGCCTGATTTCTTGTCGTTCTTCTTGCCCTTGTTGTTCTGGGCAGGGGCGGCGGCCGCCTCTTCCTTCTTGATCTGGCTGGGCTTGGATACGGCGGCCTTGGCGCGGTCGAGGACGAATTTGGCGTAGTCCTCCATGTCGCCGTCGTAGGGCTTCACCGTGCCGTCGGCGGCCAGCCACAGCCGGTCGGCCACCATCTCCATCAGCGAACGGTCGTGGGTGATCAGGATGACGGCGCCGGTGTAGTCGTTCAGCGCGTCGAGAAGGGCCCGGCGGCTGTCGATGTCCAGGTGGTTGGTCGGTTCGTCGAGGATCAGGACGTGGGGCGCGTCCATCGCCACCATGTTCAGCAGCAGGCGCGCGCGCTCGCCGCCCGACAGGCTGTCGACGGTGGTTTCCTGCTTCTCGTAGCCCAGGCCGAACTGGGCCAGTTTGGAGCGGCGGGCGCTTTCGGGCGCGTCCGGCATGGCGCGGCGGATGATTTCCAGCGGCGTGTCGGTCGGGTCCATCGCCTCGATCTGGTGCTGGTGGAACCAGCCCACGCGCATCTTCTTGTCGCGGTGCAGTTCGCCCTCGGAGACGTTCAGGGCGCCGGCGATCATCTTGGCGAAGGTGGACTTGCCCGCGCCGTTGACCCCCAGCAGGCCGATCCGGTCGTCCAGGTCCATGCGCAGGTTCAGATTGCGCAGGATCGGCTTGCCGACATCATAGCCGACATTGGCTCGCTCCAGCCGGATCAGCGGCGGCGCCAGGGGGCGGGGCGGCGAGGGCAGGGTGAAGGGGGCGACCCGCTCCTCGATGGTGGTGGCCACGGGCTGCATCTTCTCCAGCCGCTTCATGCGCGACTGGGCCTGGGCGGCCTTGGAGGCCTTGGCCTTGAACCGGTCCACGAAGGACTGAAGGTGGGCGCGTTCGGCGTCCTGCTTGGCCTTGGCCGACAACTGCAGCCGGGCCTTTTCGGCGCGGGCCTTTTCGAAGGCGTCGTAGTTGCCGGTGTAGAGTGTCAGGGTGTGGTTCGCGAGGTGCAGGATATGGGTGCAGACCTCGTTCAGCATCTCGCGGTCGTGGGAGATGATCAGGGCGGTGTGCGGGTATTTCTTCAGCCGCGCCTCAAGCCACAGGGCGCCTTCCAGGTCGAGGTAGTTGGTCGGTTCATCGAGCAGCAGCATGTCCGGCTCGGCGAACAGGGCCGCCGCAAGGGCGACGCGCATGCGCCAGCCGCCCGAGAACTCGGACATCGGCCGGGCCTGGTTCTCCTGGTCGAAGCCCAGGCCGACCAGGATTTCGGCGGCGCGCGCAGGGGCGGCGTCGGCGTCGATCTCGATTAGGCGAGCCCAGATCTCGCCCATCTCTTCGGGGGGCGCCGTCTCCAGCCGGCCCAGCAGGGTGTGGCGTTCGACATCGGCTTCCAGAATGGTGTCGATGACGCTGACCGGCGTCGCGGGGTGTTCCTGATCGACCGAGCCGATGCGGGCGGTCTTGGGCAGGCTGATCTCGTCGCCGGCGGCGTGAAGCTCGCCCAGGATCAGTTTGAACAGGGTGGACTTGCCAATGCCGTTGCGGCCGACTAGCCCCACCTTGGCGCCGGGCGGCAGGCTGACGGAGGCGTCCACGAGGAATTTGCGGCCCCAGGCGTTGAAGGTCAGGTCGGTGATCTGGAGCATGGGAGGCGCAATGGACTTTCTGACCGGTCATCTCTATATGACCAGTCATGACGTATGATCTTGTAAGCGGCGAGGTCGTCATAACGGCGACGGAGTTCAAGGCCAAGTGCCTGGACCTGCTGGATCGCGTGAACTCGGGCGAGATCCGCAGGGTTCACATCACTAAACGCGGCAAGGAGGTGGCAGTCATGGCCGGCGCCGCTGCTCATGAAGAGACGGGCGACTTCATCGGCTGGCAGGCCGGGAGCGTCATTCTACCGGACGATCTGGATATCGACGGCCCGATCTACGACCCCGAATTCGATGGGGTTTGTGACCCGATGAGCGGCCTCCGTTGAGCCTGAGGCCGAGAGGGGCCATCGGTCGAGGGCTGACGGCTCTGTCGAATGGCGGGCGGACAAAGGCGTCGGTCCTTTTGGACACCAACGCCATCATCCGGTCGCAACTGGATCGCGACTTTGGGGCTGAGGCTCGCGAGGCGATAAATGCCGCGCAGCGCGAGAATGGAATATTGGTGTCGGTCGTCTCCGCACGGGAGATTGGTTTGCTGGCTCGCAACCGGCAAAGTCCGACAGGGCGACTTTTTCAACCCGACGCCGAGACGTGGTTCGACAATGTCATGCGGGCGCCGGGGGTTCGGATGGCCCCGATGAGCCACCAGATCGCATTTGCGGCATGGAATCTGCCGGACCCGATACATGGCGATCCAGCGGATCGTTTGATGATCGCCATCGCTCGTGAACTGGATGTGCCGCTGATCACCCGCGACCGCGCCATCCTCGACTACGCCGCCGCTGGGCACGTCCGCGCCATCGCCTGCTGATAAGACGGGCTTGGCGCGGGGGCGGGGCGTCGCTATAAGCCCGCGACCTTCATTCCCCCTAACAAGAAGTCACTTTCCATGACCGAACGCACCTTCTCGATCATCAAGCCCGACGCCACGCGCCGCAACCTGACCGGCGCGATCAACGCCGTGATCGAAGGCGCCGGCCTGCGCATCGTCGCCCAGCGCCGCGTCAAGCTGACGACCGAACAAGCCCAGAAGTTCTATGAAGTCCACGCCGAGCGTCCCTTCTACGGCGAACTGGTCGAGCAGATGACCGCCGAGCCGGTCGTGGTTCAGGTGCTGGAAGGCGACAATGCCGTCGCCGCCTATCGTGAAGTCATGGGCGCCACCAACCCCAAGGACGCCGCCGACGGCACGATCCGCAAGCAGTTCGCCCTGTCGATCGGTGAAAACTCGGTCCACGGCTCGGACAGCCAGGACAACGCCAAGATCGAGATCGCCCAGTTCTTCACCGACGACCAGATCGTCGGCTAAACGCTCAAGTCGCGAGGGACTTATCCTTCGCATAGCGTGGCTATATAGGCCCGCGTCCGGAACCGGACGCGGGCCCTGTCGTTTGATCTTCATCGATTCATCCCCCTCCCGGAGAAGACCCATGAAGACCATGATCAAACTGGCCCCCGTCATCGGCGTCGTCGCCCTGCTGGCCGCCTGCGGCAATACGATGGAACAGCGCGCCGCTACCGGCGCCTTGGGCGGCGCTGTCGCCGGTCAGGTTCTGGGCGGCAACACGGGTTCGACCGTGGCCGGCGCCGCCATCGGCGCTGTCGGCGGCGCGGCGACCACGCCCCGCTAAATCCAGCTTAAACCTGGATAAGGAAAAGGCCCGGAGCGTACGCTCCGGGCCTTTTCTGCGTCTGAGATCCGGCGCTTACCAGATGCGGGCGCGGGCCTCGGGGGCGATATATTCCTTCTGGTCCGGCGAGACGCCGAAGGCCGCATACCAGGCGTCGATGTTGCGCGGCGAGGTGGCGGCGCGCACCGAACCGGGCGAGTGCGGATCGGTGGTCAGCTGCTCCTTCAGCGCCGCCTCGCGCGACTTCTCGCGCCAGACCTGCGCCCAGCCCAGGAAGACGCGCTGATCGCCAGACAGGCCGTCGATCACCGGGGCCGGCTGGCCGTTCAGTGACTTGTGATAGGCATCCAGCGCCAGCAACAGCCCGCCCAGGTCGGCGATGTTCTCGCCCATGGTCAGGTCGCCGTTGACGTGAACGCCAGGCAGGGGCTCCAGGCCGTCATAGATGTCGCCCAGCACCTTGGCGCGCGCCTCGAAGCGGGCGGCGTCCTCGGCCGTCCACCAGTCGCGCAGCACGCCGTCGCCGTCGGACTTGCGCCCCTGGTCGTCGAAGCCGTGGGTGATCTCGTGGCCGATGACCGCGCCGATGCCGCCGTAGTTGACGGCCGGGTCCGCGTTCGGATCGAAGAAGGGCGCCTGCAGGATGGCGGCCGGGAAGACGATCTCGTTGCGCGGCGGGTTGTAGTAGGCGTTCACCGTCTGGGGCGTCAT
>Ga0265296_1001927_pt1 | contig 22042 bp, 24 predicted proteins | sample MunlanPumphouse1_FD_189073 | JGI IMG/M metagenome (GOLD analysis project Ga0265296, IMG submission 189073) | Groundwater microbial communities from a municipal landfill in Southern Ontario, Canada - Pumphouse #1 | ecosystem: Environmental > Aquatic > Deep subsurface > Groundwater | place... | reverse complement strand
CGCCCCGCCGAATCGGCGGGCTTCAGCGGGTAAAAATTTTGTGGTAACTTATTTACCGGTTGATAAATATGGAGTTGTTGACTTGGATGCTTTGGAAAAAGCGATTAAACCGGAAACGGTTTTGGTTTCAATAATGTATGCGAATAATGAAGTGGGCACGATACAACCGATTAGGGAGATTATTAATATTGTAAAGGAAAAGAAGGGGAAGAAGGTTGAGGAGGGAGAGAGGGGAGATATTTACGTTCATACTGATGCGGCGGCAACGGCGGAATATCTTGATCTGGATGTACAAAAATTAGGAGTGGATTTAATGACTTTAGGTTCTCATAAATTCGGCGGACCAAAAGGGATAGGGATTTTGTATATTAAAAAAGGGACAAAAATAAATCCAATAACTTTTGGCGGACACCATGAAGATGGTCTTTGGCCGGGAACGGAAGCGGTACCGCTCATTGTGGGGATGACGAAAGCGCTGGATATAGTTCAAAGTTCAAAGTTAAAAGTTCAAAGTGAAGTTACGAAGTTACGGGATAAATTGATAAAAGGAGTATTAGAGAGTGTGGAAGGATCGATATTGACAGGACATCCGATCAAAAGACTCCCGGATATTGCCAGTTTTATTTTCAAGGGAGTGGAGGGTGAAGCAGTTTTATTGCGGCTCGATGCGCAGGGGATTGCGGTTTCTTCCGGTTCCGCTTGTACTTCCGGTGATTTAAGACCGTCCCATGTACTTTTGGCAATGGGGATTGCCCAAGAAGAAGCCCATGGGTCGATCAGGTTTTCGTTGGGAAGAAATACAACGGAAGAAGAAATTGATTATGTACTTGAAGTTTTACCGAGAGTGATTGAAGATATCAGGAAAATGACACCCAGATTAATTTGAAATTTGTCACCGCCGTTGGCGGCCACCGCCGTAGCGGGGTCCCGCCAATCGGCGTGGAGATCCCGTCTGAAGGCGGGAAAATTTTTAAATAATTAATAATTAAATAATTTGAATATTTTGATTAAAAATTAAAAATTAAGAATTAAAAATTGTTTATGACAGATATAAAAGGATTGTATTCCGACAAAGTAATGGATCATTTTTTGCACCCCAGAAATATGGGGGAACTTCCTGATGCCAACGGAACAGCTACGGTGGGAAATAAAATATGTGGTGACGTAATGAAGATATACCTTAAAATTGAGATGAAAGATGGGATAGAAATAGTTAAAGATGCGAGATTTCAGACGTTAGGATGTGGTGCGGCTATCTCAACGAGTTCAATGGCAACGGAAATGATCAAGGGAAAACCGGTCAAAGATGCGTTAGAATTAACAAACCAAGCAATTATAGAAGCGTTAGACGGGCTTCCTCCGGCCAAAACCCATTGTTCGGTTTTAGCGGCAGAAGCGGTTAAGAAAGCGATTGAGGACTACAAAAATAGAAAATAATAAATTTTATAAAAGTTATAAATATTATAAATTTTATATTCTTTGAAAAAAAATTTTGCGATTAAATTATCCGGTCCGGCGGGGACGGGAATGATGCAGGCGGGAGAAACATTAAGTAAAGCGTTGAACCGCTTGGGTTTTTATACTTTAATGTATCCCGAATATCCCTCACGTATCCGCGGGGGAGACAACAGTGGTTTTTTCTGGAGAAAAATATGTCGCGCCGGTGGAAAAAATTGACTTGCTTTTGGCTTTTGGAAAGGAAAACTTTAGGAAACACGAGAAGGAAGTAGAAGAACCCCACTTCGTCCGGCTTAGCCGGACTTCGCGGGGCAAGCAAGAAGAACAAGAAGGACAGGGGGGACCCGCCTTCGCCGGATCTAACTCGGCTACGGTGGGCAAGCAAGGATACGAAGCAGAGGAATTAGGATTGACAAAAATCGCGAGAGAGTTGGGAAATCCGCTGGTGGCCAATACGGCCGGGTTGGGATTTATTTTTAAGGTTTTAGGTTTTGATTTGGAGGTTTTAGAGGAACAAATAAATGAAGAATTTAAAGGGAAAGAGGAAATTTTGAAGTTGAATTTGGAAGCGGCGAAGAGAGGATATGAATCGGGGGAAATAGGGGAAAGAAGGGAAATAGGGGAAAGAAGGGAAAGACGAAAAATATTAAACTATTCGGGAAATGAGGCGCTGACGGAAGGAATATTAAAAGCCGGATGTGAGTTTGCGGCGATTTACCCGATGACGCCGATAAATTCAATTCTTACGATGTTAGCCCGCCCGCAAACGCCTGAGCGTAGCGATGGCGGGCAGGCAAGATCTAAAGTTCAACTTTTCCGTCCTGAAGACGAGATTGCCGGCATAATGTCGGCGATTGGTGCGTCTTTTGCCGGAAAGCGGTCAATGGTTGCCACTTCCGGCGGCGGTTTTAGTTTGATGATTGAAGGAGTCAGCATGGCGGGCATGGCGGAAATACCGGTTGTGATCGTACTCGGGCAAAGAACCGGACCGTCAACCGGGATGGCAACATTTTCTTCACAATCAGATTTAAACTTTGCCATTTACGGCGGGCATGGAGAGTTCCCGCGGATTGTCTTAACCCCCGGCGATATTAAAGAATCATATTTATTGGGAATAAAAGCTTTCGAATTGGCGGAAAAATATCAGGTGCCGGTAATCTTAATGACGGATAAGTATTTGGCGGAAAGCAGGTTTTCGGGAGACGAGGAAGAATTAGAAGTATCAAAAGTATCAGAGGTATCAAAAGCACCAAAGGATGATGTAGGGGCGCAGCGTGATGCGCCCGTGGAATATAAAAGATACGAATTTACAAAAGACGGAATCTCTCTGAGATTATTTCCCGGACAAGCGGTAGTAATGGCGAATTCTTATGAACATGATGAAAAGGGTTTTTCTTCGGATGATCAAGAAAACAGAATAAGGATGATGAGAAAAAGGATGGGAAAGCTTCGGGGACTAGAAGGAGGGTTTTCGTTTTATAAAGGACAAGAGGAACCAGAAGGACAAGGAACTATATTGGTCGGGTGGGGGTCGACAAAGGAGATAATTTTGGATTTCTTAAGAGAAAGAAACGGATTTGATTTCCTGCATATTTACCGGCCTTGGCCTTTTCCAAAAGGAGCAATTGAAGTTTTGCAAAAATATGATGAGATTATTGTTATAGAAGGAAATTATTCCGGACAACTGTCGGATTTAATAGAAAAGTTTACAAATAAAAAAGTGAAAAGAATTTTAAAAGACGACGGAAGACCGTTTTATCGAGGGGATTTACACAGATTTTTAGCGGATTTACACGGATCCGCGAAAATCAGTTTGTAATCCGCGAAAATCTTTTTTTGGGTTTAATATATTGGTATTTAATTAAAATTAATTATGGACAAAGAGGATATATTTAAAACTGACCAGGAAATTACCTGGTGTCCGGGATGCGGAGGATACGGATTTATAACGGCGGTTAAAAACGCATTAAGTAAAGCGAAATTGGAACCGAAAGATATTGTAGTAACTTATGATATCGGTTGTTCTGCCAATGCAATTAATTTTTTAAACGTTTGTGGTTTTGCCACTCTTCACGGTCGCTCGATTCCGGTAGCAGTGGGATCAAAAATGGCCAATCCAAATTTAACGGTGATTGCTCAAGGGGGTGAGGGCGGGATTTTAACCGAGGGGGCAAATCATTTAATACATGCCGCCCAAAGAAATGATGATATTACAGTTTTGGTGAATAATAATTTTGTTTTCGGATTAACAACCGGCCAAACTTCTGCCGGAACTCCGAAAGGCGTTAAAACCAGAACAACTCCCGAGGGAAATCCCCATGATCCGATTTGCGCCGTGGATCTGGCATTGATATCGGGTGCAACTTTTGCCGCCAGAACAAGCGCCTTTGAAATTGAGAAAACCGCGGAAATAATTTTTCAAGCGATAAATCACAAAGGTTTTTCTTTGGTGGAAATTATCCAACCTTGCGTCGTGTGGACAAAGGAATTAGTGAAACAGGAGGGGGTTTGGGTTGATAAGCCGTTTAACGATTATAGAGAGTTTTTAGGGAAAGAAAAGTTGTGGGGAATACTATATGTTAGTTAAAAGTTCAAAGTGCAAAGTTCAAAGTTTTTTAAACCGATAATTGATAAATGTAACTTTTAATTTTTAACTTTTAATTTTGAACTGTTTTATATGACGCCTTTTTTGAATGTTTTGTTTTTTGGAACTTTGGCAGGACTGGCGACTTTTGTCGGAATTTTTTTAGTGGTTAAAAAAGAAAAATGGGTAAGAGATAATTTAATTTATCTTCTTTCGTTTTCAGCAGGAATTTTACTTTCTTTTTCTTTAATTCATTTGTTGCCCGAAGCGGTTGCAGAAAATTCTTCTGCCTATTTGATAACGCTTTTATCTTTTTTTGGTTTTTATATAATTGAACACGCTTTAAGTATTCATAATTGTAAACAAGACAAAGATTGTCCTTCTCATCAAACCTTTTCTCTTATTTCCTGGATGGGTCTTTTTGTCCATTCAATTATTGATGGAATTGTAATTGGAGCAGGGTTTGAAGTTTCTTTTTCCTTAGGAATTCTTTCTACTTTGGCGGTTTTGCTTCACGAGTTTCCGGAAGGAATTTCAACAATGTCGGTAATGCTTTATGGAGGGGATAGCCTAAAACAAGCAATAAAAAAATCTGTTTGGGTCGCCTTGGCGACTCCAATCGGGGCCTTGTTAACTTTTTTTATTTTGAAGAATATTAATTCTTCAGTAGTTGGTTTTTTACTAGCCTTAGCGGCGGGATCATTTTTATATGTTGCCGCTTCTGATTTAATTCCGGAAATTCACAAGAAAAGCAAATGGGGGAATATTGTTTTAACTCTTATTGGAGTTTTCGTGCCTATTTTGATTGAAAAATTGCTTTAAGCTTCAATTTGTCTTATAATCTTCAAGTCTATTGGCACATTACAAGGAAGGAAGGAGAGAAAGATGTTTTCCCGACAGAATGTCTCGCAAAAAATGATTGACGGAAAGCCGCTTATTGAAAATTTAATTATGCGAAGAATTGAGATGTATATTGATGAATGTTTGGAGGAGTACGGAGAGGATCCTTGGTCTTTTCTAACTCTTGGAATTGTAGAATTTTGCAAAGAGTATCGTGAGAGATGCAAGGCCGATTTTGAAGCTGTAGTGAGGGGATTACTGGTAGAAGTACTAGATAAATACAAGTCTTCATGGGAGGTTAAATACTATCCGGTTTTGACAGCTTGGGGTTTTAGTCCTTTGGAATAAATGAATTTGGTATAAACTATCTGTTTAATGTAAGGAATTAGCGGGGGTAAGACCCCGCTTTTTTATTGAAAAATTGCTTTAAACCACTGGTTGTCTTATAATCTTCTGGTCTTGTAGCACATTTCAAATAGAGAAAGCGGAGAAAGGAAATGATTACTCCGGCTCAGGCAAGAGAAGCTAATAAAGAGGGAACTACACGCAAATTGCTTCGTATGGTTAGAGTACGAGCAAGATTGGATAGGCTTATCTTATTAAGGGAAGGAAAAAAGTTTTCGGTTTGTTTGAACGATTTGGACGACTTTGCCGGGTTGACATTCATTATGACGGACGATGTTATTTCAAGAGAGGAAGTTAAAGACTTGTTTTTGGAGTATAAGAAGGCGTGGAAAATTTGTACTCCTACTTCTGCCTGTTTAGGTGGTGGGTGGATTTTTGAACCACTGTGATCTCCAAGCGGGGGCTAGCCCCCGCTTTTTTATTGAAAAATTGCTTTAAACTAGGATTTCAGTAATTCGATTGGGATTGCCACATCCGGCTAAGCCGGATTCGCAATGACATTTCTAATTCCTACAAGCTAATTTCCTAATTCCCAATAACTGGCTGGCTTAGATTTTCAATATAAACAGGGATTGCTTCATAAGATTTTATTTCCTTACCTTCAAAAATGATTTTAGCGACCAGCCCTTTTTTTGTCGGCTCGCTCCATGGCTGGTCAAAAACAAAATTTCCCAGCGAGTAAAAAATCAGGCTGTCATTGTATTCTTCAATCGGTTGAATAACATGCGGGTGGTGACCAATAATAATTTTGGCACCGGTATCAATAATTTCGTGAGCTAATTTTTTTTGATTTTCTGTTGGCTGTTTTTGGTATTCATTACCCCAATGGAGAGAAACAATTAAGACATCGACGCTTTTAGCTTCTTCTTTTATAAGCTGAAATATTGACATTTGCTCACGATCGTGAGTAATTGTCAATGGCTGGTCGAGAAGATTAAAAGCGAGGAAACCAAAAGAAAGATAGTTTTTAGAGATAACGGAAGGATTAGAAGAACAAGAAGGATAAGAGGGACAAGAATAAAGTATTTTGTTTTCTTCAAGTAATTTTTTGGTATATTCTAAGCCTTCATGTCCGTAATTAAGAATATGATTATTGGCGAGAGAGAGAACATCAAAACCGGCGAATTTTAGGCCTTCGATTGCTTCTTTTCTGGCACAAAAGACCATTCCGGTAGTGGTTGTCGAACAATTTTCAACAAAGGGCGCTTCAAGATTTCCGAAAGCAATATCGGCGGAAGATGTAAGAGCGCCAGTTTTTAAAAAAGGATATTGCCAGTTATTTTCTTTAATCATTTTGTAATTAACATACCGGCCAAGCATGATGTCGCCGACAGCAATAAAACTAACGGTTTTTGGGGGGATTGGGGAGATTGGGGAGAGTTGGGAGAGACGGGAAAGAAGGGGTGTTTGAGAAGTAATAGAGCGAGGAGGAGCAACGGAAGAATAATAGGTTTTTATAATTACTATAAATATTATAAAAATTATAAACAGAAAAGAAATAATAATCGCCGATTTTTTAATCACTGTAATATTGTATCTTTTCCCCGAAATAATTTCCCGTTTTGGCTTTGGAATATAGCAAAATTCGGGTTTTTGAGGTAATATAGACGGAGACAGAGTAAGACCTGCCCGCAACGCCAGCAACCTGCCCGCCAGTGCCAGGCGACGGCAGGTGGGGCTGGCTTGCGTGGCGGGCGGGGACAGAGAGAGTAACGAAATATATGTTTAAAATATTTATTAACTTCAAGACATATGCTCAAGGGACGGGAGGCAGTGCGGTGGAATTGGCGAAAATCCTTCGGCAAGCTCAGGACAAGTTTGTTTCAGTCGAAATTATTCCGGTGGTTCAAGTTGTTGATCTTTTTAGGATTAAACAAGCGGTTAAGATTCCGGTTTGGGTACAGCATTTGGACTTCCAGGAACAGGGAAAGTTTACCGGGTGGAACAATTTAGAAGCGGTGGTTGAAGCCGGAGCAAGCGGAACAATATTAAACCACAGTGAACACCAGATACCACCGGGAACAGTCAAACAAATAATTGTTCGAGTTCAAAGTTCAAAGTTATCACCGCCGCTGGCGGGATCCCGTCCGAAGGCGGGAAAAGTTAAAAGTTTTGAAACAATGGTTTGTTGTAAAACACTTGGGCAAATGGAGAGACTGGTAAAGTTAAAGCCGGACTTTATTGCATATGAAGTCAGCGAATTAATCGGCGGAAAAGTGTCGATTACGGATTTTAATCAAAAAGCAATTACTCACGCGGTAGAGATTTGCGGAGAAATTCCTTTATTGGTGGGTGCCGGAATTAACAAAGCGGAAGATTTGACGGTCGCAAAAAAACTGGGGGCAAAAGGCGTTTTGATATCATCGGCCGCGGTTTTGGCAAAAGATCAGAAAAGTAAATTATTAGAATTAATTAGTCTGCTCAAAAAGGAGAAAACATGATATATCTTGGTGCTGATCATAGAGGATTTGACCTTAAGGAAAAAATGAAAAAATGGTTAAAGGATAAGAAATATGAATTTACCGATTTGGGAAATGAAGTATTGGATATTGAAGACGATTATCCGGATTTTGCAATTAAAGTAACCAAAAAACTTAAAAAAGACGGGGATTTGGGAATTTTATTTTGCGGTTCAGGAGTAGGAATGGACATCGTGGCAAATAAAATGGTGGGAATAAGGTGCGGATTGGGTTTTACTCCGCAGCAAGTCAGAATTGCCAAAAGGGACGACAATATTAATTGTTTGGCGATTCCTGCTGATTTTTCCACCGAAACGGAAGCGCGGTCGATTACGGAAATGTTTCTGGAAACGAGATTTTCCGAAAACGAGAACTACTTGCGAAGAATCAAAAAAATCGAGAAAATAAGATAATATTATGGTCAAAATTGCAATAAATGGTTTTGGGAGAATCGGGCGCCTTGTTTTTCGGCAAGCGGTTTTGGATTTTAAAAATGAATTGGATGTTGTTGCCATAAATACTTCGGGGTCAATGGATCCTCAAGGTTGGGCAACCCTTCTTAAATATGATTCCGTATACCGGACTTTTACCAGAGAAATAAAAGTAACAGAAGCCCAAGGTTCAAGAGAGGTCGGGGGACTGCAAATTGAGGGGAAAAATTATCCGCTGCTGGCGGAAAAAGAACCGCTGCGGCTGCCTTGGTTTTTATATAAACCGGATGTGGTTATCGAATCAACCGGAATTTTTCGCCAGTTTTCCGATGCGGAAAATCATTTAAAAGCCGGGGCGGGAAAAGTAATTATTTCCGCTCCTCCCAAGGGCGACGATATTCCAATATATTTAATGGGGGTTAATGATCATAAATACAAAGGCGAAAAGATTATTTCCAACGGATCCTGTACTACCAACTGTGTTGCTCCGATTGTTAAATTAATTCTTGAAAAATACGGAATAGAAGAAGCAAGTTTAACGACAATTCATGCATATACCGCCGACCAGCAATTAGTTGACGGATCGCATAAGGATTTAAGAAGGGCAAGGGCGGCTGCCCAAAATATTATTCCGACGGAAACCGGAGCGGCGGAGTCAGTTATTGCCATCTTTCCACAACTTAAAGGAAAATTTGCCGGTGCCGCGATTAGGGTTCCTGTTGCCTGTGGTTCATACTCTGATATAATTTTTAAGATTAGCCAAAAGACCACAATTGACGAGTTAAATCAATTATTTCAGGAAGCATCGGAAAATAAAATGAAAGGAATATTGTCAGTGACAACAGATCCAATTGTTTCCGGAGACGTGATCGGAAACAGCGCCTCAACAATAATCGATTTAAACATGACGACGGTTGTTTCCGATAATTTTATCCAGGTTGGTGCCTGGTATGACAATGAATATGCTTACAGCAGAAGATTGTTAGAAGAGGCAATCTATATTGCAAAAAAATGATTGAAATTGTTCCAACAATACTTACAAACGACCTTAATGATTTTTTTTCCAAACTTCAGAGACTGGACGGAGTATGCAACCGTGTTCAGATTGATATTGTTGATGGAAAATTTTTTAATAATAAGACTGTAAGTTTGGAAGATCTTAAGGATTTAAGAGAACACAGCAATTTGAAGATTGATTTACATTTGATGGTGGAAGAACCGGAGTCTTGGATTAGCCGCAGTTTAGAACTGCTTCCCGACCGGATTATTGGACATGTTGAAAAAATGAGCGATCCGAATAATTTTATCTCTGAAGTAATTGAGAGCGGGGTGGGTGTAGGATTGGCGCTGGATATAGATACGCCTACCAATATAATTTCTGACGATCTTTATTTACTGACGGATATTGTTTTAATATTGGGTGTAAAGGCGGGAACGGGAGGACAAGAATTTAACCCTCAGGCAATCGAAAAAATTAAGAAAATCAGAGATATATTAAAAGAATTGGGAAACGTGGGAATAGATGGCGGGATTAATGAAAAAAACATCGCTTTATGTGCAAAAGCGGGAGCGAATATTTTTTGTATCGGAAATAGTTTTTGGAACTCCGAAGATTTGCAAAAAAGATATAATGAGTTACTAACTTTAGTGAATGACGGTAGATGATGGAAGGTAGAAGATTGTAGTAGAGGATGGAAAGTAGAAGGTGGAAAATCAATTTTCAACTTTCTATTTTCTATCATCTATTGTCAATAATTTTTATGATTAAATATGTCACTTTTTTCGGTTCTTCTGAAGTGAAACCCGGTAGTCCTGATTATGACGGTGCTTTTCAGACAGCAAGACTACTGGCAAAGCATGGTTATGTGGTTGTAAATGGCGGCGGGCCGGGAGTAATGAAAGCGGCTTCTGAAGGTGCAAGAGCAGGCGGCGGGAAAACTGTCGCGATGACTTTTAATCCCAAAGACATGACTCATTTTGAAGGGCGTGATCCCACAAATATTGTTGATGAAATATATGTTTTTGATACTTATGCTGAGAGGACAGTAAGGTTGTTGGAAAGAGGAGATGCATATGTAATTTTTAACGGCGGAACAGGTACAATTTCCGAGTTTGGTATGGCCTGGGGACTGGCAAAATTATATTTCGGACATCATAAGCCGCTTATTTTTTATGGAGCATTTTGGCATGAAATATTAGAAGCTTTTGGTAAAAATATGCTTATAAGACCGGAAGAAATCAGAGTTTATCGAATTGTAACCTCGGCACAAGAGGTATTAGATGAAATAAAAACTCTTTAACCTTTTTTTGTGTTATTATAGAGATAATGATTTCATTACCCATTTCTTCTTTAGAAGATACTGCCCGCAAGATTAGAAAAAAAACAATTGAAATGATTTACCGCGCCGGAAGCGGTCATCCGGGAGGAAGTTTGTCTTCAACTGATATTTTAGTTTCATTATTTTTCGGCGGGGTAATAAATTATAACCCAAAGGATACAAAGTGGGAGAAGCGGGATCGTTTTATTTTATCCTGCGGACATGTTTGTCCGGCTTATTATGCAGTATTAAGCGAGGCTAAATATTTTTCTGACGAGTGGTTATCTTCACTACGCGAGTTAAACGGTGTTTTACAAGGACACCCTTCGTCAGTTCATGCTGAATTTATAGAAACTTCAACCGGTTCTTTAGGACAGGGATTGTCTGTTGGTATCGGAATGGCAATTGCAATGAAACTTAAGAAGGAAAAAGCTAAAGTTATTGTGTTGTCTTCTGACGGAGAACAAGACGAAGGATCACACTGGGAAGCGGTTGCGTCTGCTGCTTATAAAAAATTAGGTAATCTCTGTTTAATCATCGATAAAAACGGAATGCAGATAGGCGGTTTTACCAAAGATGTATTAAATTTAGAGCCGCTAATTGAAAAATACCGGGTTTACGGATGGGACGTATACGAAACAGACGGTCACGATTTTAGAGAATTAATTTCTGTTTTTAGCCGGTTTAATGAGGAAAAAGACAAACCGAAAATGGTTATTTGCCGTACCGTAAGAGGAAAAGGAGTTTCGTTTATGGAAGGAGACGAAAAATATCATGCGTGTACACTTAGTGAAGATGAATACAGAAGAGCAATGGAAGAACTGTCTTAGTTCAAAGTTCAAAGTGCAAAGTTTAAAGTTGAATTTGAGATTTAAAGTTTTATAACTTTGAATTTTGAACTGTAATTTTTAACTTTTAATTTTGAATTTTTAACTATGATAAGATCAATGCGGGATGCCTTTGGAGAGGCGATAATGGAACTTGGGAAAGCAAACCCAAATGTTTTAGCGTTAACAGCCGATTTGTGCCCTTCCGTAAGACTGACAGCTTTTAAGCAATCTTTTCCGGATAGATTTATTAATGTGGGGGTGGCTGAGGCAAACATGATTGGTATGACCGCCGGATTGGCTATCGAAGGTTTTATTCCTTTTTGTGCATCGTTTGCAGTTTTTTTACCCGGCCGGTGCTTTGATCAAATTCGAGTATCAATCTGCCAGAATAAAGCAAACGTAAAACTAGTCGGGTCGCACTATGGTTTTAGTAATTTCGGGGACGGGGCATCTGCTCAGAGTGTGGAAGACATTGCTTTAATGAGAGTCTTGCCGGAAATGACGGTTATTTGTCCGGCGGATGGAATAGAGACAAAGAAAGCGGTTTTTGCCATGGCAAAAATTGATGGTCCGGTATATTTAAGAATATCAAAGGCGGAAACGGAAAATGTAACAAAGGAGTCTGATCCATTTGAAATCGGAAAGGCCTCTGTTTTAAAAAGCGGAAAAAAAGTGACCTTAATTGCTTGTGGTACGATGGTTTCGGTGGCATTACAAGCAGCGGAGAAGATTAATGGGGAAGTAATTAATTTGTCAACAATTAAACCTCTTGATAAAGAGACAATCTTAAAATCGGTTAAAAAGACCGGTAGGGTAATAACGATTGAAGAACACAGTGTTTATGGAGGAATGGGATCAGCAGTCGCCGAATTTTTAAGTCAGGAGTATCCGGTGCCGATGAAAATTATCGGCATTCCTGATGTATTTGGTGAATCGGCCAGAGAATACCGGCAGCTTCTGGACAAATACGGCTTGACAGTGGAAAATGTAATTGAAAGTTTTAAAAGTCTCAAATAAAAGGAGTTAAAAATTTTTAACTTTTAACTATGCCAAAGGTTGTAGTAACACGCAAGATTCCACGGGTAGGAATTGATGTCTTGGAAGATGCCGGGTTTGAAGTGGTGGGAAATCCCAGCGAAAGATTATTGACCGGTTTGGAAATGAAAGATTTTGTGAAAGGGTGCAACGGAATTTTGTGTTTAATAATGGATAAAATTAATAAAGAGGTAATTGACCAAGCAGGAAAAGATTTAAAAATAATCGCCAATTACGGGGTGGGATATGACAATATTGATGTTGGTTATGCTAAGGAAAAAGGTATTATGGTTACCAACACCCCTTCTGTTTTGTCGTCCAGGGCAGTGGCGGAATTTGCCATTGGACTATTATTTAGCGTAACAAAAAGAATAGTTGAAAGTGATGAATTTGCCAGAAAAGGTAATTTCGGCGGTTGGAAACCGGAGATATTTTTAGGAGTTAATTTAGAAGGGAAAACACTGGGAATAGTGGGACTGGGGAATATCGGTTGCTTGGTAGCGCAAATGGCAAAAGGGCTGGGAATGAGGGTAGTTTATACCAAGAGAAATCGGGATTGTGACTTGGAGGAAAAATATAACCTGGAATATATGAGTTTAGAAAATTTACTGCGTGAATCGGATTTTGTTTCACTTCATGTTCCTTTAACCAACGATACAAAGCATTTGATAAATTCAAGAACTTTGGATCTGATGAAAAACAGCGCCTATTTAATTAATACTTCAAGAGGCGGCGTAGTTGATGAAGCGGCGTTAGTTGAAGCCTTGAAAAAAGGAAAACTGGCAGGTGCAGCATTGGATGTTTATGAATACGAACCGGAAATTAATCCGGAACTTTGCGGCATGCCCAATGTTGTTCTTACTTCCCATATTGCTTCATCGGTCCGGGAAGTCAGAGACGAAATGGCGATTATGGCGGCGAAAAATATTGTCGAAGCGTTAAACGGAAGAATACCGGCTAACCTTATTAAATAATTTTTAATTTGAAATTTTTAATTTTTAATCAAATTCAAATTTCTAATGATTAAATTTTTAAACAAATACAAATAATGAAACCAGATAAAATTACATATTTATTAGTTTTAACTGTGATGTTGGGTTGGGGGGTTTCTGTTTTTCTTGATAAGTAGTCTTTAGCCAGTCTTTTAAATGCAGTTGGAATTATCGCCTATTATCTTGTTTTTGTTAGATCTGAAGTTACTTGGGCAGTTCCCATGACAGCGCTTTATCCAATTATTCCGATAGTTTTAGCATTTCTCCTTTTTAAAGAAACAATAACCGCGACCAAAATTATCGGAATTTTGTTTTCCTTTGTGGCAATGGTTTTTTTAAGTTTATAGAACGAAGATTACTTGCATTGACAATATAATAATACAATGATACCATTGTATCTATGAACAAATTTGTAACAACCAATATTCGCTTACCCAAAGAAGATTTGATTGCCTATCGGCAAATGGCAATAGCTTCGGGAAAGAGCTTTTCTCAATTGGTAAGAGAAATCTTAGCCCAGTTTAATCATCCGGTAGAAATTTCTAAAACTGCTAAAAAATACCCTGATTTTTGGGAGATAGAAAAAGTGGCTGTTTCCGGCGGACCGAAAGACGGTTCTACTAAACATGACAAATATATTTATTGACACGAGCGCTTTTATTGCTCTTTATTTGAAAGACGACGAGTTTCATGAAAGTGCAACTTCATTTTTAGAAAAGACAGATAAGAAAAATATATTTTTAACCAGCAATTATATTTTAGACGAGGTTTATACCTTTTTGCGTGCAAACAAAGGAAAAGAGACGGCAGTTTCTTTTGCTGAATTTTTAGCACAGAATAGTCAAATTGTAATTCTAAAAAGAATAAATCTTGAAGACGAGAAGAAAGCATTCGAGTTGTTTAGAAAACTTGACTTGCCCCGATTATCTTTTACTGATTGTACCAGTTTTGCCTTAATGAAAAGACTGGGAACAAAAGAAGCTTTTTCATTTGATAAACACTTTGCCAAAGCAGGGTTTGAGATGATACCATGAAGGGTAACCTTATATTTTAAGTCAGGAGGGTATTATGGATTTATCAAAAATTACCAAACAAGGCAAAGCCTTATTTTTAGCTTATGATCAAGGACTTGAACATGGGCCGACGGATTTCAATGATGAAAATGTTGATCCGAAAAAAGTTTTGGAAATTGCAGACAGCGGATTTTTTACCGGGGTGATTTTACAAAAGGGAATTGCGGAGAAATATTATTTTGGCCATGATTATAAAGTTCCTTTGATAGTGAAATTGAACGGCAAAACTAATTTGGTTAAAGATGAAGATCCTTATTCTCCTCAAGTTTGTTCGGTGGCAGAAGCGATAAGTTATGGCGCGTCGGCGGTCGGTTACACGATTTATGTGGGCAGTGAATTTGAACCGCAGATGATTAAAGAGTTTGGACAAATTGAACAGGAGGCGGAAGAAGCGGGATTGCCGGTAATTGCCTGGATGTATCCGAGGGGAAGAAACATTAAAGACGAAAAGGCACCGGATACCATTGCTTACGCTGCCCGAGTAGGGCTGGAACTGGGAGCGGATATCGTAAAGGTCCGCTATACCGGCGATCCAAAAAGTTTTCGGTGGGTGGTGGAAAGTGCGGGGAAGACAAAAGTAGTAGTTATGGGCGGATCTAAGGAAGATGAGAAAACGTTTTTGGAAAAAACAAGGATTGTAATTGAGCAGGGGGCAATCGGACTGGCGGTTGGCAGAAATGTTTGGCAAAACGAAAATCCGTTATTAATTGCGAAAAAAATTGCTGAGATTATCTGGAAGCAATAAATCCGAAGCACGAAATTCGAAACCCTAAACAAAATATGCTAAATTCTAATTTTCAAAATTCAAAACAGTTTTGTTTTTTTTATTTTAATAATTTGAATTTGTTTCGGATTTCGATATTCGAATTTCGAATTTAAAGAAAAATGTATGACGTAATCTCACTCGGTACTGCAACATATGATGTTTTTTTAAAATCCAAAGGACTTCAAGTCGGAAGCGAAAATGGAGAGAAAGATATCTGTGTCAGATACGGGGCAAAATTGGAAGTTGATGAAATTTATTTTGACTCCGGAGGCGGTGGCACAAATTCTTCGACTACATTTTCCAGACAGGGATTGAAATGTGCTTCTGTCATCCAAATCGGAAATGATTATTTTGGCGATAAGATTAAAAAAGATTTAGAAAAAGAAGGTGTCGATATACAGCTTATAAATACTCAAGACGGATACACTGATTACTCAACTGTTCTTTGGGCTCCTGATGGCGGAAGAACGATTCTTGTTTATCGCGGAAAAACAAAACTGGAAGAAAATAATATTATGTGGGATAAACTAACTACTAACTGGTGCTATGTTTCTTCGCTTGAAGGAAATTTAGATGTTGTTGAACGTTTGATTAAAAACCGACAAACAAATATATCTTTTAATCCCGGGGGAAGAGAATTGGAGCAAAAAGACAGACTACTTTCTATTTTGGAAAAAATAACGGTTTTAAATGTCAACAAAGAAGAAATGGAAGAATTGCTGCAAGTTCAAAGTTCCCCGAAAGAATTTCTTCAAAATTCAACGGGGCAGGCGCCGTTCAAAGTTCAAAGTGAAAGAGACGGGGTTTTAGAATTGCTTAAAAGAGCACGAGAATTGCCGTGTGAATATATTGTGATTACTGACGACAGAAGAGGAGCTTTTTTGTGGAATAAAAGAGAAAGGGCTTGGTATCATTCAGGGATTTTTGAGGATAGTCCACGGGTGGAAACTACCGGCGCCGGAGATGCTTTTGGTTCAGGTTTAATGACAGGATTAATCAAAGGCTGTTCAATTAAAGAGAGCCTTTATATTGCGGCCGCTAACGCTTCTTCTGTCGTTGCCCACGTTGGTGCAAAAAAAGGAATACTGAGCGAAAACGATCTAAAAAATTGGGATAGAAATAAATTGAAAATAGAAAAAATCACTGTCTAAAGATTACCTCCGACATTATGAAGATAAACAAACTTAAAATCTCCGAGATTGATAAATTTTTTAAAGTATTTTGTGATGTTATTAGCGAGGGATTTCCGGAGTATGGTCCGCAGTTAATAGAATTTATCTTAAAGAAGGATTTTTCAAAAAAATATTTTTTAAGTAAATTAAAAGAAAAAGAAATTAATATTTTAACGGCAACCGAAGGAAGTGAAATTGTCGGATTTTTGGTTGAAGAAAAGATCTATGGCGGGGTAGGATATTGTAATTGGCTGGGTGTAATTAAACAGCAGAGGGGAAAGGGAATTGGGCGAAGTTTGTTGCAAAAATGGGAGAAGCAAACAAAAAGCAGGGGCGGTCATAAACTTATGCTTATTACTCAGTCGGAAAAAGACCGTGTTTTTTATAAAAAATGCGGTTTTAAAGAGGAAGGTTATGAAAAGAAATCCTGGTTTGGATTGGACAGCCGGATTTTCGGGAAAGTGATTTCCGAATTCAAACCAGAAGTAATATATCGAAAAAAATATGGGAAAAGATAATATTTTTGATCTTAAAAGAAATTCAGATTCTTTATTGAAAAAGTTTCCCAACAGATTAAACTCGATTGATCAAAACAAGGTCAGGTTAATATTGGTTTTAGTATTTGGGTTCTCGGTTTTACTGATTGGTTGTGCGATCGGAATAAGAGAGATGCCGCGTTTATTGAAAGTGGAAAGTAAAAAAAGTTTAGTTATTTCAGAAAAATTTCAAATTCCCCAAGCGACTCCTACACCAATATCCGAAAAAGAAAAAATGAGAATGGTGATAGAAGAAATTATACAACCCCTTAGGGGGAAATACGGAATTTATTTTTTAGATTTAACCACACTGGATGGTTTTTCTATTAACGGGAAGGAAAAATTTACCGCCGCATCATTGATGAAATTACCGGTTATGTTATCAATGTATCGTGATTCGGAGGCAAAAAGAATTGATTTGGATAAAGTCTACCGGCTTAAAGCAGTAGACAAGAGACAAGGATCGGGCTCTTTGGGTTTAAAAGAAGTCGGATATGAAATATCTTACCGGAAGATTGTTCAATTGATGGGAGAACAATCTGACAATACCGCGTATCATATTGCCAGAACTGCCATCGGAGATGAAAGAGTTCAGCAACTTATTGACTTGTTGGGAATGAAAAATACTTCAATTACAGAAGGTATCACCACACCTGAAGACACCGCTCTGCTTTTTAAGAAAATTTATACGGAGAAAGTTATCAACGAAAACGATACCAGGCAGCTTCTGGGTTTTTTAACCGGTACAATTTGGGAGGACAGAATTCCGGCGGGGATACCGAGCGGGGTAAAAGTGGCACACAAAATTGGAACAGAAATCGGAGTAATTTCGGATGCGGGAATAATATTTTCCCAAAAACCTTTTATTCTTACTATCCTTACCCAGGATGCCGACGAGATAGAAGCCAAAAAACTATTACCGGAAATCACGGCTAAAATATATCAGCTATTTATTTTAGGCAATTAAGGAGTTGGAGAGGGTGGATTTTCAAATCTTTTCGGATCACAAGATTCTTTAGGTTCAGTCCCTTGTATATAATATTCTTTCTTTATTACCGGACATCCCCCGCAAGGTAATGTATTGGTATTTTGACAAATACTGATTTCAATAACGTTGTCGGGTTTGACAAAAGACTGCGCCGGACGGTCTTCCAAAAGTAAGTCCATAATTAACCGCCAAATCGGCGAAGCTCCGGTAACACCTGACGCAACATAACTCATCGGCGAATTGTCATTATTTCCTACCCAAACGGCCACCAAAGTATTTGGATTATATCCAATTGTCCAATTGTCGCGTAAGTTTTGGGTTGTTCCTGTTTTGACAGCGACTTCTTTGTTGGGAATAAAAAGTTGAGAATTACTTCCGAAAGTCGGAGTTCTGGCGGAATTATCTTTTAGAATATTTGTTAATAAATAAGCAACTGCCGGATTTAATATTGGTGTTTTTTTCCCTGTACTATTTGATTCAAGTATATACCCTTTGCTGTCTTTAATTTCCAATATCGGATTAAAATCGATCCTTGTTCCATTATTGGCAAGACTGCCGTATACGACTGCCATATCGGTCATTTTAACTTCTCCTCCACCTAGGGTTAAAGATAGTCCGTATTTTGAAGGATCATTCCAGGTTGTAATTCCCATAAGTTTTCCTCTTTCAATCATTCTTTGCACTCCGAAAGCGGCCAGTATTTTAACAGCGGGAACGTTATAGGAAGAACCGAGAGCGATTCGCAGTGGTACCTGTCCGTGAAACCGGTTATCATAATTCCGTGGTTCGTAAGGTGGCTGTCCGGGAATTTTATAAACAATAGGCGAATCATCTATCAGAGAAGAAGGAGTAAAACCATTCTCAAGCGCGATTGAATAATTTACCGGTTTTATCGATGAGCCCGGTTGTCTTTCGGCAGTAGTGACGTTATAATTGCCGTCAATATCTTTGGCAAAATAATCTTTTGAACCGACCATTGCCAGTATTTCTCCGGTTTGCGGGTTTGTTACTAAAACGGCTCCGTTTGTAATTCGTAAATGTCTCAGTTTGTCGATTTCCTGTTTGACAATTTTTTGCGCCGTGTTTTGTATGTTTAAATCAAGACTTGTTTTAACTTCAAGACCGCCTTGTTCAACAGTTTTTATGCCATATTTTTCCGTCAATAAATCTTTAATGTACATTACAAAATGCGGTGCTTCGATTTGGATATTTTGAGAAGCAAATATTAAATTTTCTGACTCCGCAGACAGCTTTTCCTCCGGTGTGATGTACCCGTCTTCCAGCATTCTATTTAGAACCAGTGCCTGTCTTATTTTTATCATTTCACGGTTGTCTCCAAAAGGCGAATAAAGCGTTGGAGAGGCGGGAAGTCCGGCCAGAAATGACGCCTCGGCCAGATTTAAGTTTACGGCGCTCTTGCCGAAATATTTTTGCGCCGCTTCCTCTATTCCATATGTTGCTCCTCCATAGCCGACGCCGTTTAAATACATTTCCAGGATTTGATTTTTGCGGTAAACTTTTTCAACCATTATTGCCAGCACTATTTCCTTAAGCTTTCTTCTCCATGTTTTTTCCGGAGTGAGTAAGGTATTTTTTATCAACTGCTGAGTAATTGTTGACCCGCCCGTTTTTTTGTTTTCAAAAATGTTTTGATAGGCCGCCCTTAAAATTCCCCGCAGGGAAATTCCTGGGTGTTTGTAGAAATCTTTATCTTCAATTGAAAGAGTTGCTTGAATAACAATTTTGGGAATTTGATCAAGTCCGATCCAGCTTCTGTCTTTTTCGCGATATATTTTATAAAGCAGACTACCGTTGCGATCGTATATTTTAGTGGTCATTATTTGGTCCGCGGTTGACAGCTTACTCGGAGAAGGTAATTCTTTAAAAAAAGTAAAAACATTAAAAGAGATTAGCAGGGAAATGCCAAAGACGAAAAAAAGAACAATAATTAATTTAAAGAGAAGATTAAAACGGAGGTGTTTTTGCGGTTTTACTATTTTTTTCTTTGGTTTTTTCTTCGTTTTTATTATATTGAGAATTTTTTTAAGCAGATTTGAATAGTTGTGAGAACAATAAAGAATAATTGTTTTTGATTTTTTATGGACTTTTAGCGGGAGCAGGGCGGTTTTGTCAGTAATTTTTGTGGAGATAAAAAAGAGCGAATCAAATTCTTTCCGTAATCTTAGAAGTGTGATTATTAGAATTTTCCATAACAACCTTAGGATGTAAGGGAATATTGGAGTAAGTGATTTAAAGAATATAAAGAAAGGGTGTCCTATTTCAAAAAGCAGCAGCGACAACCGTTTTAGAAATCCGGTTTCCGGTATATGTTTTTTTTCTTCCCCTGTCCTTCTGCCCATGATAACATTTTACCTTAGTTGAGGCTAAAATTAAAGACTATTTTTTTAAGGTTTGGGGATCAAATACTGCCGGATCGGTCGGGAATGGACAGTCCAGACATAAAATTGAACCGGTTATATCCCAAACCACCGCGTGGTCCTGAAGTTCAATTTTGTCCGGAGGAATATTTTGTCCCGGTTCTATAAGCTGTTGATTATCTTTATTTACCGGTACTTGTTTTTTTAAATTTTCCATTTCTGTCGGTATTGTTCCTTCAATGAAATATTCATACCTGGTTTGGCAATTGGAATCTCCGGGAAGCAGTCCGCTGGTAATACAAATTGCCGATCCGATAATACTGTCCGGTTTTGTTTGCCATTCCTGAAAATTTTTCCCTACTTGTTTGTCCTGTTTTTCCAATGCAAAACGCATAATTTTATTCCAAATAGGGGAAGCACCGGAAACACCGGACGCAACAGCGCTCATGGAACTGTTATCGTTATTACCAACCCAAACTAAAACCATATATGACGGCGTGTATCCGATTGTCCAGTTATCTCTTTTGTCGTTGGTGGTTCCGGTTTTTACCGAGACTTCCGGATGGTTTCTTACCACCAAATATGAACTTTCTCCGAATGTCGGTTGTCTGGCATTATTATCCAGAAGGATATGAGAAATCAAATAGCTGGTTTCCGGCGACAATACCCTGTTTCCGTTACCCGGGAGATACTCTTTAATTAATTTTCCGTCATAGCTTTCGATTTTTTTTATCGCCAGGAGGTTATGTTTAGTTCCTTGACCGGCAAGCGCGCTGAACGCCACTGCCATATCGGTCATTTTTACTTCTCCGCCGCCCAGAGTTAACGAAAGACCGTAGTTTTTTGAGTCTTTAAAAGTAGTTATTCCCATCGCTGAGGCGGATGCAACGAAATTTTCCAGACCGTTTAATGCTAAAGTTTTGACAGCGGGGATGTTATATGAATTTCCTAAAGCGAATCTCACCTGCACGGCGCCATGATATTGGTTGTCGTAATTATCCGGGCAATATATTTTTTGTCCGGGAACCGTAAAACAGGTTGGAATATCTAAAAGTAAACTAGCAGGAGTAAGAATTTTTTTCTCAAAAGCAACGGCATAATTTAATGGTTTTATTGATGACCCGGGCTGTCTTAGCGAAGTGGTGACATTATAATTTCCGTCGATATCACCGGAAAAATAATCTTTTGAACCAACCATAGCTAAAATCTCGCCGGTTTTCGGGTTGGTCACCAGTGTGGCGCCATTGCTTACTTTTTCTTTTTTAAGTTTTGCCACCTCAGAGGCAACCGTATCTTGGGCAAAATTCTGAATATCCAAATCCAATGTTGTTATTACTTTCATTCCGCCTTGATCAACCGCTTTTTGTCCGAACTGCTCAACCAGTTGGTCTTTAACCCACATGACGAAATGGGGTGCTTTAATTCCGTTTCCATGAACGGCATAAACCAAGTTTTCTTGTTTTGCTTTTTCGGCTTCTTCCTTTTTTAAGTAACCATTTTTAAACATTTCATCCAAAACATATTCCTGTCTTTTTTTAGCCAGTTGGGGATTTGCTCCGAACGGGGAATACCGCGTTGGTGATGCCGGCAGTCCGGCAATTAAAGCTGTCTGGGCAAGTGTTAAATCCTGGGCTTTTTTTTCAAAGAAAGTTTGTGCCGCCGCTTCAATTCCATATGCCGTTCCGCCGTAAGGAATTTGATTTAAATACATTTCCAGTATTTGGTCTTTTGAGTATTTTATTTCAATTGCAATTGTTAACAGCGCTTCGCGGATTTT
>Ga0265296_1001925_pt1 | contig 22049 bp, 23 predicted proteins | sample MunlanPumphouse1_FD_189073 | JGI IMG/M metagenome (GOLD analysis project Ga0265296, IMG submission 189073) | Groundwater microbial communities from a municipal landfill in Southern Ontario, Canada - Pumphouse #1 | ecosystem: Environmental > Aquatic > Deep subsurface > Groundwater | place... | reverse complement strand
AGAAAAGACGCTTGCGGGGGTGTGTCTGTCGCTCCTCGGGGCTTCGCCCCTCGTCCCGACAGACACACCCCCGCCATTCTCATCTAGATTGTCGCGCTGTTCTCACCTTGATTGTCGCGCAGCATTGAACCCACTGATATCGGGCACGAGAGCCTTGATCGACGCGGCGGTGATGGGTCCGACGCCTGGGATCGTAGCGAGTCGCTGCATGTCGAGATCCCGTTTCACCATCGCCACGATAGCCTTTTCCAACTTCTTGAGTTCGGTGCCGAGCGCTTCGAGTTGGTTTGCGAACGCGCCGAGGGCCAAGCCTCGCATTTTCGGACCGCGTCATCCAGGCTCATGAACCAATGCTGGTTCAGACATTCCGCCCGGAACTTGCCGTTGACGGACTCGATAAACGCATTGTCCGTTGGCTTGCCAGGCCGCGAGAAGTCGAGCGTCACTCCTTTCATGTAGGCCCACAGATCCAGCTCGCGGGAGATAAACTCGCTGCCCTGATCAACCCGGATCGAGGCTGGATAGCCGACCTCGGCACAGACCCGTTCCAGTACTTCCACCACATCCGGAGCGCGGAAGCGGAACCGCGGAACCACCGCCGGCGAGTAGCGGCTGAACGTATCCACGACCGTCAGAACACGCAGCTTCGGACCGGTCGCCAACTGGTCATGGACGAAGTCCATGGCCCATACATCATTGACGCGGGAGGCCGCACAGCGGCCTTCCCTCAGCTTTGCCTTTACCCGTCGCTTCGGCGCCTTCTTGCGCAGTTGCAGACCCATCTCCCTGTAAAGCCGGTAAACTCGCTTGCCGTTGATCGCCCAGCCTTCGCGCTGCAGTAGGACATGGATACGGCGATAGCCGTACCGTACCCGCGCCTCCGCGATCTCTTTGATCCGTTGCTTGAGGTCGGCCTGATCGGTGCCCTTGCCACGATAGTGGTAGCTGGATCGTTCCGCCCGGAGCACGCTGCAGGCCCTGCGGATGCTGACCTGCCATGTGCTGCGAACATTATCGACCAGCTCGCGCCGCCGATCAGGCCTCAGAGCGTTGGCCGCACTTCGTTTGGCCGCCTGCGGCTCCGCGAGACGACATCCTGCAACATCGCCTTGTCCAGACTGAGATCCGCAACCAGCCGTTTGAGCTTGGCGTTCTCGTCCTCGAGCTGCATCCAAAAGTCGTCGGCGCGCGCTCGACCGCGCCAAGGCTGAAGCGCTGACAGCAAGCATCGGATGTATAAACTGATTTCTTCGGATCTCAGATGGCACACCTCCCACCGCCCCGAGCAATATAATAAAGTGCCATAATAAAGTTCTTTACCAAATACCGAAAAACTGCTCAGCTTCCAGCCGGGCGGCGAGAATCTTTTCCTCTCCGGAAATCTCCTTCTGGCCACCTCTCAAACTCGGGGCAGCTCGGCGAGCTGCCCCATTTTTGAACATCGACAATCGGGGAAAAGGACGGGTTCGCGCAAGAAACTAAAAAATCGAGACAGGGAGAGAAGGGTGATGAATAACAAAGCCTATTGGTTGGCAAGCGCCGTCCGGATGGCGTTGCCACAGGTCTCAGAGCCTGAGCCGAAATTAAGTTGAGTTTTATCAGCACGTTAGATTGACGCTAGCGCAGGTTGTTGATTCCGGGATTTTGCAACAAACTTCCGGAGATCGACGATGTGAACCGATACCACTCGGGGGCAAGATGCCCCTACAGAATTGACTTTGCCAAGCGATTTAACCGATGCCGAATAGGCGGTGCTGGAGCCCTTCTTTGCGCCATCCTCGTCTGTGGGGCGTCCGCGCAAGTGGCCGCTCAGGCGCATGATTGAGGCGATTTTGTATTTGCTGCGCGGCGGGCTGCCGTGGCGGATGCTGCCGCCGTGCTTTCCGCCCCTCTCGACGGTGCGGCGCTGGTTCTATCTGTGGCGCGACAACGGCCTGTGGCTCTCGCTCAATCATGCCCTGCTGTTGATTGGGCGGGAAGCTGTAGGGCGGGAAGCTGTAGGCCGCGAGGCTTCGCCCAGCGCCGGAGCGATCGACAGCCAGAGTGTGAAGACCTCGAGAAGCGGCGGGCCTCGCCGCTATGACGCGGGGAAGAAGATCAAGGGACGCAAGCGCCACATCCTGACCGACACCGATGGCAATCTGGTCCATGCCGTGATCCATACTGCCGATATCCAGGATCGCGATGGCGCGCCGTTGGTGCTGGCCGAGATCGTCCGTCGCTTCCCGTGGCTGCGCCATGTCTTTGCCGATGGTGGCTATGCGGGCGAAAAGCTCAGGGATGCCCTGCGCCGCATCGGCAAATGGACCATTGCGATCGCCAAGCGATCGAATGCGGCAAAAGGCTTCGTCGTGCTGCCCATCCTCAAGCTCGCTTAGCTGCCGCATCTGCGAGGGCTTTAGCCCAGCATATTTCTTCTTCCAGCTGAAGCAGGTCGCCTAGCTGATCCCAGCCTTGCGACAGACTTCTGCAACCGGCGTTCCTCCTCGCCCTGCTTGATGACGAACGCCTTCTGCGCGTCCGTGAACTTCGATGCCTTCATGCCGTAACTCCTCGCCCAGCCAAGGATATCTACGGCAGAAAACTCTAACAGGCTGTTGAAGAAGTCCATTTGCGAGCGATGAAGGGATATTCGTCGCCGTGTCGGTAGCAGATTTCGCCGTAGAGAGAGCCGTCTGGCTGGAGTTCGGCGGAGCCATCTCCGCATACTTCGGTCATTTCGTCGCTGCCGTCCCAGGAGAAGTCGATCCTGGTCGCCTCCGCGCTGCTCGCTTCCCATATGTGTCCGGTGCAGCAGCCGAAGGCAAACTCGCCTCCGCCCTTATGCTCGAACAGGATATAGGCTGGCTCGACCATATCGGGATAATCGGCCGGGAAGTCAGGCATCTCGACGATGCGCCATTTGCCGCCGGGGCTCATGCCAACGCTCCGAGGAGCTTGGGCAAGCGGATCAGATTGTAGGCGGCCAAGGCGAGGGTGAAGACCGCATCGACCTTGGCCCGTCCTCGCAGCTTGACCTTTGCGAGGCCGGCCGAAGCCTTGCCCCATCCGAACACCTCCTCGATGCGCTTGCGGCAGCGTTGGCTGATCGCATAGCCGGGGTGACGGGTGGTGCGCCGATCCATGGCAGTCGCGCGCGCCTTGCCATTCTTCGAGAGATGCCCGTTGATCGCGATGTGGGGGGTGACCGACCGCTCGCGCAAATCTTCCACGAACTGCCGCACGTCATAGGCCTTGTCGGCACCCAATGTGATCCGACGCCGCCGTCGGCGCCGGTCCAGCATCGCAAGCGCGGCTTCCCGTTCGGCGGTACCGCTGGCCTGGGTAATGCCGCCGTCCACCACCAGCCCGTTGCGGTTCTCCATCAGGGCGTGGCCGATATAGCAAAGCCTGGCAGGCTGGCCGTCGCCCTTCTTGTAGAGCCGTGCCTCGGGGTCGGTCGTGCTCTGGTGGGTCTCGTTGGACCGCTTCTCCTTGTGGAAGTTGCGTGTCGCATTGCGGCCCGGACCCTGGGGGTCATCGTCGCTCCCATCTTTGCGGCGAAAGCTCTTGATCGACGCCCAGGCCTCGATCAGCGTACCGTCCACCGAGAAATGATCGCTTGAGATCAGCCGCTTTACCTTCGGTTGGGCCAAAATCGCGCGCAGGAACTTGGCGGCGATCTCTCCGCTGAGCAGCCGGTCCCGGTTGGTGCTGAAGCTCGAATGGTCCCAGACCGCCTCGTCGACACCCAATCCGACAAACCAGCGGAACAGAAGGTCAAACTCGATCCGTTCCATCAACTGGCGCTCCGATCGAAGCCCGTAAAATACTTGCAGAAGCATGGCCCGCAGCAGCCGCTCCGGCGGGATCGAGGGCCGGCCGAGCCGGCGCGGGTAAAGCGCCTCGAAATCCCCGTCCAGCGCCGATAATGCCGTATTGGTTATCTGCCGGATCTGCCGAAGCGGATGATCCCGCCTTATCCGCGCCTCTATATCAACATAGGAAAACAAAGCTCCCGTGCCTTCGTCAGAACCGCGCATCGATCACCTCCAGCTCCCGGAAAGTGAATCACGATCAGCCCTCGCGCGCTACCACTTTTTCAACAGCCTGCTAACCGCAACTGGTCCAGAATTCAGGTGGCAGAGCACCTGAAATGGAGACGGCGCCGTTCTTAGAGGTCAGAGCCCCACGCATCCCCGCAGGGTATCGCGCAGCACCCCAGTTGAATTGCTGAGCGAGGCTTCGCCTTCCAGTAGCCCGTTGATACGCAGCATCACCGTCCCGCTTTGCTGCATGAGCAGGGCAACAAGTCGCGTGCCCGTCACGCCGCCGATCCATTGCGTGCCGTTGGCATTGGCGCGCTGAACGGGGATATTGACGAGCAGACCGGAGAAGTTCCACGTCATCGTCAGCGCATTGTCGGCGGAGGGCTTGTTGAGCAGCATCGCCATATAGGGCTTTCCGCCTTCGCAATAGAGGCTGAGAGCTTCAATGTTGGGCGATGCCGCCGCGCTCACATAAGCCATGGGCGCGCGACCCTGCACCGGTACAACTTCCCAGGGCGTACCGGGAAGCGGCACTGCCGTTTCGGGCGGGCTTTTATCCAACAACGTCATAATTTCCGGCGCGACCGGTAGCCTACCGCCTGTAGCAGGCGGATAGACCGTTAGCTTGCCGCGCTCCCAAAGGCCCACTTGCACCGCCCGGCGCGCCGGGTCTATCATTACATAGGCCTGCTCCACACCGCCCTGATGCTGCGCATTGCCGGAAAGATAGTAATAGTTCCCGGCCCGCTGCAACGGCGAGACGGCTGAGAGATTGGTCCGCAGCGCAGCCATCTTTGGCCCCATCCGTGCCTTCAATGCCGCAGCCACGGCACCCTTTTCGAACAGATCGATATTGTCCTTGGCGTAGCTTCCCGGATATTTGCCGACGAGGCTGGCGAGGTTGGTCCATTCCGCTGGAATGCCTTGCACGGCAACCACCGGCTCAGGCCGTGGCGGCGCTGGCGTGCTAGCGGGGCCGCTGCCCTTGCAGAGCGTGAACAGGCCGCCACCCGTGAAGGCCGCGTGGAAGGAATCGGGGCGTTGGCCGCGCGGCAGATCGGATTCAAAGCGGATGACACCGCGCTTCTCGTCGTCGTTCACATACATGAGAACCCGACCAAAATCATTGTTGCTGACTGGAAAGGGAAAAAATACTGCCATGATGCCGTCATAGCTCTGGCCCATGAAGGTGAGAGCATATTCCACCTGAGAGGGCTTTATTTCGCGGCCATTGGCGCGGAACGTCATGCCCTTTTCATCGATGGTCACGCGCGGTTCCATTGAGCAGTCGCCGCGCGGGGCATAGCTGCCAAAGATGTGGTCGATGCCCTGATCCTTGAAGCTGGACAGCGGTAGCGCGTGCGCATTTGCGGCAGCAAGCGTGGCAATGGCGCAAGCGGCAAGACCTACACCGGAAAGGCGGATTGTGGACGGCATGTGAAATGGCAATGTCATGTCAAATCCCCATCGAAGCAGTGACGGTTTCGCGCGCACTTGACTCAATCACGCGGTAAATCGATGCGCCGCTCGCCTCGATCCTCTTTGGCATCAGGATAGCTGACTCAAGGGATGCTTTGGTTCTGGTCATGGATGCCCCCACGGAAAACCCTGTCCCGGCAGTGATCATTACGTGGTTAATACGATCTTGATGACTCGAAAATGAACGGGAACGAATTGGCCGATGCTGTTCTCTAATGAGTCAAGGTCTGGCTACTCGGTCCTGAGCGGATGTTGCCTTTGGGTGCCTGCGTTCTCTGCGTGCTCAATATCGGCACTTGATGGGGTCAGCTGGGTGCGAGCGTGGCTTGGTTGAAACCGCAGTCGGCCGCTCTTCGCAGTGATGCAGGACGCGGGCATCAACGCCTTGCCGATCGTGTTCACGACGACCTTCTTCATCGGCGCGGTGATCGCGCTCGTCGGCACCAATCTGCTGACGACTTTGGGCGTGGAGGTGTTCACGGTCGAACTCGTCGGTGTTGCCGTCCTGCGCAGTTCGGCGTCGTCATCGCCGCGATCCTGCCGCACAGATCGGCGCAATGCGCATGAACCAGGAAACCGACGCCATGCAGGTCATGGGCGTCGACCGCTTCGACGCCCTAGTGATCCCGCGCGTCCTGGCCGCGCTCTTGATGATGCCGCTGATGACCTTCTGCGCCGATATTGGCGGCCTCGCCGGCGGGCTGTTGGTGAGTTGGGCAACGATCGATATCAATCCCGCTTTCTTTATCCAACGGACGCTTGAGATGGTCGCCATCAAGCATTTTTGGATGGGGATGAGTAAGGCGCCGTTTCTCGCGCTGGTGATCGCCGCCGCCGGCTGCCGGCACGGCTTGATGGTGGGCGGCGATGTGCAGAGCCTCGGCCGCAACGTCACCTCTTCGGTCGTCCAGTCGGTTTTCATGGTCATCATGTTCGACGGGGTGTTCGCCGTGATCTTCACGGTACTCGACTTGTGAGCGCCCGATCCGCAACCGGCGACGCACCGATCCGCATCTCCGGCCTTCGCACGGCCTTTGGGAAGAAGGTCATCCACGAGAATCTGGATCTCGAAGTCCGCAAGGGAGAAATACTGGGTGTGGTCGGCGGCTCCGGCTCGGGCAAATCGGTACTGCTCAATACGATCCTCGGCCTCAAGCACCCCGATGGTGGGACGGTCGAAATTTTCGGACGGCGTATCGATGATCCGGACGCTCGACCGCCGATCGAGCGGCGCATCGGCGTGATGTTCCAGCAGGGCGCCTTGTTCTCCTTCCTGACCGTCCAGGAAAATGTCGAAACGCCGCTGCTCGAGCATGCGCGTCTGCCGAAAGGATTCGTACGCGATCTTGCCCGGTTGAAAATCGCGCTCGCGGGCCTTCCCGACAATGCCGGATCGCTTAAGCCGGCGGAGCTTTCAGGTGGCATGCGTAAGCGCGCGCGTGTGGCGCATGCGATCGCACTCGATCCCGACATATTGTTCCTCGACGAACCTACCGCAGGTCTTGATCCGATCGCAGCGAGCGAGTTCGACGCGCTCGTTACCACCTTGCGCCAGGCGCTTGGCCTCACCGTCTTCATGATCACCCATGATCTCGACACGCTTTATGCCATCGGCGACTGCGTGGCGGTACTGGCGGAGAAGAAGATAGTCGCCGTCGCGACCGTCGATGAACTTGAGCGATCGGACCATCCCTGGATCAAGAGCTATTTCCTGGGGCCGCGCGGCCGTGCCGTCCAGAAGAAGCTGCGCTGATGGAACGCCATGCCAATTATGCCCTGGTGGGCATTGTCTCCACGGTGTTTCTGATCGCCTCGATCGTCTTTGTCGTCTGGCTGGGCGGGTCCCAGTTCAGGCGTGGCCATGACCTGTATCGCATCATGTTTGTGGGTCCGGTGCGCGGGCTGAGCAAAGGCGGTGAAGTTCAGTTCAACGGTATCAAGGTTGGTCAGATTCAGAATATCCGGCTTGATGAGGACGATCCCAATCGCGTGCTCACCGACATCGCGGTCGACCGTGGGACGCCGGTCCGCGTGGACTCGATGGCTTCGACCGAAATTCAGGGGATCTCGAGTGTCAGCGTTATCCAGATCAGCGCCGGATCCTGCAAAAGCCACTGTTGCGCAAGGTCGATGGCAGCGAGCGCCCGCTCATTTCCAGCAAGGCTAACGCTCTGTCTACTCTCCTGCAGGGCGGCGGCCAGATGGTCCAGGCTGCTACCGAAGCGCTCAACCGCGTGAACCGGCTGCTCTCGGATCGCACGATCGCCAATGTGGGTGCGGCTGTAGAGGATATCCGCCTGACCAGCGCGGAATTCGCGGCGAACCGGAGGATGATATCAAACGCTGCCTCGGCCCTTGCGAAGCTCGATCGTGCCGCGACCGACATCCAGGGCGCCTCAGCATCGGTCCGCCAGATTGCCGACGGCGACGGCAGGCGCGCTTTCGCCGATATCTCGGGCGCGGCAGGTGAGCTCAAGACCGCAATCCACGAAGCCCGGGAAGCCGTCACCAGGCTCGACACGCGAAGCGCCGACATAAGCACCACCACCCTCCCCAACATCAACGCCGCCGTGATCAGTCTTCAGGACACGGCCGAGTCGCTCGACGGTTTCATCCGGCAGATCCAGCGGGATCCACGGCGCGCGCTTGGCAAGGGCAGCGGCAGGGAACGGGAGCTTCGGCAATGAAACATTTTACCGTCTTGAGGATATCTGCAGACCTCATTGGTGGGTTATTCGCACTTTCCGGCTGTGGCAGCCTGCTCGGCGGCGGCGCGCGGGATGATCTTTTCCGTCTTGGCGTGCCGCACCTTCCCGCGCGCCCCTCGGCAACGGCTGGGCACGGCCCGATGCCCCGAACCATTTCGCTCCTGCGTGTCCGCTTCGCACCGGAGATCGAAGGCGACCGGATCCTCACAACACAAGGCGAGCGCGCGCTCTACCTGAAGGACGCGCGCTGGGTAGCGTCCGTTCCTGAGCTATTTGTGCAGGCGCTGGGCCGACAGTTCGGCGAGCGCGTACCGGCGATCCGGCTGGTGCCGCCTGGAAGCGCGGCTGGCGCATCACAGGCATTGCAAATTGGCATCGACCGGTTCGAGGCGCGCTACCCTGCGGAAGGTGCAGAACAGGGTCCGCCGGCCGTGATCATCACCGGGGACGTAACACTGCTTGAACTGGGGGATCGGCAGGCGCGCAAGACGGGCCGATCCTGACGCAATTGTTCCACCATGTGAGCCATGAGGATTTGCGCTTCCGGTTCCTGTCGGGACTGAACGAAATCGGACCAGAGCAACTTCGTGCGCTGACCCCGATCGATGACGGCAACGCGCTAAGTTTCCTCGCCTCCGATGCCGAGAGCGGCGCCGCGGTTGCAAGCGCGATGCTCGTATCCGATGCAGCGGGCGAGCGGGGCGAGGTGGCGATCTCGGTTGACGCCGACTATCGGCACCGAGGCGTCGGATGGACACTGCTCTCCTTCGTGGCCGATCAGGCGGAAGCGCGGGGGCTCTCGATAATCGAGTCGATCGAGAGCCGCGCCAACGTCGCTGCAATCGAAGTCGAATGCGACATGGGCTTCACGGTCGAGGAATATCCCTGGGGATTCGACCCTGGTGCTGGTCCGGAAAACGCTGCGCGCCGCGGCAATCGCATCCTTCAATGGCGTGGTCGGCCGTCCGATCAGCCGGCCGAATTGATGGCCGTCGTCGAAGAGCGCGCCCTGTCCGGCCGCGGCATCCGACTGGGCGAGCATCGCCGCCACCGCCTCCGGCAGACCGGCGCCGACGAGCGCCGCCTTGTAATCGGCCTCGCTCAGGTTGCGGAAGATGACCGTCTTGCCCGCCTGGCGGGAGAGTTCGTCCGCGAATTCGGCGAGCGTATAGGCCTCATCGCCCGCCAGTTCGTAGATGCGTCCGGCCTGATCCTCCTGCGCGACAAGCACGGCAGCAGCGGCGTCGGCAAAATCGACGCGCGTCGCCGAGGCGATGCGGGTATCCCCGGCGCTCCCGAGCACCGCCCCATGCTCGATCGCCGCGGGGATCGAAGCGATGTAGTTCTCGGTGTACCAGCTGTTCCGCAGCAAGACCCAAGGTACGCCGCTTGCCCGGAGCAACGCTTCAGTCTGGCGATGCTCTTCGGCAAGGCCGAGCGGCGACGTATCCGCGTGCAGCACGCTCGTATAGGCGATGAGCTTCACGCCCGCCGTCCTGGCGGCGTCGATCACCGCCTTATGTTGCGGCACGCGGTGTCCGACCTCGTTTCCCGAAATGAGCAGCAGCGTGTCGACGCCCGCCAGGGCCGGGCCCAGGGTCTCCGATCGGCTATAATCGGCTTCGTGCACGACAACGCCCTTCGCAGCGAGGTCGGACGCCTTGCCGACGTCACGCACGAGGGCCGCGATCTCGCCGGCCGGCACCGTTTTCAACAGTGCCGCAATGACGAGCCGCCCGAGTTGTCCCGTTGCTCCGGTGATGGCGAAGATGATTCTTCCTCTTCTTTGCTGGTGGCGTTAGGCCGCAAGCGGCAACGCCCTGGATGAGATCGACTCTATTCCGGCTTCGCGGTCGGCGCCAATGCCCGCAATCCACCAATCAACGCGTCGAGCCGCTGTTCGGCTTCACCATGATCGGCCTCTGGATAAGCGGTTGCGACGCGGGCGCCCCAATAGCCGAGATCGACCGTCGTGAGACTGAATTCATAGGGAACGCCTTCGCGGCTGCCGCGGAAACGCCCGCGCCAGACGGCGTCCTTTGGCATGTCGGGAAGAACGACCGGACCCTCGGACAGCGGCGTGCTTTCATCGAAATAGCTGCGCGCGAGCCACTTCATGATCGTATAATGCTCCTTCACCGACATTTGCTCGATGTGAACCAGCGAGATGCGGGCGACGATCGTCGAACCGTGCAGCGGCGCATGATATTCGACGGAAACATACTGGCCGCTGGGATCATATCCCTGCTCCGCCACGCGCGTGAATCCGGCAAGCGTATGGGGAAAGCGTGTGCCGCTTCCTTCATGGACCAGGGTCCCATCGGAAACGAGGCGGAAGCTCGCCGGGGCGGGCGCTTCGGCGGCAGCGGGCGCCGTCTGGGCGGCGCCGCGTACCGAAAGCCCAAGTAAAACACTCAGAACGAGCGGCGCGATACGTCAGAGACGCGACTTCCTTTTCATTCAGGAAGCTTCGCCAAGATGATGGCGGCGATCGCCATCATCAGACCTGCCGTCAATCCATACAGGAAAATGACGTCGATCGACTGACGAATTCTGTCCAGGGCGCGCATGGAGATTCTCCCCTTAATGGTGAGGAAAGTTTCGCGCAGCCGCGCTGCTGGGCATATTGGTAGTGTTACTGAGGAGGCCATCACCATGTGCCTGCCTATGCCATCGTTCCGATCGTCCGGCGGAACCGCGCGAGCGCGATCAGGAAAAACACTGCACCGATCACGGCGATGGCAAGGAACTGGGGCCAGACCACGTCGAAGCCCGCTCCCCGGTAGAGAATCGCCTGCGCCATTCTCACAAAATGGGTGGTGGGCGCGGCGAGCATCACCGTTTGCACGAACTCGGGCATGCTCTCGCGCGGGGTCATCCCGCCGGACAGCAACTGGAGCGGCAGCAGCACGAGCATCAGCAGCAGCCCGAACTGCGGCATCGAGCGCGCGATCGTGCCCATGAAGATGCCGATCGACGTGGTGGCGAACAAATGCAGCGCCGCACCCGTCAGGAACAGCGGGATCGAGCCCTCGATCGGCACCTTCAATATCCCTTCGACCACCACCAGCAGCGCGAAGGCGCAGGCGACGAGGACGACGAGCCCCATCGCCCAGACCTTGCTCGCCATGATCTCGAACGGCGTAACCGGCATGACCAGCAGATGCTCGATGGTGCCATGTTCGCGCTCGCGGATCAGCGCGGCGCCGGTCAGCACGATGGAGAGCATGGTGACGTTGTTGATGATCTCCATCACCGACCCGAACCAGCTTTGCGCCAGCGTCGGATTGAAGCGCGCACGCAAAGCGAGATCGGCAGGCGGCGCAGCAGTCGCCCGCGTCCCCCGCATGAACTCGGAGACCTCGCCCTGGACGATCTGCTGGATATAGCCGCCGCCGGTGAACGCCTGGCTCATCCGCGTGGCGTCGATGTTGAGCTGGACGGTCGGCTGCCGGCCGGCGAGCACGTCGCGCTGGAAATCGGGTGGCAGGTCGAGCGCGAAGGTGTAGCGGCCGGCGTCCATGGCAGGATCCACCTCGCCCAGCGGGATCAGCGCCGGCGGCGTGAAGTGCGGCGGATAAAAGGCCCCGGTGATCCGGTTGGACAGCGGCGACTGATCCTCGTCGACGATCGCGATCGGCGCCTTGTTCAGCGTCTCGGGCATGGCGGACGCCGCCACATAGATGCCGAGCGAGAAAGCGTATACGATCAGGACCAGCATCATCGGATCGCGCCAGAGGCTGCGTAGCTCCTTGACGCCCAGGCGAAGGATATTGGCGATATGCCGCATCTCAGCCCTCCTGCTTCTTGAGGAGCGCGACGGACAGCGCGAGCAGTACCGGCACCGCGATGGTCAGTGCCAGAAGCGGCTGCCCCAGATCGCCAAAGCCCAACCCCTTGGAGAAGACACCGCGGCAGACGGTGACGAAATGGGTGGTCGGGAAGATGCGGCCGATAAACGCTCCGACGCCCTCCAGCGACGAGACCGGGTTGATCAGCCCCGAAAACTGCACTGCCGGCAGGATGGTGCCGATCGCGGTGGCGAACAGCGCCGCGATCTGGCTGCGCATGAAGATCGAGAAGAGCAGCCCGATCGCGGTCGCCGACAGCGTGTACAGCAAGGCCGCCACCGTCATCGCCAGCACATTGCCGGTGATCGGCACGCGGAAGACGAGCAGCGCCAGCAGCACCAGCAGCACATAGTTGAGCATGGCGAGCGCGACATAGGGAAGCTGCTTGCCGAGCAGGAACTCGATGCGCGTGATCGGCGTGACATAGAAGTTGATGATCGAGCCGAGCTCCTTCTCGCGGACGACGCTGAGCGCCGTCAGCATCGCCGGGAACAACAGCAGCAGGACGGGGATGACCGCCGGCGCGATCGCGACCAGGCTCTTGACGTCGGGATTGTAGCGGTAGCGCGTCTCGATATTGATGAGGCCCGCCGAGGGCCGGGCGCCAAGCTCCTGCACGGCCATCTCTCCCAGCCATTGCGCGTGCAGTGCCTGGATATATCCCTGCACGGTCTCCGCCCGCATCGGCATGGCGCCATCGATCCACACGCCGATCTGGACCGGATCGCCGCGGCGCAGGTCGCGCGCGAAACCCGGTGGAATCTCGATCGCAACGCTGAGCTCGCCATCGCGCATGCGCCGGTCGAGCTGCGCATAATCGGTGATCGGCGGGCGTTCGATGAAGTAGCGGGATCCCGCAAGGTTCAGAGCATAATTCTGGCTGGTGGTGGTCCCGTCGCGATCGAGCACCGCGAACGGCAGGTTCTCGACATCGAGGCTGATGCCATAGCCCATGATGAACATGAGCAGCACGCTTCCCAGAAGGGCGAGCGTGGCGCGGATCGGATCGCGACGCAGCTCCAGCGCCTCGCGCCGGGAATAGCTCAGCATCCGTCTGCGGCTGAAGGTGCGGGAAAAGGACGAAGCAGGCTCAGCCTTTGTCTCGGTGGCCGGCGCCGCGGCCGCCACTCCCGCCTCCGCACTTTCGTCTCCCGCCGCAGCGTCCTCCAGATAGCTGATGAACGCATCCTCGAGGTTTTTGCTGCCGCGCTTCTCGACGATCGCCGCCGGCGTATCGCTGACCAGCACCTTGCCGGCATGCATCAGCGAAATCCGGTCGCAACGCTCGGCCTCGTTCATGAAATGGGTGGAGATGAAGATCGTCACCTTGTCGCCCCGCGACAGATCGATCATCATCTGCCAGAACTGATCCCGCGCGATCGGATCGACGCCCGAGGTCGGCTCGTCGAGGATCAGCATTTCTGGCTTGTGGATCATCGCGACCGCGAGGCTAAGGCGCTGGCGCTGGCCGAGCGGGAGCGCGTCGGGCAGCGCGTCCATGATGTCCGAAAGCCCGAACCGCGTGGCCATCTCCTTCACGCGATCCGGAATCTCCTCCGCCGGCACATGGAAGAGCTGCGCGTGCAGCTCGAGGTTCTGCCGGACAGTGAGTTCGGAATAGAGCGAGAAGGCCTGGGACATGTAGCCGACGCGGCGGCGGGTCGCCATGTCGTCATTCTCGACTTCGCGCCCGAACAGCCACGCTTGGCCCTCGCTCGCCTTGAGCAGGCCGGTCAGCATCTTCATCGTCGTCGACTTGCCGCAGCCGTTCGAACCCAGGAAGCCGAAGATCTCGCCGCGCTCGATCCGGAAATCGACATGGTCGACCGCGGTGAAATCGCCGAAGCGCATGGTAAGTCCCTTGGCCTCAATCGCAATCTCGGCATCGCTCCCGTCGCTGCGGGGCGGGATGGTCACGGGCTTGTGACCGCGCCGCCGTTCCTCGGGCAGCAGGGCGATGAACGCCTGCTCCAGCCCATTGGTGCCGGTACGTTGATAGAAGTCTGCCGGCGTGCCGGTCGCGAGGATCCGCCCCGCATCCATCGCCACCAGCCAGTCGAACCGGGCGGCCTCCTCCATATAGGCGGTGGCGACCAGCACGCTCATGCCCGACCGGTCGGCGCGGATGCGGTCGATCAGCTCCCAGAACTGCACGCGAGACAGCGGATCGACGCCCGTGGTCGGCTCGTCGAGCAGCAGGAAATCGGGGTCATGAATGAGGGCGCAGCAGAGCGCGAGCTTCTGCTTCATCCCGCCCGAAAGCTTGCCTGCCGGACGTTTGCGGAACGGCGCAAGGCCGGTGCTCTCGGTGAGCTGGGCGATCCGCCGCTCGCGTTCCTGAGCATCCTGCCCGAACAGGCGCGCGAAAAATTCCAGATTCTCGTCGATGGAGAGGGTCGGATAGAGGTTCTTGCCGAGGCCCTGCGGCATATAGGCGATGCGCGGACAGACCGCTTCGCGGTGGCGCCGGTCCGCCATGTCGCCGCCGAGAACCTCGACATTGCCCGCCTGGATCACGCGCGCGCCGGCGAGCAACGAGAACAGGGTGGACTTGCCGACGCCATCGGGACCGATCAGCGCCACCGTGCGTCCGGCCGGAATTTCCAGATCGATGCCGTCGAGCGCCCGCGTCCTGCCATAATCCAGGCCGACGCTCGAAAGGCGCGCCGCCAATCGAGGCGATGCGCCCTCCGAAATTCCAGGCTCAGTCATCGTGACACGTTGACGGTCAGCTTCGCCGGCCATTCGGCATCGCGGCTGGTCCGCACATAGGCCATGCCGGGAAGCCCGGTTTTGACCTGCGTGATATGGCGATCGAGCAAAGCGGGATCGATCCGTGCCTTGACGCGGAACATCAGCTTCTGCCGCTCGCTCTCCGTTTCCACCGTCTTGGGCGTGAACTGCGCGACATCGGCGACGAACGAGACCCTGGCGGGGATCACATAGTCGGGCGCGGCATCGAGCACGATCCGCACGTCGCTCCCCAGCGCCACGCGTCCCGCCACCGTCTCGGGCAGGAAGAAGGTCATGTAGACGTCGCCGAGATTGACGAGGTTGAGCACCCGCCCGCCGCCGGCGACGACCTCGCCCGGCTGGGCCACGCGATACTGGACCCTTCCGCCCACCGGAGCGCGCAGGTCGCTGTCGCGGATATCGGCCTCGATCCGCTCGATCGTCGCGCGGACGGCATCGACGTTCGAGCGCGCGCCGATCACCTGGCTGCGCGCGGTGCCGATGGCCGCATCGACCGCAGCCAGCTGCGCGCGCGCCGCCTCGACGGCAGCCGTCGCGCCTTCGACCTGCGCCTGATCGTCGTCGCGCTCCTGAACCGCGGTCGCACCCTCGCGCGCCAGCGTTTCCGAGCGAGCGAGCCGCTTGCGCGCGGCGCTCAGCTCCGCCTCACGCTGCCGCACGGCGGCAAAGGCGGCCGCGCGCTCGCTCTGGCGCTGCGACACCTGGCTTTGCGCGATCAGGATCGCGTTTTGCGCCTGGGCGAGCTGCGCCTGTGCCTCGGAGCGCTGGGCGTTGAGGACATCGGTGTCCATATGCGCGACGACCTGTCCCGCCTTCACGAAGTCGCCCTCGTCGGCGACGATGTCGCGGATCCGCCCAGGGGTCTTGGCGGAAATGTCGATCTCGATCGCCTCGATCCGGCCATTGCCGCCAATGATGCCGTCCGGCAGGCCGCCGGGCTTGAGCAGCTGCCACAGGGTCAGAGCGACGGCAATGACGGCCACGGCGATGGCGCCCCTGATGAACCATTTCTTCTGGGGCGTCGTCATTGTGCTGGATTCCCGGTTTCAGCTGCGTTGATGTCGAAGGCTGGATTCTGGATGAAGCCCCCGCCCAGCGCCGCATAGAGGGCGACGGCGCTCCCGAGATGGGCGCGGCGAAGCTGGACAAGCGCCTGCTCGGTGTCGAACAGGTCGCGCTGCGCGTCGAGCACTTCGAGATAGGCCGAGCGCCCGTTATCGAAGCGCAACTGGGCAAGGCGCGCGCGCTCCTGGAGCGCCGCGAGCATGGTGCACGTCGTTTCGATCTGGAGGCCGAGCTGCCGGCGCCGGACCAGGGCATCCGACACATCGCGGAACGCGGCCTGTACCGTCCCTTCATAATCCGCGACCGCAATCACCTGCCGGGCCTTCGCCACGTCGAGATTGCCCTTGAGGCGTCCGGCATTGAACAAGGGCAGGCTCAGGGCCGGCGTGAAATTCCAGGAAAGGCTTCCACCCTTGAACAAGCCGTCCAGTTCGCTGCTCGCCGTCCCGAAGGCGCCGGTCAGGCTGATATTCGGAAAGAAGGCGGCGCGCGCGGCGCCGATATTCGCTTCGGCTGCGCGAAGCACATATTCCGCCGCCATGATGTCGGGCCGGTTGACGAGAAGCTCTGACGGCAGGCCCGGAGGAAGCACGACCTCCGGCGCGGCTTCGGCAAGGCCGAGCGGCCCCGGTCGGATGTCGACCGGACGCCCGACCAGCAGTGCCAGCGCGTTGCGATTGACCTCGCGATCCTGATCGAGCGCCTGCAGCGCCGTCTGCGCCTGCGCCAGCAGGGTCTGTGCCTGGGTCATCTCGAGCTTCGAGCCCGATCCCACCTCATACCGCCGGCGTAGAATGCGCAACGACTCCTCGCGCGTCGTGATCGTCCGGCTCGCTAATTCCGCGCGCTCTTCATATTCGCGCTCGAGCAGATAGCCGTTGGCAACCTGGGCGATGAGGTCGGTCGCGATCGCGCGCCGCGCTTCCTCCGTCGCCAGATATTGCGCGCGCGCCGCCGCGTTGAGGTTGCGCAGCCGGCCCCAGAAGTCGATCTCCCAGCCGGCGCTCAACTGGGTGTAGATCTGGTTGCCGGTGACCGCCTGGCCCGTCACCGACAGATCGGCGGGGGTTCGTCCCCGCGTTCCGGTCGCCACGGCATCGAGCTCAGGGTAGAGCGCCGATCCCTGGATCCGCCACGCCGCCCGCGCCTCCGCGACGCGCCCCGACGCGATCCGGATATCGCGGTTATTCTCCAGCGCCGCAGCGATCAGCGCGCGAAGCTGCGCGTCGCGAAAGAAATCGTACCAGCCGATATGGGCGATGGACGGCGAGCCGGAGGCCGATGCGGCATAGGTTTGCGGAACGGGCTGCGGCGGACGGACATGCGCCGGCGCGAACGAGCAGCCGGCCAGAAGCATGGACGCAGCGAGACAGGCTGCGCCTATCGCTGGCCATCGGTATCTGGCTCCGGTGATCTCTGGAACGGCCATATCGTCGTGCACTGCCCTGGTTCGGTCTTCAAATAGGCGGCTCCCGCCCGGGGGGAACCGGGCGGGAGCCGTTGTTCGCCGTGAGCTGCGACCCTCAGGCTGTCGCGAAAGCTTTTGCAGGTGCAGGTGCAGGCACCGGTGCCGCAGGCGCCTTCGCCTTCTCGGGCTCGGCCACAGATACCTGCCTGGTCAGGGGCTGGAACCACGTCCGGAAGGTATTGGACAGTTCCTGCTGGTTGGTCGTCTGCGAGAGTAGGTCTTTCCAGCTACCCTGCCATTCGTCGACGGCCGCCTTGATCTTGCTCACCGAAGCCTCGCGGCTCTTTTCGACCTCGCCGAACAGGCTCGTGACCGCTTCGGACTTGAAGCTGGGAACGGTTCCCGGCTTCAGTTCCTTGAACTGATCGACGAAGAGGGTCGCCGCCTTGCTGCCGATCTGCGCATACTCCTCGCCGCCGCTCCGGGCGATCTCGGCGAACTTGAGGACAAGCTCGCCATTGGCCTTGGCAAGCGCGGTAATCTGATCGAGGGGATAGCTCATGGGTCAGGTCCTTTCGAGAATCGAGGTGGGGGAAAAACAGTTTCTGTTGCGATGCTGCGCTGCGATATGAGGGATTATCCTTACGCATGATGGCAGACCGGGCTCAGCCATTGGCGATATATTGCCCTCCGTTGATGGTAAGCACCGAGCCCGTGCAGAAAGCCGCCTTTGGCGAGGCGAGATAGGAGACGGCTTGCGCGATCTCGTCGGGATCGCCGAGACGTCCGACGGGGATTCCGGCGATGATCCCGGCACGCACCTCCTCCTTGACGGCGGCGACCATGTCGGTGTCGACATAGCCGGGACAGACGGCGTTGACGGTGATGCCGCGCGCAGCATTTTCCTGGGCCAGCGCCTTGGTGAAGCCGATCACGCCCGCCTTCGCCGCGGAATAGTTGACCTGCCCGACCTGGCCCTTCTGGCCATTGATCGACGAGATGTTGATGATCCGACCGAAGCGCCGCTCGCGCATGCCCCCGATGATCGCGCGGGTCATGGTGAACATCGAGTCGAGGTTGGTCGCCAGCACGGCGCGCCAATTGTCCCAGCTCATCCTGTGGAAGGCCCCGTCGCGGGTGATGCCCGCATTGTTGACGAGGACGGACACCGGCCCAAGCCGTTCTTCGACCTGAGCCACACCCTCCCGGCAGGCATCCTCGTCCGCAACGTCCCACTTGAACACCGATATGCCGGTGTCCTGCTTGAACCGGGCGGCGGCGGCGTCATTGCCATGATAGACGACCGCCACCTCATGGCCTTCGGCCTTCAGCGATCGGGCGATGGCCGCGCCGATCCCGCGCGTACCACCGGTTACGAGTGCGATATCCGTCATGATCGTCCGGTTCCGTTTCTGCTTAAGGTACGCCGCGACGTTTCCCCCAAAGCTCCTCCCCCGGACAATGCGTATGTATACTTAGCGGTTTTGTTATCGCCTCCTGGCGATAGCGGATCAAGTCAAAACTCATGCAAGACCTGGATGATCGGGTTAGAGACGGTTTTATGACAAGAGCAACATCAACCGGACGTGCCAGGCGCCTGCCGCCGCGTGACCCCAAAGGGGGCCGGCCGACGCAGGAAATCGCGGCGCTACTGGGCGTTCATATTCTTGATGTGGCGCTCGAACAGTTCATCGCCCATGGCGTGGAAGGCGCCAGCATGGAGGGGATCGCGATCGCCGCCAGCGTCTCCAAGCGCACGCTCTATTCCCGGTTCGGGTCCAAAACGGCGCTGCTTGTCGCTGCCGTCGAGCATGGAATCGCGCATCATCTCAGGCCGATCGCATCGACCATTCCGGCCGGCTCGACGCGGGACAAGCTGCTCCATGTCGGCAGGAAAATCCTGGATGCATCGCTCAAGCGTGAGGTTATCGGCCTGGATTCCCTGATCAACTGGATCGCCGATCATGAATCGGAAGCCGGCCAGGCCAAGCCTTCGATGGGAGCCAAGGCGGGAATTGCGATCATCCAGTCAATTCTCGAGCAGGCCCATCGCAACGACGGCAGCGACAGCTCGGTCGACCTGTCGTTCCTGGCGGCCTTCCTCTTCGACGCGTTCGTCACAAGCCCGCGGCAGCGCATTCTCCTGCGGCATGAGCTGGAAAACACGTCTCGCGCCAAATCCGACTATCTTGAGCGCACCATGAATCTCATCGCGCGCGGAATGCCCTTCCTGGACGAAGACTGTTCCGGTTAACTCCATGTTCGATCCTGTTGGACATGGACTCCGACCGCAAATCTGGCACCATGGCGTCGCCCCGATGCATGAGCACGAGCAGGACGCCGTCAAAGATGGCCTGTGCTGACCGACGGCAACGGAGCGCTATGATCAACCAAAGGACAGGTCACTGCTCATAGTCCTCACCAAGGTAGAGTCTGCGCACATCGGGATTGTGAAGCACCGCGTCGGGCGTCCCCTCGAACAGCACCCTTCCCTCATGGATGACATAGGCCCGGTCGACCAGTTCGAGCATCTCGTGGACATTATGGTCGGTTATGAGAACGCCGACGTCATGCTGCTTGAGGTCGCGCACCATGGCCTCTGTGCATTATTCGGGCACAGATTCACGGTAGCGGTTTGATGAGCAGCGGCATGAGGCCGTTGGCGTCGAGATCGAGGCGATCGGACCAGACATAATCGCCGGTAAGATTGATGCGATCCCAACCCAACGGTGAGAGCCGGGACAGCATAGCTGGATCGATCTGGCTTCCGCGATGGCGCATTTCGTCAACGGCGCGCCCGAGATAGCGGCAGTTGAACAGGATGATCGCTGCGGTGACGAGGTTGAGGGCAGCCGCGCGGGTTTGCTGGTTCTCCAGGCCACGATCGCGAAAGCGGCCGAGTCGATGGAAGGCGACCGCCCGCGCCAGACTGTTACGCGCCTCGCCCTTGTTCAATTCGGCGGTGACCGTGCGGCGCAGAGCGGGATCGTCGAACCAGCGCAGCGTGAACAGCGTGCGCTCGATCCGCCCAACCTCGCGCAGCGCCGCAGCGAGGCTGTTCTGCTGGCGGTAGGCGGACAGCTTCTTGAGGATCAGCGAGGGCTTGACGGTGCGGTCACGGATCGCGCCAATGACACGTTCAATGTCCGGCCAGTGGCTGACGATCAGGTCCCGGTTGAGCCTGTGACCGAACAGTGGTGCAAGCCTGCCATAACGCTTCGAGGGCTCGAAAGCGTAGAGGCGCCGGTCGGACAAGCGGGGAATGCGCGGCTCGAAATCGAGCCCGAGGAGATGCATCGTCGCGAACACGATGTCGGAAACGCCGCCTCCATCGACGTGTAGCGCGGTCAGATCGGCGTTGCTGTCATGGCCCAGGATGCCGTCGAGCGCATGAATGGCTTCTCCTGCCGTGCCGGCGATCACGGTCTGGTGCAGCGGCGCGTACCGGTCAGTAATAGTGGTGTAGATCTTGACCACCGGGTCGCGACCATAGTGAGCATTGACCGCTCCGCCGGCTTCGCCCGGTCCGCCCAGGTAGAAGGCCTGGCCATCTGCGGAAGCCCGGTGTCCTTGCCCAAACTAGGCGGCGATTGGCTCGGCGTGGATGGCGTCAGTCAGACAGGCAAGCGCAGCCCGAAAGGTCTCCTCGCGCATGTGCCATGTCTGCATGCGCAGCAGCGCGCGACGTGATCCTGCGCCGCATACTTCGGCCATACGCGACAACCCGAGATTGGTCGCCTCGGCAATCAGGGTGGCGAGGAAGGCGCGCTCGTCAGCGGGCGGCAACCCGGTTGAAACGTGACCGAAATGCCCGGTGAAGCCGGTCCAGCGTTCGACTTGGGACAGCACATCGGTGATACGGGTAGCAGGCAGTATGCCATAACAGGTGAGCGTCAGGTGCCGCCCTTCATCTTGCCCAGCGTCATCATCCTTCTGCTCTTTGGGGAAGCGTAATCTCTCCCCGGCAAACAGGGCGGCATCACGCCCGTCTAGATTGCGGGCGACGCCGCGCAAGGCGCTGTCGAGTTGCTCAGCGCGCTGATCGAGCCATGCATGTGGATCGCCGAGTGAGAACGGCGGTTGGAGCGTTGCGCCTGGCGATGGCGCAAGCAGTACGTCCAGCGACCGGTGCATCCGCGACGTCGGCACCCAGATATCACCCGATGCCAGCGCATTAGCGAGCGCGCCGTAAGTCGCCATCTCCCAATGCGTCCGGTCGATCTTTCCTGCGACCACGACATGGCGTTGCCAGCGCCGCTCGACATGACCGAGCGGAACGTCGACGGGAAGCGGTTTGCGCCAGTCGCCATCGAGATTCGACAGGACCGTCATCGCATTGCGCAATGTCGCGGTGCCGGCCCGGTCGTGGAAATCGAGCGCTTGCAGGAACTGTGGTCCTGCCCGCTTGAAGGTCCGGTACTCGGCTGCAATCTCACTCAGCACATCATCCCTGTGAGGTGCCGCGGTACGACGGATGATCGCCGCATCGGCATCGAGCATGTCGAGAGGCATGATATCCCTGAGGGCCGCGGCGATATCTTCACCAGCGCGAGCTGCCCGGCTGACCGTTTCCAGCACCGTGGCGATGCGCATCAGCCGGTCGCGTCCCTCGCGTCCCGAGACCGCGACCTGATCTTCCCCCGTTTCGGCGGACACACTGGGTTATCCGGTCATGCTCTGCTCGGCTTGCTCGGGGGTTAGATACCCGAGGGCCGAGTGCATGCGGTGCCGGTTGTAATAGCCTTCGATGTATCCG
>Ga0265296_1001924_pt1 | contig 22059 bp, 22 predicted proteins | sample MunlanPumphouse1_FD_189073 | JGI IMG/M metagenome (GOLD analysis project Ga0265296, IMG submission 189073) | Groundwater microbial communities from a municipal landfill in Southern Ontario, Canada - Pumphouse #1 | ecosystem: Environmental > Aquatic > Deep subsurface > Groundwater | place... | reverse complement strand
GTGAAAACTTTTCCCACGCCAGTTATCCCCTTTTGTGACAGCCTGTAAGGGAGGTGATGACGGTGGGTGTACGTGGTCCCCTCAAGATCCCCAAGCACCTCCAGGCGGTGCCCGATCCGGGCGCTGCTGCGGGCACGGTCGCTGAGCGTGTCGACGCCTCAGCGCCCCCGCGGCCGCCGGGCTTCCCGGACGACCCGGAGATGGCGGCGCTGTGGGACGCGATCGTCCCCGAGCTGGACCGGGCCGGGCTCCTGACCAGGGCTGATGGCCCGACGGTGGAGCTGGCGATCCGCCACTTCCTCGCGGCCCGGCGGGCGGGCAACGCGCTCCAGGCCGGCGAGGTGGTGCTGGACGACCCGGCGCACGGCGGGACGGCGAAGAAGAACCCGGCCGGCGCCGAAATGCGGTCGCAGTCCCAGCTGTTCCTGGAGTACGCCAAGCAGCTCGGCATGAGCTTCGCCGCCCGGGCGCGGATGCCGGCGAAGGACGAGCAGACGGAGGTCAACCCCTTCGCGTAGGGGGTGGCCATGGCGGTCAAGGTCCCCGGGAAGCGCGAGCTGGCCCGGCTGAAGATTTCGCCGGAGGTGGCCTGGTACCTGCTGGACCGTGGGTACGAGCTGCCGAACTGCCCGCCGCAGCACAAGACCCCGGAGCCGCGCGAGGTCGAGGGCGCGTTCTTCGACCCTGCGCGCGTGGACCGGGTGGTCGACGCCTTCGCTCGTCTGCGGCACACGCAGGGGAAGTGGTCGGGGCGCCCGATCACGCTCCGCTCGTGGCAGATCGCGTACCTGATCGGGCCGACCTACGGGTGGGTGCGGCCGACGGAGGACGGCCGGACGGCGCGGATCATCCAGACCCAGTACCTGGACATCCCCCGGAAGAACGCGAAGACCACAATCGGCGGCGGGCAGTGCATCTACCTGACGTGCGCTGACGGGGAGGCCGGGGCGCAGGTGTACGCGCTGGCGACCCGCAAGGATCAAGCGCGGCTCTGCTTCGACCCGGTCCGCCTGCTGGCGGCGCACGCTCCGGACCTCAAGGGTCACGTGAAGCCGATGAAGGACAAGATCCTTCACCCTCGGTCGGGCTCGTACTTCTCGGTGATGTCGTCGGCCGGCGAGGCGATGCACGGAACGTCTCCGCACGCCGCGTTCGTGGACGAGGTGCACCTGCACAAGAGCAGGGACCTAATCGAGGCGGTGGAGACGGGCACGGGTGCCCGCGAGCAGCCGCTCATCATGTACGCCACGACGGCGGACGCGGGCTCGCCGTTCACGCCGTATGCGGAGATCCGCGAGTACTGCGAGAAGCTGGCCCGTGGCGCGCTGGTCGACCCGACGTTCTACGGCGTGGTGTTCGCGGCGGACAAGGGCGACGACCCGTTCAAGCCGGAGACCTGGCTGAAGGCCAACCCCGGCCTGGCGGCTGGCGACTCGCCGACGATGGAGTCGATGGAGAAGGCCGCGGCCAAGGCGCGGCAGAACCCGTTGGAGCTGGCGTCCTTCCTGCGGCTGCGGCTCGGCATCCGCACGAAGCAGGAGAGCAAGTTCATCTCGCTCTCGGAGTGGGACCGGAACGCCGGGATGGTGGACCGGGCGTCGCTCAAGAAGGCGGAGTGCTACGGCGGCCTCGACCTGGCGGCCACCTCGGACCTCTCGGCGTTCTGCCTGGTGTTCCCGAACGGCCCGGCCGGGTCCGGCATCGAGGGCTACCAGGCTCTGTGGCGGCTGTGGACTCCGCAGGCGAACCTCTGGAAGCTCAACGAGCGGACGGCGGGCGCGGCGGACGTGTGGGTGCGTGAGGGCTGGCTGACGGTGACGCCGGGCGAGGTCATGGACTACGACCACATCCGGCAGGCGATCAACCAGGACCGCGAGATCTTCAGCGTCCAGGAGATCGCCTACGACCCGTGGAACTCGACGCAGCTCGTCTCGGACTTGTTGTCGGACGAGGCGCCGCTGGTGGAGTTCCGGCAGGGCTACCGGTCGATGAGCCCGCCGCTGAAGGAGCTGGCGCGCCTGCTGCGGCAGGGGACGCCGGAGACGCCGCTGCTGCGGCACGGCGGGAACCCGGCGATGCGCTGGCAGATCGACAACCTCGCGGTTGTGTCCGACCCGGCGGAGAACGTGAAGCCGGACAAGAAGCACTCCGCGGACAAGATCGATGGCGTCGTCAGCTTGATCATGGCGCTGGACCGGGCCCGGAACCGGAAGCCGCTTCGCAGGTCGGCCTACGACGACGATGACGACTACGACGACGAAGCGGATGTCGCGTGACTGGGGGTGCAGCATGGGCTTCTGGTCGCGGGTGAAGTCTCTGGCGTGGTGGGGCGCGAGGCCCTCGAGCGGTTCATGGGACCGGCGGGGCTGGTCGTGGCTGCCGCTGGATCAGTCCTACGTGCTGGGCATGGAGCCGGCGGAGCTGTGGCGGACGCAGCCGCACCTCCGGACGGTCACCGACTTCATCGCCCGGAACGTGGCCCAGCTCGGCCTGCACGCCTACGACCGCCGGGGCGACACAGACCGGCGGCGGGTCCGCGGCGAGGGCGTGGCCGCTCTGCTGCGGCGCCCGAACGCGGACATGACGACCTACGAGCTGATCTACGGGACAGTCGCTGATCTGGCACTGTTCGACCGGGCGTTCTGGTGGGTGACGCGGTCGGCGACGGCGCCGTCGCGCTGGGAGATCCGCCCGATCCCGTCGGCGTGGGTGGTGCAAGGGGTGGGCGGCACGGTGTTCGCCCCGGCGGACTGGATCGTGCAGCCGCCGCACGGCGCCGAGCAGCTGACGATTCCGGCCGCGCAGATGCTCGTCTTCCACGGCTGGAACCCTTCCGACCCGTCGGCCGGCTCATCGCCGGTGGCGGCGCTGAAGCTGATCCTGTCGGAGCAGGTGCACGCGTATCAGTACCGCGAGCAGGTGTGGCAGCGCGGCGGCCAGCCGTCTGCGGTGATCGAGCGGCCGATGGACGCCCCGCAGTGGGGCGCCCGGGGCAAGGCGCGGTTCAAGCAGGAGTGGCAGGACTCCTACGGCCGCAGCGGGCCGGAGGCGGGCGGCACGGCGATCCTCGAGGACGGCATGAAGCTCGTGAAGACGGGTTTCTCGGCGCGCGAGGACGAGTTCGTCGCGGCGGCCACCTTGAGTCTGACGACGGTGGCGTCCGTCTACCAGGTCAACCCGACGATGGTCGGCGTCCTCGACAACGCCAACTACAGCAACGTCCGCGAGTTCAGGCGCAGCCTGTACGGGGACTCGCTGGGCCCGTGGCTGACGATGCTCCAGGACCGCCTGAACGGCTTCTTGCTGCCGATGCTCGGGGAGCCCGAAGAGCGGTACGTCGAGTTCAACCTCGCCGAGAAGCTCCGCGGGAGCTTCGAGGAGCAGGCGGCCGTGCTCCAGGCGAGCGTGGGCCGGCCGTGGATGACAGCGGACGAGGCGCGTGCGCTCCAGAACATGCCCGCGCTGGGCGGTGACGCTGAGGAGCTGGTGACGCCGCTGAACGTCCTCGTGGGCGGTCAGGCGTCGCCGCAGGATTCGGCGCCGCCGCCGACGCTGGGTTCGGACGCTCCGCCGCGTGAGGCGTCGGGGGCGGGGCTGGTGCGGGGAAAAGCCCGGAAGCGGGCCGCCCCGGTGCGGGCTGACGACTTCGAGGCCCGGTACGAGCGGGGGCTGACCCGCTGGTTCGACGACTTCACGTCGGCGGTCCTGGCCGGGTACGGCTCGGCGAAGCGGGGCCCGGTCCGCGTCAAGGCGGCCGAGGACTTCGTGGACCGGGAGGAGTGGCAAGCGTCGTTGGCGGATCTGCTGCTGACACTGGGCCTGGCGACATCCACGGCCGCGGCCGAGGCTCTGCTGGAGCAGGTGGGTCTGCCGCCCGAGGACTACAACGCCGAGGCGACGGTGGCGTGGCTGACGGCCATGACCGCTGGCGTCGCCGAGGGCATCGTCGGGGCGACGCTCGCGGAGGCCGACGAGGCGCTCGCGGACGCGGAGCGGACGGACGAGGACGGCGAACCGATGCAACCCGAGGCCCGCCTGGCGGCGGCGCTCGCGGCGGCGGCCGGGTCGCGCGTCCCGGAGATCGCTTCCAGCCAGGTGACGGCCCTGTCGGGCTTCGGCCAGGCGGAGGCGGCGCGGGGTGCGGGCGGCGGCGCGACGAAGACATGGCGTGTCCGCTCGACGAACCCGCGGCCGGCGCATCGCCGGATGGACGGGGAGACGGTGCCGCTGGATGACCGGTTCAGCAACGGCGCCCGTTGGCCCGCGGACAGTTCGCTGGACGACGCGGACCGTGCGGGCTGCAAGTGCGCGGTGGAGATCGAGTTCGAGTTCTAGGCCCGAGGGGGCATTTGTGCAGGTCAAGGATGCACCCGCTCTGCGGGTCAAGGTCACCGAAGTCGATACCGAGGGCCCGGAGGCGCCCGGCACTGGCGAGTTCACCGCGCTGGTCAGCGTGTTCGGCAACGTCGACAGCTACGGCGACGTCGTGATGCCCGGGGCGTTCGACCGGTCGCTGAAGGAGTGGTCCGCGTCGGGCTACCCGATCCCCGTGTACTGGGGTCACAACCTGTCGGACCCGGACTACAACATCGGCCACGTCATCGACGCGGTGGAGACGGAGCGCGGGCTCCAGATCCGGGCCCGCCTCGACATGGACAGCCCGAAGGCGCCGCAGGTGTACCGCCTGCTGAAGGGCGGCCGGGTCAAGGAGTTCTCCTTCGGCTACTCGGTGCGCGACGCCGGGTGGGGCACGAAGGACGGCGCCGAGGTTTTCGAGCTGCGGGACATCGACCTCTACGAGGTGTCCGTCGTTCCGGTCGGCGCGAACCCCGCGACCGAACTCCAGACCGTGAAGAGCCTCGGTGAGCGCACCGAGCGGGCAGCCGCCCGTGCGCTGGAGTACGTGAAGGCCGGCCGCGTCCTGTCCGCGAAGAACGAGAGCGCCTTGCGTGAGGCGCGCGATCAGCTTGCCGTCGTCATCGAAGGAATCGACGACGTGCTGTCCGCCCTCGACCCGCCGGAGTCTCCGGCCGAGGGCGAGGACGACGAGAAGAAGAGCCAGGAAGAGGACCCGGCCACGAAGCGGGAGCCGGCCGACGACGAGAAGCCCGACGGGGCCAAGTCGCCGCAGCCCATGCCCGACTTCGCCGCCGACCCACTGGCGGCCATCATCGAAATCGAGACGAGGAGTGCGCAGGCATGAACCTGCACGAGCAGCGCCAGACGGCGCTCAAGGCCGCCCGGGACGTGGCGGAGAAGGCCCGCGAAGAGGGCCGTGTCCTGACCGAGGACGAGCAGACGGCGGTGAAGGGCCACCTGGCGACCGCCGACGACTGCGCCGAGAAGATCAAGCAGGCGGCCGAGTCGGACGCCCTGTTCAAGCGGGCGTTCGCCGTCGAGGACGGCAAGCCGTCCGGGGGCGGCTCGGCGCCGGTCGGCGTGAAGGCCAAGCTGGAGGCGGACGCTGCGTACAAGAGCGCGACGCTCGCGGCGTCCTCCCGCACCCGCTTCTCCCAGCGGACCACCGAGTTCGAGGCGAAGGACTTCTCGACCGGCGGCCCGGCGGGCGGGCTGGTGCAGACCCAGTACGGGCAGGTCGTTCCGGAGACGCTGCGGCGCCCCACGGTCGCCCAGCTGTTGGGCTCCGGCACCATGTCGGCGACGACCCTCACGTACTACGTGCAGGGCCCGACCACCGGCGACTTCGCGGTGGTTCCGGAGCTGGGCGAGAAGCCGGCGATCGACTTCACCTTCGAACCCGAGATCGAGACCCTCTCGAAGATCGCCGGGATCACGAAGATCAGCGACGAGGCGTTCCAGGACACCGCCTACCTGGTGTCGGTCATCGAGTCCCAGATGCGTCTGCGGCTGGTGCTGTCCGAGGAGAACCAGCTCCTCAACGGTCCCGGCACCGGGGGCGCGGTGACGGGCCTGCTCAACCGGTCCGGCATCCTCACCGAGGCGAGCGCCAGCGCCGACGACGACCTGGACGCCATCTTCCGCGGCATGACCGCCGTGGAGCTGGCGACGCAGCTGCCGGTCGACGCGGTCGTCATCAACCCGCTCGACTACCAGCGGCTCCGCCTGTCCCGTGATGCGAACGAGCAGTACTTCGCGGGCGGTCCGTTCACCGGCGCCTACGGCAACAACGGCATCCAGATGACCCCGGGCGTGTGGGGTCAGAACACCGTCGTCACCAGCGCCATCGCGCAAGGCACGGTCCTGGTCGGCGCGTTCGCGGTCGGCGGCCAGGTGCTCCGCAAGGGCGGCGTCTCCGTCGAGATGACCAACTCGGACGCGGACGACTTCCGGCACAACCGGGTCGCGATCCGGGTGGAGGAGCGCCTCATGCTCGCCGTGTACCAGCCGAGCGCATTCTGCGAGGTCACCCTCGCCGGCGCCGGTTCCTGATCGTCCACACCGGCCGGGCGGCATCACGCCGCCCGGCCCTCACAGGAAGGGGGCGCCGTGGCTAAGGGGCGTCTGAAGGAGTACGAGGTGGACATCGCCTCGGGCGTGACCGTCACGATGAAGCTCAACCCGGAGTACGTGCTGGAGCACGGGGACCCGTCGCGCGTGCGGGAAAAGGCGCGTGCGGTCGCGAACAAGTCCCGGCGGCCGGTGAACAAGGCCGCCCTCTCGGAGAGCTGATCCGGGCGAGGAGGTCGTCATGGCTGCTCTGGTGGAGCTGCGGGACCGGCTGCTGAGGCGGCCGGGCATGGCTGATCTGACGGGGCAGGAGGCGGACGATCTCCTCGCCGAGGCGGCGGAGATGGTGCACGACTACTGCGGCTGGCGGGTGTGGCCTCGGCTGATGGACACAGTGACGGTGGATTCGGTGGGCGGGGCTGTGGCGGGCCTGCCCACGATGATGCTGCACGAGGTGTCCTCGGTGGAGACCCGCCCGCCGGCCGCGACCGGCCCGGATGCGTGGGAGCCGGTGGCGGGCGGCTGGGACTGGTCGGAGGGCGGCTGGTTGTACCGGTGCGGCCGCTGGCCGGACGGCCCCCGTCGGCTGCGGGTCGTCATGGAGTCGGGCTACATGGAGCCTCCGGGCGCGGTCGGCAGCGTGATGCTCGGGATCGCGGCCCGGGTGCGGACGGCGCCGGTGGGCGTGTCGTCGGAGCAGGCGGGCGGAGAGTCCGTCTCCTACGGCACGTCGGGCGCCTCGACGGACTCGGGCGCGGGCGGCCAGCTCACGGAGGCTGAGCGCCGGGTGCTGGACCGCTACCGGCTGGAGAACCGGCCATGAGCTTCGGGTGGCACCGGGACACGATCGTGCGGGTGCGGGCCCCGATGGCGACCGACCCTTACGGGAATCCGCGCCGCGACTGGGCGAATGCCGAGCGCACGCCGATGCCGGGCTGGCGGGTCCAGCCGGTGCAGGGCGCCCGCCAGACCGCTGCCGAGACGATCCCCCGCGAGGGGCTCGAGCGATCCCGGCGTCTGTTCGGCCCGATCTCTGCGGACATTGAGTCGACGGACCGGATCGAGTGGCAGGGCGAGGTGTGGGTGATCGACGGCGACGTCGATCGCTGGCGTGGCCCGACCGGCCGGCTTGCTCATACGGAGCTGCTGATGCAGCGGATGGAGGGCTGACCATGGCGCGCGCGCGAGTGCGGGTGGAGATCAACTACGACGGGATCGGGGAGCTGGCCCGCTCCGGCGGGGTGCGGGCGGACCTCGAGCGGCGGGCGCAGGCAGTCCGTGCGGCCGCGCAGGCGGCGGCCCCCCGCATGCAGGAGGGGCGGATCGAGATCGAGGCGTCGACCCGGGTCGGCCGGGACCGTGCCCGCGGCATCGTGGTGGCGCAGCATCCGGGCGTGCTGCACGCGGAGGCAAAGCACAGGTTCCTCGGCGGCGCGATGGACGCGGCGGGCGACTGATGGCGGCGCCCGTGGTGGCGTGGCCGGACGTCACGCTGCTGGCCACGCAGTACCTGCGGGGCCGGCTCGGCGGAGTCCAGGTCGGCTCCCGCATCCCGCGCCCGCGGCCGGTCGAGTTCGTGGTGCTGCGGCGCGTGGGCGGCCCTCGGCGGAATCCGCTGGTGGACGACGTCCGCCTCGACGTGCAGGTGTGGGCGGAGACGGACGAGCGGGCGATGGAGATCGCCAGCCTTGCCCGGTACCAGCTCGGCCTGATGCCGCAGTACGTCCCGGCGGTCCGCCAGTTCGGTGAGGACGCCGGCCCCAACCTCATCCCTGACGCACCCTCGGACGTTCCGCGGGTGCTGCTGACGGTAGTTCTGTCGGTCCGCGGCGCGGTCCCGACCTAAGAGAAGGAGAGTGCGCCGTGGCGAAGGATACGGCGAACGCAAGGGCCTGGTACGGCTTCGACTCCGGGCTGTGGGTGACCCTCCCCGGGGAGCCGATGCCCGACCTCGACGCCATCCCCGAGGTGTACGACGAGAACGGTGTCTTTCAGCCGCCCGGCGACGAGTTCTACGAGGTCGGCTGGCTGTCCGAGGATGGCCCCACCCAGGGCCGCAACCGCACGGTCGAGCGCTTCCGTGGCTGGCAGGGCAACTCGATCGTGAGGACGGCCGTCACGGAGGACGACCACACCTTCCAGATCCAGGCCCTGGAGGACAACTGGGTGGTGGCCGGGCTCCGGTACCCGGACTCGGTGGTCACCACCACGGCGGGCATCACGAAGACGGTGGTGCAGCAGCAGTCCGGCGAGGACGTCCGGACCGGCATCCTCGACCTGGTCGACGGCGGCATCTGGAAACGCATCGCGATCCCGAACCTCGTCGTGGACGAGATGGGCGACACCAGCCACACGGCCGGCGAGCTGACGTTCTACGAGATGACGCTGCTGGCCAAGGTCACCTCCATGGAGGTCGATGGTGTCACCCGCGGCGTCAGCCTGATCGAGGTCACCAACAACCCCGCCATGATCCAGCCCGGCAGCTGACCGGGCTCCTGACTGGGGCGTCCCCGCCATGCGCGGTCCGGGGGCGCCCCTTCCCATTCCACGACCGCGCACAGGGAGAGACCGCGCATGAGCCACGGGAAGACGACCTATGACCTCGCCGAGCTGCGGCAGCGCGCCGCACAGCGCAAGGGCGGCGACAAGCTCACCATCACCGCCGATGGTAAGCCGTACACCATCCCCATGCCGGGCTTCTGGCCGGACGACGTCAAGGAGGCGGCCCGCAGGAGCGGCGAGGACGGCGACATTCCGTTTGTCCGCGCCTTGATGGGGGCGAAGGAGTACGAGCAGTTCGTGGCCGCTGGCGGCCGGTCGAGTGACATCCAGCTCCTGCTGGAGGAGTACAAGCAGGCCCAAGGTGCTGACCTGGGGGAATCTTCGCCCTCGCCGACCTCCTGAGTGAGTACGGCGGGGAGATCGAGCATGACCTCCTCCTGCTCGGGCTGGACCTGGACGACATCGGTGCGCCGCACCTCACGTGGGGGCGGCTGTGGCGGCTCGTCCAGGTCATCCCGAAGACGAGCCGGTCCGCGCTGGCGTGGGCAAAGAGTCGCGAGTCCGGCGTATACCCGCTCGACATCGAGCTGGCCGCCGGGCACTTCGACGCCCTCTCGGTGGCGAACTGGCAGCGGTCGAAGAAGGCCAGCAACGCGGGCAGCGCGCCGAAGCCGCTGCCGCGCCCCAGCAAGATCGAGGCCACGCGCGGCGAAGCCCGCGACCGGCTGATCGACCGCGGCCGGGCTCTGCTCCGGCGCCAGCGGCCACGACCGAAACCCCGAACGAGCTGAGAGACGGGGGTGGTCGTCGTGGCCGGTGGCCCTCAGGTCGGTACCGCGTGGGTGCAGATCACCCCCAGCTTCCAGGGCTTCGGCTCCAACATCATGTCGGAGGTCGGCCGTGAGCTGTCCTCCGGCGCGGGCCGCGCGGGCGAGCAGGCCGGCGAGGCGGCCGGTCGCGAGTTCGGCTCCTCCTTCGAGGAGCGGGCGTCGGCGGCGGCGGAGCGCATGGGCCCGATCGGCACGGCCGCCGGTGTTGGTATTGCCGGGGCGCTGGGCGTGGGTCTGGCCGCCGCCATGGACGCCTCGTCGGCCACCGCCAAGCTCTCCGCGCAGTTGGGGCTGACGGAGGCGGAGGCGGCCCGGGTCGGCGCCATCTCCGGCGAGGTCTTCTCCGCTGGGTTCGGCGAGAGTATGGGCGAGGTGTCCGAGGCTGTCGGCGCGGTCACCTCCTCGGTGGCCGATCTCGGCGCTACCTCGGACGCCGAGTTGCAGCAGCTCACCACGACCGCGCTGGGCCTCGCGGAGACGTTCCAGTGGGACGTTGGCGAGGCCGCCACCGCGGCGGGCAACTTGGTCAAGAACGGGCTGGCTGGCGACGCCACAGAGGCGTTCGACACACTGTCGCAGGCGGCGAAAACGCTGCCCGCGAGCATGCGCGCCGACATCCCCGCTGTGGTGTCGGAGTACGGCATCCACTTCGCCCGCATCGGCCTGGACGCCAAGACCGCCTTCGGAATGATGTCGCAGTACGTCGAGGCGGGCGGCCGCGACATCGACCAGGCTGCGGACGTTCTCCACGAGTTCGGCCGGATCACGTCCGAGGAGACCGACCGCGCCAGCGAGGGCTTCAAGGCGCTGGGGCTGGACTCCAGCCAGATGCTCGCCGACATCGCGAGGGGCGGCGAGCCGGCCGAGGCCGCGCTCACGGCGACCCTCGACGCGCTGCGCGGGGTGAAGGACCCGGCCGAGCAGTCCGCCCTCGCGGTCGAGCTGTTCGGTGACATGGCCGGTGAGGGTGTCGATGCCCTGTGGGCGATGGACCCGGCCACCGCCGCCGCCGCGTCCGGCATGGACAAGACGGCGGGCTCCGGCAAGGAGCTAACGGACGCGCTCGCATCCGACCCGGCGAGAGTCTTCGAGGGCGCGATGAGGGACCTGACGATGTCCCTCGCGCAGGAGCTGGCGCCTGCCCTGGCGGGTGTGGCTGGCTGGGTGTCGGACAACGAGGGCGCGTTCAAGGGCATCGTCGTAGCCGTCGGCGGGATCGCGCTGGCGGTGGCCGGGGCGACGGCCGCGCTGCGCCTGTACCAGGGGGCGATCGTCGCGGTGCGCGTGGCGACGGCGGTCTGGACGGGTATCCAGTGGCTGCTCAATGCGGCGTTCTGGGCGAACCCGATGACGTGGGTGGTCCTCGGCATCATGGCGCTGATCGCGGCCATCGTGCTGGCGATCGTCTACTGGGATCAGATCGTCGCCGCGGTGACGGCCGCCTGGCAGTGGATCACGGAGGCCACCGGCGTCGCGGTCGAGTGGCTGATGGTGAAGCTCGGCGAGGCGTGGGAGTGGATCAAGTCCACGGCCGCCGCCGCCTGGGAAGCCGTGAAGGCGACCATCGGCGGAGCCTGGCAATGGATCAAGGACCAGACCGGTGCCGCCGTCGACTGGGTCGCGGCCAAGGCGTCCGCCGCCTGGGAGGGCATCAAGGGTGCCGCGAAGGCCGCCTGGGACGGGGTCGTCGGGATCCTCAAGCTGGCCTGGGACACCATTATCCAGATCGCTTCCGGTGCAGTCCTCGGACTCATCACCGCGATCTCGGGCGCCTGGTCATCAGTGAAACGCGCCACGTCGGCAGCGTGGGCCACGGTGAAGCGGTCCATCACCGACGCGATCGGCCGCGCATACGACTCGGTGAAGAACGCCGGATCGAAGTTTCTCAGCATTGGCAAGGACATCGTCAACGGCATCGTCACCGGGGTCCGCAACGCCGCAGGGAGACTCTTCGGCAGCCTGCGAGACATGGCGTCGAACGCCCTGTCGGCGGCGAAGAACGCCCTCGGCATCGGCAGCCCCAGCCGCCTGTTCGCCGACCAGATCGGCCAGTGGATCCCCGCCGGCGTCGAGGTCGGTATCGACGCGCGGCAGGGCGAACTGGACCAGCGCGTGGAGCAGCTGGTGCAGACGCCGGACGTCCCCGTTGTTCGGGCCGCCGTGGCGACCGGCGCGGCCGCCTCTCCGGCGCCGGTCGTGATCCGCGCGGACGGCGGTAGGGCGTCCCGCGTGCTGCTGGAGCTGCTCCAGCAGTCCATCCGTACAGACCTCGGCGGCGACGTGACGCGCCTCGGCACCAGGTAGGAGGCGACCATGCCCACCTCGGATCAGCAGGGCAAGGACTGGGCCCGGTCCGTCATCGAGCGGCTCCGGCCTGGCACGGTGGTGGACATCGGGCCCGGCGAGGGTACCTACGCGCACCTCGCCCGGGACGTCACCCCCGACTGTCGGTGGATCGGCGTGGAGGCGTGGGCTCCCTACGCCCAGGACTTCGGCCTGCACGACATCTACGACTGGCTGATCATCAGCGATGTTCGGCACGTCGACCCGTACACGATCGAGCGGGACCCCGACCTGGTCATCATTGGCGATGTTCTGGAGCACATGACGCAGCTCGAAGCGCGCGGCGTCCTGGCGCGACTGCGGGACTGGGCCCACCACGTTCTCGTCAGTGTGCCCCTCGCCCACCACGACCAGGACGCGGTCGGCGGGAACTGGTTCGAGATCCACCGGGAGCACTGGAGCTCCGCGCAGATGCGCCGAGAGCTGGGCCCCGGACTGATCGAGGCGCACGAGGGTGACGTGCTCGGCTACTACCTGTGGTCGGCGGAGAAGGCGGCAAGGGGGCGGCGTTGACCGACGTGACGGTGGCAGTGCCTTTCCGTGGCGGCCGACTGGACCGGGAGATCCACGCCGACTACGTGACCGCCAGACTGCGCCAGATGCTGCCCGACGCCGAGCACCTGCTCGTGGATTCGCCCGGCGAGTTCTCCCGGGCGGCGGCCCGCAACGAAGCCGTGCGCCAGGCGGCCAGCGACGTGGTGGTGCTCTGCGACGCGGACACCCTGCCCGAGCCGGAGCCGCTCCGCGACGCGGTCGCTGGGGCTGCGAGGGACGGCCGGCTGCACCTCCCGTACACGCGGTTCCGTGGCCTCTCGCCGGAGGGCACCTTGGCGGTCTACGCCCGCGGCGTTGACCCGCTGGACGCTCCGGTCGAGGACGAGAGCATGCGGCCGATCGGCGGCGTGTGGGTGATCCGCGCGGACGCGTGGTGGGCGGCCGGGGGCATGGACGAGAAGTTCCGCAGGTGGGGCTTCGAGGATGACGCGTTCTGGGCTGCTGCTGGATGCCTGCTTGGCGCCCCTGTGCGGCACGAGGGCACGATCACGCACCTGCACCACGCCTCGGCCGCCGACACCCGCACGCAGGCGTACCGGGCCAACCGCGCCCGGTATCAGCAGTACGCGCGGGCCCGCCGGGACCCGGTGGCGATGCGGCGCCTCGTCGGCCTCCCGGACGACCGCCCGCAGAGGATCGCGGCAGTCGCCCACTACTACCTGCCGGTGCACCGCGCGGGCGCCGAGCTGATGCTCCATGAGCTGCTTTCGGCGCTGGCCGAGCGCGGCCATGACGTTGAGGTGTGGGCCACAGACGAGGTCGACGACGCTGTGGTCGACGGCGTGCGCGTGCGCGCCGGGATGCCGACGGCCGTGGAGGCCGATGTCGTCGTGTCGCATCTGAAGTCGGTGGCGACCGCTCGAAGGTTGGCGCGGCGGGCCCGTGCCCGGTTCGTGCAGGTGCTGCATTCGGCGTCGCCGTGGGTGGCCCGGGACGCCCGGCTGGGCGCCGACCTGTACGTCGCCAACAGTCGGCACGTCGCCGAGGCATTGGAGTCGTCGATGCGGGGCCCGCACGTGGTGGTGCATCCGCCGGTGTGGCCGGACGCGCATCGGGCGACGCCCGGCAGCATGGTGACGCTGGTCAACCCCATTCCAGCAAAGGGCTCCACCGTGTTCTACGAGCTGGCGCGGCGCATGCCGGACGTGACGTTCTTGGCGGTGGAGGGCGGCTACCAGCACTCGGAGCAGGTCCGCGAGGAACTGCCGAACGTGACGTGGCAGCCGCAGACCAGCAGCATGCGCGACGACGTGTGGTCCCACACTCGGGTGCTGCTCATGCCGAGCGAGGAAGAGTCCTACGGCATGGCCGCTGTCGAAGCGTCGGCGTCGGGGATCCCGACAATTGCGCACCCCACCGTCGGCCTGGCCGAGGCCCTGGGCGACGCAGCCACCTTCGTCGACCGCGACGACATCGACGGCTGGGAGCAGGCTCTGCGTCACCTCCTCGATGCCGGGTGGAGCGAGGCGTCCGACCGGGCCCGCGCCCGCGCGGACGCGCTGGAGACCAAGGTGGAGGTGGCGGCGTGGGTGGCGGCGGTCGAGCGGCTGTACTGATCCCGTGGCGCGGGGGGTGCCCGCACCGGGAGGCGTCCCTGAAGTGGGTCGTGGACCGGTGGCGGTCGGCCGGCTACGAGCCGGTCATCGGCGAGTACCCGACGGGCCCGTGGCGGAAGGCGAGCGCGGTCGCCGCGGCTCTCGCTCGGACTTCGGCGTCCGTACTGATCGTTGCGGATGCCGACGTGTGGGTGGACGTCTCCGAGGCCGTGGCTGCTGTGGGCGATGGCGCTCCGTGGGCGGTGCCGCATGGGCCGGTGCGACGCCTGGCAGAGGAAGCCACGCGGGCCGTCCTGGCCGGGGCACCTCTTGGCGACGGGCCGCTGACGGAGCCCGCCTACCGGGGCGTCGAGGGCGGTGGAGTGGCGGTCCTGCCGCGCGACCTCTACGAGGTGTCGCCTCTCGACCCGCGCTTCGCTGGCTGGGGCCAGGAGGACGAGGCGTGGGGGATCGCTCTGCGGGCCGTCGCCGGTCGGGCGTGGCGCGGCAGCGCCCCGCTCTATCACCTGTGGCACCCGCCGCAGAACCGTCTGTCGCGCCGCTGGGGATCCCGGGACGGCATGACGCTGTACCGCCGATACCGGCACGCGGCTCGCCGCCCGGAAGAAGTGCGGTTCCTGCTGGCAGAGATAGGAGGCCCTCATGGCGTGGCCTGACCGTCCCCAGAAGCTCCCGATCCGCACCGAGCTGGCGTTCGGCGCGGACCCGACCGGGGACCCGGCGACGTGGGCGTGGATGGATGTCAGTGAGCACGTCGAGGACCAGTCGATCACCATCACTCGCGGTCGGGGCGAGGAGGGCGGGGAGACCCGCCCGGCCTCGACCGGGCTCGAGCTGGTCAACAACGGCGGGGACTACACGCCGGGCCACGCGGGCGGGGCTCACTACCCACACGTCCGCCTCGGTGTGCCCGCGCGCATCTCGGTGCAGGCCGGCGGGCCCCACCTGCATCTGCCCGCCAGCGGGGCGCACGCGGCTACCAGTGCGACGACCGGGCTGACGGTCACCGACCTGGACGCGCGCGCCGAGATCGCCCTCGAGCGCGTCGCCGCTCAGTACCGGGACGTCACGCCTGGCAACCGACGGCCGTGGCAGACCATCGCTCAGGAAATCATCGGCCGGCCGCGGACCGACGGCACACTGATGTGGCACCTCGCGGCCGACATGCAGGGCGGCCTGCTCCTGATGTGGGTCACCAGCTCAGGTGTTCGGCATGACCGCAGCTCGACAGATGTTCTCCCCTACGGATCGGGACAGCGTTGCGCGGTGCGCGCGACGCTCGACGTCAACAACGGAGCTGGCGGCCACACCGTCACCTTCTACCACGCGACCACGATGGACGGTCCGTGGGCGATTCTGGGGCAGCCCCTCACCACGTCCGGCGCCACATCGATCCCGCAGGGGGACGCGACTCCGCTGCGACTGGGGCGGGTGACCACCGAGAACCGCCTCGGCGCCGCCGGGCGCATCTATCGCGCCGAGGTACGCAACGGCATCGACGGCACGATCCTGGCCAGCCCCGACCTGCGGGGCGTGCAGTCGGGCGCCACCTCATGGACCGACAGCACCGGCAAGACCTGGATCCCGGCCAATGGCGCCAAGGTCACCGACTGGGTACCGCACGTCACCGGCACAGTCGACGAGTGGGCGCCGCACTGGCCTTGGGGCGACCTGTCCGTGCCGGGCTACGACGGGGAGGCTCGCACTGACATCACCATCTCTGGCATCCTCCGCCGCCTCGGCACGGGGCAGCCGCCGCTCCAGTCCGCCCTGCGGCGACGCGTCCCGGCCGGGGGGCCACTCGCGTACTGGCCGCTCGAGGACGAGCCCGGCGCCACGTCGGCAGCGTCGGGGCTCGACGGCGGAAAGCCGCTGACCGTCAACGGCCTGCGGTTCGGGGAGAGCACGTCCCTGCTGGCGTCGGACGCCCTGCCCACCGTGACGGCCGGGGCCCGTATTCGCGCCAACGTGCGCGCCGGCGCCGAAGGCGACTGGACAGTGACGATGTTCACCAACCTGGCCCAGAACCCCGCCACCGAATCGACGCTCCTCGAACTCCAGACAGCCCGAGGAACGTGGACAAGCTACCGCGTCACCATCTCCAACAACGCAGTGAGCGTCTATGGCATCAACGACTCCGGCTCATCTTCCTCGATCAGCCGCATCCTGTGGGTGTCGAACGCCGAGTTCGCCGGCGGCTGGAGGCGTCTGCGACTCAGCGGGCGAACCACCGGCAACAGCACCACGCTCATGGTGTCCTGGATCTTCATTGGCGGTGGCGGCGGCACCCAGTCCGCCACGTTCACTGGCCGGGCCGGTGTTGTGAGCCGGATCGACACGACGTTCGGCGCGGACCTGGCTGGCATGGGGATCGGCCACCTGTCCGTCATGAGCTGGGCTGACACCTGGGTGTATAACGACTCCGACGACGGATTCACTGGCGAGACGGCCCTGGCCCGGATGCGCCGCCTGGCCGAGGAGGAGCGGCTGCCGCTCAGCGTCATCGGCATCGAGGCGACCTCGCCCGCCATGGGCCCGCAGCGCATCGCGACGTTCCTGGAGCTCATCCAGGAGTGCGTGGACGCCGACGGCGGCATCCTCACCGAGCTGCGAGGCCTGCCGGGGCTCCAGTACCGCAGCAGGGAAAGCCTCTTCAACCAGAAGCCGGCCGTCGTCCTCGACGCGCAGGCCAACGAGATCGCCGCACCGTTCAGCCCGGTACTCGACGACCAGCGCACCCGCAACCGCATCACAGTGTCTCGCGACGGCGGCTCGTCGGCGACCGTGGAAAACGCGGAGTCGATCGCCGAATCCGGCATCTACGACGGCTCCGCTCAGCTCAACGTCGCCTACGACACGCAGCTCGAGGCGCTCGCCGGATGGCGGCTGCACCTCGGCACCGCCCGAGGCATGCGCTACCCGCAGGTCGGCGCCGACCTGGCCATCGCCCCACGGCTCATCGACGGCTGGCTGTCGGTGGACTCCGGCAGCCGCATCGACGTGACCGGGCTCCCGCCGCAGCACCCGCAGGGCACCGTGCCCCTCATGGTGGAGGGCACCACGGAGACCATCACGCCGACCCGCTGGACGGTCCGCGCGACCTGCTCGCCAGCGTCGCCGTGGACGGCCGGGGTCGTGGGCGAAGACCAGCTCGGCCGTGTCGACACCGACGGCACCATGCTGGCCGGGCCAGTCGAGGCCGCCGACGGAACGATCCTCACGCGGGTCACCGCCGGGCCGACGTGGACGCGGGCGGCCTCCGAACTGCCCTACACCCTGACAGCCGACGGCGAGGAGGTGACCGTCACCGCCGTCGCCGACGCCTTCGACTCCTTCCAGCGCACCGTCGCCGCGGGGAGTTGGGGTACCGCGTCTGGCGGGCTGCCCTGGCTTGTCAGCGGAGGTGCCGCGGCCGAACGGTCCGTGGCGGCCGGCCGTGGCGTGGTCACGGTGTCCTCGGCCACCGTCAGCACCGTCCGCATTCAGGCTCTCGCCGGCCCGATCGGTGACGTCGACGTGCGGGTACGGATGTCCGTACCACAGGTGTCCACCGGCGCCGCCCTCATCCCTGGGGTACTCCTGCGATACGTGGACGGCTCCAACTACTACCGCGCGAGGTTGCACTTCAACGCGGGCGGCACCCTGTCCACGAGCATCACCCGCACCGTCACGCAGGTCGGCTCCACCGTCGCCGTCTCCGGCGGCTACACGGCCAGCGCCGAGTTCGAGGTGCGGGCGCGCGTGGACGGGCACCGCATCCGCATGCGGGTCTGGCCGGTCAGTGGCACCGAGCCGACCATCTGGCATCAGGACCAGACCATCACCACCGACCCGATCGAGCACGGCCTTGTCGGCGTCACCGCGGGTGGCTTCGCCAGTAACACCAACGTGGACCCGCAGATCCGCTTCGATCAGTTCGAGGCCGTCGGCGTGCAGCAGATGGCCGTGACCCGGTCAAACCCCCAGGACCACGCCGCGGGCGGCGACGTGCGTCTCTCTCAGCCCGCGATCGTCGTCTAGGAGGCCGCCGTGCCGTTCCCCTACCCGTGGCAGCCCGGCATGCGGATCACTGCGGAGCGGCTCCGCGCCGGGCTGCTCACCGGGACCGTCAGCATCACCCCCACCGAGGAGGTGCCAGCATCCGGGGCCCTCGGTGCTTACCTGCGCGGCACCGCCTCGGTCACCTTCCCGGCCGGGGCTTTCACGGAGACTCCGCGGCTGTTCCTCACCGGCCGGTCGTCGGTCCCGGGCGTACTCATCGAGTGCAACTACACCGACCAGTCCGAGAGCGGCATGACCATCGTCATCGCCCGCCAGACCAGCACCCTCACCGTCGTCGACTGGCTCGCCATCGCCGCCTGAACGGAGGCATCTTGTGGACACCCTGACCGTCACCGGCCGCTGGCTGTCGACCGATCTGGCCGAGCCGCTGACGGGCCGGGTCACCCTCACCCCGCGGCCGCGCCGGCTCATCTCCCCGGGCGAGGACACCCAGCTCGGCGGGCCCGTCTCAGGAACCCTCGACGAGGAGGGCCGTGTCGCCATCACCATCGTGGCCCCGGGCGGCGGCCTCCTCCCCGAGGAGTGGCTGTGCCAGGTTGATGAGGAGATCGACGGCGCCCGCCGCGCCGTCTACGACGTCATCCTCCCCGCCGGGCAGGCCACCGTCGACCTCTCCGACCTCGCTCCTGTCCGCGCCCCGCACGAGTCCTACATCCGCGTCCCCGGACCGCCGGGCCCGCCCGGGCCAGCCGGACCTGCGGGCGAGCAGGGGCCGGTGGGAGCCGACGGTGCCCGGGGCCCGGCCGGACCGGACGGCCCCCAGGGACCCGCTGGCGAGCCGGGGCCCGAAGGTCGGCAGGGGCCCGAGGGGCCACGTGGGCCGGTCGGCGAGCCAGGCGCCACAGGCGAGCCGGGACCGGAGGGCGAACCTGGCGAGCAGGGGCCGCCCGGGCCGCCCGGTGACCCTGGGCCGCAAGGAGACCCTGGGCCACAAGGTCCGGTCGGAGAACGTGGACCCGCTGGCGAGCAAGGAGACCCCGGGCCCGCCGGCGAGCGCGGCCCCGAGGGCCTGCAAGGGCCCGTCGGCGACCCAGGGCCCGACGGCCTGCAAGGGCCCGCCGGGGACCCCGGGCCGGAGGGCGCACAGGGCCCCAAGGGGGACAAGGGAGACCCGGGCACCCCAGGCACCCCCGGCGCCGACGGCGCGCAGGGCCCCAAGGGGGACCCCGGCGAGCCGGGAGCCGACGGCGCTGAAGGACCGCAGGGCCCGAAGGGTGACCCTGGTCCGCAGCCGCCGGTCGGCGCGGCCGGGGCGGGCGCCGACATAGCGCTGCGCTCCACCGACCCGACCACCACCAACGCCCGCACCCCGGTGGCCCACGCGGCCACGCACGCCACCGGCGGCGGCGACCCGCTCACTCCGGCACAGATCGGCGCCCTCGCAGTCACCGCCCGCGGCGCGGCGAACGGTGTCGCCTCGCTCGCCACCGACGCCCGCCTGCCCGCAGCCCAAGCGCCCGCCGCCTCCCCGCGGAACGTGTGGACGCCGCAGGCGCTCGGCTTCCAGGCGTGGTCGGTCGACCCGGCGGCCGTCTCCAACCCGACCACCACGAAGGCCGTTGTCGTCGGCCGCACCTACATGTGCGGCATCAACATCACCGAGAGCACGCAGGTCAACAGGGTCGTCATCATGGCCCGCGGCTGGGCGGGCTCGGCGGCCGTCCCCGCCGCCCGGTTCTTCGCCGGGATCTACCGGGAGGACGGCACCCGCGCGGCCTGGTCCGGGGCGACCGCCCTGTCGAGCGTTCCGGCGGCCGGGCAGATCACCGGGTCCGCGCCCGGCATGCGCAACAACCACATCGGCGCCGTCGCGCTGCCCCTCACCGCGGCCGCGACCCTGGCCCCTGGCCGGTACTGGGCCGCGTTCCTGATGAGCGCCGGTGCCGCCACGGACATGTACTACATGCACATCCAGAACGAGGCGCCGTCCAACCCCGGCAACTTCTTCCTCGGCGCGACCGCGTTTCAGCGGCATTGGTGCATCTCCTCCGGGCAGACCACCCTGCCGTCGACCGTCGACCAGTCCACCGGCGAAGTCGGCCTGGACCCGGCCATCATGGCGCTCGCCCTCGTCTGACACCCCAACCACCTCGAGCCCCGCGCCGCCTGCCGGCCGGGGCTCTCCGCATGATCGGAGACCGCGCATGGCACCACCCATGACCGCCGACCGCTTCCTCTCCGCCCTCAAGGCCGAGGGCGTCACCGTTGTGGAGGTGGGGAGCTGGCGCACCCACAACCGCAACAGCAAGGGCGCCTGGGGTCCGGTGAACGGAGTGATGGTCCACCACACCGTCACCTCCGGCTCTGCCCGCACGGTGGAGATCTGCCGCAACGGCTACTCGGGCCTGCCCGGCCCGCTGTGCCACGGCGTCATCACCAAGGACGGCCGGGTCCACCTCGTCGGCTACGGCCGGGCGAACCATGCCGGGTCGGGCGATGACGACGTCCTCGCCGCAGTCATCGCGGAGAAGAAGTTGCCGGCCGCGAACGAGGCGAACACCGACGGCAACGCCCGCTTCTACGGCTTCGAGTGCGAGAACCTCGGCGACGGCAAGGACCCCTGGCCCGCCGCCCAGCTCGACGCGATCGAGCGCGTGTCGGCCGCGATCTGCCGCGTGCACGGTTGGGACGCCGCCTCGGTCATCGGTCACCTGGAGTGGCAGCCCGGCAAGGTCGACCCGCGCGGCTTCACCATGTCGTCGATGCGGTCCCGGATCGAGCGCCGCCTCTCCGCCCCCCCCGGCAAGACCCCCACCCCCACCCCCGAGAAGGAGAAGCCCATGTCGTACCGCGACGTGTGGGAGCAGGATGCCGCCCCGGCGCCGGACAGCTCTCCGACGAAGAAGACCAACCCGACCTGGAAGCCCATCAGCTTCCTGCGCGAGATCTACGACCTCGCCCGCGAGACCCGCGACCTGGTCCGCGACATCCGGGACCAGCAGAAGAAGGGGGCCTGACCATGGCCGCACCCGTAGAGAAGAAGGTCACCGCCGCGTCGGTCGCCGCCTACCTGGCGAGCACCGGCCTGCTGGCGATCCTCACCGCCGCGCAGGGCGACGCCCGGCTGGTGGAGTGGATGCCGGACGGCCTCGCGCCGTTCGTCCTCGCGCTCATCCCCACGGCGATCACGTTCGTCGGCGGCTGGGTCGCGAAGCACACGCCGCGGCGGGACGTTCCGCCCACCGCCTGATCGGAGCACCACATGGCTGATGAGCCGACCCTCGGCGAGGTGGTCAGGCGGTTCGAGGACCGGCTCACCGACGTCCGCGACGACATCCAGCAGCTCGGCCAGCGCATCGACAAGAAGGTGTCGCAGGACGTCTACGACCTGCGGCACGAGGCGCTCGGCTCCAGGGTCGCCGCGCTGGAGAGCCTGCGAGAGCGGGACGCCGAGCGCCTCGTCGCGACCCGGCGCTGGCTCGTCGGCGCGGTCGTCGTCCCGCTGATCGGTGTGCTGCTGCCGGTCATCATCATGCTGGCAGGGGGCACTGGATGACGCGCGCTCAGCTCAGGACGGAGGGCAGGCGGCGGCGCCGCGGGGATCTCCTCGCGGCGCTCGCCGCTCTCGCCCTCGGGGCGGCCATCGCCTGGATCGTGATCAGCGTGCAGGGCCTCACTCGGGATCTGGCCGAGGCGAACCTGGCCCGCGACCGGCTCGCTGCGCAGGTGCAGGAGCTGGGCGAGGAACCGATCGCGGGGCCGCCCGGGTCCCGCGGCGAGCCCGGCGACGAGACGACCGGCCCGCCGGGGCCGCCCGGCGCCGACGGCCGCGACGGATCGCC